>Ga0302325_10022179_pt1 | contig 13297 bp, 11 predicted proteins | sample Palsa_T0_2_FD_201948 | JGI IMG/M metagenome (GOLD analysis project Ga0302325, IMG submission 201948) | Peat permafrost microbial communities from Stordalen Mire near Abisko, Sweden - Palsa_T0_2 | ecosystem: Environmental > Terrestrial > Soil > Palsa > Peat permafrost | place: Sweden: Abisko... | reverse complement strand
CGTGACGGCTCTCGTAGCCTCGCTTGCTTGTAGGCCGGTTAGCTTGAGCCCAACCGTGATCGGGGTGCTGGTCCCGCCCGTTTTGTTGCAGCCTTCGTACTGACCTGGGTTTCTCCTATTCCACGACTACTGATGGCTTCGCGCGCAGGACGAGCACGCCGTCAGAACCCTGCTTACGAAAGCCTGCATTCGAAGCCGATTACCACAAGGCTGACGCGGTCATCCAGAACATCGTCGATCTGTTGGCCGGCGCGCGATGTTACCGCTCAGCACTTCTTGTACTTCGAGGTGACTGGAGCCACCGGCTAGCTTATAACTTATGTTGCTTCCGGCGTAACGTGATGATTTCCCCGTCATCGCGCCGACGCCGGTTTCGGCCGCAATTTCTCGAAAGCTCAAAACCACGCACCAGCAGTGCGACCACTCGGTCCGCTGGCAAGCAGTTGACAAGAGGCAGGACAGACCACCAAAGGCGGTGGTCTGTCTCACCCCACCTACGTTCGCTATTGCTTCCCGGGTGAATAGCGTTCTAACTCGGAAAGTAGCGATCGAGCAACCTCTGGTGGACGCACATCGCCCATGAGGACACCTTGATTCCGAACGTCTTGGCCATAGAGCTTACGGTCCTCGCTGTGATCCTGGCTAACCACAGTCCCATCCAGCGAGACACCAGCGAAGACTCCACGCGTCCGGGAGTACGAGAGAATCTCGGCGTGCAACAGAATGTCCGTATCCGCGGCGCTGGTTCGCCCCACTGGTCCCGCTGCCGCGGACCCATCGCCTCCGATCGTGAATTTATCCGAAGCCAGCTTTTCCATACCGTGGCGGTTCATCACCAGCATGACCACATCAGTCGATTCGCCACCGATTTGGGCGCCGAAGCTCCCGCCGCCGAATCTGATTGCAGCGGGACCTCCCCATACTCCGTCGCGGCGGCAAACGGCGAACCCGCGGCCATATTCCCCGCCAACCAGAAAGGCTCCCTTCTTCAGTCCAGGGACGATCATGACACATTGCGCCCGTGCCAGCAGATCTTCCGGTATTCCCTTATCTGGTGCGGACAAGATCTCATGAAGCACCGTTGCTGCGCTCCGCAATCTCTGATCCGGCGTTTGCTCCTGGGCTTGCAGCACACCGAGCGTAAGACCGATCGCGATAAACGTTTTATACATAGGTTCCACTCCTCAATTTGAATGCCTGGGTTCCGCTTCTATTCACTGGCAGCGCGCCACGTAGCGTCTTTGTGAAACGATGCCATTGCACCTGCGAGCGCCGTAGTGTTGGCGCCGAGGTCCTTTTCGTACACCTCGCCCTTCTCCGTGACGACGAACGTCATCACGCCAGACGACCGATATTCCGCCGGGTAAGCGACTACTGCGAATCCGCCCGCCGCTTTGGTCGGCGCCAACACGCGGAAGTAATAACCGTGCAATGCCGTCGAGTTCGCGACGTCCGCGCGATCGCGCTTTCCGGAACCAAATTCGTGGCAAACCGAAATTACCGTTAGTTCGTTCTCGCCGATTCGGCGGAAACGGACTTCCTGCTGGCCGGCCTCCGCATCGAAGCGCCAAGCCCCATTCTTCTCGACGATCGGAATAGGGAACGGCCAGTTCTCGGCGCCAATGTACAGGGTGACCGCTCCATCAGCTTCACGGTGCAGGCGGTGCATCTCCTGATATTTTTGGACGAAAACTTCGCGATCAGCCTTATCCTGGCCGTCATCATGCGAGGACGTAAGATCCGTCGATCCACCCAGAATTTGGCTAATGGCCGCCTCGTTGTTGCTTTGCACTGCTTGGAATAGACTCTGGCCAGCCTCGGCGGCCGACGGAAATACCGGCTGGGCGGATTGTTGTGCCATGATGGCGCCAGTTCCTATAGATATCGCAAGTATTGCGAACGGAAGGATCATGTCTCGTTTCATCGTTTCATCGCCTCCTGCTCTCTATCGTCGGCCTCCGCCGCCGTGAAAGCCGCCACCAAAACCTCCTCCGTGGAAACCGCCAAAGCTGGATTGCCCACGGAATGAACTGCTTCTGGTAAAACCGCCATGACTGAATCCGCTGAACGCGCTGGAACGCATGCCGGACATTTCGCGCGAGTTGCTGGAACCGCGAAAACCCGAGGAGCGGTCAAAGTTGGCGCGACTCGAGCGAAAGTCATTGCGATTGACGATCGTCTGGCTGTGGGAGATGTACGTATTGTGGTTGTAGATCGCCCTGCCGCCGCCGTGCCAATCGAAGCCCCAATGGCCCCAGCCCCAACCGAAGCCGCCAAAGAAACCTATTCCGAAACCAAGCCCAAAGGCGATCCCCGGACCTCCGAGGAAGAGCCCGGGGTACGGATACCACCCCGGGAAGACAGCCAGTGGGTCTCCGTACACCAACCATGGATCGTATTGCGGTACGTATACGACCTCGGTCGACGTGGGTTCAATTACAATGTCTTGTCCGCGAGTGCTCACCTTCTCCTGGTCCGTGGTTTGCAGATTCCCGGCTTGCTTAGCGCGCTGCCGCATGGTTTGAATCGCCTGCGTCAGTTCCTGGCGCTGATTGATGTAAGCGTCGCCCAGTTCCGAGGTCCAGGCCAGATTCTGATTCATGTTGGCGAGCACCGCCGGGAACTGTGTCAGAGCTTTCACGCCGGGATCCCATGATTGGTTGTCTACCTCTTTCGCCAGATTGTCACCGGTGAGATCTTTATGCTGTTGCATCCACTTTTCGGCATCCACGATCTGGTCCGGGTATGTGGCAGCCGGCAGGATCTGGGCAATCAATGAATCGGGGTATAGCGCGATTGGCGCTACGAGTTGTTGCAGTTGGTCCGGACTCTGTTGCAGGGCCTGCGGTGGGTTGTTCTGATAGGCGAATCCATCTTGTGCGCACACACCTACCAGGCACCACGATAGGAATAGCGCCATGCCTTGTTGAAACTTCTTCATAATGACTCTCCTTTCAATGGAAGCCCGCTTCTACCAACCTATTTCTTCGGGCTGGGCGGGAAGCGATCGAACATCTTCTGAACAGCTTTGTCGAGAGTCTTGATGTTCTTGTCGGATTTGTCCGAAAGCGTGTCACTGGCGGACCCTCTCCAGATCAGCTTTTTCGTGCCGGCATCGAATAGATCGACCACCAGCGTGCCGACCTTATACGTATCGACGGTGGTGGTTGAGTCTCCGAATCCGCCGAATCCACGCCATCGCCAACCACCGCCAAAGCCGTCGTAGAAGGTGTTGAGCGTTTGTTGGTCCTGAGTACTCTCGATCGCAATAACCGCGACCTCGCCGCCCGAGTCCACCTTCGTCCATCCTTTCGCGGCTAGGGCTGAATTAACAGCTCCCTTGATTCGATCGACCCATAGCGGGTCCTGTGTCTGGACCTTCTCCCAGGAGTAGGTTTTGTATTGTCCGAAATCCGAGTCGCGATCGAAGTCGGTCCTCACCTGTTGCGCGAAGGATGCCAGCGCAGTAAGAAGGATTACTCCGACAACATGAACACCCTTACGTTTCGTATTCATTTGTATCTCCCATCCCGGTATTGTGCAATTGGACGGCCACGCGTCAACTTCGTATAGATCAGTCGGTTTGTCGGTCGAGACGGCCGAACGCAAGTTAATTCCGGGACGCCTGGCAGACAGGAGGTGTCGGGCGCTCCAAGAGTTCTGAGCTGCGTTGAGGGTATACGTGCAGATCGAAAAGCCGCACCGAGTCATAAGAGGAAAGGGACGCTGAGAGAGGGACGATTCGAAATAACAGTCGCCTGAACGACGCGGATGGCCTCGGCTCGACACCTGCGCGCACCGCAGCCTCTATGGCTGCGCGAGAAGATGGCTCGTTTGTGAATGTGGCTGTTGGACTGCATCAATCGCGAACATGGCCAGAGGTTTCACACCGGCTCGAATCATTGACGCTCTGCGGCGTGCGTGGGGACGGGTTCGCTGGTAGATCGCGGCTATCATCGCTTTCACAGGGACTTCTACGCTTCTGGTCGCCGGTCTGGCAGTCGCCGCCCTGAACGTTGTGGTGCGGCGCGAAAGTTCCAATGTGGTGGAGAAGCAGATTCAAGTGCTGCTTCAGGCGAGCCGGTCCGTGGCTCCCGCCATTCTGGATAATGCCGGCGATTGCATGGCGTCACCGCCGAATTCGGGCGCGCTCAAGCCGCTGCTGGCCTACACGGACGAAGCGTCCCCCAGGCTCGGGCCTCCCTGATTGTGGAGAAGTCCAGTGGTGTGCAGTCTCTGCTGCCGGGGTCAAGCCGCCTTTTCGACCAACCGACGAACTGGTTGCCGGGTGCCGAATTCGCGGGATTGGTGGCCGACCGGGGGCAACTCGAGATCCGCAGCGTTTTGACGAGGCAGAGTGGCGCCTGCAAGATGACGGCGACCTTCAGCTTGCCGCTGGGGTTCGAATTGGCCAATCGGCTTTCTTCGGCGTCCGGCATGGCGGTAGCGGCTGTCTCCCCCCGCCCGTTTCGCCTGCATTCGCCCAACCAGCAGGTGCTCGGTACCATCGAGGGCAATTTTCTGCCTGGCATATCGCCGCCGGCATCCGTCGTCTTGACGGCCCGGAACTGGGAAACCGGCGCGCTGGAAGACTGGATTGCATACAGCGTTCAACCCACTTATTCAGGCGCCTTTAAAGATGTGGCTCGCTTGGGAACACAACTGGCGAACTGGGTTGTGGTTGGGGCCGTGCTTGCCATCATGGTCTTCCTTCTGGAGACAGCGGGCGTGTGGATGTGCATCCGCCTCGGCGGCAATATCGCTACTGCTATCGATGATCTGACCGGTGCGGCTCGCCAGATCTCTCGCGGCAATTTCGCTTGGAGGCTGCCGGTGCGCCGCAAGGATCAACTGGGTGACCTGAGTTGCCGCTTCAATGAGATGGCTATTGCTTTGGAGCGGCTTCACAAGGAGGAGGCCGCGGCATTAAGGATCGAGAGCGAACTTCAAGTCGCACGAAGTGTTCAGGAATATCTGTTTCCGCGCGTGGCGCCGGTATTGCGTGGCGTCACTGTAGCCGGCCGTACCTTGGCGGCGCGAACGGTAGGGGGCGATCTCTACGACTTCATCGATTTCGGCCAGGGACGAATCGGGATCGTTTTTGCGGATGTGAGCGGAAAAGGAATTCCGGCCGCCTTAATGATGGCGAACCTGCAGGCTGTCGCGCGCGGGCACCTTCGCGAAGAAGGCGACGGCACGGGTGCGTCGGCCGGCCGTTTCGTTGAAACACTCAATCGAGAGATCGCCGGCCGCTTCGGAGACAATCGGTACGCGACGCTGTTTTGGGCGGTGTACGATGCCGATATCGGCGTTCTGACATACGTCAACGCTGGCAATCCGGCCCCAGTTCTGATCGGCACAGGCGGCGAGATTGCAAGGCTGGATTCGGATGGCTTTCCGATTGGAATGTTCGCGAATGCCCGATACACGGCGAAGAATATCCGCATGCAGCCGGGAAGCCGGCTGATTATCTTCAGCGATGGTCTTACCGACGCACAAAATGCCGCCGGCGAAGACTTCGGGGACGAACGTTTGATTGACTGTTGCAGAACCGTTGCGCCTGCGATTGATGCCGAAGGTGTGGCCGAAAGACTATGCATGCTGTCGCAGAATGGTCAACCGGGACCGAGCAGTTCGATGACACCACGGTGGTTGTAGTTGATGTGGCGACATCTTGCCCCACCCAGGCGCCCGGGGGACGCCGGCCCCAGCAAGAAACCGTCGTGCCTGGAACTCCACCGGCAACCGACTTTGCCGTCACAGCCTAGGCAGATTCGCTGGACTCCGGTTGCCGAGCGCCGATTATTCCAGCCTTCAGGGCACGAAAAATCGAAAGAGCCATTTTGAATCGATCGTGAACGTACTGGTGTTCTGCGTGGCACTGGCCGCGCCCCACCAGCATGCATCTGGACAGCGCCGCTGCGGCTGCACCAAAGTACAGATATCGAGAAATCCCGGGTGGGATGTATGCTGGCTTTAGCGATGGATGAGGAAGGCGAGAGAATCCGGTGGGAACCGGGCGGAGGCGTGGTCATGAGTGAAGAGTCTGGCGTCCCAGTCATCGCCGTTGTCGACGATGACGAATCGGTACGGCAGTCGCTGGCGGACTTCATTGAGTCGGTTGGTTATGAGGTCGCCCTATTCTCGTCGGCCGAAGAATTCGTGAGAACCGGCTGTCACCGCGAAGACCTGCGGTGCCTGATTCTCGACGTGCGTTTGCCGGGCATGTCGGGCTTCGAGTTATATTCGCGACTAACCCTGAGCGGCCAGTCCATCCCGGCGATTTTCATTACGGCGCACAAAGACCCATCCGACGCCGCCTGGGCCACGAAGCCCGGCGTTGTGAAGCTGTTGTACAAACCGTTTCAGCCAGGAATCCTGTTGGAAGCCGTTCGAAGCGCGCTAGCCTTGCTTCAGTGAGATCAACGTTCGAGTTGGAGATTACATATGTCTACTGCCGTTATCGTGCCCATTCATTCCGAAGCTACGCGAAGCCAGACGATGTGCAGCCCTATGCGGCTCACTTCCCGTGCTGATTGCGCGGACAGCCAGGACAGAATTGTAGGATCATGCAAGGCGCTGCAAGATACACTGCAGCAGGCGCGGATAGTGGCGCCCACCGATTCGACTGTCGTGATTTATGGGGAAACCGGTACGGGAAAAGAGCTTTTTGCGAGTCTCATTCACGAGCTCAGTCGCCGGTCCGGCGGACCGTTCATCCGGTTGAACTGTGCCGCGATTCCCGAAGGTTTGCTGGAGAGCGAACTCTTCGGTCACGAAAAGGGCGCCTTTACCAGCGCCATCGCGCAACGCGTGGGCCGCTTTGAGGCAGCCAACCACGGAACGCTCTTCCTGGACGAAATTGGCGATATGCCACTTAATCTGCAGGCAAAACTTCTGCGCGTCTTACAGGAACAGGAATTCGAACGGCTGGGAAGTGCTCGCACCATCCGAGTCGACGTCCGCGTGGTCGCTGCGACAAACCGGGATTTATCCAGACTGGTGGACGAAAAGACGTTCCGCATGGATCTCTTCTATCGCCTGAACGTTTTCCCCATCACCTTGCCGCCCCTGCGTGGACGGCGCGAGGACATCCCTCGCCTGGCGCAGCACTTTATCGACGACGCGGCACAACGAATGCAGAGGCCCATTCGAACGATTCCTCCCGAGGCGATGCAAGCGCTGATGGACCACTCCTGGCCCGGCAATGTGCGGGAACTTCAAAACTGCATCGAGCGCGCTATAATTCTCTCGCGAGACGGCATCCTTCGCGTTCCACCGTTCGAGCCCAGGCGCAATGTCTTTGGGATGCCGAGCGAAGGCACGCTGGAAGATGCGGAACGCGATCACATTCTACACATTCTGGGCGAAACGGGGTGGGTGTTAGGCGGATCTGCCGGCGCCGCCCGGCGCCTGGGTCTGCCACGCACGACGCTGATCTCCAAGATGAAAAAACTCGGCCTCCGCGGGGCCCGGCCTTAGCGGACAGGCCCGAGTTTCTCAGCCTGTTTCACCAAATCGGCCAGCGATGGCGCTCCCATCTTACGCATGACTTGTCCGCGGTACAGCTTGATGGTTCGTTCGCTGATGCCGAGTTCAAATGCGATTTGCTTGTTCAGACGGCCCGAGACTACCAAGCCCATGACCTCGCGTTCGCGCGGCGCCAGCGAATCGAAGCGCTGACGAAGTCGCTCCATCTCCGCGCGCTCCGGGCGCGATTTGCGATCCAACTCCAGCGCTTGCCGGATCGCATCCATGAGTTCGGCTTCCCGTACCGGCTTCGTCAGGAAATGAACGGCGCCGGCCTTGAGCGCCTTTACCGTCATGGGTATGTCGCCGCAACCCGTGAGGAAGATCACCGGCATACGAATGCCGGAGACGTTCATTTCCCGCTGCAACTCCAGGCCATTCATTCCCGGCATGTTGACGTCCAGGACCACACACCCGGCCTCTTCGCCGGGATGGCTGTTCAGGAACTCGGTAGCAGATGTATAGGCTTGGACGGACAAACCGATTGATTCAATCAAGGAACTCAGTCCGTCCCTGACCGACACATCGTCGTCTATAAGAAAAATAGTCTCCATCGTGGGCCCGCCGCTGTCGCCAGGACGTCATGCTGTCGCTATTTCGACATGCCCGGGCTCCTCCACCGCCACCGGCAGCTTGAATTCAAATGTTGCGCCGCCGTCTGGGTTATTGCCGCCTGCCATCTCGCCGCCGAGCGCCGAAACGATGTTCCGGCAAATCGAAAGCCCCATGCCCATCCCCTGCGGCTTGGTGGTAAAGAATGGGTCAAACAGACGTTTCGCCCCTTGCGGATCGAGTCCGATACCGGTGTCCCGGACGGCGATTGCTACTCTTTCCGGGCCGTGGAGATGCTCAGAACGGATCGCCAACACCCGCGGTCTGTCAGCAACAGCACTCATGGCCTCGATTGCATTCATGATCAGATTCAAAAGCAGTTGCTGGAGCTGTACGCGATCGCCCATTACGTCGGGAAGGTCCGCCGGCAGCTCGGTTTGCACCTCGACTTGATTCCGCGCCATCTCGTGGCCGGCCAACGTGAGTGTCCTGCCGATCAATTCGTTGAGACTTATTGGCTCCTGGCAGGCTGGCGCTTTCTTCACCAGAGAGCGGATATCGTGAATCACTTCGCTCGCCCGACCGCTGTCGCGTATGATCCGCTCCACTGCATCCCGCGCCTTCTCAATCTTCGGTGGCGCGCCTGCAAGCCAATGCAAACATGCGTTTCCGTTGGTTATGATGCCTGTCAACGGTTGTGTGACTTCATGGGCGATGGAAGCCGCAAGTTCACCCATGGCTGTCACACGCGTGACGTGGGCCAGTTCGGCTTGGGACGCCCGAAGCGCCTCCTCAGCCCGTTTCAGATCGCTCATTTGGCGGCGTAGTTTGGCGTTAGCGGTTGCTAACTCGCTGGTCCGTTGCAGGACGCGGCGCTCCAGATCGTTGTTGAGTCTCTGGATTTCCGCCTTCGCCTGCTTGAGTTCGGCAGTCTCCATGACTTCCCATTCTTTGTTCCGGCGCGCGATGGCAAATTGGTGCGTGTGCATCACGTCGAGGATCTCCGCCGCGCCGGCTCCTGGAAGCGGGTAGGTACAAAGGGCGAGCATCGGGGTATCGCCGATGGAATCGTTCACCTCCTTTTCATATTCGCAGAACTCCTTCCAGTCACGCCTCTCCAGCCATGCCGTATCGGCGCTGAGCCTGAAGCCGGCGTATCCGCCATTGATTGCGCACTCCCTCTTATGCGTCCATCCCCTGGTAACTTTCTCCAGGTCCAGGTCATCGCCGTTCATGTACCATTCCCGGCCGCGCACGATTTCGAGGCTCCGGCTCTCAAAATAGTCGTCGAAACCGGGAATCGAATGCTTCAGACAGTAGCGGACTTCCTCTTCCGTGAGCGGATCGGCGATCACCCACATGCACAGTTCCCGGTTTTCCAGGCCCGCCCGAAAATAGGGCAGGCAGGCGTCGATGAGGTCCTCTTTCGTTTCATGAAAAAGGAAGAAATGAGTCCCCCAAGGGACATCGCCAACAACACCGATTCCGGTTTGCCGCAATTGTTCGTTTGGCACAGTGGCCTCCTTCTTGAGCTGTTCTGGTGGAACGAACTCAGCAACTCAAATGCCACCCGGCCCTGCTGGGGTTTTAAGTGTAAGACCAGGCAGTCAGATTAAGCTGAGTATACTGCAAGAAGTGCTGGATGATGCAACGCCAAGAGTGGCTCCCGCTGACGTTTAGCCATCAAGATTTCGGCAGATTTGCCACGTTCCATCCGCCACCCAACGCTTTGATGAGAAGCACGCTCGCATCCATCCTGCGCCGCAGTATGTCGACATCGTTTCGCTCGTTGAACAGCGCGGTGGTCTGCGCCGTGATGACTTGCAGGTAGGTGTCGACGCCCCCGGTGTAGCGATTGGTGAAAAGCTGGAGCGATTCTTGCGCCGAGTCCACCGCCTCCTTCTGCTGCTTCGCTTCCTGCTCGAGGATGCGTGTGGCGGCGAGGTTATCCTCTACCTGCTGGAATGCCGCCAGAATCGCCTCCCGGTAGTCGGCTACCATCGCGTCGTAGCCGGCGATTGCCGCATCGGACGTGGCGCGCCGCCGCCCGGCGTCGAATAGAGTTTGCGTGAGGGTCGGCCCTACCGCCCAGAGGCGGCTCGGCCAGTTGAGCCAATTGAGAATCGAGGAACCTTCGAATCCGGCCGCCGCACCCAGCGTTAGTGTCGGGTAAAAGGCCGCCTTTGCGATGCCGATCTGCTCGTTCGCCTCGGCCATCCGGCGTTCCACCGCCGCAATGTCCGGCCTACGTTCCAGAAGCTGCGCCGGCACACCGATGGGAATTACTGGCGGCTGCAGGTTCAGCGGATCGGCTGCCAGGCTAAATTCTGCCGGAGGCTTTCCGAGCAGGATCGCGATGGCGTGTTCATACTGCGCACGCTGCACCGCGATGTCGGTATCGGCCACGCGGGTAGTGTCGAGTTGAGTCTTCGCCTGGGCAACGTCGGATTTTGGCGCTGCGCCGCCCTCATAACGTGTTGTAGCGAGCCGCAGCGTTTCGGTGTAGGCCTTGACGGTGTCGTCGAGCAGGCGTTGTTGCGAATCCGCGGCGCGTAGTTCGAAGTAGTCGTAGGCTAGTTCGGCGTGAAGGCTGAGGCTGGCGGTTTCCAGGTCGGCCGCGGTGGCTTGCGCTTCTTCCCGAGCAGCATTCACCGTGCGACGCACACGGCCCCAGAGATCCACTTCGTAGGACAGGTCGAACGGCAGCACAAAGTCTCCCGAAGGTGGGGGCGCGGTCGTGTAGAACGGGCGATTGCTTGACACGCGCTCCGACGTGATGGAGGGCGCCGTGGAGATGGTCGGAAATAAAGAAGCCCGGTTATACTTGGTCATCGCGCGTGCTTCGCGATAGCGCGCTTCGGCCGCCTTGAGGTCTTGATTGCCAATCGTGAGCTGCTCTTCCAGTGAGTTCAGTTGGGAATCGCCGAAAAGCTCCCACCAGTTGCCGCGAATGGTCTGGTCGGCGGGCTGCGCGGTTTTCCATCCGTCCCCTTCTTTGAATGAGGCCGGTGGCGTTTCTTTGTAGGCCGAGGGAACCGGGGCCGTGGGAGTTTTATATTTTGGCCCGACCATGCACCCGCCGAGCATTAACGCCAGGGCAATGGTGGGAACCATGTGGCCGAGGTTGTTCATTGGGTTTTAGCCTGGTTCACGCGAACCGGAGTGCCCGTGATCAGCGAATCGGTGGGATTCAAAATCACCAGGTCCGAGCGGTTCAGTCCGGTAACCACCTCCACAGTGCTGCCAAAATCCCGGCCGATCCTAATCGGCAGCAGGACGGCCTGCCCATTTCGAACTATGCCCACGCGCAACCCTTCGGCCCGGAAAAGAAGTGTGTTGGCGGGGATCGTCACCGTGCGAACGACATCCGGCAGCTTCAGGTGAACGGAAACGTAAGCCCCCGGCAGCAAACGCCCGGTGGGATTTTCGACGTCGACTTCCGTGTTCAGAGTCCGCGACGCCGGATCGATCGCATTGGAATTGCGGACGAGCGTGCCGGTGAATGTCTGGCCGGGGAATTCGTCGAGCGTCAACGTCGCCCTGGCGCCATTCTGCGCGGCCCGCGAATAGACTTCGGGAACTGCGACGAAAAGGCGCAATTTGTGAATCGCGGCCATGTGAAACAGCTCCTGGACCGGCGTGCCCGCACCGGCATTAATCAGATAGCCGACATCGGTGCTGCGTGCGGTGATCACGCCGTCGAATGGCGCATATACTTTTTCAAACGACTGGAGATCTTCCAGTCGGGTCACGTTGGCGCTGTTGGCTTCGACCGCCGCCGTTTGAGCCTTCAGATTGCTGACCGCTTGATCGGTCTCTTGTTTGGAGACCGATCCGCTCGTCAGGAGGAATTGCCAGCGATCGGCGGTGGTCTGTGCCAGTTCCTGATTTGCCTTGGAAGTGTCGAGGTCGGCGCGCGCCTGGCGTAGTTGTTGATCGATTTCGGGAGTTTCGATTTCGGCCAGCAAGTCGCCCTGTTTGACGCGCGCTCCAATATCGAAATACCAGCGCTTCAGGTATCCGCTGGTGCGGGCATAAATCGGTGAATCTACAAATGCCTGGGTGCTCCCGGGCAGGACCACTTCCTGAGTGGGAGCGCCGCTGGCCGGATTGGTGACGTCCACCGCCAGGACCGCAGACCGCTCGGTTGTGCGCTGTAGTTTGGTCTCGGCCTCGACGCGTGTCCGGATGCCGGAGTAAATTTGCGAGGCCAGCGCGAACACTGCGGCGGCTGCCAGCAGGACGATGAGGCCATGCCGCAGCATTCGCCGGGTTAGCGCAGACTTGGAAACTGGTTCAGAGTTGATGATCATTTTCCTTATTGCTCCTCTGGTTGGACCGAATGCGTTTTTCGATGAAGCAGGCTGAAGACTGCCGGAACGAAGAATAGAGTGGCGACGGTGGCGCACATCAGTCCGCCGATCACGGCGCGGCCCAACGGCGCATTCTCCTCGCCGCCATCGCCCAGTCCGAGCGCCATCGGAACCATGCCGATAATCATGGCGAGCGCCGTCATCAGCACCGGCCGGAAGCGGGTAAATCCCGACTCAACCGCAGCCAGTGCGGGGTCGCCATGATGCGTGAGGCGTTCCTTGGCGAACGAAATCACCAGAATGCTGTTGGCGGTCGCCACTCCCACGCACATGATGGCGCCGGTCAGTGCCGGAACACTCAAGGTAGTGTGCGTGACGAAGAGAAAAAGAATGATTCCGCAAAGCGCCGCCGGAAGGGCCGTGATGATGATGAACGGATCCAACCACGATTGGAAGTTCACCACGATCAACATGTAAACCAGGACGATGGAGAATCCCAAGCCGGCAAACAGGCCGATGTAGGAGGTATGCATGGTTTCCAGCTGCCCGCGAATGCGGAAGAAGCTGCCCCTCGGAAGAAGATGCTCGTTGGCCTTCACGATCCGCGAGACGTCGCGCCCCACGCCCCCGAGATCGCGGCCCTGCACCGAGCCGTATATATCCACCACGCGCCGGATGTTGTAGTGCGAGAGAGCTTCCATTTCATCGGTGCGGTTGATCGAGGCCACGTCGGCGAGTATCTCTGGATGAATCATCCCCGGTCCGCTGACGGGAACATTCTGCAGATCCGTCAACGATTGAATCGCGTACTGTGGCGTCTGCGTCACCAAACTGTAGTTCACGCCGTTCTCCCCGTTCAGGAAAAAGATGGGCGCCGTCTGAAAACTGCCGCTCAAGGAAAT
>Ga0302325_10022178_pt1 | contig 13297 bp, 9 predicted proteins | sample Palsa_T0_2_FD_201948 | JGI IMG/M metagenome (GOLD analysis project Ga0302325, IMG submission 201948) | Peat permafrost microbial communities from Stordalen Mire near Abisko, Sweden - Palsa_T0_2 | ecosystem: Environmental > Terrestrial > Soil > Palsa > Peat permafrost | place: Sweden: Abisko... | reverse complement strand
CCGCCGTCGTAGCCGGCGGGGTCGGGATAACCGGTCCCGCCCGGGTAGAGATAATGACTGGCCGGGTCGGCCGGCGCATCGGGCCCGGCCGCAGGCGGCGCGGAGTGCCAGCCGCTGTCCCGCCCCGGAAGGCTGCCCACCGGATCAGGCCCGGTCGGCTGCCGCACCGGTGGCTCGGGGTACCCCAAGCCCGAACTGGCTGGGTAGCCCCCGTAACCGGCGTCCGCCCGGGTGTGATCCTCGGGGTATCCGGCGGCGTGACTGCCCGTGGCGGCGGGCGCGTTGTCCACGTAGCTGCCATAGGGATTCCCGGTCGGCGCCCGCGGCGATGCGGGCGGGGGTGCGGACAGTGGCGCGGGCTGAGCGGCCGGCGGGGTCGCCGGCTGGCGCTCGCCGGGCCGGATGGCCGGATAGGCGCCCGCCGGACTGGTGTGTTCGCCGGAGTGGTACCCGTGCGCGCTGGTCCCGTCGTTGGCCCGGCTACCGCCGCCGCCGTTGGCGCCGCCACCGGCCTGATAGCCCCCGCTGGGGTAGCTCCCACTGGGATAACTGCCGGTGGGTGAGCTGCCACTGGGGTAGCTGCCGGTGGGTGAGTTGCCGTTGGGGTAGCTGCCGGTGGGTGAGCTCCCGTTGGGATAACTGCCGGTGGGTGAGCTCCCATTGGGATAACTGCCGGTGGGATAGCTGCCACTCGGGTAGCGGCCGCTCGGGTACTCGCCGCTCGGGTAGTCGCCGGTGCTGCCGCGCGGCCGGTCTCGGCCAGCGCTCCGGTAGGACCTGCTGTCCTGGCTCGGTACTGCCTGCCGTGAGAAGGAGGGGCTGGTCAGAGGGTCGTCGTCCGCGTTCGGCATTGGCTCGGGCCGCCGGGCCGGGGGCGTGTTCGCGAGGCTCGCGAGTACCGCCATGCTGGGCTCACCAGCCTGCGGCGGCGAAGATGGCGCAGCGGCGGCCGGGCGCGGGCGGTTGCGGACTGGGAGCACCTCGGTGTGCTCTTGCGGCCTGGCCCGGCGCCTGGGCGCGGCGGATTCGCGGTCCGGCGGCTTCCCCGGACCGGTCGGCGCTGCGGCCGGGCGGCCCGGCGGCGTGCCCGCAGGCCGCGTCGGGACCGGCCTCGACTGGGCCGGCTTCGGCGGGGCGGGATTGGCCGACCCGGCGCCGGGCTGGCCTGGCGGCCGGGCTGGATTGAGCTGGCCTGGATTGGACTGGGTGGTATTGAGCTGGGCTGGCTTCGGCTGGGCCCCGCCCGGCGCCGCCAGGGCGTCCTTGGCCGGGCTCGGCTGCGCGGTGCGGGCCGTGGTGGCTAGCGGCTTGTCGGCGGACAGCTCCGCCCAGTACTGCTCGTCGGAGAGCTTGTCCCACTCGGTGCTCGGCCAGTCGTCATCGTCCCCGCGCTTGCTGCTGCGCGACTGCCGCGACCGGCCCTTCGCCGGGGCTGGCGGCTTGTTGTGCGGCTTGCTGGCCGACCGCGAACTGCTGGTGGCCGGGGGGACGTCGGTACGGATCCGCGGGAAGACATCCGAGTCGGTGAGCGCCGGATCGTCGTCGTGTTCCGGGGTGAAGTCACGTCCCCCGGACTGCGGCGGCATCCGCCCGGCCGTGGCCGGGGAGGGGCCAGTGTCGTAAAGCTCGCGCGGCCCGGAATCGTAGCTGACCGTCTCGAAGCCGCCCGTGTCATAGCTGTCCGCCCGGCCGCCCGGCCTGCGGGGCGGCGATTCCGTCCCGCGCGTGCCGCGGCCCCTGGAAGCGGGATAGTCGGCTGCATCCGGGCCGCCGGACCGGCCGGCCGGATAGCCGCGGCCGCCGGGCTGGTCGCGCCCGGGGCGCCGGCCGCCGTACGCGGGCGCGGGCTCGTCATAGCCGCGGCGCCGTTCCCCCGGCCGCCGTGACGGCTCATCGCGCTCGCTGCGGGGTGCTCTCTCCAGCTCCTGAGCGGGGCCGCGCCAGTGCCCGTCCCGGCCCGCGGAGCGGACCCGGTCACGGAAGGCGAACCGGCCGCCGGACTCGTCGTGATCGTCGTCCTGCCCGCGCCGAAAGGTGAGAAAAGCAGCGACCAAGATCACGAGGATCACGGCGACGATGCCGACCAGGAGCAGAGTCATCGCACCACCCAACAAGCCATGGCTGCATGGTGGGCGCCAGCGAGGCACCCGCGGCCATGGCGCGGGCCTTCCCCTGTAACGCTAGCGCCTTGATTCCATCCAAGACTGAGCTTCTTGATCCGTTAGTCTGTCGGACCGGTATGAACCCTGTCATGCGTTTAGGGAATTTTTTGCCGAATCCGTTTACGCGTTGTGACCCGGCGATTACGGTTTGGCTGTGGCGGGAAGCCTGCCGCGCGCGATCGCCGCCTGCGCGATCGCAGTCCAGGCGGCTTTTTCGCTCGTTCCGGCGGGCAGCTGCAACTCGCGGCTAAGTGCGTAGACGGTAAACCGGTATCCATGCGGATTATTGCGCGGGCAAGGTGCGTCATAACCCGCGATTCCCTTACTGTTCTGGGCCTGGTGCGCGCCCGGCGGGAGCTCTCCGTCCAGAAGTCCGGTCGTCTGCGGGCCGATATCGAACACAATCCAGTAGATATAAGGAGTGATCGGAGCGGCTGAATCATCCATAACGAGAGCGAGGGATTTCGTGCCTTGCGGAGCCCCGGACCAATGAATGGCCGGGCTCGTCCCCGCACCATAACAGGTGTATCTCAGGGGCATCACGCCCCGGCTGAACTCCTGGCTGGTCACGGTCATCACGTCCGGGACGTCATTGAGGACCGTCTTTGGCCCGCCCACCAGCCCGCACCCGCTGGCCAGGCACACTGTAGCGGCCGCGGCCGCAGCCGCCCGTGCGGGCCGGCCGAGCACTCCACCAAACCGGCCCACGTGGTTTCTCACCCTCGTCTGTTGCTTCGGTGCCCGTTCCTCCGGCGCGCCCTCGCTGGCCGATCGTACGCCGTGCGGGCCACGGCCGGCGACGTGAATCCGGGCGGCCTCGCGGCGGCCCGCAGGCGCCCGACGACCAGCCTGCTGACGGTCGTGGTCCCGGGCCTAGTCGGGCTGCCGGGAATTGCCGAACATGATCTCGTCCCAGGAGGGCACTGACGCCCGCCGGGAACGCCCTCCGGCGGCTTTCCTGGCCGGCCGCTCGCGGGCTGCGGCCGGTGGCTGCTGCGGTGGCGCGGCGGTCTCCTCCTCCGGGCCGGCTTCGCTGGCGGCCGTCCGCGTCTGCGCCGCGGCGTGCCTGCGCTCCGGTTCCGGTTCCGGCTGGGCGATCGGCCCGGGAGCCTGCGCGACCGGAGCGGGAGCGATCGGGGCGAGCCTCGGGGCGATGGGCGTGACCGTGGCCCGGGGCGCCGGGGCCGGATTGCGCGGTGCCGGGGGCAGGTCGGCCTCGGGCAGCGAAAGCCGGGCGGCGTCGTCGTCGGCGGGCGTGGCGTGCCTGCGCCGTGGGGGGAAGACCCACACGGCCATGTGCGGCCGCCCGCCCGCCGTGAACATCAGCTGCACCTGCCAGTTGCCGTCCGCGCGCTTGCGCGAGTCCCACTGGGCGTCCTCGGGGATCGACCCGAACTTGGTGAGGCGCTCGGTGACGATGTCGCCGAGCCTCGGCCCGGGCCCGGAGTCGCCGGGCTGGCGGATCGTCGCACGCTGCGCCTCTTCGGCGCGGTACGCCCGCTCCGCGAGCACCGGGCCTTCGAACCGGCGGACCCGCTCGATCGGCACTCCGGCAGCGTCAGCGATCTCGTCCGCCGTCTCTCCGGCACGGATCCGGTCCTGGATCTCCTTGGGTCGCAAGGGACTCTCCACTTCGATCTCGTACTGAGCGAGCCGGGAGAACTGCCCGCGTGCCACGATCCGTAGCCGGTCGTCGATCGGCAGCGAAAAGCGCCCGCCGCGTCCTGGTACGGCGAGAACGGCGTAAGTGCCGTCCTCGCTCACCGCGACGAGGCGCAGTTCCTGCATCGGCGTCCCTTCTGCGCCGCCGACGTGTCGGCGGACGTGATGCCGCGCGAGGGCCTAGCTCGGACTTCCCCCTCAGGGGAGTCTGTCGGGTCAGGGCCACTTCTGGCCAGCACCGTGCCGGCATGTCCCGCAGAACTCCGCACACTATTGCCGGCTGCCGCCTCCGGGGCGGAAGGAACCAGGGATAGTCCGGCGCCCGGATCACGGGGTACTCTGATGTAATAATGTTCGGTAACAGAAGTATATTGGTGGAGCGGGCCCGGCCCGACGCGATCCGCAACTACCGCGGTGCGGCCTGGCTCGCCGTGGGCGTGGTGTGCTTCGGCGCGTTCATGGGGCAGCTGGACGCGAGCATCGTCACCCTGACGTTCCGCCCGATGCAGCTCGAATTCGGTGCCCCGCTCGCCGGGGTGCAGTGGGTGTCGCTGATCTACCTGCTGACGCTGGTCGCGCTGCTGGCCCCGATGGGCCGGATCTCCGATGCCCGCGGGCGCAAGCTGATCTACAGTTACGGCTTCGCCGCGTTCACGCTGGCCTCGGCCGCCTGCGCCGTCGCCCCGTCGCTGCACCTGCTCGTGGCCTTCCGGCTGGTGCAGGCGGCCGGGGCGGCGATGCTCCAGGCCAACAGCGTGGCGCTGGTCGCCACGAGCGTGCCGGAGTCGGCGATACGGCGGGCGCTGGGCGTCCAGGCGGCGGCCCAGGCACTCGGCCTGGCGCTCGGCCCGACCCTCGGCGGGATCCTCACCGAGACCGCGGGCTGGCGCGCCGTCTACTGGATCAACGTGCCGGTGGGCTGCGTCGCGGTCGTCGCCAGCCGCTATCTGCTGCCCCGGACGAGGCAGTTCTGCCCGGGCGGCCACTTCGACTGGCCGGGCACGGCGCTGCTCGGCCTGGCCACCACCTGCCTGCTGCTGGCGCTGTCGGCGGCCGGCGGCCTGAGCATGCCCGGCTGGGCCGGGGCCGGCCTGGCCGTCATGGCGGTGGTGGCCGCCGCCGGGTTCGCCGTGCGCGAACGTAGCGCCCGGTTCCCGCTGGTCCCGCACGCGTTCCTGCGCAGCTGGCGGCTGGCCGTGGCGCTGGCCGGGGCCCTCTGCGGCTACCTGATGCTGTTCGGGCCGCTGGTGCTGATTCCGCAGGTCCTGGCGGCGCCGGGCGGAGAGGTCGAGGTGGGGCTGCTGCTGTCGGCGCTGCCCCTCGGCTTCGGCCTGGCGGCGCTCGGCGCTGACGCCGTGCTGCCCCGCGGCCTGGACAACCGGTACCGGGGGGTGATCGGGGGCTGTATCTCTACTATCCCGCTCGGTATGCTGGCTTTCATGCCCGTACCCGATACCTGGCTCGTCCTCCTGCTGGCGGTGGCCGGGGTCGGCCTGGGCGTGTTCGTGCCCGCCAACAACACGGTGATCATGCGCTCGGCCACCCCCGCATCGGCGGCGGCCCTCGGCGGCCTGGTCAACATGGCCCGGGGGATCGGCACGACGCTCGGCATCGCCCTGATCACACTGGCCGTCCATGCCTCGGCGGGCAGCGCCGCGGCCGGCCCGCCCGTAACTCACGGGGCCCGCCTCGCGGCCGTCGTGCTCGCTGTCGCCGGGGCGGCCGCTACCCTGACCGCGTTGGCCTGGCGTACCGCGAGTGGCCGGGACGGCAGCGTCCCAGCCCGGGAGGAGGCGGCCCGTGCCGTCAGTTGACCTGGCCGATGTGGTGGCCCAGCTCCGGCGGGCCATGCGCCGTGCCGCCCGGGCGGCCGATCCCACCGCCACGCTGTCGGTGGCGCAGCTCGAGATGCTGTCCTGCCTCGCGGAGAATCCCGGCGCCCGTCCCGGGCAGCTGGCCAGGATGCTGCGGCTGGCCCCGAGTTCGGTGGCCACGCTCACGCACGGCCTGCGCCGGGCGGACCTGGTCACCCGCACGGGCGGGCAAGGTGACCGGCGCACCGCGTGCCTGCGGCTCACGCCCGCCGGCGAGGCGGCGGTCATCCGCTGGAAGGTGCTCAACGAAGATCTTCTCCGGACCGCGTTCGCCGCGCTTCCGGAGGGCAGCCGCGGCACCATCCAGGCAGCCCTGGCCGCGCTGAGCGAACTGGCCGGCGCTGTCGACGCGCTCGCCGACGAGCAGTTGTCCGGCCCGCAGTCGGCCGCACCGCCACCGGCGATGTCCGCCTGACCCGCGCGCCGGCCCAGCGCCGGCCCAGCGTCCGCCGACCTGTGCGGGCCGGTCTCGCACTATCATCGCGAAGCGATGACGAACCAGCAGAGCATCGCGAAGCGATGACGAACCCAGCCGGGCACCGCGCAGCGACGCCCGGGCCACCCCGTCCGCCGCGGATCAGCGTCGTGCTCCCGGTCGCCGGGGTCGAGGAGTACCTGGACGGATGCCTGGACTCGGTCCTGGACCCGCCGCTGCCTGGCCTCGAGGTGATCGCGGTGGACGACGCCTCGGCGGACCGCTGCGGGGAGATCCTGGACGCGCGCGCCCGCCAGGATCCGCGGCTGCGGGTGATCCACCTGACGGAGAGCGCCGGGCCCGGCCCAGCCCGGAATGCCGGGCTGGCCCGGGCCACCGGCGAATACGTCTGGTTCGTCGACCCCGACGACCTGCTCACCGCCGGGTCGATGGCCGCGGTCGGCCAGGCGCTCCTGGATACCCGTCCTGACGTGCTGCTCATCGACTACCTGAGCCTGCACGCGTCGGGCCGGACACAGCCGAGCCTGGGTGGCAGCCTGCGGGGGTATCAGGGGGCCGGGCCGCTGGCCCAGTGGCCGGCCCTGATCAACCGGACCATGACGGCCTGGAGCAAGGTGATCCGCCGGGAGTTCCTGCAGGACCTGCAGGTGCCCTTTCCCGCCGGGATTCACGAGGATGTGCCGGTCAGCTGCACCGTCCTGCTGAGCGCGCCGCGCATCGCGGTGCTGGACCGGGTGTGCTACCTGTACCGGCGCCGCCGGCGGTCTTTCCTGGCCACGAAGAGCATGGCCCACTTCGCCATCTTCTCCTCCTATGCCCAGGTGTTCGCGGCCATGGACGAGAAATGCTGGCCGGCTGGGCGGCCGCCCATCACCGAGGCGGTTCGCGCGGCGGTGTTCAGCCGGGCCATGGAGCACTACAGCACGGTGCTGTCGAGCGGGCTGGTCCCGCGCCGGGCCCGCCGCGACTTCTTCCACCGGATGGCCAGTGATTTCCGGCGCTACCGGCCGGCCGGATATGCGGCCCCGCCCGGGGCCCGGGGCCTGAAATTCAACCTCGTCGAGCACGACGCCTGGTGGCGGTACTCCCTCCTCGAGCCGCTGAACAAGGCACGTGTCTCGGCCCGGCGGGTGCTCCGGGCCCGCCCGGCCGCCGGGCCGCCGGGCCCCGGAGCCGCCGCCGTTCCCCGGCAAGTGGGATGAATATGGCGCCCGGCGCCCAGCGCTGATGCCGGAGCGGCCTGCGGCCATCCGCCAGCGTGGTCACAGCCGGGTCAAGTAGAGTCGCTGCGCACTATCTCCCGTTAGAAGCCGGTGCGGAGAGTAGGTGATCACATGCGGCATTGGATCGGTCTCGTCCTGGCCATTGCCCTGGCAGCAGCGCTGTTCTTCGGGGCGGCCTGGGGGATGACACGGCTGGCGGCCCTGCCGGCCCACGGCGGGAGCATGACCAGCATCCGCGGCCTGACCTCGCTCGGCGCGATGGCCGGCGTCGGCCTGCTGCTCGGCATCCTGATCGCCGCACCGAGGATCTCACCCCTGGCCACCGGGCTGCCGGGGCTGGTGCTCCTGGCCTGGACCGCGCTCTACGCCCTGAGTAACACCCGGGCGGTCAGGCTTATCCCGCTGAAGAAAGAGCCCTCCGGGGCTGGCTTCCACATCCTGCTGGCCGGCGGCGTGGCGGCCCTGCTCGGCGTGGCGATGATCTTTCCCATGTTCGTGCCGTCCCGCTGGCGGCAGCCAGGCGGCCGCGATCACGACGGCGAGGACGGGGACTTCGGCGAGGACGGCGAGGACGGCGAGGACGGGGGCGGCCGCCGGCGCCGTCGCCGCGACCGCCGCCCGCCCGCACCGCCGGGCTTGCTGGCGCCGTAGCCGGTCCCGGGACCTCGCTCAGCTAGTGGGCGGCCGAGAACTGCTCGCTCTCGGTGGAACCGCTCAGCGCCACGGTCGACGCGTCGGGCGTGATGGCCGACGTGACCAGGTCGAAGTAGCCGGTGCCGACCTCGCGCTGATGCCGGGTGGCGGTGTAGCCGGAGGCTTCCGCGGCGAACTCGGCATCCTGCAGGCGCACGTAGGCGGGCATGCCTTCCGCGGCGTACCCCCGGGCCAGGTCGAACATCGAGTAGTTCAGTGCGTGGAAGCCGGCCAGCGTGATGAACTGGAACTTGTACCCCATCTCACCGAGTTCGCGCTGGAACTTCCCGATCACGGCGTCGTCGAGGTGCTGGCGCCAGTTGAAGGACGGCGAGCAGTTGTAGGCCAGCAACTGGTCCGGATACTGCGCGTGGATGGCGTCCGCGAACTCCCGCGCCACGTCCAGGTCCGGGGTGGAGGTCTCCATCCAGAGCAGGTCCGCGTACGGCGCGTAGGCGAGGCCGCGGGCGATGCAGGCCGCGATCCCGTTGCGCACCCGGTAGAAGCCTTCGGCCGTCCGGTCGCCGGTGATGAAGGGCTGGTCGCGCTCATCCACGTCGCTGGTGATCAGCGTGGCGGCCTGCGCGTCGGTGCGGGCCACGACAAGCGTCGGCACGCCGCAGACGTCGGCGGCCAGCCGCGCGGCGTTCAGCGTCCTGATGTGCTGGCCGGTCGGGATGAGCACCTTCCCGCCGAGGTGGCCGCACTTCTTCTCGGACGCGAGCTGGTCCTCCCAGTGCACGCCGGCCGCGCCCGCCGCGATCATCGCCTTCATCAGCTCGAACGCGTTGAGCACGCCACCGAAGCCGGCCTCCGCGTCGGCCACGATCGGGGCCAGCCAGTGCGGCTGCCCCGAGAACTCGCCGTCCGATTCCGACCAGGTGATCTGGTCGGCGCGGAGCAGCGCGTTGTTGATCCGGCGGACCACCTGCGGCACCGAGTTGGCCGGGTACAGGCTCTGGTCCGGATAGGTCTCGGCGGCCAGGTTGGCGTCGGCGGCCACCTGCCAGCCGGACAGGTAGATGGCTTGCAGCCCCGCCCTGACCTGCTGGACCGCCTGGTTGCCGGTGAGCGCCCCGAGCGAGGAGACGAAATCCGTCTCGTGCAGCAGGGTCCAGAGGCGTTCCGCGCCCAGCCGGGCCAGCGTGTGCTCCTCCTGCACGCTGCCGCGCAGCCGCAGGACGTCCTCGGCGGTGTAGGTCCGGCTGACGGCGCGCCAGCGCCGGTCGCTGGCCCACTCCCGGCGCAGGCCGGCGGCCTGCTCCTGGACGGGGGTGCCGGCCCGGTGCCCGTTGCTGCTGATGATGGTGGCTGAATTCTCTGGGCTCTCAAACTGCTCTGTGCCCTCGAGGCGCTGATCGCTCATGGGTCCTCCCACGTCATGTCGTCCCCTGGGTTGGTCATCCCAGGGTGCGCAGGCGGACCGGGCCAGCACCAGGGCCGGACACCGTGAAGAATTAGAGATTTTCACGTAGGATTAACTTATGGCAGGGTTCACGGCGGAAGATGATCAACTTTTGACACCAAGTGGTCTAGACCTGGCGACGTTCGGGCAGCGCCTGCGGCATCTGCGGCGCGCCCAGGGCATCACGCTGGCCGAGCTCGGCGAGCGGGTGGGCCGGGCCCCCTCGGCGCTCTCGCTGCTGGAGAATGGCCGCCGGGAGCCGTCGCTGATCGAGTCCCTGGCCACGGCCCTGTCCGTGCCGGCCGAGGAACTGCTGCGCCACCAGCCGCCGAGCCGCCGGGCCCAGCTGGAGATCGCGGTGGAAGAGGCGCAGCGCGACCCCGTGTACCGCGATCTCGGCCTGCCCCACCTGAAAGCCGGCGCCCGGGTGCCCAACGACGTGCTGGAGCACGTCGTCGCGCTCTACACGGAGTTGCGCCGGCAGCACACCAGGCCGACGGCCACCCCGGAGGAAGCCCGGATGGCCAACGCCGTACTCCGCGGCGCGATGCGCGAGCGGGGCAATTACTTCGAGGCCATCGAGGCGGCCGCGGCCGGAGCGCTGGACGATGTCAGCTACCGCGACGGCGCACTGTCGCAGGGAACCATCATGGCGATCGTTATGCGGCACGGTTTCGCGGTCAGGTATGCACAGGACCTGCCGCGGTCCGTCCGGTCGGTCACGGACCTGCGCCACCACCGGATCTACCTGAAGCAAGAGAACATGGGCATGCACTCGCCCCGGACCGTCCTGCTGCAGACGCTGGGCCATTTCGTGCTCGGCCACGACACCCCGAAGGACTTCGCGGACTTCCTGCGGCAGCGGGTGGAGGCCAACTATTTCGCCGCCGCCGTGCTGGTCCCCGAGCGGTCCGCGGCCCGGTTCCTGCTCGACGCCAAGCAGAGCCGCGAGCTGTCGGTCGAGGACCTGCGGGACGTGTACTCGGTGTCGTATGAGATGGCCGCCCACCGGTTCACCAACCTGGCCACCCATCACCTGGGCCTGACCTGTCACTTCGTGAAGAACGACGCGAGCGGCATCATCTACAAGGCCTACGCGAACGACGGCCTGGTGCTGCCGGCCGACTCCACGGGCGCGATCGAGGGCCAGCGGATGTGCCGCCAGTGGTCGGGCCGCCGGGTGTTCGCCTCGGCCGACCGGTTCTCGCCGCTCTACCAGTACTCCGACACGCCCACCGGCACGTTCTGGTGCGTCGCGCACGTGGACCCGGGCGCCGAGCGCGGGTTCGCGATCACCCTCGGCACCACCTACGAGCACGCACGCTGGTTCCGGGGCCGGGAGACTCCGGCCCGGATGACGTCGAAGTGCCCGGACGGGGAGTGCTGCCAGCGGCCGCCGGCCGGGCTCGCGGCCCGCTGGGACGGCATGGCCTGGCCCTCGGCCCGGGCCCATTCGCACATCCTGTCCGCGCTGCCGACCGGGAGTTTCCCCGGCGTGGACGAGTCCGACGTGTACGAGTTCCTGGACCGGCACGCCAGCGAGTGACCGGGCGCTGGGGATCAGCGAGCCTCATGCTACTGTTGAGTAACATAGCGATGATGGCCCGGCCGTGAGGACGCTGATGAGCACCGACGCCGATACCGCTGGTCCCCCTGACCACGCAGCTGGTTTTTCCCTGGACGTCGGCGCCGGCCTGCGGGAGATGCGCGACTGGGTGCACGGCTTCGCGGCCGGCACGATCAGGCCCGCGGCCGCCGAATGGGACGAGCGGGAGGAAACCCCGTGGCCGGTCCTGGAGGAGGCGGCCAAGGTCGGCCTGTACTCACTCGACTTCTTCGGCCAGCAGTGGCTCGAGCCGAGCGGCCTCGGTATCCCGATCGCCTTCGAGGAACTGTTCTGGGGTGACGCCGGGATCGCGCTCTCGCTGGTCGGCACCACCCTGGCCACGGTCGCCGTGGTCAGCAACGGCACGCCGGAGCAGATCGGCGAGTGGGCGCCGCAGATGTTCGGCACGCCAGGAGACGTCAAGCTGGGCTCGTTCTGCGCCTCGGAACCCGACGCCGGCAGTGACATCGGGTCCATCCGGACCCGCGCCGAATACAGCGAGGCCACTGACGAATGGATACTTAACGGAACCAAGGCCTGGGCTACCAACGGCGGGATCGCAGAGATACACGTGATCGTGGCCTCGGTCGACCCGTCTCTGGGTACCCGGGGCCAGGCGAGTTTCATCGTGCCGCCCGGGACGCCGGGCCTGAGCCAGGGCCAGAAGTTCCGCAAGCATGGGATCCGGGCCTCGCACACCGCGGAGGTCGTGCTCAACGGCGTGCGGGTGCCCGGCCGGTGCCTGATCGGCGGCAAGGAGCGGCTGGACGAGCGGCTGGGCCGGATCCGGGCCGGCGGCCGGGGCGGTGAGCAGGCGGCCATGAAAACGTTCGAGGCGTCCCGCCCGGGGGTGGGCGCCATGGCGGTCGGCGTGGCCCGGGCCGCCTTCGAATACGCCCGCGACTACTCCCGGGAGCGGGTCCAGTTCGGCCATCCGATCGGGCAGAACCAGGCGGTCGCGTTCATGCTCGCGGACATGGGGGCGTCGGTGGACGCGGCCCGGCTGCTGGTGTGGCGGGCCGCCTGGATGGCCCGCCAGGGCCTGGCCCTGGACAACGCCGAGGGGTCGATGTCCAAGCTGGTCGCGGGGGAGACCGCGGTCCGGGTCACCGAGCAGGCCATCCAGGTTCTCGGCGGCAACGGCTACACCCGCGACTACCCGGTCGAGCGCTGGCACCGGGACGCCAAGATCTTCACCATCTTCGAGGGCACCTCGGAGATCCAGCGGATGATCATCGGCCGCGCCCTGACCGGGCTTGACGTGCGCTAGCCGGGGCCGGGGCAGTGCGGCCGGGGTTCGCATCCTGGGCGACGCGGCCCGGAGTAGCACGAGCACCCGCCGCCCGGCCGGTCGTCATGGCAGCAGGGCAGCAGGATCGGGCCGACGCCCGGGATGGCGTGGGACCGGGCCTCGGCGAGCAGGGCGGCGGCCGCCTCCTGGCCGTTTTCGCCGGTGCGCGACATCCGGGCCGCGATCAGCCCGGTCACGACCGGCGTTGAGAAGGACGTGCCGCTCCACTGGCACATGCCGTAGAACTCCCTCTCTTCTCCCTTGTACGGTCTGACATGGCATTTGTACGTGCCCGTCGCGTAGGCGTTGACCAGGTCCCGGCCGGGGGCGTACACGTCGACCCATCCGCCGTAATTGCTGAATGAGGCGCGGCTGCGCCAGTCGCCCGCGAGCGCGCCGACGGAGACCACCTCGGAGAAGGCGGCCGGCCAGTACGGCTGCCGGGAGTCACTGTTACCGGCCGCGACGACGCACACCACGCCCTTGTACTGACGCAGCAGCCTCAGCCACTTCTTGAAGGCGATGAGGGGCAGACCATGCCTGGTCTGGGCGGCGATCGTCAGGTGGAAGATGTCCACGCCAAGACCGAGCGCTCCGACCAGCCGTGGAACCAGGTCCGACTCCAGCGTGCTGCCCGCGATCGCGAAAGCGTTGGTGACGATGATGTCCGCCGCCGGTGCCACGCACCGGGCGACACCAGCGACGAATGTGCCGTGTCCGGCGTAGGGCGCGATCTGCAGCGCACCGGTCGGCTGATTTGGATCCGGGTCCCCTTCCACCCCGGCCAGCCATGGGTGACCGGACGCCGCATTGGCCAGCAGCCCGGTGTCGGCCATGTAGATCAGGACCCCGGCACCGCCATTGCCCGGGCACGCCGAGGGGTAGGGCTCGATTTCATCGGGCACTTCCTGGGGTTCCGTGGCCGCACAGCCACCCGCGTTGCCA
>Ga0302325_10022172_pt1 | contig 13299 bp, 11 predicted proteins | sample Palsa_T0_2_FD_201948 | JGI IMG/M metagenome (GOLD analysis project Ga0302325, IMG submission 201948) | Peat permafrost microbial communities from Stordalen Mire near Abisko, Sweden - Palsa_T0_2 | ecosystem: Environmental > Terrestrial > Soil > Palsa > Peat permafrost | place: Sweden: Abisko... | reverse complement strand
ACGGGCTCACCGGCGAGAAAGCCGCGGACCAAGTCAGGGATGAGACGGTCGGTGGACCAGTCGCCGCCGCCGATGACGTTGCCAGCGCGTGCGGTGGCGATGGCGCATTGGTGTTCGGCAATTTTTTCGACAGGGAAGAAGCTCTGGCGGTATGCGGCGGTGACAAGCTCGGCGCAGGCCTTGGAGCTGGAGTAAGGATCGTAGCCGCCGAGTGGGTCGGTTTCGCGATAGGCGTGGTGCGGGTCTTCGATATTTTCGTAGCACTTATCAGTGGTGACGCTGACAACTGCGCGCACGGAAGAAGTGCGGCGCACGGCATCGAGAACACGGGCGGTGCCGATGACATTGGTTTCATAGGTGCCGATGGGATCCTGATAGCTGGCGAGCACGAGCGGCTGGGCGGCCATGTGGAAGATGACTTCAGGGGCGAAGTCGCAGAGAGCAAGCTCGAGTTCGGCAGGATTGCGGATGTCGCCACGAATGTCTTCAATGTCGGCGGCGATGTGTGCCTGGTCGAAGAGGCTGGGCTCGGTCCAGGGGTCGAGCGCATAACCGCGAACGATTGCCCCGCGAGAGGCGAGCCAGAGCGCGAGCCATCCGCCTTTGAATCCGGTGTGGCCGGTGAGGAAGACGCGGCGGTCTTGCCAGGAGAATTTGGAGCTTTCTGACATACAAAAATAGGATACGTGGAAACGAGGATACCTCGCTTGGAGGTAATGGCTTAAGCTGAAAGCATGAGGTGCGGCTTGGTGAAGAGATGGCGGATGGCAGCGGCCTTATTGATGATCTCGCTGGGAACGGCGGCGCAGGCTCCGCAGGCGGCACCAGCGGCGCGGCCGAAGTTTGATGCATTCGAAGTGGCGACGGTGAAGCCAGTAGATCCGGATGCACAACGCGGGCGGACGTTCCAAATGGTGGGGCCGCACCGGTGGGTCGCGACGAACTACACACTGAAAAGCCTGATTGCGCTGGCCTATGACATGAACCCGAAGGCGATCTCGGGCGGGCCGGCGTGGATGGACTCGGAACACTTCAACATTGAGGCGATTTCGCCGGGAGAGATTCAGCCTGTGCGGCTGGAGCAGATGCGCATGCTGCGAGCGCTGCTGGTGGAGCGGTTCGAGCTGAAGTTTCACCGCGAAGAGAAAGAGTTTTCGATCTACGAGCTGACCATAGCGAAGGGTGGGCCGAAGCTGAAGCTGGCGGCGAAGCCAGACGATCCGCCGTACCTGCTGGGGGTGGTGTATCCGGGGAAGATCGAGGTGCCGGCGAAGAGCGTGACCATGGATGATTTTGTAGCGATGCTGCAGCGGGCGACGCTGGACCGGCCGACGGTGAACAAGACGGGGCTGACGGGAGTGTACGACTTCACGCTGGATTGGGCTCAGGATGAGACGCAATATGGCGGCGAGGTTCCAAAGGCGCCCGAGGATGGGCCGGTGCCACCGCTGTTTACGGCGGTGCAGGAACAGCTGGGATTGAAGCTGCAGGCGACCCGTGGGGTGGTGAACGCGATGGTGGTTGATTCCGCGGTGAAACCAAGGGTGGATTGAGGTGAGCGCGCTGCTGGTATTCTTGAAGCTCTATGAGTGAGCGTTCCGACGAGTTGCGGCACCAGATTCTCGCACTGACCGCCGAGTTCCAGCGGGAGGCTTTTGCGAAGAAGGATTTTGTTCCGGGTGAGTCCGTGGTGCCGGTTTCCGGCAAGGTGATTGATGCAGCGGACATGAGCGCGGTTGTGGATGCGGCGCTGGATGGCTGGTTCACGACCGGACGCTGGGCCAAGGATTTTGAGCGCAAGCTGGAGCGGTTTGTGGGTGTGCGGTCGGCGAGCCTGGTGAATTCCGGGTCGAGCGCGAATCTAGTGGCGCTGAGTGCGCTGACCTCGCCTAAGCTGGGCGATCGCGCGCTGAAACCGGGTGATGAAGTAATTACAGTTGCGGCAGGATTTCCGACGACGGTGAATCCCATCTTCCAAAACCGGCTGGTGCCGGTGTTTGTGGATGTGACGCTGCCGACCTATGAGATTGATGTGACCAAGCTTGAAGCGGCGCGCAGCGAGAAGACACGCGCGGTGATGGTGGCGCACACGCTGGGCAACGTGTTTGATCTGGACGCGGTGACGGCATTCTGCAAGAAGTACAAGCTGTGGCTAGTGGAAGATTGCTGTGACGCGCTGGGCTCGGAGTGGAAGGGGCAGCGGGTGGGAACGTTCGGCGATATAGCGACGGTGAGTTTTTATCCCGCGCACCACATCACGATGGGTGAGGGCGGAGCGGTGTTGACGGACAAGCCGCAACTGCAGGTGCTGATTGACAGCTTCCGCGACTGGGGGCGCGATTGCTGGTGCGAGCCGGGAATGGACAACACCTGCGGCAAGCGGTTCGACTGGCAGCTGGGGACGCTGCCGTGCGGATACGACCACAAGTACACGTATTCGCACGTGGGTTACAACCTGAAGGCCACCGACATGCAGGCCGCGCTGGGCGTTTCACAGATGGACAAGCTGCCGGAATTTATTGCGAAACGCAAGGCGAATTTCACATACCTGAAAAATGCGTTGCAACCGCTCGAAGAATTTCTGATGCTGCCGGAGGCGACCAAGAACAGTGATCCGAGCTGGTTTGGGTTTCCGATTGGCGTGAAGGCAGATGCTCCATTTTCGCGCGATCAGCTGACGGCTGCGCTGGAGGCGCAGAAGATCGGCACGCGACTGCTGTTTGCGGGCAACCTGACGCGGCAGCCGGCATACGAGGGCTGGGAGTATCGCGTGGCGGGCGAGCTGACCAATACCGATTACGTGATGAACAATGTGTTCTGGATTGGGGTGTTTCCGGGACTGACGGATGCGATGCTGGATTTCATTGCGAAGACGATGATGGAATTTGTGGCGAAGGTGAAGAGCGGACTCGCGGTGGTGTAGCGGGCGCAGGACGTTGCCAGCCGTGCATTCCGGCCTCAAAGCTGCGGCGGTCGAGGCTCGGCAGTGTGCGAGCTACCTTGCCGGGGAAGAGCTTGTAGTGCTTGGCCGTGACGAGGGCCTCCGCGATGAACCAGACATTTTTTTCGGAGGTCATCCAGTCCTGATCTTCGAAACGCATGAGGTTCACGGACTGTGAGTAGGTGCGTAACGTACGTTCTCCGCGCAGATTGTAGTAATGCTCAACATAACTGAGCGCGAGTTCGCGCAGCGTGCGATACACAGGCACGCGGAAGCGCAGGCCGGCGAAGTTCGATTTGGAGATGCTACCCCAAAGACCATTTTCGCGGTAAAGTGCGATGACGTGATCATCGTCGTGCACAGCTTCGAGATCCATCAGGAGAGGGGGATGGCCGTGAATGCGCAATGCGGTGACGGCGAGCAGAGCGCCTTCAAGGCAATGTCCTTTGCGAGTGCGAAGAACGCGCTGTGGAGACCAAGCGGTATTTCCCTGGTGGTAGGTGAGGTCGTCAAGAAATTTCTGGATGTGCGCGGGCGTTTTGAGCGAGCGCAGGATGCGGAGATCCTGCGGGGAAAAGCCGAAGTCGCTGGGTGAAGACTTAGCCATGGGCCTGGAGCATTTCAACAAAATCAGTATGGCCCTTTTGCGTGGCAATGGCGAGAGCGGTCTGGCCTTTATTGTTGGTGGAAGCCGTCTTGGCACCTTTTTCGAGAAGCAGCTTGCCTAATTCGATGTGGCCTTCGACAGCGGCGAGCATAAGAAGCGTCCAACCGTTGGGGTTGGCGAGATTGGAAGAGAGGCTGCCATTGAGGGCGGTGCGAAGGCCGGCTTCGTCGCCATGCTTGATGAGGTTTTGTGCGCCGCGATAACTGATGGACATGCTACTCCGCGAGATGTTGAGGTTTGCTTCCAAAATCTTCGCCGAAGTAGAAGCGCTCGACGAGCATGCAGAAGATGTGTTCGAGGGCGAGGTGCGATTCCTGGATGTTCATGGTGACCGACGACGGGATGATGACGTTGATGTCTGCTTCGGGCTTCATCTTGCCGCCGCCGTTGCCGGTATAAGCGATGGTGTGCATTCCGAGTGTGTGCGCCAGCTTGAGCGCCTTGATGCAGTTGGGCGAATTGCCGGAGGTGGAGATGGCGAGCAGGACATCGCCCGTCTGGCCGAGGGCTTCGACCTGACGGGCGAACACTTCTTCATAGGCGTAATCATTTCCGACAGCCGTGAGGATGCTGGTGTCGGTAGTGAGCGCTATGGCGCGGAGGGCAGGACGATCGATGGTGAGACGGGAGACGAATTCGGCGACGAGGTGCTGGGAATCGGCTGCGGAGCCACCGTTGCCGCAGACGAGCAGCTTGTGGCCGGCCTTCATGGCGCCGGCGGTGATGCGCGCGGCTTCAACGACGGCGGCGTGAATGATGTCGTCGGCGAGAACTTGCGACATGGTTTCGATGGATTGAGCGAGTTGGCGGCGGACGAGATCGGTCATAGGAAAGTGAGTAGCGGTTAAGAATCTCCGACGTTGATGCCGAGGGCTTTCATCTTACGGTAGAGATGCGAACGTTCGAGGCCGAGGGCCTCCGCGGCGCGGGAGACATTGCCGTGGGTGCGATCGAGCTCCTTCAAAATATAGTCGCGTTCGTAGGCTTCGCGGGCCTGCAGCAGCGTAGTGAACTCGGCGCTCGAGCCGGCGGCAGCGCGAACACCGGAACCGCCGTCGGTACGCTGCACGAGCATGGGCAGGTGGCGGGCTTCAAGGCGCGTGGCCTTGGGGTTGAGGATGAGCACGCGCTCCATGACGTTGCGCAGCTCGCGCACGTTGCCGGGCCAGTTGTACTGCTTGAGCGAAGCGATGGCGGCGTCAGAGATTTCGACGCGAGGGCGTCCATACTCCTGGCCGAACTCGGAGAGGAATTCGCGGGCGAGCAGATGAATGTCTTCCTTGCGGTCGCGCAGCGGCGGAACGAAAAACGGAATGACGTTGAGGCGGTAGAAGAGGTCTTCGCGGAAGTTGCCGTGCGCGATCTCTTCTTCGAGGTCCTTGTTGGTAGCGGCGATGACGCGGGTATCGACGTGCACGGGCGTGGAGGCTCCGACGGGGTAGAAGCGCTGCTCGTCCAGGGCGCGCAGAACCTTGGCCTGAGTTTTGAGGCTCATGTCGCCGACTTCATCGAGGAAGAGTGTGCCGCCGTCGGCGCGCTCGAAGGTGCCGCGCTTTTCAGCGGGCTGATTGGCGCCGCCGGGGCCGGCGCCGTGGCGATAGCCGAAGAGTTCGGACTCGATGAAATCCTCCGGGATGGCGGCGCAGTTGAGCTCGACGAAGACGCGGTCGCGGCGCAGTGATTCAGAGTGGATGGAGCGGGCGATTAATTCTTTGCCGGTGCCGGATTCGCCGAAGATGAGCACGCGGCCGTTGGTGGGCGCCATTAATTTAATCTGCTGGCGAAGCGCCTTGATGGGGACGGACTGGCCGGTGACCGGTGGGGTCGCGAGAAGTTGCTGGGAGAGTTCCTTGTTGTCTTCGCGGAGTTGATGCGCTTTGATGGCATTGCGCAGCACAAGCAGGGTGCGCTCGAGCGAGAGCGGCTTTTCAAGGAAGTCATAGGCGCCGAGCTTGGTGGCGCGCACGGCCGCCTCAATGGTGCCATGGCCGGAGATCATGATGACCTCGGGCGTGTTGGCGCCGGGATTGTCGCCGCGAATTTTGGTGAGGACTTCGAGACCGTCACCGTCGGGCAGCCAGATATCGAGCAGCACAGCAGAGTAGTCGGCGTCACGAAGCAGCTCGAGCGCTTCGGCGGCGGTTCCGGTGGTGGTGATGGCGTAGTCCTCTTCACGCAGAATCGCTTCAAGAGATTCGCGGATGTCGGCTTCGTCGTCGACGATGAGAACGTGGTCCATAGAGAACAGTTGTTAGATGTCAGTTTTTAGTTTTTAGTAAAGACTTCTTTAGACTACCTCTTCGGTGGGCAGAGCGGCTTTGAGATCTGGCTCGCTGTCAGGGTTGGAGGCAGGGCGGAGTTCGAGGATAAAGCGCGCGCCGGCGGGTGAATTTTTCTCCGCACGAATGGAGCCCTGGTGCTCCTGCAAAATTTTCGACGCGATGGAGAGGCCAAGGCCGGTGCCGCGCTGCTTGGTGGAAAAGTAGGGAAGGAAGAGGCGCTCGCGCATGTCGTCGGTCAAGCCGGGGCCGGTGTCCGCGATGACCAGCTCGATCATGCCGGAGCCGAGCAGGCGCGAGATGATGTGCAATTCGCGGAGCAAGCTGTATTGCATGGCTTCGGCAGCATTGTCGATAAGGTTGGTGAGCGCGCGCTTGAGAGCTTCTGGGTCAGCCATGACGAGCGGAAGATTGGGCGCGAGATTGCGCACCACGCGGATGCTGCCAAGGCGGCCAGCGAAGAGAGCGAGCGCAGCCTCGACGATAACGTTGAGATCAGCGGGACGCGGGCGCGCGGAGGGGAACTCGGCGAGCAACGCGAACTGATCTACAAGAGATCTCATTGTCATGACTGAGGATGAGATGACTTCTGTAGAGCGCTGAATGACCGCGGGAGAGCTGGATTCGATTTTGTGCTCGACGAGTAGAGAGGCGAGGCGCGCGATATGGCGGCCGATAAGCTCCGCATTGAGCGAGATGGGGGTGAGTGGGTTTTTGATCTCGTGAGCAACGCGGCGAGCAACTTCCTTCCAGGCACTCTGCTTCTGCGCGCGGAGGAGTTGGGTGGCGTCTTCAATGACCAGCACGTAGCCCAGATGCTCACGGTCAGCGGCTCCGGAAGCGGGGCTAACTTCAAGCAAGGCGACCGTTGCTGAGAGATGCAGGATGCCGGCGGTGGTTTGCATCTCCATATCAGTCGAAGCAGAGCCCATGCGATGCGCGCGCCGGAAGAGTCCATCTAAAATTTCTACGATTTCTTTGGGCAGAACATTCGCGAGGGCGAGGCCGACGAAATGTTTTTCGCCGCCTGGGTCCAGCATCTCAGAAAATCCACGGTTGGCGAGAACGATGTGGCGCTCCGGAGAAAGCGTGATGACGCCGTTGGGGATGGTTTCGATGATGGTTTCGAGCTCGGTGCGGCGCTGTTGCAGCGTGGCATTGAGCTGGCTGAGCTGCGCTGTGGAACGTTCGGCGGTGACGCGAGCGGTTTCGAGATCGTGGGCCATGGCGTTGAAGCTGGCGGCAAGTTCGCCGAGCTCTTCGGTGGCGGATTCAGGGACGCGGCGCGCATAGTCGCCGGCGGCAATGGCTTCCATGGCGTCGGCGAGGGATTCGACGGGACGTGTGACTTGCTTGGAGAGATGCAGTGCGAGCCAGCAGCAGGCGAAGAGTGCAAGGCTGGTGATGAGCAGCAGCAGAAACATGTAGAGGCTGCGAATCTGGCGGCGTTCGCTCGAGAGAGCCCAGTAGGCATCGGCTGCCGAACGGATTTGCGTAGCAGTGGAGGAGATGGCGGGCGGAATGGGTAGGCCGACGACAACGATGCCGCCATCTTTGAGCGCGGTAGTGGTGAGCAGGTAGTCAACGCCGCTAAGGCTATAGAGTGAACCGTCATTGCGCTCGGCGACAGTGAGGATGGCGGTGGCGACTGGGCCGGGCAAGGGCACGGTATCGACTGCAGGATTGCCAGGCGTGAACTCCGGGCTTTCGTCGGTGGCTGTTTCGGTGGGCTTCACTGACTTAAGCTGCGCGGGAACGCCGTTGCCGTTGGGAACGTTAATCGCTGCGGCTGGCTGGCCGTCGCGATAGATGATGACGAAGCCGCCTTGCAGGGTTATGTTGTGGCGATGCAACTCGGTCGAATATATATCGGCGAGTTGTGGACTGCTTCCGGCAGGCGGCGTTGCGGTAGCGATGCCCAGCGCGATGGAGTTGGCCTCGGCGCGGGCATTGGAATCGATGTAGCGTGTGACGTAGTCCACAAGGCGGGTGGAGTATTCGCGCATCTGCGTCCCGGGCTGGGAGAACCAGCGATCAACGGAGCGGTTCATCAGCAGGTAGCTGAAAGCGGACATGAAGACCAGGGGAACGATGGAGACCAGAACGGCTCCCCAAAGCATGCGAGTGCGCAGGCGGGTACCGAGAACGCGGCTGCGCTGGTCCGCGTAGAGCTTGAGCACGTTGCGAACCAGCAGAACCAGAACGACGACAAAAAGCAGAAACGCCAGAATCGAGAGCGTGAGGAACACTAGCGTCTGTTGTGGCGAGGCGGGATTGAGGAAGTTGAGATTGAAGGCGTTCAGGATCACCAGCGCAAGGAAGATGACCAGCAGGCACACGCCCAGTGCGATGACGATGGAGCGACGCCGGCTGGAGACTGGGGTCATGGGAGACAAGTTTACTCGGGAAGGCGCGATCGTGGCTGCGCCGCCTCTGCTTCGCAGCAATACGGACTACAGCAACGATTTAACGCCCGTAAATTCGCGGCCCTGGTTGTCGGCGACAGCCTTGTAGGTGAGGTGTCCGTTGTAGGTGTTCACGCCTTCGGCAATGGCGGTATTTTCTTTGATAGCTGCTTCCGCGCCAAGGCGCGCAAGCGTCATCACATAAGGGAAGGTGGCGTTGGTGAGCGCGAGCGTGCTGGTGTTAGGAACGGCTGCAGGCATGTTGGTGACGCAGTAATGCACCACTCCATCGACGAGAAAGCTGGGGTCAGAGTGGGTGGTGGGGTGCGCGGTCTCAGTGCAGCCGCCCTGGTCGATGGCGACGTCGACGATGACGGCACCTTTCTTCATCTTGCTGACCATGGCCTTGGTGACGAGCTTGGGCGCGGCTGCACCGGGAATAAGGACGCCGCCGATGAGCAGGTCAGCCTCGATGACAGCGCGCTCGATGTTGTATGCGTTGGAGGCGAGGGTGTAGAGACGCTCAGAGAAGATGTCGTCGAGCTCGCGCAGGCGATTCAGGTTGAGGTCGATGAGGGTGACCTTGGCGCCCATGCCGAGGGCGATTTTGGCGGCGTGGGTGCCGACGATGCCGCCGCCGATGATGCAAACATTGCCGGGAGGCACGCCGGGGACACCCCCGAGGAGCACACCGCGGCCGCCGTGCTCTTTTTCGAGATAGGCTGCGCCGATCTGCACGCTGAGGCGGCCGGCGACTTCGCTCATAGGTGTGAGGAGTGGGAGCGTGCCGGCGAGGTCTTTCACGGTCTCATAGGCGATGCCGGTGACTTTTTTGTTGAGCAGGCCCTGGGTGAGCTCGCGCAGCGGCGCGAGGTGCAGGAAAGTGAACAGGACCAGGCTCTCGCGGAAGTGGTAATACTCCGTGGGGACGGGCTCTTTGACCTTGACGACCATGTCGGCGTTGCGCCAGACGTTGTAGGCGTCGCCGACGATTTCCGCGCCGACGGCCTGGTACTCGTCGTCCGTGAAGGAAGAGAGTGCGCCGGCGTTGTGCTCGACGAGCACCTTGTGGCCAGCATCAGTGAGGGCTTTGACGCCTGCCGGGGTGATACCGACACGTGTCTCGTGGTCTTTGACTTCCTTTGGGACACCGATGATCATGCTTGTTTACTCCAGAGTTAGCCTGCGTGACCCAGTGTAACTCGCACAAATGGCTGGACAAGGCCGTACAATAGGAGGTGCGGGATTTTGTGCTCCCAAGCCTTTTAACGTCAGGGAAATTGTAGCTCTCATGTCTTCAAATCATTTTTCATCGCGCGGATCTCGCGTCAGCAATATGCGGTCGATCTTCTCGCTGTTTTCGAGTGACCTAGCCATCGACCTCGGCACCGCCAATACACTGGTCTTCGCAGCGGGCAAGGGCATCATCGTCAATGAGCCTTCGATCATTGCGGTGAACCGTGTTACGGGCGAAGTTGAAGCGGTAGGTAAAGAAGCGAAAGAGATGCTGGGACGTACACCCGGCAACATCATCGCCATCAAGCCGATGAAGGATGGCGTGATTGCCGACTTCAAGCAGACGGAAAAGATGTTGAACTACTTCATTCAGAAGGCGCACAACCGCAAGATGATGGTGCACCCGAGAATTGTTATCGGAGTGCCGAGCGAAATTACCCAGGTGGAAAAACGCGCGGTCATGGATTCTGCATATCGCGCAAAAGCGAGTGAGGTGCATCTCGTAGAGCAGGCGATGGTCGCTGCGATCGGCGCGGGGCTGCCGATTACTGAGCCGGGCGGCAACATGGTTGTCGACATCGGCGGCGGAACAACGGACATCGCGGTGATTTCGCTGGCGGGCATTGTATATTCGCGCAGTGTACGCATGGCCGGCAACCAGATGGACGAAGCGGTGATGACGTACCTGAAGCGCAAATACAACCTGCTGGTGGGCGAGCGCACGGCAGAACAAATCAAGATCGATCTTGGTTCGGCGTATCCGCTGGACAAGCCGCTGACAATGGAGATCAAGGGACGCAATCTGATTGAGGGCGTGCCGAAGACCATCACCATTGAGGACTCAGAGATTCGTGAGGCGCTGGGCGAGTGCATTGCCACCATCATGAATGCGATTCGCGTGGCGCTGGAGCGCACACCGCCGGAACTCTCGGCGGATATTTCCGATCGCGGCATTGTGCTGACGGGTGGAGGTGCGTTGATCAAAAATCTGGATAAGCGCATTCGTGAAGAAACCGGCTTGCCGGTTTCGATTGCAGACGATCCGTTGGCCAGCGTGGTGCTGGGCACGGGCAAGATGCTGAGCGACTTCCGGCTGTTGCGGAAGATTTCGATCGATTGAGAAATCAGCAAAGATTTTTTGGCAATTGAGAGGGCCGCCTGCGGGCGGCTTTTCCTTTTGATGCTAGACTCCGCCCATGCCGTCACAGAGCAGGAAAGAGAATGCATGGGAGCAGGTTGAGCGCCGTCTGCCAGAGGTGTATCTGGCGCTGGCGCTGGTGCTGACGCTGCTGCTGTGCTGGATGACGCCGCCATTCTTTGCGCCGGATGAAGCCGATCATATGGCCAGAGAGATTTCGCTCACGCGCGGCCACCTGATCGAGCGAGAGAGCCCGGCCGGCGCCGGTGACGATATCGACGACGGCGTGGTGCATGTGGCGGACATGATGGAAAACATGCGCGTTCCGTGGGAAAAGCGTGCACGCGACCCACTGGACCGCAGCTACGGGCCAGTGACGGATTCGTTGCAGCTCCGGCAGGTTAGCGGCCGATGGTCGGGCCACACCATCTTTGAGACGTTTGATAACACCGCGGTCTATCCGCCGTTGTTGTATCTGCCCGCGATGGCTGGATGGAAGATCGGCGAAGCCGCAGGCTGGACAGTGTTTGCGAGTCTGCACCTGGCGCGCATCCTTTGTGCGCTATGTGCGGTGGGACTGGGTTGGCTGGCGTTGCGATTTTGTGTGGGCATTCGCTGGGTGCTGCTGGCGGGTTTGCTGCTGCCGAGCGTGCTGTACCTGAACGCGACGTGCAGCCAGGATGCGCCCATACCCGGACTGGCAGCGCTAGCGGTAGCGATGTTGTCGCGGGCGCTGGTTGGCAAGCGGGGATTCACGCGCGCGGAGTTGACGGTGGCGGCGATTGCACTGGGGCTGATTGCGTTGGCGCGGCCACCGTATGCGGCTATGGCGCTGATGGTGTTTCTGCCGGCTGTGGAATTGCGCGACGGATGGCGGCGATGGATTGCGCCCAGTGTTGCGTTCGCGGCAGCGGCGGCGGCGACTGCTTTCTGGTGGCACCTGGTTTCGGGGTTGGCGATCGCGACGAATGACTTCGGCGATGTGGACGAGCAGCGCATTTTTCTGCACGCGCATCCGCTAGCAGGGGCGATTGCGGTGTTGCGCGGCACAGCCTATGCGGGATATGACTTCCTGCATCGCGGGCTGTATGTGATTGGGTTGAACGATTTGCTGCCGCACCATGGCGCGGCGGCAGTGCTGACGATTTGCCTGCTGGGGATCGTTGTGGCAGCGCGTGGGCCAGTGGTGGAGAGTTGGCGTGGACGAGCGCTGCTGGCGGTGTGCGTGGCCGCGCCGCTGGTGGGCGTTACGCTGGCCGAATACCTTATCTGGTCACCTCCGGGCGGAGCGACGGTGATGGGCGTGATGCCGCGGTATTGGCAGGCGGCGATGCCGCTGGGAATTCTTCTGCTGCAAAGTTGCCTGCCGTGGCGCTCGCGGTTACTTGCCGTGATGCCCCGGGAAACCATAATGTATGTGGGCGTAGTGATGATGCTAGTTGCATGCACGCTGCCATGGATGGTAGCTCATGCGTACTATCGCGAAGGCGCATGGCATGTGCTGATGTTGAATTTGGGCTACTTGACGGCGCGGTAGAGGCCGGCGGCGCGCAGGAAATATCCATCCCATGCGCAGTTGTGGAAGCCGGCATGGGCCAGCATGTCGAGCATCTGCGGCGGGCGAGGGAAGCGGGCGACAGACGCGGGGAGATACCGGTAGGAAGCGAAGTCGCCGGAGATAAGACCGCCGATGAGAGGCAGACCGTAGCGAAAGTAGAGCGTGTAGAGCGCGCCGCTGAGGCCGCTCGGCTGGTTGCAATCGAGAATGCCGATGCTGGCGCCAGGCTTGAGCACGCGATAGATTTCCGCGAGGCCGGCAGAGTAATTGGTGAGGTTGCGGAAGCCGAACGCAGAGGTGACGAGGTCGAAGGAATTGTCCGTGTAGGGTAGGTGCATGGCGTCGCCTTCGATCCAGAGGATGTTGCTGGCGGGGAATTTTTTTCGCGCGAGAGTGAGCATGTGGGCGGAAAAGTCGAGACCGGTTACTGGTTCGGCAGGCTGCGGGCGCAGGGCGAGAAGAGCTGCAGTCATGTCGCCAGTGCCGCAGCAGAGATCGAGCACGCAAGCTTCTGGATTTTTGAGTATGGATTGGAATGCGCGCGCTGAGCTTGCCCACCAGCGGCGATCGAGGCCGAAGGAGAGCAGATGGTTGAGAAGGTCGTAACTGGGGGCGATGGAGTTGAAGATGCCGCGCACACGCTCGGCGGCGGCGGCTTCGGTGGGTTCATCAGCAGGACGCGCGCCCGAGTTAATGGCGGAGCTCATGCGCTGACCCGGACACTCGCAGCTTCGGCAACAATTTTCTGCGCGGCGGTGAGCAGTTCGGCATCGCTGACGTCACGGACGACGATGGCAGTTCCGATGCCCGTTGGGAGGACAAAGCTACGTGCACCGCTGCGTTTCTTCTTGTCCCTGGCGGTGAGTGCAACGAGTGTTGCAGCGTCGGCAGTGAAAGGCTTGAGCGGGCCGTAGGCTTCGATGACGCGGCGCATGGTGGCAGCGTCCTCAGTAGTGATGAGTTTGCGCGCGCGAGCGATATCGATAGAAGCGATCATTCCCCAGGCGACGGCTTCGCCATGCAGCAGGTGTTTGTATTCAGTGGCGGCCTCAATCGCATGGCCGAGCGTATGGCC
>Ga0302325_10022171_pt1 | contig 13299 bp, 11 predicted proteins | sample Palsa_T0_2_FD_201948 | JGI IMG/M metagenome (GOLD analysis project Ga0302325, IMG submission 201948) | Peat permafrost microbial communities from Stordalen Mire near Abisko, Sweden - Palsa_T0_2 | ecosystem: Environmental > Terrestrial > Soil > Palsa > Peat permafrost | place: Sweden: Abisko... | reverse complement strand
AACATTTACGATCCAGCTGGGGAATTTACGCTACAAAAGTTCTGCACAGAGCGCGGAATTGATTATTCCGATGCGGGACTTCCGGTGCGCCTCGACACCTTCACTGCTTATGGGCAAGCTTTCCGGGAGCGAATGTTGCCGGAACTTGAGGACAAACAGGTTATCCAAATCGAGCGCGCTCCAGGGGGATTCCGTCTCCAATTAGACAGTGGCGAGACGTTTACGGCGCGGCGAGTTGTACTGGCGATCGGAATCACGCACTTCGAATATGTTCCCGGCGAACTGACAAACTTGCCAGCGGAATTTCTATCGCACAGCTTCCATCATCCCACCCCCGAGGCATTCCGGGGTCGGAATGTGGCGGTGATCGGCGGCGGATCTTCGGCAATCGATCTTGCGACATTACTTCATGAGTCCGACGCCAATGTACAGCTCATTGCCCGTCAACCACAGTTGAAATTCCATAGCGTGCCGACGGGAAAGCCGCGCTCCGCATACCAGCAGATTCGCCATCCGAAATCGGGATTGGGTCCAGGGATGCGATCGCGCTTCTTTTCAGATTTTCCAATGTTGTTCCACTATCTGCCCGAGCGTCTCCGCGTAGAACTGGTGGAGACTACACTCGGCCCCTCGGCCGGATGGTTCGTGAAGGATAAGATGTCACGCGTGCCTAGCTTGCTTGGATACGCGCCGCAGCGCGCCGAAGTTCACGACGGCAAGGTTCGTCTGCATTTGCGAGCGACGGATGGTAGCGACCGCGATGTTGTCACCGAGCACGTGATCGCTGCAACCGGTTACAAGGTGGACTTAGGACGATTGAAGTTCCTCAGCCCTGACATCCGATCGCGGATCAAGACTGCGAAGGGTAGTCCCGCACTCTCTTCGAGTTTCGAGTCATCGGTGCCCGGCATTTATTTCGTGGGGCTCGCCGCCGCCAACAGCTTCGGACCCGTGATGCGGTTCGCGTTCGGCGCTGGATTTGCGGCGCGCCGTCTCACACAAGCCCTCGCGAAGGCCTTTTTCTCGGAGATTCGGGCCTCCGTTCCGGCTTCGAGCGCCGCGACAGCGGGGAAGTAATCGCAAGGAGCGGTTTTCGAAAGGTTGATGAACGCATGAAGCTTGAGACGATCGCGATCCACGCTGGGTACGATGGCGATCCCACGACGAAAGCCGTGGCTGTCCCTATCTATCAGACCGTCGCTTTCGAGTTTGATAGTGCGGAACATGGTGCCGCTTTGTTTAATCTGGAAGTCAAAGGGAACATTTATACCCGGATCGGCAATCCTACGAACACCGTGCTGGAACAGCGCGTTGCCGCAATGGAGGGCGGAGTCGATGGCCTCAGCGTCAGCTCGGGGATGGCCGCGATCGAGTATTCGCTCATCAACGTGGCCGAAGCCGGGAAAAATATCGTTTCCACTCCTCAGTTATACGGCGCCACTTACACACTTCTGGCGCACATCTTCCCGAAGCGCGGAATCGGGTCGCGATTTGCGGCGAGTGATCGTCCTGAAGATGTGGAGAAGTTGATCGACGAGAATACGCGGGCGGTTTACTGCGAGAGCGTGGGCAATCCGGCGGGAAACGTCGCCGACCTCGAGGGCCTGGCCCGGGTGGCGCACAAGCATGGTGTGCCCCTAGTGGTTGACAACACCGTGGCTACTCCAATTTTGTTGCGGCCCATCGAATACGGCGCCGATGTGGTGGTGCATTCGATGACGAAGTTCATTGGAGGAGGCGGCACCAGCATCGGCGGAATGATCGTGGATGGCGGGAAGTTTCCGTGGCGCAAATATCCGGAGAAGTTTTATATGTTCAACACGCCGGAGGTTGCCTATCACGGTGTTGTCTATGTCGATCATTATGGCGATTCCGCGTTTGTCGCTCGTTGCCGGACCGTTTGTCAGAGAAATACGGGAGCTACGTTATCTCCGTTTAACGGCTTTATGTTCTTGCAGGGAATTCAGACCATGGCGCTGCGAGTTGAGCGCCACGTCGCGAATGCGCGTAAAGTCGCCGAATTCTTGCGCGCGCACCCGATGGTCGATTGGGTGAACTATGCCGGATTCCCCGACAGTCCGCTATATCCGATGGCCCATCGATACCTGGGTTCGAATTTCTGCTCGTTGCTCACTTTTGGAGTCAAGGGCGGTTACGAAGGTGGCCGTAAATGCTTTAACGCTTTTCGGCTCTTTAAGCGAATGGTCAACATGGGAGACGCCAAGTCGTTGTCGTGTCATCCCGCGTCTACTACCCATCGACAACTAACTCCCGAAGAACAAGCTAGAGTGGGAGTTACTCCGGAGATGATTCGACTTAGTGTGGGGATCGAGCATATCGACGATATTCTCGAGGATCTGGGGCAGGCACTGGAAAGTGCCAACCAGTAGCTTTAACAGTCAGGGGCAAATCGTGGAGTGGGAGAGGTTGACATGCCGTTGATTGTTGAGGGAGGGCGCGTACCGCCGCGTTGGGCTCGGGAAGGGGACTACCGGCCGGTAGCTTCCAATCAGCCTGAACACGTGAGTGTCGCGTTTATTAATAACATGCCGGACGCTGCGCTGGAGGATACGGAGTTACAGTTCTTCGCGCTTCTGGACGACGCGTCGGGCGGCCTGCCGATCTATCTCAAGCTCTATTCGCTGACGGGAATTCCGCGAACCGATCGTGGCCAGCGTCATTTGAACAGCTTCTATTACGATCTTGACGAACTTTGGCAGAACCAGTTCGATGGTGTGATCGTCACAGGGACGGAACCGCGCCAGCCTAATCTGCAGGACGAGCCGTACTGGAGCGTCCTGGCGGATGTGTTCGACTGGGCAGAACGCAACACGTCTTCCGCGATCTTGTCGTGTCTTGCGGCGCACGCCGCTGTTCTACACAGTGACGGTATCAGCCGGCATCGGTTGCCTGACAAGCAATTTGGTGTCTTCGACTTTGAGCGGGCCGGCATTCACCCACTAACAGAGGGGGCTGCCGCACAAATCCGATTTCCGCATTCTCGATGGAATGAGGTGCAAACCGACGCGCTGGTGGCTTGTGGTTATACCGTACTCACGCAATCGGCCGAGGGTGGCGTGGACACCTTCGTCAAGAAAAGGAAGCAGAGCTTGTTCTTGCACTTCCAGGGGCATCCAGAATATGGCGCCGAGACTCTGCTGAAAGAATATCGCCGAGACATACGAAGGTTTCTCAAGCGGGAAAGAGAAACATATCCGAGCATGCCAAAAGGGTATTTCGACGCGGCCGACCAGAGGCTTGTAAAGGAATTTCAAGAGATGGTGGTGGCTAAAGCCGCCGACGACCAGAGCGAAGAACTCATGGAAAGTTTTCCTGACGGCGCGCTAGCTGGGACCCTCCACCGGACCTGGCAGACTTCCGCCAATTCTATCTATCGCAATTGGCTACGATACATGGTGTCGAGACAGGCAAAAATGCACAAGGTTTCAGCCATGGCGGCTACGCGTGAGAATGTCGTGCGAAAGTGATCTGCGCTCCAGTGAGTGGGCCATTAAGACGGGTGCAATTTCCAGCATTAGGGACGAGCGTGAGAGGTGGGAACCGTTGATCTTGCCAGTTCTGCTGAGTAGGGTTGCGGGTAGGATCGCTTTCTTGGCCCCCGGGGGGTTCAGTGTGCGACCGTGGTTGCAGAGGTTGCGAGGAGTTGTAATCGGGAAGAACGTCTGGATTAGCCAGTTCGTATACATCGATGAACTGCATCCCACGGACGTAACAATCGGGGACAACTGTACAATCGGCCTCAGAACGTCAATAATCTCCCACTTTTACACGGGGCCCAGAAGACCCGAGAGTAACGGAAAGGTTGTTATTGAAAGAGAAGTCTTCATTGGGCCGCACTGTGTGATCTTGCCTAACGTGAGAATTGGTGAAGGTGCGGTGATCAGGGCTGGTACTGTAGTGAGCCGCGATGTGCCAGCGCACACTTTTTGGGGACCTCCCGCTGCAGAAGCCTTGGGAGTGGCAACTGTTCCGCTAACACCAGAACATCCCTACGAAGAATTTATGCAGGGCCTAAAGTTGCGCATAAAGCGCCAACCCAATTATCGTGATAGCGAGTCTAAGTGATTGTTAACGCTGAGATGACGGCAATTATCCCCAATTGACGGCGAGTGTTGCCCGACTGCCGAACCTGCGGCGAATGATAACCTGAAAGACAGGAAAAGAACCCCACTCTAACGGATCGAGCATCGGTTCCAGTTCTGCTTTCGGTACCCCGGGAATACGGAAGCAACACTCCTGGGCAGAGTGTAGCGTGGGCATGGCTCGAATTCGGAATCCCGGTTAATTCGTCGACGGCATATTGGGGCAGCGGAGAACAAACATGGAAGTCGCAGACGGACGCATACCGCCCGGACCTGAAGAGCAATACAGAGTCAGTGACGACCTCCTTGACTGGATGAGTCGTCAGTTCAAAACGTTCGGCGACATTTACAAGGCTTCGGTTTACGGGAACAGTGTGTATGCGATCAGGGACGTCGAGTTTGCGCACCATGTGCTCGTTGAGAACTGGCAGAACTACGTAAAGGGTCAGGCCATCAGGCGCGTGGCCTTGCTCCTTGGTAATGGCCTCATGGTGAGCAAGGGGGACCTCTGGAAGCGGCAGAGGCGAATGATACAACCCGCGTTTAATCACGAATCAATCGGGCGCTCGATTAAACTGATTACGGCCGTCAATGCGGAACTCCTCAGGAAATGGCAACTGGCGGCCCAGAAAAACGAGAGTGTCAATGTTACGCGCGACGTGAGCAGTACGGCCCTCGAAGTTGTACTCCGCTTCGTTTTGGGTGAGGACTATGAACTGGTCGGCTCCCATTTCGATCTCCTCTCCCGGGAATCGGCGCGCAACATGGAATTTGCATGCTCGTTCCGAGCCCTCGGGAAAATTATTCTTCCTGTCATCCATCGAAGACGAAAGTATGCTGCGAAGTTCACGGATGCTTTAGGCATGCTCATGGAGGCGCGCGACCCGAAGAGTGGCCAATTGATGCAGGACGGCCAACTCATCGACGAGATTCTGACCATGATCGTGGCTGGTCATGAGACCACGGCGAGCACTCTGAATTGGGCTTGGTATCTGATATCCCAGCACCCGGAAGTCGAACAGAGGCTGTCTGACGAACTTAACACTCTGCCGGCTAGTTCTGAATTCGGTGATCTGCCGGGGTTTCTCTATACACGCCAAATCATCGACGAAACCATGCGTCTTTATCCAGCTGGTTGGGTGGTAACCCGTAAAGCCCTGGGTAACGATCGGCTCGGCGAGTACTTCGTTCCGGCTGGAACTGAAATCTATGTTGCACCCTACTTCATCCAACGGCACCCCGATTTATGGGAGGAGCCGGACCGCTTCAATCCGGATCGCTTTCGACCTGAAAATTCAAGGCGTCGGCATCGGCTGGCGACGATCCCTTTTTCCGCGGGTCCACGAAACTGCATCGGAGAGCATTTCGCGCGTCTCGAAATGCAGATTCACCTCATGACACTCGCAAGGTGCCTGCGCTTGGAATACATTCCATCGAGGCCGATTGAGCTCGATGCCGGCGTGAACCTGCGTAGTAAGTATGACTTCATTATGTACCCGAGGCGAAAGTTGTCGGAACCTCGGACCCGCTCCTCAGGACTCATATCCCGAAGCGCCTGATCACTGACAATTCTGGCATGTTCTGCTCCAGTCAGGGAAGCAGAACTAAGGCTGTGCGGCAGTAGGGGAAACCGAGGTTATCGACGAAAACTAGGGGGAAATAGGCGAATGCAAACGACTGACATCGGACAAGAAATTCGTACCTTTCTCACGGAAAGGTTTCTTTTCGGCCGCAGCGAAGGTCTCAATGACGATTTGCCGCTGCTAGGAAATGTGATTGACTCGCAGGGGGTGATCGAACTAGTAGTGTTCGTTCAGGAGCGGTTCACCATCGCAGTGGATGATGAAGAAGTGACGATTGACAACTTTGCCTCTGTGAACAGCATCGTCGCCTTCATTGAAGAGAAGTTTCGCAGCAAAGGATCGATGCACGCGTGAAGCAGGATCAGCTACAACCGATTTCGGCAAACGTTCCAACGTCAATGCGCATCTCCGATGTCGTGAAGCCGTGGGTGGACCGTTTGCCCGACCATTCAGCTGTTGTTGATCCGAACGGTAGCTGGACGTATCGGGAGCTGGCGGGAATCATCTCACAGACTGCAGATTGGCTCCGCGGTTCTGGAGTTCGCGCCGGTGATCGAGTCATGATCGTCGGTGAAAACTGCCGCGAATTTGCGGGTCTTCTTCTGGCGATCGCGAGTCTGGACGCGTGGCCTGTGCCCGTGAACGCGGGCTTGTCGGGGCGCGAGATCGATGCGGTCCGCGATCACTGCGGAGCTCGGCGCGTACTCTACACGACGACTGTGTCTGTGCATGCCACGGAACATGCAAATCGGCATGGTGCGTTGGTGGAAGAGGTGCGCGGACTAGGGCCGATAGGTCTCGGCCCTCTAAGCGAGAACGTCCAACCCGAGCCGATCGATGCGGACATCGGGAATCGCGTCGCTGCCTTGATTTATACGTCGGGTTCAACCGGCCTTCCCAAAGGCGTCATGCTGACCCACAACAACCTGCTTTTCTCGGCCGGGGGAGCCGCAACGATCCGTTCGTTGAGCTCCGAGGACCGACTTTATGGCATTCTGCCCCTATCTCATATCGTTGGGCTTTCGATAGTTTTTCTAGGAACGCTGCTCAGCGGGGCGAGTATCTATCTTGAGCCTCGGTTCGATCCCATGACTGCGCGTGTGACGCTTGAGAGAGATCGAATTACGATCATGCTAGGCGTGCCCTCCATGTTTTCGCAGTTTCTGCAATATGCGAAAGTCAGAAAAGTGGAGTCGTTGAAACTCCCCGCGTTGCGGATCATTTCTTGTTCGGGTGCTCCGCTGCCCCCAGTCATCAAGTCGTCGGTGGAGGGCCTGTTCCGCCTGCCGCTCCATCATGGTTATGGCATCACGGAGTGTTCTCCCAACGTAGCGCAAGTGAGAGTCGAAGCGCCGCCGCGTGCCGATAACTCGGTCGGCCCGATATTTCCGGGAGTGGAAGCCAGATTGGTGGGAAGTGATGGTCAACCGGTACCTGAGGGAGAAGTGGGTGAGTTACGGGTGCGCGGACCCAACATCATGAAAGGCTACTATCGCGCACCCGACGAAACAGCCGCCGCAATCGACGCGGAAGGATGGTTTAATACCCGTGATCTCGCTCGTTTTGAGGATGGGAACCTGTTCATCGTAGGCCGCACGAAGGATCTTATCATCCGATTTGGTTTCAATGTCTATCCCGCTGAAGTCGAGGCCGTGCTAAACGCCCATCCCGCGGTGACGCAGTCCGCCGTGATCGGCAGAACGACCGAAGGAAATGAGGATATACTGGCCTTTGTTCAACCGTCGTCGGGTTCGCGTCTGATGGAAACTGATCTGGCTGAATACGCCGCCAAACACCTTGCTCCGTACAAGCGACCGTCACACATCCTGTTGATCTCAACCATGCCCATGACGCCGAGCGGGAAGATCGCGAAATGCGATCTGGCCAAGATCGCCGACAACATCAGCCCGGGCGGCGAGACCTCGAGCGGCAAGCTTACAGCGCCATATCGATCAGTATCGGATGCTCGTACTCAAAACCAGTCCACAGAGCTTTCGAGACCCGTTCCGACGAAGTGACGTGAGTGCCGGGCCATCCCATGCCCTTTTGAGCCAAGATCAGATTTCGAGCAGTTCTTTCGCAATTAATGATTCCATGCGAACCAGTCAAGTTCGGAAACGCCGCCCTGATTTTGTGCCCCTTCAGCGCAAGCGCCGGTTGATCTGCGTATAAAGTTTTCGGTCCCTTCGATTACTTTTTGAATTTCCGACTCATCTCGTCAAAAACCGCTTGGCGTTGAAGTGCACCCAATCGAGACCAGGACGCCCGGTCTCGAACACGCCCAGAGCCCGGATCCCCGGGTTCCAATACCCAAATAGAAAAACTTCCCTTTCAGGACCGCACAGTCGCGGTTCGGCGAATACGCACGATCGTTTCCTGATACCTTTGCGATTCATGGTCAAGGGTCCAGAGGTCCAGAACACTCGAAGTGTAGACGTGCCATAGCCACCGACCATCGACCGTAAGGCATAAGACCGGAGACCGGCGATCGGGTGCCAGCCACAAACGCGCCCCCGAAGTAAGTAGCAGGAATCGCAGGAATCAACAACGCTTCAGCTAGCTCGGAGGATTTGGCCCGGCGAGGAAGCCGCCGTCGAGGACCAGGGACTGGCCGGTCATGAAGGATGCGCGGTCCGAGCACATCCACACGACGGCTTCCGCGATTTCCGACGGTCTCGCAAAACGGCCGATGGGATGGGAGCCAACAACATATTTGTGGACCTGCGGAGCGCCAAAAAGCCGCTTGGCCATTGCCGTTTCGACCACTGCGGGACACACTGCGTTGATTCGAATCCCACTCCGAGCGGTTTCCAGCGCGGCGCTTTTTGTCAGGCCAATCACTCCATGCTTGCTTGCGCTATACGCTGCCGAGCCAGCGGAACCGATGAGGCCCATAACTGATGCCATGTTTACAATCGCTCCGCCTACGCCCTGCTTGAGCATTTGACGGATCTCGTACTTCAGGCAGAGCCAGACGCCCTTGAGATTGGTGGCGATCGTCCGATCCCAATCTTCTTCGGACTGTCTCACGATGGGCACCCACACACCCTCGATCCCGGCGTTATTGAAGGCGATATCCAAGCGGCCAAACTTCTCCACCGCCTTTTGGATGAGCGTATCGACCTCGCCAGCTTTCGACACGTCGGCTTTCACAAACAGGCCATCGCCGCCGAGGGCACGGACCAGTTCGATGGTTTCCTTGCCTTCCAGTTCACGTCGGCCGGCAACCACCACTTTGGCTCCCGCCTTTGCGAACAACACGGCAGTATCACGGCCAACGCCCGACGTCGCGCCCGTCACGAGCCCGACTTTGCCCTCCAACTCCGTTGCCATAGTTTCCGTCACGAAATTAGACCTCTGAAAGATGGAACCGCAGAGTGTAGGCTTTGCGTGAAGCTTCCGTCAAACGGTTATCATGAAATGCGATGCTAACCGCACAACTTGCAATCAGCGACACCTGCGAGCCGGTGCTATGTCATGCAGCCGCTTTCAACGAAACAGGAGCAGTTCACGGACTTCGTAAACAGGAACGGGCATGATTGAGCACCCCAATGACAAGCTTGTGGGGAGCTGGAAACTGGTGTCCGCGTCAAGCACAACGTCGACCGGAGAGCGAAATCAAACTCCCTACGGTGCCAGCCCTGAGGGTTTTCTCATATATGGAGACGGCATAGTGACGGCTTTGATCAGCTACGACGGGAGAAAGTCACTCTCTATAGGTGGCGGAACTCTGGAAGAGCAGGCTGAGGCGTTTAAGACGTTTCTTGCCTATGCCGGACGATATACGTTCAACGGTGAGCAAGTAACCCATCACGTCGAAATCTCATCGATTCAGAACTATGTAGACAGGGATTTGGTCCGCTATGTCAAGTTTCAGGGTGATCAAATCATATTGGTGACGCCACCGACGCGGATCAATGGGAAACTCCAAACGGTCGAATTGATCTGGCAGCGGATACCGGTCGGCTCTTGATTCAAAGGAGGTGAAGGTTGTCCAAAGTTATCGCACCGGGCAAGAAAGTTGTTTTCAGCGATGAGATTCTGCAGGACCCGTATCCTACGTACGCCCGCCTGCACGAGGAAGGTCCGTTGCATTACTTGGATGTTGGCAACAAATGGGCGGTATGGTCGATTTTCAGCCACGCTGAGTGCGCCTCGATTGCTAAAGACCCCAGGTTATCCGCGAAACGCGCGAAGCAAATGTTATTGCCTTTGCCGCTCAGCCGCCAATCTGAATTCGGCGAGCTCGCGCGCATGCTGAGCTTGTGGCTGATATTCATGGATCCACCCGAGCACACCCGGCTGCGCAAGCTTCTCAATAAAGGCTTTTCCGCCGCCGCGGTTGAGGGCCTTCGCCCGCAAGTCGAGGTCATCGTCGATCAGATGCTAAAGCCGCTACAGTATGGCGCGGAAGTCGACCTCATGCGCGAGTTTGCCAATCCGATGCCCGTGCGCATTATTTTGGAAATGCTTGGAATACCGCAGGAACTGCGTGACACATTTGTCGATTGGTCACGGGCCATCGCTGTGTTTCGAGGCAATCCGAATCGGACGGTGGAAGAGGCGCGCGCCGCGCAAGATGCGCTCATCGAGTTAACCGAATTCTTCCGAACGACGGTGGCGGAACGGAGGCGCAATAAAGGAAATGACTTGATCAGCTTACTCATCGACATCGAGGAAGAAGGGGAAGTGCTGACCGAGGAAGAGCTATATGCGCAGTGTATTGCGCTGCTTTTTGCAGGGCACGAGACGACTCGAAACCTGATCGGCAACGGTATGTACACGCTCCTCCGGAACCCGCGGGAGATTGCGGAGTTGCGGGAGAAACCCGAGATGATCCGTTCGGCTGTCGAGGAGCTTCTGCGTTACGAGAGCCCTGTCCAATTCACAGCCCGGGTTCTCAAGGAAGATATCGAGGTTTGTGGGCAGCAATTACGGAAGGGGTGGACGGTGCTGTGCATGCTCGGAGCGGCCAACCGGGATCCAAAACAATTTAGAGAACCGAATGAGTTAGACTTGAAGAGGCTGAACAACCAACACCTAGCATTCAGCGCGGGTCTCCATTTTTGCATTGGTGCCCAACTCGCGCGGTTGGAGGGACAGATTGCGCTACGGGCTCTAGTGCAGCGTTTTCCAAAGATGAAGCTAGCTGGCCCGCGACCGGAGTGGGCTTCGACGTTTGGATTCCGGGGTTTGAAAAGTCTTGCGGTAATTATGTGACCCTAGTTCTAGGAGCCTGTTATGCCCGGGACCCCAGCTGAGAGTGTGGCTGAGCTGTTGAGGAAGCTCCCCGCTCGCGTTTGCGACGTGGTCGCGTGCTGGTCGGAGCGTTCGCCAGAGCGTCCCGCACTGGTGGAAACATCGGGCGCCTGGACTTACCGCGAGCTGGCAGATGTCGTCTCCGATACTCGGCGCTGGCTGGTCGACCTGAATGTGCGCCCCGGCGACCGGGTCATGATCATCTGCGAGAACTGCCGCGCTTGCGTCGCGATTCTCTTGGCGCTGGCGGGTGTCGACGCCTGGCCGGTATTGGTCAATGCTCGAATGTCGGCCCGAGAGGTTGATGAGATTCGGGCCCACTGCGGCGCCCGTCGCGTCATCTACACTACAAGCGTTTCGGCGCAGGCGCGAGAACACGCCAAGCGGCATGGCGCGAACTTTCAAGAAACGACAACACTAGGTTCGATTGCGGTCGGACCACTGGACGCAAGCGTTCAGCCGGAAGAAGTTGATCCTGAAGTTGCGCAACGCGTTGCCGCGTTGATTTACACATCTGGAACAACCGGCCTTCCGAAGGGCGTCATGCTAACCCACCAAAACCTGCTTTTCGTAGCCGCTGTCTCTGCGAAGATCCGTTGCCTCGGTCCCGATGATCGCCTCTACGGAGTCCTGCCCATCTCCCATGCGGTTGGCCTCTCCGTTGTTCTGCTAGGTTCGCTGCTTAGCGGCGCAACGCTCCATTTGGCCTCACGCTTCGATCCCGTCGCCGCCCTGACTACCCTGGAGAAAGAACAGTTGACGGTCGTGCTTGGCGCGCCGTCGATGTTTTCTCTTCTTGCTGATTACGCAACGCTACGAGGGTTGACGTCGCTTAAGTTTCCTGCTCTTCGCATCATTTCTTCTTCTGGTGCTCCGCTGCAGGCTGCGCTCAAAGCGCGAGTGGAAAGCCTGTTTAACATGGTGCTCTACAACGGATATGGCGTGACGGAGTGCTCTCCGAACATTTCGCAAGCCATCGTGGGAGAGGGCCGAACCGATACATCCGTGGGCAAGATTCTTCCGGGGGTCGAGGTTCGGTTGGCCGGACCCGATAACAAGCCGGTGCGTGATGGCGAGATTGGCGAATTGCGGGTCCGTGGCCCCAATGTCATGAAAGGTTACTATCGCTCGCCGGAGGAGACCGCTGCGGCCGTTGATCCGGAAGGCTGGTTCAACACTCGAGACCTGGCTCGATTGGAAAACGGATATTTATTTATTGTTGGCCGAAGCCAAGAATTGATTATTCGTTTTGGAGAGAATGTCTACCCGACCGAGGTTGAAGCGGTCCTCAATTCACATCCCGCAGTCGTGCGCTCCGCGGTTATCGGAAGGACGGTTGACGGAACGAAAGGCGGGGAAGAGGTGATCGCGTACGTGCAACTCGCATCGTCCTCGTCAATTTCGGAGGCCGAGTTAGCGCAACATGCAGCACAATATCTTGCACCGTACAAGCGGCCCTCGCAGATCTTACTGGTCTCGTCCATGCCGTTGACGCCGACCGGAAAAGTAATTAAGGATGGACTCACCAGGCTGACACCGGTCGCCCGCGCTGGTTGACGACGCCGAGCCGCCAGGCTCAGCCGTTCTCTACAGGGGAACCTCAATTAGGGTCGGTCCTTCTGTTTCAAAACCCTCCCGTAGCGCCTTCCCAAATGCATCCAGCGAAGTAACTCGCTTGCCGGGCACTCCCATTCCTTGTGCCAAGAGCGTCCATTCGAGGTCCGGACGTCCAATCTCGAACATGGCGGCGGCCCGAACTCCCGGATTCCCTATACCCAGATAGGAAAACTCTCGTTTCAGAACAGCGTAGTCGTGGTTCGCGAATACTACCGTCGTGACGTTAAGACCCTCCCGCGCCATCGTCCATAGGGCCTGAGGTGTGTACATGCCGCTGCCATCGGCGGTCAGACACAGCACACGTCGATCCGGGCAGGCTATTGCGGCGCCGACGGCCAGCGGCAAGGCGATTCCGATCGAACCACCGGTGTTTCCCAGCCAGTCGTGTGGCGGAGCTCCCTGGGTTGCAGCCATCAGGCCACGGCCTGATGTCATCGACTCGTCGACCACGATCGTGTTTTCGGGCAAGAGTGCACCGACCGCTGCGGCTATTCCTGGTAGTGTGATTTCTCCGCTTGGCATTGGTGGCCGCTCTTCCTTGTCGGCAGTGACGTCTTCGTCGTGTAGCGACAGGGCGGCGGCGAGCGCGTCGAGCGCGTCGACGTAATCTTCGCCAGGATTTGCCAAGGCATGAATCTCACAGTCCGGCGGCGTGAATGTACTGTTCTTTCCCGGATAAGCGAAATACGCGACTGGAGCCATCGCACCCACCAGGATCAGTTGGCGAAATTCCTTGA
>Ga0302325_10022170_pt1 | contig 13300 bp, 9 predicted proteins | sample Palsa_T0_2_FD_201948 | JGI IMG/M metagenome (GOLD analysis project Ga0302325, IMG submission 201948) | Peat permafrost microbial communities from Stordalen Mire near Abisko, Sweden - Palsa_T0_2 | ecosystem: Environmental > Terrestrial > Soil > Palsa > Peat permafrost | place: Sweden: Abisko... | reverse complement strand
GACGGGTTTCGCGCCCTGATATTCCGCGACCAGCACGAAATCCTTATTCAGAGCCGCGATACGAAATCGCTGAATCGATACTTTCCCGAGTTGATCGAGCCGCTGAGCGCGCAGCTCCCAGCTCGATGCGTCCTTGACGGCGAAATTGTCGTCGCAAAGAACGACGGTCTCGACTTCGAGGAGTTGCAGCTTCGGATTCATCCAGCCGCCTCGCGGGTGAAAATGCTTTCCAAGGAGAGTCCAGCATCGATCGTGTTTTTCGACTTGCTTTGCGAGGGAAACCGGGATTGGCGCAACGAACCGTTCGAGCGGCGGCGCGAACACCTGGAGTTATTGCTGGCCAGCGTGACGCCGCCAATTCATCTGACTCCCGCAACGCGTGAATCAAGGGTAGCATCGGATTGGTTCCGGCGTTTTGAAGGAGCGGGCCTCGACGGGGTTATGGCCAAACCGATCTCGGGCACCTATCAACCTGACAAGCGCGTGATGTTCAAGGTCAAGCATGAGCGCGACTGCGATTGCGTCGTGGCCGGCTTTCGATGGCACAAAGGAGGCGAGGGCAAGGCGATCGGCTCCCTTCTGCTCGGCCTGTATGACGATTCCGGCGCGCTGCAACACGTCGGCGTGTGCGCGAGTTTCACGCAAACCAAACGCCAGGAGTTGGTGAGATTTCTGACTCCATATCGTCACAACGCTCTGGCCAATCATCCGTGGAAGTCGTGGGCGGAGCCAAATTCAAATGACGCGTCGCATAGGATGCCTGGCGGCCGGAGCCGTTGGAGCCACGGCAAGGATCTATCGTGGGAACCACTAAGACCCGAACTGGTAGTCGAAGTAGCCTACGAGCATATGCAGGGCACGCGGTTCCGTCATATGGCGCAGTTCCGGAAGTGGCGTACCGATAAGAAGCCGCGCGATTGCACTTACGAGCAGCTTGAAGTCGTTCCACCGCACGAGTTGAAAGCCATTTTTGCCGGAGAGGTCTGAGCCCGTATGCGCTCAAGAGCCTTTCTTTGAATCGCGTGACTTGAGCCATTCGCGAGTTGGATCTTCATCAGGGTCAGGAGTTTCTTGTGGAGGCCGTAACTCTTCGGGCACGTGGCGCAAGTTGATTCGGATGCGCGTCCAGGTTGACGATCGGCCTCGCATCGAATCGACCAACACGTCATCGGGAGTGATAAGGTCTGCCAGGTTGGGATGTCTGCGCTTCCATCGTTCAAGGCCTGAGAGCGCGGCGTCTTTGTTTGGCGAGTTCGCAATTACGATCAGCGGCATCTTCGTGCGCGTCCTCTTTGCGACGGATCTGCTACGGGAAGGTGCAACCCGGCGCGGCTCGCTCGCTGTCTTGCGAAAGTGCGGCGGCCAGGGCGCGTCGCCGAGGCCCGCGGCCTCGTCTCGCGCAGCAAGCTCGAGCAACTTCTCGAGCGAACCGGCCGCTTCGTCGATGCCTTCGTGCGGATCGCCGATCTGAAGAAAACGTTTTGGAACTGTCAACACGGTGAAGTCTGAAGGCTCGCAGTCGGGAACCTCGTGCCAGTAAAGAGGGGCGGACACACGAGCGTCGGGAAGTGGACGCACGGAGTACGCCGAGCAGGTCGTGCGGTCCTTTGCGTTCTGGTTGTAATCGAGGAACACCCCATGTCGTTCCTCTTTCCACCATTTCGATGTGGCAAGGGTGGGCACGCGACGTTCGACCATTCGCGACAGTGCGAGCGCCGCGCGACGAACTTCGTCGAAGGTCCACCGCGGATAAATCCGCGCATTGACGTGCATCCCTCGTGACCCGCTGGTTTTGGGCCAGCCGCGAAGGCCCATCTCGTCCAGGATCGACTTTACCTCGAGCGATACCGCGCGCACGTCCATCCAACTGACGCCAGGACCGGGATCGAGATCGACCCTCAATTCATCGGGATGGTCGAGATCGCCGGAGCGTACCGGATGCGGATGCAGCTCGATGCAACCAAGATTGACGATCCATATGAGACCCGCAGCCTCATCGACAACGATTTCTTCAGCGGTGCGCCCCGAAGGGAACGCAAGCGTTATCGTTCGCAGCCACAAGGGGCGCTGCGCTGGTGCGCGTTTCTGATAGAACGCCTCGCCTTCTGCGCCGTCGACGTATCGCTTGAGGACAAGCGGACGGTCCCGTATTCCGGCCAGCGCTCCCGGCGCGACCGACAAATAGTAGCGAACCAATTCCAGTTTCGAGAGCGTGGTCTGCTTCGAGAAATAGAGTTTGCCGGGATTACTAACACGGACCTCGTGTCCGTTGATCGAGAGCAACTCGGTAGCGTCCTCTTTCCTCACAAGCCAAGTCTATAACATAGGTGCGATGTGATGGGTGGCGTGTTTTCAGCAGGGACACTGTCGGCGAGATTGCGTGCACGAATCCGGGAAAAGTCCCGATTTTTCGGTCGTTCGGATTCTAATGCGGGCGACCGGTAATCGGATCGCATTCGACCAGTTCGCTGATCATCACATCCGGATCCGATTGCGTGTAGTTGGGCCAGTCCGCCTTGAGTTCGCGCGCGGCCTCTTCGATTCCGAACAGGCGGATGAATGCGTCGGCATCATCCCGCGTGTTGAAGTATAGCGAGTTGGTAAGATGGTACGGTACCGCGAGCGCCGGCGGACCGTACGGATCGTGACAGGCTTCGACCTTGATTGGGCTGACGCCACAATGCTTCTTGAGCAACCGCAGGCCCATCGGCAGATGAACCTCGAACCAGTGCTTTAGGTTGAAGGTCGAGCCCTGTTTGTTCGGATACATCACGTCGACACGATACATCTGCATTTCCTCACTGATTATTCAGGACAGCCTCGAGTCCGACCAGACGATGGGATGCCGCTCGGGTTCGAGGTCGAGTGGGTCGCCGTCGCGCAGCTGGCTTGGACGCTGAGCCGGCGGCGCGAACCTGCGAAAATAATAGCGCACGTCGTCACCGGCGTACCGAAAGGTAACAGCGCGCCGTGTGTCGGTCTCCGATGAATTGCCGGCTGCGCCGTGCAGCGTCCGCAGATGATGGACTACGACGTCGCCGGGCCCTGGCGCGAAGGTCACGATGTCGAAATCCCTTTCATTACCTTCGATCAACGGAATCGGTTCGCCGGCGTCCTCGGGCGCGGTCGCATCGCTGATGAAATAATTCACCTTGTAGATCTTGCCGGACCTGTGAGAGCCGCGAAGATACTGAATCAGGCCCAGTTCTGAGGTTTCACGGCCAGCTGGCACGCGAATCGCGCAAACCTTGTCGCCCGCAATATGATCATAACCCTGGTCCTGATGCCACGCCGTGCGCTCCATCGTAGTTGGCGGCTTCACTAACACTTGGTCGTCATAGAGATAGAGTTTGTTCGAACCGGTTAGCAGCGCACCGATTTCAGGCAGCGGAGAATCCATCGCCAGGTCACGGATGGCGGGATGAAGCTGCCACGCGCTGGTGATTGACACGAAGTGCCCTCGGGCAGATTTTGGCCTGACGCGCGTGTCGAGCGCGACTTTTCCCGCGAGTTGATGAGGCGAGCCCCATTCCGGCGCGCCCGAAGGCGGCGAGGCCGTCGCCGAGGATGCTGCAAGCGCGAGCCCTGTTAAATCGAGCACCTGATCGGCCTGTTCCGTAGGCGTCTTGGCCCAGCTGATCAGTTCGTCGATAGCCTCGCTGAGGTGCGCTGCCCATTCGATGTCAATAACATTTGGCAGATACACGACACCGTCGCGTTCATAAGTCCGCACTTCATTATCAGTGACGCGGCGAAGCAGCCTTCGATTCATGATCGCTCCCGCTCGGTTGGCGTTACCGTGACTTGACTTGGAGCTCGCGCACCAAGTTCGCAGAGTTGGATCACGTTAGTCCCGATGCTGGTTAGCCTGCGGTGGTCGATCGGCAGATTAAAAGACCTGGCGTCTTCTATCGTAAGACCCGCCCTTTCCAGTTCTAGCAGACTGAAACCGGTAGCAGGCACGATCCGGTGCTTTTCCATCGTTATCGGCATGAGCTTCCCTTCTTTACGCTGTTCGTAGAACCACTTCACCGTCCTAGCTCCTTGCGAGGTTACCGAGAGATTCGCGTATGAGCTTACGCGTCAGCGCGATTTTGTACTCGTTGTGAGAGAGCGGCTCCGCACCTGAAACCGCTGCGTTTGCAGCCGCCTCGATAGTCTGATCGTTTAACTGAGCGCCTTCGAGCGCCTCTTGGGCACCCTGGGACCGCCACGGGACTGCGGCAAGGGATCCGAACACCACAGAGCAATCTGTGAACCTTCCGCCTGAATAGCGAGCCGAAATTGCAACACTAGCCAGTCCGAAGTCCCACGTATTCCGGACCGCATATTTTAAAAAGGTAGAGCGCTGTCCGGGTACAATCGGTATCGCGATCTCGGTGAGAATCTGTCCCGGCTCCAGGCAAGTCAGGCGCCGAATGTTTTGCGACGGCGGAACGAATAATTCGCCGGCTTTCAGTTCTTCAGATCGGCCATCGCTTCGCACAGTCACTGTCGCATTCAAGGCTACCATCACGGGAGCCAGATCAGATGGAGTCACGGTGTAGCATCGGTCGCCACCGAGGATGGCGTGATAAGCATTCAGCCCGTGATGTGCGTCGCATACAATCCCGCCGGCGCGATAACAGTTAAAGCCGGACCGATAGTAGGAGCATCGCGAATCTTGCAACAGATTTCCGCCGACGGTTCCCATGTTTCGAATCTGCGGGGTTGCTACTCGGCCAGCGCTCATCTGCAATGCGGGGAAGAGCTTGCCGGTTGTCGAATCGTGCTCAATCTCATCCAGCTGAGTCAGAGCTCCTATTTTTAACTGATTCGACTCCTGGGTCACTCCTTTCAAACCGGTAATGCCTTTCAGGTTGATGACGTAGGCGGGTCGCCGCCAATTGTGTTTCAGTTGGTCGAGCAGGTCGCAGCCGCCAGCCAATAGAGCGGCATTCGAACCATGCTGCGCGCTTAACGCCGAGGCTTCGTCGAGAGTTTTAGGAGAGAGCAGCTTAAAGGGCGCCGGTTCGTCGAATACAATAGCCAGACTCATGACAGTTATCGCTCAGGCTACCAAGCGTCCCGCGGCCTTCAATGCTGTATAAACCCGATCGGGAGTCAACGGTAACTCTTCGATCCATACCCCGGTGGCATTGTGGACAGCAGTGCCAATCGCTGTAGGCGGCGGGAAACAACAGTTATCACCCAATCCCATCGCTCCATATGGACCGGTCACCGATGGAACTTCCACCAGAATAGGTACTATCTCGGGAAAGTCGAGAACGGTTAGCGGATGGTATTCGTGCAAGTTATTGTAGATTGGAACGCCCGTGGCGGGATCGATGCCAAGATCCTCCATGAGTGCGAATCCAGCACCTATTTCGATTCCGCCTCGCAGCTGAGCTTCAGCGCCACGACGGTAAAGTACCCGGCCTGCGTTCATAACAGTCACTATTTTATGAACCTTGACCTGTCCGGTACTCATGTCCACTTCAACGTCTGCGAAAGCAGCACCCCATGGTACCGTTCTCTCGTTGAAGATGTACATGCCGAGGCCGACCATCCCTCCCTGAGCCAGCTTACGAGCCAGAACCTCCGTTTCCTTGCGCACGCGTACCGGAGGACTCATGATCAGGTTTCCCTGATCGTCGAAATCCGGCGATATATCATTGGCCGGATTGCAGTAAGGGATGAAGTCGGTGCGCGGAGTCGAGCGTTGAGCGAGCGTGCGGAAATCGATCGATCGCCTGGTTCCCGCCACTATGACTCGTCCCTCGCGCACTTCTAACGAATTCTTATCCACTCCCAGAGCCTCGGACGCGGCGTTCTTGAGCTGCCGGATAAGATCCAGCGAGGCGTTGTAGACTGCCTTCCCCACACAATGAGAACTGCGGCTATCGTCTGAAGTGTAGTCCCATGGTCCCTTGGTAGTATCGCCCCAGGTCACATCCAGTTGATCGATCGGCATCCTCAGAGTTTCGGCTGCAACTGCAGCGATACCAGTGTGAGACTCAGTACCGACATTACCAGTGGAGATTGGCAGATGAACCTTGCCGAGACGATCGATCCAAACGAGCCCATTGCTGGTGCCACGGCCAGACAGAAGCTTGCTGGCGTAAATCCCGAGGCCACGGCGGACGCGACCAGTCTTTGTTGAAGGATGGGCCCATCGGTTCCAGCCAATAGCTTCGGCGCCTCGTAAGAGACACTCCTCCGCGCCAGTAGGATCGAGCGGCATCTCGACGGTTTCAAATTCGACGATGCACATATCGCCCGGGCGATGCATATTTTTCAGTCGATACTCGAGCGGATTCATACCCATCGCGTCGGCTACTTTCGATATGTGCATCTCCCGGGCGAAGATACCTTGAATGTTGCCGAAGCCGCGCATTTCTCCACCGGTGCTCGAATTGGTGTAGACGGAGTAGCCGTGGAACCAGAAATGGTCCGCGCGATAGGTGGCGACTACACCCTCACCTGCGACGCCCATGACCGCGGGGCCATCGCTCGCATAGCCGCCTTTGGTCTGTATGGCCCGACACTCGAGCGCAGTTATCGATCCATCCTTCCGGTGGCCTGATTTGATTTCAAAGACAAACGGGTTTCGGGTATCTTCGGCGATTATTTCTTCCTTGAGCGTGTACTCAAGTCTTACCGGACGGCCAGTTTTTTTGGATAAGAGCGCAGCCATCGCCTGGTAGAGAGTTTTACCCGGAGAATCTGTGCACTTGCCGCCGAATCCGCCCCCGATATAGTCGCACAGGATCCGAACGTGCGCCGGATCGATTTGAAGTACAGAAGCAATAATTTCGGCGGCCGGGAACATACTCTGCTGCGTATCCCAAAGCGTTAGGCCGTCGGATTTCCATAGTGCCGTGCAACAATGTAACTCTAAAGGTACGTGGCACTGCAGCGGGGTTCGATAAACACCGCTCAGCGTCCAATCAGCTTCTTGGAAACCCTTCGCAGTGTCACCCTGCTTGTATTCGAAGGTAGGAATGTTCGCAGGTTGACCAAAACCGGTTTTGCCCGTTGGCGCACCAAGGAAACTTGCTACTGGGCCGCCGCTTTGAATCTGCGTATTCTGCGTGCGCAGGTTTTCTTCAGCATCAGGAAAGGCCTCGAGTTCGTGCCACTGGACATCCAGCAACTCGATCGCCTGTTGCGCCGTGTACTGGTCATCGGCAGCCACGGCCCCAACCGCATCGCCGATATACCTGACGTGCTTGTTGAAGAACAAGCGATCGTTTGTAAACGAGGGCGTATCCTGCCACGTCACCAGACCCCGATAGCCTGGCAGCCTCCGCGCTTTGCTGTCGTTGATGCTGATGATTTCGGCGTGACGATAAGGTGAGCGCACCACCTTCGCGAATAGAGGGTTTCGAATCTCGTCGTCCAAATGAAAACCGATATCGCCGCTGTAGCGTGCCTCGCCCGTAGCCTTGGCATGACTATCGATAGCGGGCACCATGGAATTTAAATAGTGAGGAGCCTTACTGTCCGCCACCAGGGACTGCACCTGCGTCGCCGCGATGGAATCCACACCCAAGAGGACGTTCCTGCCAGCGGCCGCGAGAATAGCAGCAATTTCGTTGTTGTAGTTGCCGCATCGGCACAAATTCCCGGCTATCGCTTGCTTTACTTCGTCGACATCAGGATTTGGATTCTTGTTGAGCAGCGCGACGCCCGACATGATCATCCCAGGCGTGCAATGGCCGCACTGGCTGCCCATGTGTTCGATGAATTGCTGTTGCACTGGATGCAGTTTGCCGCCCCGGCTGAGACCTTCGATGGTGGTGACATCGTGCCCTACTGCGTCGGCAGCAAGCATTATGCAGCTATAAACTGGCCGCCCGTCCAGCAAAATCGTACATGTACCGCATTGACCCAGGTTACAGCTCTTCTTGGTCCCGGTAAGTCCCAGATCCTCGCGCAATGCGAGCAATAACGTTCGCTGATCCGGCACTCGCAATTGTACGGTTTTGCCATTGATCTGAAGCTGTAGCGCTGAGACTGCGTCATCGGGCCTGTCATCTCCACCAGGCTTCTCTCCATCGTGAAGCCCACGACCGATTTGCAGAGCCGCTACGCCGGCGACCGCAGTACCCAAGGCTCCCTGCAAGAAAGATCGGCGAGAAAACTCTGCCGGCTCTTTCTTCGAGCCTGCCGTGATCTTCGGATCCTCGCTACTCATCGATTCATCAAGCTTCTATAGACATTCCGGCTAAGACGTCTTCTCAAGTTTAAGGTTGAGATGAGTTCCATCACAAAGAGGCTTGGAGCACGTCCGCTTGCATCCGCAAAGAGCTACTAATTCGCGTTTTTCGGTTATCAATTCAACAGGCCCCACGTCAGTGCCTTTATGAGAACCGTCACAGAAAGGTTGATTCTTCGATTGACCGCATGCACACCAGAAGTAGGTATCGGCCTCGAGATCGCAGAAATAAGGCTGATTGCTATTGCCCTTGGGAAATCGCTGCCGAGCCCATCCCTGCCCATAAGGACTGGCAAGGTTAAGCTTCAGTTCCATGTTGCTAAACAACCATCGATCGTCAACACGTACAACTTCAGCGTCGTACGTGCCCCCGATCCAGGTCGATTCAGCTTCGTCAGTTTCCGAGCTCGGCAGGGTCGCCGCCTCCCACAGATACCAGAATGCAGTCGCTCGCTTGCCCGATGCGTCAAACTCGATCTGCGGCGAAATCATGTAATGTAGGGACCACCAAATCTTCGCGCCTGCTATAGCCTTCAGCGCAGCAGCAATAGTCTCGCGACCGTGATAAGTACCGAATCCGCCACATTTCCAGGTCGCATCGTCAGTGAAGAGTGGCGCCAACATCACAGGGTCGTTGCCCTTGTCGCAGCTCCGCGCGTACGAAGTGATGAGATTGGTAATAGCGGTCTGGTCCTTCTGAGATCGCAACTCTCGGCACAGTTCGGCCAGTATTTCCCTGAGTTCCTGGATTTCGGACGACATTCTACCAGTCTCCGTAGTCAACCGTGCCGACGTTTCCGATCGCCGCCCGCCGTTCGGTTTCGCGATTCAAGTTCATCCGCATAGGCCTTGTAACGCGTGACGAGCCAGCGATTCATCTGTGGAAGGGTCTTCTCTTTCGATGCATATCGGGAGCGACTCGCGAAACGGGATTTCAGTCCCAAGTGTACTCTCGTGTTCGATTCAACGTCCTGATCGTTGTAGGCATAGAGACCATCGATCGCCGCTTTGAAAATTTGTTCGAAGTTGCGATCCTTCATGGTCGATTCTGGGTAAAGGAATCCTACTCGAAGCTTCAACGAATTGGCACCACTGGGCAGGATGATGTAATAGAAAACGCCGTCAGGAACGGCCCCGAAGAAAAGATTCGGCGGAACTGTCACGAACATCACGCGCCGGCGCTCTTTCTCCGTCAGCGTCTTGATGATCGGGAATAAACACTTGAAACTCATATTGAAGTTTGCATCTACGTTGAGAAATCCGGTCGGATGGAATACTGCTCCATCATCGTTATCGTCCCATTCGTAAAAGCTCGCGAGACGCGATGGTGCAAAGTCATGAATGCCGCGATGCAAGTACCAGGTGTGGTAAGGCTCGATCGCATTTTCCTGCATGTACTTCCAGTTCCATGGATACGGACCCAGCTCCACATTCGGCGTGCTAAGCAGCTCGCTCATGTGATGATTCTTGATCTCTTCGGACAACACCTTGACCCGCGGGGCAAGCGGCTTGGCGCGTCCATCCATATTGATGAAGACCCAGCCGTTCCATACTTCGCTGCGCAACACTGGCAGAAAAGCCTGCTGCTTTAGTTCTTTCAGCGGCATCGTCGCTTTCATCTCGGGAGCGCCCAACAGATGTCCATGCAGGTCGAAAGTCCAGTGATGCAGTCGGCAGACCAGCCGTTCGCAGTTCCCCCGCGCGTCGCCGATTACGCTGCCACGGTGGGGACACACCGCCGACATCACGCGGATTCGATTCTGCTCATCATGCACCACCAGCATTGGATCATCGTTAATGTTAATGCTGATGTAGTCGCCGGGATTGGGTATGCTACCTACATGTGCGAGGCACACCCAGTCTCTATCGAACACAGCGCGCTTCTCGAATTCGAACCACTCTTCTGAGGTGTAACACTCCTTTGGTAGAGTTATCGCATTTTTCAAGTTCTGTGCTGATTCATCCAGCCCGGCCAGGGTGTTCCGTATTGACCTGGTTAGCTCAACATCCTCGAGCGGCACCGAGCTATAAGCATCCGGTTGGGTCAATTTCAATGCCATGACGACTTCCCTATTGACGACAAGTGCGCGTCTTCTATTCGGATTTGGGTCGGGCCATTCATCAGTTCGCTCCACGACCACCTTCGCCCACGCCCAGCGTTATCGTTGGCTCCCCAGCTGCGCGAGCAATGCGATCTTCTTTTTTGGGTAGCACATGTGGAGACCATCTATTGTAGTCGTGATGTTGGCGAAAGTACTCGACCGAGAGCGTGCCGGTGAACATCGCCGCCAGCGTCGGCCAGTTTGCCTTCAGTAACCGCAGGTACGCGTGCATGATGACCACTCCCACAATCAGGAAGCTGCTAGCGTCGTGGAGCAACCGCTGCCATCTCATTGAATTGTGACTCAGCGTAATCAGGACTTCGGCGTTCAGCGTCAAAAATGAGCCCGACAAGATCAACCCCACGACCAAAACGGCGAGGAGAAGATGGTACAACTTCTGTACGATGTCGTATTTCCCGAAGTGCGGGTATTCGCGCTTCCCGCCGAAAACATAGCCAGTCATCCGCGCAAGGTCTTTCCAGTCCTTGCGTTCAAACCACATCGAACGCGGTTCGCCTTGCAAAAGCGAAAATCCGATATGAAGCAGCACGCCGACGACGAATAGCCCGGCGAACAATTCATGCAGCCTTAGCCACGACACAGGCGTTGCGGGCATTGTACCCGGCGCATAGAGGGCCAGGCCTGAAGCTGCCAGCCCAGCGATCAACAGAAACACGCCACCCCAGTGATATAAGCGCGCTCCTACCTCGTAGCGTTCCACGTCACCGGAGCCTGGCGGGAGCGATGACTCGCTAAACAGAGGCAGGGCGATAGCGCGTCGCACCGTGTAGAGCGCGGCCAGCAGTACTATCGACCAAAGAAATATTTTGAGAGTGCCAGGCAGAATCTGAGTCGCGATCAGCTGATCGTAATAGTCCGTCGAATACCGCACTATCGAAATATCGCGTACTTCCATGAATTCCAGTGTAGGCATCAACTCACAGACGCATCTCGAACGCCAGGAAAACATTCTTCACGATGACGCTCTCCGAATCGATTCCGTGGCAACTACCTCCGGACTTCTCTCGAAGCTCGCTCCAGATACGGCGCGCCTTCCGAACCATGACCATAATATGGGAGACATGACGGCACTCATAATGAAGCACACCAGCAGAACCACTCCCATCCCGAAACCTACATAACCTATATACAAGGGTACAGGGGTAAGTATCATACAGCCGAAGATCAACGCGCCATTCGAAACCACCAGCGCCCGTCGTATATTTACATAAGCACGGATCAGAGCTTCCTTGAAGTCCCCAAGCGTTCGATACTCTTCGCGTACCCGGAACAACAAATATACTTCCGAATCGATACCCACTCCACTGGCAATCGCCAGTGCGGCGACCGTGTTGGAATTGAGTTCGATTCCGAAAAGAACCATTATGCCGAGAGCTATGATCGAGCCCATAGCCAGCGGGACCAGCAGAAGTAGCGCCAGCGATACCGAGCCGATCGCCGGTATCGCCAAAAGCGCTGTGCCCAGCAGACCCAGCACCACGCTCACGACCAGCCAGTACTTGATATTTCGATTAAACGCTTGTGCTATACCTACTGCTCCGCCGGCGACGCTCACTTTGACTGGCAGACCTCGGAACAGCGGCTCAGCCCGATTGGTGGTATCAGTCATCAGCCGGCTCACCACGGTAGGATCGGTGGTGCTCACATAGGCGATAATAACCGTGGCGCTATAGTCCTCGTTGAAGAGCCAATCGTAAACGCCGGGCTCCTCGTTCGACATACCCATAATCGCTTCGCCGAGTGCCTGGTGCGTTTCCTGTACGGTAAAGAATTTCGGATCGTCTGCGTTCACAAACTGATGCCGCAACTTCAAAGGAAACGCGAGATCGCTCACATTTCCGACGTGCGGAAGAGTGCGAATGTATTCGGCGAGCGCATCGACCGCTCGAAGCACGGCAGGCTCCTCGAGGACCTTGTCATACTCTCGGCTGGCTTCGACGAGAACGATCATCGGATACACTCCACCGAACCGCGTGGTGATCTCCTTCTCCATCCGATAGATGTTGCTGCGGTTCCAGGAGTGGGTCAGATAGTTATGAACGGCGTATGTGTTGTTCTGGCCGACCGGTGCTCTGCTTACAATCCAACCCGTCCACAGGGTGATAAGAACGAAGCCGGTTATAATAGTGGCGCCCGTCGTACGGTTGCTGATCAGCTCGCGTACAGTAGTAGCCAGGAAGCGATCGAATGAACCTGTCTTTTCGGTTGTGACCCTCGCGCCGGTGGTCTTCAGCTCACTGAGAGTTATCGAGCTGAGCGCCGGAATCATCATCACGAATTCATCGAGCGTCAGCGACAAAAGGCCGAGCGCCGTGACCATCCCGAGCGCGCGCACGTTTTCAAACGGAATGAACGCCATTACCGCGAACGGAATTACGTCGCATAGCAACGATACCAGCATCGGCCGCAGCCGCGAGACAAAGGTACTCACGATTGCATCCTCCGCGTTTTGCAGACGCGGATATTCCTCAAAGAAGAACCGACTTAGAAATTGTACGGAGTGGCACGCTCCCGCGGCGACTACGATGAATGGAGCTAGCAGCGCGGCCGCGGAGAACAGAGTCGGGCCGAAGAACAGCCGGTAGAGCCCGAACCCCATCAAGGCGCCCATGAGGGCTACTCGCAGCGGCAACAAAACACCGCTCCACGAGCGGAACCCGTACCACAAGATTGCCGCGATTGTTACTATGAATGCCGCAAACGCGAGACCTACGTAGCGAAGGCCTACACTATTGACCCATCCTATTAGGATGGGTGTGCCTGCCGCTCGAATAGTTATTCCCGGCCGCTGGTACTTCTGAATTATTGCCGAGACCGCGCGATAGATTGCGATAGGTTCGGTGGTATCGACCTGGACGCGCGCACCTTTGGGTTGCTCTGAACGGAAGCTTGCGACGATGAGCGAGGCCTTGCCATCGTTGGAGACCAGCACCCCGTTCAGCAAAGGATTGTCGCGCGCTGCTGCCTCTATCGCATT
>Ga0302325_10022169_pt1 | contig 13300 bp, 7 predicted proteins | sample Palsa_T0_2_FD_201948 | JGI IMG/M metagenome (GOLD analysis project Ga0302325, IMG submission 201948) | Peat permafrost microbial communities from Stordalen Mire near Abisko, Sweden - Palsa_T0_2 | ecosystem: Environmental > Terrestrial > Soil > Palsa > Peat permafrost | place: Sweden: Abisko... | reverse complement strand
GGTGCGCACCTGCTTTTTTTTGGCCGATGGCCAGGCGGCGAAGAGATAGGGTAAAAGTTCGGCCGGTTGGTCGACAGTGCGGGGCTTATGCATCAAGGGAGAGTCTACAAGATGGGGGCCCAGGACGAGAGTGAACCCCGGCCGCATTTGCGAGGCTTCCCAAGGCCCCGAAAAAACGGCGGCCGGAGGAGCGTTGCCGGACGCGCGAAGGGCTGGTGTGCGAACCGCGAAAAACGGCGCTATCGGTTGCGGTAAGGGACCGGAAAATAGTCTTGTCGCCGCGAGTCGAAGTCCGTAGCCTGCGGGTCCTGAATCCTTTCAGCTTAGTCGATTTACCCACATGTACGCAAGTGCGGTTCAGCAGAGTTCGCGGGCTCTTGTGTTCTGCGTCATTATTGGCGTGGGCACGCTGGTTCTTGGCCTTTCGGGCGCTCGAGGCCAGGCGCCGGCCAAACCCCTGAACGAGCAGTTCGTGCAGAGCTTCAATAGCGCGGTGACGGCATTCAAAGCCCAGGAGTGGCAGGCCGCGGCCGAAGGATTTGAAGCGGCGAACAAAGCGCTCAACGATGAAACGGCCCCGCAAATGGAGACGTTGCTCTACCTGACCGGCAGCAGTTACTTCAACGCCGCGAACTACGACAAGGCCATCGAAGTCTTTGGCAAATACATTCCGAAATATCCCAATTCAGAGCGCTTGCTGGAAGTGCGATTTGCGCTGGCCCAGGCCGATCTCCTGGGGCGTAAATTCGAGGAAGCGGTCAAGCTTTTCCAGGAATTGGAAAGCGTGCGGGCCTACCGTGACCAGGCGTTCAACGCGGAGGTTTATGCCTATCGCCAACTGCAAAGGCCCGATGATGCGATGGCCGTGCTCGAGCGAATGATTGCGCCGGAGATCAAGACGCCGGCGCAGGCGACCGCGGCAATCTCGCTCGCGGAGATGTATGCGGATGCGAAGAAGACCCCAAAACTGCTGGCTCTCATGCGCGTGCTGGAGACGAAGCGGGCGCTGATTGATAACGCGGCCGCCTTGAATGCCGTGGCGGTGAAGCTGGGCGACGACCTGCTCGCTAAAAAACAATATGCCGATGCCCTCTCGATGTATCACTCGGTCCGCCCGCGCGCGGAAGTTCTCAGTTCTCTAAACTCCAAGATCGGCACACTCTCCGCGCGCATCGAAAGCAACCTGAAATCGGCTGCCGGCAATCCGCCGTTGATGGCGCAGATGCAGGTGGCCAATTCCCAGCTCACGCTGGAGATGGACCAGGCGAAGAAATTCCTCGACGAATTCTCCAAGATCCCGGATTTCGAGCCGGCCTTGCTCTTGCGCATCGCGCGGTGCTGGTACGATTCGGATCGGCGCTGGGAGGCGATCGTGGCTTTCGACCGGCTCTACCGGCGCTTCCCGACGGCGGCGGAGCGCGAACCGGCGCTCTTTGGAATGGTCACCGCAGCAGCCGATGTCGGGTCGGTGAAGCGCTGCCAGAAATATTGTGAAGATTACCTGAAGGAATTTCCCACGGGGCCGAACGCCGGCACCGTGGGTTACCTGAGCGGGGCGGTGGCCTTGCAAGCCAGGGATTACGCCGGAGCCGTCAACTACTTCGGCAAAATGCTCCAGGAGGTGCCCAACAGCCAGTTTCGCGCGGAAATGCGTTTCCTGCTGGGCAATGCCCGCTTCATGCAGGCGGACTTCGACGGGGCAGCCAAGGATTACCGCAAATACCTCGCCGATTATCCCAGGGAAAAGGACGCCGAGGAGTCGGAGTATCGCGTGGCGCTCTGCCAGGTCTTCACCGGAAAGTACGACGACGCTTTGCCAATGCTCAGCGCCTATTTGCAGAAGTTTCCCTCGGCTCAATTCGCCGCGGATTGCCGGTACCGCATGGCGGTGTGCAAATACTCATCCTCCCAATATGAGGAGGTCGAGCAGGCTTGTCGGGATTGGTTGAAGGATTTTCCGGGAAATGGCCAGGAGGGAGAGGTGCAGGCCTTGCTGGGAGACGCCCTGGCCGCGCGGGGCAACCTGAAGGAGGCGATCAAAGCGTACCAACGGTCGTATCAGGTCGCCGCGACGGACGAGGTCCTGGACTACTCGCTCTTCGAGGCAGGCAAGCACCTGCAAACGCTGGGCGACTGGGCGGAGATCGCGCGGATGTTCGAGGAATTCCTGAAAAACAAGCCGGACCACCCGGCAGCGGTCGCGGCCATGTACTGGGTGGGCCGGGCGCGGGCCAAGCAGGGCCGGACGGAAGAGGCCAAGATCTTCCTGGTGGAGAACTTGAAGAAATATATTGGCGATCCGAAGCGCGAGTCCGTCGAATCGCTCCTCTCGCTGCTCGCGCAGTTGTGCGCCAAGCGGCCGCCGGCCGCGCCGGCGTCGCCGGCGCCGGTGGCCGCCGCGGGAGCACCGGGAGCCCATGCCGCGCCGCCGGCCGCCACCCCGCCGCCCTATGACGCCGCCGCAGAATTGGACCGCCATCTTTTGGTCCTGGAAGACACCGTGCAGCCGATCATCCAGGCGCGCCTGCTCTCCGCTCGTGCGGAACTCGCCCGGCTGACCAAGCGACCCTCCGACGCCGAGAATTTCATGCTCGATATTTCCAAGTTCCAGCCCAACGACTTGAGCCCCGTGCTCCTCGCGCAGGTGGGTGATTTCCTCATGGCGCGCGATGAGCAGGGCCGGGCGCAGGCTTATCTTGAAAAGCTGAAGGAGGATTATCCCAAGAGCGACTACGTCGAGTACGCCTACGTCGATCTCGGCGAAATTGCGCTCGGTAAAAAGGAGTATCAAAAGGCCCTCGATCTGGACACCGAAGTGATCGACAAGGTGGGCGCCAGCCTGAAACTCAAGGATGCGACCATCGGGCGCGGCAAAGCCCTGCTCGGCCTGGCGCGCTTCGACGAAGCGGAAAAGGTCTTCGAGCAGGTCGCCTCGGTTCGCGAATGGCGCGGCGAGTCCACCGCCTTTGCCGTCTTTACCATCGGTGAAATTGAGTTTCAAAAGGGACGCTACGCGGAAGCGATCGCCCGGTACCGGCGGGTCTTCGTCGGCTACCAAAAGTACCTGCCGTGGGTCGCCAAATCCTACCTGCGCGCCGCCGAGTCCTTTGAGAAAATGGGCCGGCGGCAGGATGCGGTCGACAACCTCAAGGAGATGTTGCGCAATGAGAAACTGGCCACTTTCCCGGAAACGGAAGAAGCCAGGGCGAGGCTGCGCGCCTGGGGAGGAGCGGCATGAGCAGGAGGGTGCGTTATTATCTGACGCTTTCGGTTCTCGTGCTGGCGATCGCGGCCGCCGCCTCCGGCCAGAATATCATCTTGAAAGATGGGAGGAAGATCGCGGCGAAGGGGCTGCGGAGACAAGGGAACGTCATCATGGCGACCGTGGACCGGCCGGGTTCCGAGGAAGTGGTGGGGACAAAAGCGATGGGTGAAGTCGGATATTCGATTTCGCAGATTGCCAAAATAGAGTTTCCCAAGCCCGCGCAACTGACCACGGCGCCCTATTTGATCCTGGAAGGCAAACCGGGGGAAGCGCTCGCCCAGATCGAGCCGGTCATTCGGTATTACGACAATTTCCTGGACGCACCGGGCAGTTGGTGGGCGGAGACGGCCTTGCTCAAGGTGGAGGCGCTCGTGGCCATGGGAAATCGCAAGGATGCCGAACCCCTCATCGAATTGGTGGCGCGCACCGCGACCGACCCCGAGACGTCGCTGGCCGTCAAGGTCTATGTTGGATCCACACTGGCGCGGCGGGGTGACCACGCCAAGGCGATCGAATTGGAAGATTTGGTCCTCGCCGGCGCCACCAACCCGGCCACCCTGGCGGCGGCGGCCATCTTCAAGGGCGAAAGCCACCTTGCCCTGAAGCAGTACGATGATGCGGTGCTGGCATTTTTGCAGATCCCGGTCTTTTATCCCGAGCAGAAGCTATATGTGCCGCCATCATTGCTGGGCGCCGGGCGGGCCTTCTTTGCCCTGGAGGATTTTCCGCGCGCCCGTGAAGCCTTGAACCAAATTGTCGCCAGCTATGGGTCGACTCCGCAGGCCAAGGAAGCGCAGACCGAGTTGGCGCGGATTGCGCGCCGTGAAAAAGCGCTGGCCGACCCCGCACCATAGAGTTCTCCCCGAAAACAATCATGAAACCCACACCTGTTCGACTGCTCCATTTGTCCCTCGCCGGATTTCTCCTGCTGACCGCCGAACTCCACGGGCAAGCGCCGGCGACGCCGGCCGCCGCACCGGTGGAAGGCGGCAAGGAGGAAGCGGTGCATACCAAGACGCTTTGGGAACAAATCCGCGAAGGGGGCTGGGTGATGGTCCCCATTGGGATCTGCTCGGTGATGACGCTTTATTTGATCGGGGATGGTTTGATTCGCACGGGCGCCAAAAGCATCCAGCCCAAGAAGCACGTGGATATGGTCAAAAGCGCCTTCCGGCAGGGGGATTACGTGGCGGCTTATGACTATTGCAAAGCGAATTCCTCTCCCTTCACCAACGTTTGCGGGGTGGCTGTCAGCCTGCTGGGCGAGGGCAAGGAAGCCGTGGAAGAAGGCGTCGTTGGTGAATTGGCGAAAGAGAATTCGCAGTTGAGCACCTACATCAGTTATCTTTCCGTGATCGGGGTTTGCACGCCGATGATCGGTCTGCTCGGCACCGTGACCGGCATGATCAAAGCCTTCGCCACGCTCGGGAGTTCCGGCATCGGTGACCCGTCCAAACTGGCGGAAGCGATTGGCGAAGTGCTCATTGCCACCGCCAGCGGCCTGCTGATCGCCATCCCGGCGTTCATCGGTTACTACATCCTGCGCAGCCGCGCCATCCGGGCCATTCACACCATCCAGGACACGATGGCGAGCCTCTTGCGCAAGATGCCCTACGATCAACTGGCCGGTGCGAATATCGGCGATGATGAGCTTTTTGCCGGGACGCCCAACTGGGTGGATGCGGAAACCCTCGGCCGCAGCCCCGATACCGAAGCCGCGGGATAGAACCACCGAACGAACACCATGACCCGGAGGACTTCCTAATATGGCTGGCGGAGGTGGAGGTGGCGGCGGCGAGCCTGAATTCCAAGTCGCGCCGATGATCGACGTCTTGCTGGTCCTGCTCATCTTTTTCATGAGCATCACCACCGCGCACGTCTTGAAAGTCGACAAATCGATCAGCCTGCCCGTGGCGGTCGACGCCCTGAAGAAGGACAATACCCGCAGCGAGGCAATCGTGAACGTCCGATGGGATGTGGGCAAAAAGAAGGCGGATTACATCATGGACGACAAGATGTATCCGGATTTGTCGAACCTCTCGGCCGCGATATCGGCCGCGAAGAAAGTCGGGGAACTGAAGGTCACGGGGAGCACCAATCCGGCCTTTCGCGTGGTCATCCGCGGCGATCGCAATGCGAGCGCCGAGAGCATTTCCCGCGCGATGAACGCGGCCGCCGAGGCGGGCGTATCGGAGATTTGCTTTTCGTCGGTCAACAAGGACTAGCCATGAAGCGCCTCAAGCTCGACGAAAATGAGGGAAATATCGGCTTCCAAATTGCCCCGATGATCGATGTCGTTTTTGTCATCATGCTCTTTTTCATGGTCATGGCCGGGGCCATCAAAGTGGAGCGCGAGCTAAATACCCAATTGCCGGGCAATGCCGAGACCCAGGAGGCGACCGAAATGGTGGACGAGATGGTCCTGACGATTGCCGAGACTGGGGAGATCAGCTTGAACGATGAGCCGATGGACACGCCCACCAGCCGCGAGATGCCCATGCTGAAAGCCACGCTCATCCGCCTCAAGAAGGCGGATGACGAGGCGAAATCGCCCACCCTCGTGACCATCGTCAGCGAGCCCGCCGCGAAATACAGCCGCACGGTGGACGCACTCGACGCCCTGGCGCTGGCCGGCATCACCAGCGTCACCTTTACCGTCAGCGAAGACCAATGAGCGCCGGGCAGAATTCCGATTTCCCGTCCCCGGATTTCGATATCGGGGCCTGGCTGCAGAGGATCAACCTCGGCCAGTACGCCGCCGCTTTTGCCGAAAACGAGATCAATTCCGTGGCGCTGCCATTGCTCACGGAAGAGGACTTGAAAGCATGCGGTGTGCGGGTGTTGGGCCACCGCAAGATCATCCTCCACGAAATCCAGAAGCTGAGCACGGAAGCGGCCGCCAGGAGCGAGCCCGTGGCGGGCGCCGGATCCGCACCCGCGCCGCTCGCGACGCCCCTACCGCAGGCTGCGCCGCGATCGTCGGCCCCGATGGAAGTGCCCACGCTCCGCGGTCCGGATCGTTCGCGCGCCGGCGAAGAACTCGCCACGGAAGTCGTCTTCTTCGAAAATGACGTCGAGATTTGGCGCAAGGTGCTCGAACCGGGTGAATATACCATCGGCCGCGACCTGGGGTGCGATTTTCCGATCATGGGCGCCGAAGTCTCACGCCGGCATGCGCGGCTGACCGTTGGTCCCGGCCAGTGGTTCATTGAAGACTTGGGCAGCCGCAGCGGCACAGCGCTCGACGGGTTCCCCGTGCAGGAACGGACCAATGTCCTCCCATCCCAAACGATCGCGATCGGCATTACGACGATCGTCCTGCGCCGTGTGTCAAACCCTACGACGCCAGCGCTGGCGCCGCAGCCCACGACCATGCCCGCGACACAGCCGGCGACGAGGCCGGCGACGAGGCCGGCGTCGCCGCCCGCCGTGCCGGAGAAAACCCCGACGGTAAACGTTACCCGAGGGAAGGAACTCGCCGCCGCTGCGACGACGAAGGTCACGCCTCCCCGGCCGCGCCTGCCGCGGGCCGCGGCGGCGCCAGTCCCAGCCGAACCGCCCCTCGCACCGCAGGCCCGCTCCGTCCAGCGGTCGCGGACGGTCTGGACCCGGCAGCGGGTGGGATTTTGGGCGCGGATCGCAGCGAGCAAGTTTCTCATCGTCAGCATCGCGCTTCACTTTCTCTTCGGTGTTGGCGCGGCGGTCTACGTCGTGCAGCGCTACCAGGCCCGCCGGAAGCTGACCTTTCAAGGCGGGCCGCCGCTGGAGAGTGTGAGCAAGCGCGTCCTGGAGCATCGCGTTTCCATGGCCAAGAAAAAGAATACCATGAGCGCGCCGGCTCAAGCCAAGCGCATTACCACCGCCGGCCTGTCGCAAGTTGTGTTGCCGGAGATGCCGGCGTTGCCCGCAGCCACCGAGATCGTCCCCAAACGGATGGCCGGCATGGGTGGCTTGGGAATGGGGCCTGGCTTTGGCAGCGGCGGTGGCATGGGAGCCGGCCTGGGCGTGGCCAGCGGAACCATTACGCTGCCGCGGATTGTCGGCGACCGTTGCAGCGCCGCCTCCCGCGCCGCCGCGATGAAGGCGGGCGGCGGAGACCCGAAAGGCGAGGATGCCATTCTCAAGGGGCTCAGATTCCTCAAATCGCAACAGAACCCCGACGGTTCATTTGGCGCCAGCTACAAGGGCGCGATGACTGGCCTCGCTTTGCTGAGCTTTCTGGGCCACTGCGAAAAGCCAAATTCGCAGGAGTACGGGCCGTGTGTCAGAAACGCCATCGATTACCTGGTCAAATTCGGGACACAGAACAATGGGAAGCTGGGCGCTGGGGATGGGAATGCCTGGGTCTATGAGCACGGCATCGCCGCTTATGCGCTCGGCGAAGCCTACATCTTTACCCGGGAGGAGGCGATCGCTCCGGTGCTCCGCATGGCCATTCAAATTATCATCGACGGACAGGGCCCCGATGGCGGCTGGGTCTATGGATTCACCAAGGCCGGCGATGGCGACACCTCGGTCACCGGCTGGCAAATCCAGGCCTTGAAGGTGGCCCACCTGTCGGATCTCAACATCGAAGGCGTGGAGCCTTGCATGAAGAGAGCGGTGGCCAACTTTGTCCGGGTGCAGGGACCCAAGGGTGGTTTTGGCTATCGCACAAAGGCCGATCTGTGGAAGCTGACCGGCGTGGGAGTGTTTTGCCTCCAGATCATCACCCACCAGAAAGGCGTTCCCGTGCTCAATGGTCTGCAGTTCCTGCAAAGCAACAACGCACCCCCGATCAAGTACAAGGATCCGGATGCGAATCTTTATGCATGGTACTACATCACGCAGGCGTGCTTCCAGGCGGGCGGATATAATTGGGGAAAGTGGAATCGTGCCTTCCAGCCGGAATTGCTCGGGAACCAGGGCGCGGACGGTTGTTGGGATGAAACCGGTAACACCGCGCCCGTGGCGGAAGGCGGTTTTCACTACAGCGGCACGGGCAAAACGGTGGATGCCAAGGTTTTCCGGACCAGCTTGTGCATCCTCATGCTGGAAGTTTACTACCGGTACCTCGCCTCAAACCAAGGATGAAGCCCGGGCCATTCGACCGCTTTCCTGTGGACGAACTGGCCCGAATCGCCTCCGATCCGCCGGGGGCCGAACCACGGCCGCGGACGGGAACATGAAAGTCATCCCGCACACCGAAGTCGTGCTGAACAACGGGGCGGAAAGGCTGGCCCGGTACGTTCTGCCGCCGGGGGAGTATTTCATCGGGCGCGATTCGCTGTGCGAAATCTTTGTCAATGCCCCCCTGATCTCGCGCCGCCATGCCAAACTGACGATCGGGCGTGGCGAATGGTATGTGGAAGATCTCAAGAGCGCCAACGGCACGACCCTCGCCGGGCGGCCGGTCACCGGACGCGTGCTCGTTCCGCCCGACCAGCACATCGGGATCGGTTCCATCACCGTTGAACTCCGGTGGCTGAAGTCCGATTCGGAGAAGGAAGAAACGGCCCGGCCGGGTGACGGCCAGGCCTCCGCCGCCACCAGCGCCGGCGCGGCCCCGCTGCCCGGCCCCGGTTCCCTGAGCCGGCAGGATAAATACGGCCTGGGTGAGGTGATCGCCAAGGGTGGAATGGGGCGAATCTTGCGAGCGAAGGAGGCCGCGACCGACCGGACCGTGGCCATGAAGGTGATGCACGATGGCTATTCCACGGACGATGTGGCGCGTTTTGTCGTCGAGGCGAAGGTCACGGCGCAATTGGAACATCCCAATGTCGTGCCGGTGCACGAACTGGCGGTCGACGAAAGCGGCCGCCCCTTCTACACGATGAAGCTGGTCCAGGGTGTGACCTTGCGCGACGTGCTCATGGAGATCCGCGATGGCGTCCCCGAAACCGTCAAGAAGTACCCGCTCGTGGCTCTGTTGACCATCTTCCAAAAGATTTGCGATGCGCTGGCCTTTGCGCATGCGAAGGGAGTAATCCATCGCGATATCAAGCCCGAGAATATCATGATTGGCGACTACGGGGAGGTGCTGGTTATGGATTGGGGGCTCGCCAAGATCACCAGCCCGGCGGCGCGCCGGCCGGGACCCGGGCCCCGCGAAATCAGGCCGGCGAATTCCGAGGTGTTGGCCAAGGATGGCGCCACCCTGGCGGGAACGATCATGGGCACGCCGACCTTTATGTCTCCGGAGCAGGCGCGCGGCGAGGTTGAGTCGCTGGACGCGCGGAGCGACATCTACTCGCTCGGCGCGGTCCTGTATCAGATCCTCACTTTGCAATTGCCGGTCGAAGGCCGGAGCGTGAATGAGATTCTCCTGAAAGTTCGCGCGGCCCAGATTGTCCCACCCAGCGAACGCAAACTCACGGCCAGGCGGGCGACGGGATCGAGCGGAGGCAAAAAGCAGGGCCCACCACCGGTGGCGGAGGAGAATGCGGTCACCGTCCACGAAGTTGCGCCCAAAATCCCGATGCGAGGGCGGTTGCGCCAGGATGCGCCGGCCTGTGAGACGGTCGTGCCGCCACATCTTCCCGGAGGCCGTGTCCCCTCTTCGCTTTCCGCCGTGACGATGAAGGCGCTCTCCTACCGGCCGGAGGACCGCTACGCGAACGTCACCGATCTTCAGACCGACATTGGCGCCTACCAGCATGGCTTTGCGACCAGCGCGGAGGGCGCGGGTCTTCGACGGCACCTGGTGCTGTTCGTCACCCGCCACCGCACCCTCTTGCTGGCGATCGCCGCGGTCCTGCTGGTCTGCGCGGCCGGCTTCGGGGTCTTTCAAAACTGGCAATTCCGCGCACGGGCGAGCCGGCACGAGGATCTCGTCAAGGCGGCCGAGGAAGCGGCCGCGCGGAGCGAATGGGACGATGCCGTCGCTTCGCTGCACCGGGCCAACGCCATTCTGGAACGCCCCGGGACGCGCGCTCGGCTGAAAGACGTGCTCCTGGCGGGCGCCCGCGCGGACCTGGCCGGGGAGCGCTATGGCGCGGCCGCCATCAAACTGCAGGAGGCGCTGCAAATTGCGCCACAAGATCCGCAAGCGGCGGAACTGATGCCGTCCGCGCTGGGCGAAGGGTTCGTGAGTATCGAGACAAAATTTCCCGCGATGCTCTACGAGATCCTGGCCGATGAAAATCTTGAACCCATTGCCGGGCCCAGCGGCGCCTTCAATCACGGTGCGCTGCCGATCAAGGATTTGCGGCTGCGCCAGGGCATCCACCAGTTCGAGATTCGTCGCGCCGGCCAGCGCTGGTGCTCGCTGCCGGTGGAAGTGAAGCGGGCGGGCCGGACCAATGTGGTCATCCCAATTACGGACATTCCGGCGGGCTACGAGTACATCCACGAAGGGGAATATATGCAGGGCGACGACGGCACGACCCAGGCAGACGGATTCATTGGCAAGCGCCACACGCGGGTGAAGAGTTTCTTCATCCGCAGCACCCTGGTGACCAACGAAGAGTACTTCCGCTTCCGAGACAGCGCCAACTACGCCAGTCTCATCACCGAAGCGCTTGCCCCGGATGGTCTCACCGTCGGCGACTTGCAGGGCGGCGCCAAAGACCCGGCCGATCTGATCGTCTATAAGGAGAACAGCAGGGACTCCGAGAAGTTTCCGGTTCGGGGAATCAGCTACTATGAAGCCACGGCGTTCGCCGCTTGGGCACGGGCGCGCTTGCCAACCGAGGAGGAATGGGAGAAGGCGGCACGTGGGATCGATGGACGGATTTTTACGACCGGCATGAAACCACCCAAGGAAGCCAATGGATGGGGCAGTCGAGCCCTCTCGCGCGCGGAGTCCGGGTTCTCGCCCTATGGCTGTTTCGGGTTGACGGACAACGTCTGGCAATGGACGGCCAGTCGCAGTGAACCGGATTCGACCCGTTTCGTGGTCAAAGGCGGAATGGGGCGCGGAGACGTGGCCGACCGCAAACCATCCCGCCGCAAGCCCATGGACCCCAAGGCGAAGTACCTGACCGTCGGAGTAATCTTCGTCAAGGACGCCGCTGGAGCCAGATAGAGGATCCGCATGCGCGCCACCTTCGTTCCCGCCCTCCTCGTCGTGCTGCTCTTCCCGCTTTCTGGTCGGACGGCCGAGCCGACGGCGGAGGAGGTGTGGCACCTGGTGAGAAGCGCCACCGCTCTCTACGAACCGCTCGATGGCCTGGACTACAATATCCACGTGAAGTCGCCGGAAATCGAAGCGCTGCTCGCGTCGAAAGGCGGCGGTCTGGTCGGAACGCCCGACGTGCGATTTATCCGCCGCAATCTCAGTAACCAAATCACGATTTCGCTCCCCGACACCCCGGAGCTTTTCCGGGCCAAGGCGGAGGAGCGTGTCGAGCAGGAGGCGGGCAAGCTCGACGCCTTCAAGGTGATGCGCGAATTGGGCTGGACGCTTTTCACCGGCTTTCTGCGCACGGTGGACGCGGGAGGCCGCTACGATGTCATTGAATGGAACAACGATACCGCTCTCGTCGAATTCAATGAGTTGAGCGAGCCCATGATGAGCCGGGCGATGCGCTCCTGCCGGATCCGCTTCGATCGCCGTCGCTCCACCATCCTGCAGACCAGCCTGTGGTTTGGCGGCAGCACGACGATGGTCATTGATGCGACCTACGATACCGACGCGTTCTTTCCGGGGACGCATGTGCCGCTTTTCAAATCGTTCCGCGCCAATCAATCCGGATTCACCGGCCCCGCGGTGGTTTCATTCATCATGCTGGATGGAAAGTACGAGCGCTCCGCGACGACCCGGGCCGACGACACCTCGACTTCCCAGCGCGCTCTGCTCCGGCGCGCCGGCTTGAGCCGCCATCAGATCGACCGCGCGAGGGTGGACGCGGATGGAAACATCAGCCTGGATTTTAGCAACGCGCCGCTGGGTGCGCTGTCCGCGTTGCAGGGATTGCCCGTGACGGGCTTGAACCTGACGAGGACGGGTATCGCCGATCTGGCGCCGCTCAAGGGACTCCCATTGCGTTCCCTCATTCTCGATCAATGCCCGGTGGAGGACCTGACACCGTTGCTGGGGATGCAAATCGAGTCGCTCTCGCTCCGCAATATTCGCGCGGTGGACCTCCATGTCGTCGCGCAATTTCCGCTGAAGAAGCTCAACCTGGGCGGGACGAATGGCGATTTTGACCTGTCGTTGCTCAAGGGCCTGAAGCTCGAGGAACTGGATCTCGGGGGAAGGCCGGTCGCGGACTTGCGTCCGCTCCAGGGCATGCCGCTGCGCGAATTGGTGCTGAGGTGGTCGAAGGTGAGCGATCTCGGTCCATTAAAAGGCATGCCGATCAAGCGGTTGGAATGTTCCGGCTCGCCTCTCGCCGACCTCACGCCCCTGGCCCAATGCCAGACGCTCGAGGATTTGAACGTCAGCGGGACCCGGGTCGAGGATCTCCGGCCTCTGGCCGGCTTGAAGCTGGTCAAGTTGCGCGTTAGCGACACCCACGTGCAGGATTTCTCCCCATTGCGCGGGATGCCCCTGCGGATGTTGATCGCGCACAACTGTCCGGCTACCGATGTCGGTCCTTTGGCGGAGTGCCGCGAACTCGAGCAGTTGACGCTGCCGCGTTCGGCGCGCAACGTCGGGTCTCTCCGCGACCTGCCGGCGATGCGCGAAGTGTCTTTCCGCTGGGACATGTCCCGGGAGGGACCGGCGGAAACGGCCGAGGTGTTTTGGAAAGCGTTTGATACCGGGGCGATCCATTTGTCCGATGCGATCCTGGCGACGCTCGAAGCATCGCTGCGCGCGGCGGGCCTCAATACAAGGCCATCCCAAACCGAGGATGGCACGATCTCCCTGGTCCTGGACGGCAAGCCGGTCCAGGACCTCAGTATTCTCTCCGGTTACCCGATCACCGTCCTGTCCCTGCGTGGCACCAAGGTGCGGGATTTGAAATCGCTCCAGGGAATGCTGCTCAAACGACTGGCGATCGATGGGACGCAAATTGCGGATCTCTCCCCCCTCACCGGCATGCCGCTGGAGTCATTGACCATGGCGGGCACGCCGGTGACGGACCTTGCGCCGCTGGGAGACATGCCCTT
>Ga0302325_10022168_pt1 | contig 13301 bp, 14 predicted proteins | sample Palsa_T0_2_FD_201948 | JGI IMG/M metagenome (GOLD analysis project Ga0302325, IMG submission 201948) | Peat permafrost microbial communities from Stordalen Mire near Abisko, Sweden - Palsa_T0_2 | ecosystem: Environmental > Terrestrial > Soil > Palsa > Peat permafrost | place: Sweden: Abisko... | reverse complement strand
GCCTGCGCGAGCACGTGGGCCGTGCTGTGTCGCATGATGTACAAACCGTCCGCATCGCGGTCGGTGATGATCGAGACCTCATGCGCGCCCGACAATTTGTATGTCAGGTCAACAAGCTTGCCATCGACTTTCGCCGCGATCGCCGCCTTAGCCAGCCCGCGCCCGATGGACTCGGCCAACTGCATGGCGCTGCTGCCATCGGGAAGTTCCTTGACGCTGCCATCGGGAAGTTTGATCTGAGCCATTGACGACGAGGATAAAAGGAAAGTCCCCAGTCGTCCACCATTCGGAAAAATGCGGATGGACCGCCAAGACGCCGAGACACCAAGGCTGGAAAATACGCCAAGAAATCAAAAATCTTAGGTAAAAAAATCAACAAACAAATTCTCTTTCCCCTTGGCGTATTTTCTTCACTTGGCGCTTTGGCGTCTTGGCGGTTCAATCCGCATTTATCCCCCTTCCCTCCCCACCCAGGTGACGCCGGTCAGTACCAGCGATAGCGCAGTCAATGCGCACATCGTCACCGCCACGAGGCTTCCATGCGGATCGTTGTAGCTTTCGCCCCGATACACCAGATACCCCGCGATACCCAAAACCCCTGACATCTTTGCTATTTTCAATACGACGTTAAACTTCAAACGCACATCCTTCATTTTTGTTACTCCGTTCACATTTCGGCTGGTCGCCGCGCACAAAACCGGCAACTTTCCGGCCATTGCTACTCCTTTGCACTGCATGGCCGATGAAATTTTGCATAACCAGCATTAACGAACGGTGTGCCAGCGGAGATGAAATGTTGAATGTTGCCGAAAAAATATTCCGCCGAGTGTTGAACAAACTGTAAAATTCAACGCCCTTTTAATTTTATTTAATTTTCGAAATGAATTTATGTTTCCCAGCCCATCGAGCGCTCAACCGCTTTTCTCCAGCCGGAAATGCGATGCTGGCGTTCATCATCGCTCATCGTCGGCGACCATGCGCGATCCGATTGCCAGTGCGATTTCAATTCTGCAAAGTCTCGCCAGAATCCGACGGCAAGTCCTGCGCCGTACGCGGCGCCCAGCGCAGTGGTTTCGCGCACTTTGCTGCGCGCGATCGGCACACCGAGCAGATCCGATTGGAATTGCATCAGAAGCGAATTAGCGGTCATTCCTCCATCGACTTTCATCAATGTCATCGATTGCCCACACTCGCGGGTCATGGCATCGGCTACATCCATCGTCTGATACGCCACCGCTTCCAGCACGGCCCGCGCGATGTGGTGCCGATTGGTGTAAGCCGTCAGCCCGGCGATGATTCCGCGCGCATCAGCCCGCCAATAAGGCGCAAAAAGCCCCGAAAAAGCCGGGACAATATAGACGCCCTCGCTGCTGGGCGCGGCCGCCGCCAGCGACTCGATCTCCGATGAATGGCTGATCATTTTCATATTGTCCCGCAGCCATTGCACCAGTGTTCCCGCCACCGCGACTGAACCCTCCAGCGCAAAAACCGCCCGCTCACCGGCGCGCTGATACGCAACCGTTGTGATCAATCCGCATTTGCTCGGAACGGGCTTCGCGCCGGTGTTGAGAAGCAAAAAACATCCCGTGCCGTAAGTATTTTTTGATTCACCCAATTCAAAACAACCTTGCCCCACCAGCGCCGCCTGCTGGTCGCCGAGATTCGCGCAGATGGGCACTTCATCCCCAAACGGTCCATCACGCAACGTGCGGCCCCATCCATTGCGATCAATGGATGCCGTGATGCGCGGCAACATCTGCGCATCCGCATTCATCGCGCCCATTAATTCATCATCCCACTGGAGCGTTGCCAGATTCATCAGCATCGTCCGGCTGGCGTTGGTGACATCCGTTACATGTTCGCGCCCGCCGGTGAGATTCCAGATGAGCCAGGAGTCGATGGTGCCGAAACACAAATTTCCTTGCCGCTGAAGTTCGCGCGCTTCGGGGCGATTTTCCAGAATCCATTTCAGTTTTGGGCCGGAGAAATAAGTGGCCAGCGGAAGTCCGGTGGATGCGCGAAATCGATCCCGGCCGCCATCGCGCGCCATCTGATCGCAAATCGTTTTGGTCCGCGTGTCCTGCCAGACGATGGCGTTGCCGATCGGTTGGCCAGTGGAGCGATCCCAACCAACGGTCGTCTCGCGCTGGCAAGCGATTCCCACCGCGCCGATATCGCCGGACCGCGCGCCGGATTTTTTCACCGCTTCCGCCACCACTTCCTGCGTGCGCCGCCAGATTTCCGTGGGATCATGCTCGACCCAACCCGGATGCGGAAAAATCTGCCGGTGCTCGCGCTGAGCTGATGCAATCGGGCCGCTGTGATCGAAGATCATGCAACGTGTGCTCGTCGTTCCCTGATCGATGGCGGCAATCCAACGCATCTTCTTCCTTCTAAATGCGGATTAACCGCCAAGACGCCAAGAGCGCCAAGGAAGAAAATACGCCAAGGAATTCTTTTAATTAAAATCTGGAATTGGATGCACGTATAAATTCCAAAATAAATTCTTGGCGTATTTTCCTAACTTGGCGTTCTTGGCGTCTTGGCGGTTCAATCGCCTTTTTTTCCCTCCGATTCCAGTGGAACAAGATGCGGAACCGGGGGGTTCCAATTGCGTGTAGTGATGGTGGCCGCGATGATCGTAGTGGCGGCCAATGTCACGATGGCAAACTGTGTTTGCCGCCAGTACCAGGCCCCCGGGTCGGATGTGATGGGGATGTATCGCATAATGTAAATGGCCCACAGCGCCGAGATCGTGGCGACCAGACCGTAGCGAACCATCAACAACAGAAAGAGTCCGGTGACGATGGCGGCTTGCACCCACTGCATCCAACCTGTGTCGGTCCATTGAATCGCATTGAGCGGAATCAGCAGCACAAACGCCGACGACGCCAGCCAGCGACGACGGAAGACCAATTGGAAAAGCACGAGCGAGAGCAAATACAACAGCCCGACGTACAGCGCCATCAGCAGCGCCCAGACGCACACAGCCGCGGGATTTTCCTTGCCGAGAAATCGCATCGGATATCCGAGCAGCGGAATCGCCGCAGCGTGGCCGAAATAGGCGGGGATGAGATTTCCGAGTTCGCCCAGGAGCGTCGCCCCCACGGCGACAGCGATTCCAATCAGCACATGCCCCGCCACCAGCCGATCTTTCAAACGCCCGCTGAGCAATCGGCTCCAGGAAATAATCGTCTCCGGCCAGATTCGCCGGACGTAGGGATCCAGCGCCAGATAAAACATCCATACCACCGCCGCCGGGACGAGGATGAAACCGGCGACGCGAAACAGCATTCGCATTTCCAGAAAAATCTCAGGCACGTGACTGGCCATCAGCAACCAGATGACGATTCCCAGGAACAGAAACGCGGCGGACAATTTTTGCGCTCCGGCCGCATCGCCGCGCCCGGCCCGGAGATTTTTCCATGCCAGCACGATCGCGCTGGCGATCGCCACGCAGAGCAGCAGGAATTGCACGACGATGGTGTTGGTCGGCATGTCGGATTGCTCTTCGATTCCTTCCTGTAATGCCTGCACTTTCCACGGCTCGACGATCTGGAAAAACACCGGCTGGCCATTGAGGCTGGCGGCGTCAATCTCAACGGAATGGTCCGGATCATCCGGCATGTGCCCGGTCCATGCGGCGCGATGATCGGCGAACATCGGCGGCGTGAATTTCACCGAATCGGCCGTCATGGGCGTGAAATTCTGCATGTCCAATCCGGCATCGTGAAAGAGCGACGAGAAATCACCAGGAGAGGGCGACGGTGGATCGCCGGGCATAATTTCCAGCCGGCGTAATCCACCCTGTGCATCGAGCAGGACCGTGTGCATGCCGGGGGCGGAGCGCGAGGGTTCATCGAGCGTCACCATGCCCATCTCGTCGCGCGACACCATGTAATCCGGGCTTTCTCGATACCAAAAAAGCACCGCGCCGGATCGCGCCCAGGCCGTTGTGTCCCAGCGAAGTCGGGTGTTTTCGGAGCGCTGGAGCCAAGAGACATATTGCGGATCAAGCCAGAATCCCTGGGCCCGGCTGCGCGGATTTTGGGTGAACCCAATGTCCGTCAGCACCTGATGTGCTTTGTCGGACAAAACAGCAGGCGCTTTGGTCAGCGGCATTCTTGGCAACAACATCGCGCGCGGCGAGAGCATCACACAAGCCGCCAATCCCACCAGCGTTGTCACCAAGAGAATACTGGCGCGGACGACATTAAATCCCTGATCCGCGCCTGCAGCCGCCACCATTTCCGGGCTGGGCGTCTCGCCCGCCGCCAATGCCGCTGCCAACGGATCGCCACCCGGCAATGCCGCGGCGACGGCCAATCCACTGGTCGGACGCTTGGTCGGGTCTTTTTCCAGGCATCGATAGATCACGCGCTCTACCAGCGGGTCCATATCGGCGACGAAAGTCGAGGGGTGCGTGGGTGATGATTGGCGGTGAAGCCGCGCATATTCCGGCATGGAACCGGCTGTGAAAGCGGGCTTGCCAGTGAAAATTTCGTAGAGCACCAGACCCAGCGCATAGATATCACTGCGAACGGTCGCTTCACCGCGCGTGAATTGTTCCGGGGCCATGTAGGCGGGCGTGCCGGCCGAGGCGCTGGGCTGGCCGTCAACGCGCGAGGAGATTCCGAAATCGGTGATGCGCACCTGCCCTCGGCCATCGAGCATGATGTTAGCGGGCTTGAGATCGCGGTGCAGCACGCCGCGATCGTGCGCCGCCGCCAGGCCCGCGCAAATCTGCCGGGAAATCTGCACCGCCTTGTCGCGCGGCAATCGTCCGATGCGACGCAGGAGGGATGCGAGATCTTCGCCATCAATAAATTCCATGGTGATGAACTGATCGCCCTCGATCTGCCCGATATCGAACACCCGGCAGACGTTGGCGTGCGCCACCTGCCGGGAGAGGCGAACTTCATTGTGGAATCGCTCCAGCCATTGCGGATCGGATGCGACATTCTTGGGAAGAAATTTCAGCGCGACCGGTTGATCGAGCGTGAGGTCATCAGCGCGATACACTTCGCCCATCCCGCCAGCGCCGAGGAGGCTGACGATGCGGTAGCGCTCGCAGAGCACCTGCCCGGAATGAAATCGGCCGCCGGAGCCGGTGCGGGTGCGCTGGGTCGAAGGAGAGCGATCATCTTCGTCCGGTTGCGCTGTCTTCGTGGACCTGACAGGATCGCCGGTTGGCGGATCAGGCTGGGTGCGGACGCTGGTCTGATCGAACCATTCGGTTGCATTGACATGCACAGCCTTGCGGTGCGATTCTAGAAGCGAGGCCACTTCGCCTTTCAACTCCGGATCGTTTTCACAGAGGGCGACGACTTGCGCATCCTGCTGGTCCTCGGGCCGCTCGCAAACGGCAAGGAAGACTTCCTTCACGCGCTGGTATCGCTCTGGGGTCATTGTCCGGCGAAAAGAAAAACCGATTTGTCCATCACTACTCTAGTCACCCGTCAACTCGCGGAGGAGCCAGGCTCGCGCCATCGTCCAATCGCCTTCGACGGTACGCTTGGAGACATTCAGGGAGCTGGCGACCTCTTCCACGCTCATGCCGCCGAAAAATCGCATTTCCACCACCTGGGCCTGTCGCGCGTCGAGCTTGGCAAGCTTTTCCAACGCTTCATCCAAAGCAATGATTTCTTCCTGGCGCTGGGGCGCGAGGGCAACCGCATCGTCGAGCGTCACCCTAGCCGCTCCGCCGCCGCGCTTCTGGCGTTTGTGCTGGCGGGCGTGGTCGACCAATATCCTTCTGATCGCCTGCGCGCCGACGGCAAAAAAATGCGTCCGGCCCTGCCAATCCACGCGCGTCTGGTCGATGAGTTTCAGATACGCCTCGTGAACCAAGGCGGTCGGCTGAAGCGTATGGTCCGGCCGCTCCTTGCGAAGTTGCCTTGCCGCCAGCGCTCGAAATTCGTCATAGACGAGCGGCATCAGCTTGGCCGCCACCGACGAACGGTCGGTGTTTTTCAGGCTGATGAGTAGCTGCGTAATTTCCGTCGGCCCGTCGCCCGCCATATCAGAAGATTATGGCAGCATTCGCGGTGAGGGCAACTCTGGAACAAAAATGCGGATTGACCGCCAAGGCGCCAAGACGCCAAGGTAGGAAAAAACGCCAAGAAATCAGAATTCAGATTACAATTCAGATCCAATACAAGTCTTTTTCCCCTTGGCGTATTTTTTTACCTTGGCGCCTTGGCGGGTCAATTTCTTGTCCCCGAAAACGCCTCGCGCGGCCGCAACCCCAATAAAGCCATCAATTTCGCATCGGCATCATAAACCGGCGAGGGGACGGCAAGCGTCAGCATTTGGCCATTATCGCTGGAGAAAATCGAATTTGCCCCGGCCAGGAAACATAGGGCCTGATCGCTTACCGACAGTTTTGCCCGACCGGCGGAGAGGCGGACCACCGACGCCGGCATCAGCAATCGGGCCAGCGCAATCATCCGGGCGGTTTCCCAGATCGGCACATCGGGTCGATCCGCCAGCGGGGTGCCGGGGACCTTGGCCAAAATGTTGATCGGCACCGATTCGGGATGCGGGTTCATCGTCGCCAGCGTGTGCAACATCGCCAAGCGATCCTCCGCGCTTTCGCCAAGTCCGATGATTCCGCCACTGCAAACCGTCACATTCGTCTTTCGCACCTGCTCGATGGTTCGCAATCGGTCGGCGTATTTGCGCGTGGTGATGATCGTTTCGTAAAAATTTTCGGAGGTGTCGATGTTATGGTTGTAAGCGTACAACCCGGCCGACTCGAGCCGTTTGATCTGATCTTCATTGAGCATCCCCAGCGTGCAGCAGACTTCCAGGCCCATGTCCGTGATCCCGCGCACCATCCCCAGCACGCGCTCGAATTGCTGATTGTCTTTCACCTCGCGCCACGCCGCCCCCAGACACACCCGGCTCACCCCCGCCGATTTTGCCTCGGCCGCGATTTCCAATACCTCGCGCTCTTCCATCATGGCCGTCGGCGTGACATCCGTGTGATATCGCGAAGACTGCGAGCAATACGCACAGTCTTCCGGACACGCGCCGGTTTTGACCGAGATCAATTTGCAAACCTGCACTTCGCCGGGATCGTGGAATTGCCGGTGGACCGACGCCGCCTGAAATATCAGGTCGAGCAATCCGGTGTCGTGGAGCGCGCGGACTTCGCCGAGCGTCCAGTCGTGGCGGATGGAGATCGTGGAGTTATCTGAACGCATCGGCAAGCGGGCGGACGGCTTTAGCCTGGAGAGCGCGGGACTGCGGGTCATAAACGAACACGGCCAACAGGCCGGTGCGGTTGTCAACGATATACAGGGCCTCGCTGCCGCTTTGTATTTGGGCGGTCACCGCCTGGTAATCCCGGTTGCCCGACCAGGTATCCGCCATCGCAGCGCGCGGCCGGACAAAATTCGCCATCATCAACGCCATCGCCGAGACGCTCAGGATGCAAATGGCCAGGAGTTTGCGGTTCATGATTTTTTTCCCAATGAGATTCATCTCGTAAGGTTCATCTAATGAGGTTGATCGTCTTATTTCAATTTTCCGGAGATACCGGCATCGAACACGGTGTTCAGGTTAATCGCCGGCATGACTTGAAGCGTTCGGCTGGAATCGTCATACGTCACCGCGCCCAGTCCACCATCGGTCGTATCCAGCACATAAACGATTTCCGTCGGCGCCCCGGAAATTTCGCCGGGGATCATCAGATAATCGGGCGCATGTCGATATTGGGCCGTCGCCGTGTGAGCCGCTCCCCCCTGCCAAAGAAATATCAGCAGCAAGATGACGTTCAGGGCCACCAGTCCCCACAAAACGCCGCTCGTTTTCCCGTCGGACTTCTGATCACTCATCGTTGCCTCCGTGTCAGGGAGCCGCCGTCCCACGGATTTAATCCAAAAGGGATTAATCCAGATGGGAACGATTGGAATTCTTAAACAACACACCCAACGCCAGCACGCCCAGACCCACCAGCAGCAGCCACGTCAAACCGGTCCCGCTGGCATCCTGCAGCGTCACGGATTTATCTCCGTACCCCTCCAGCCGGCCGTCGTAACTCTTGGTGTCATCCGCCAAAGTCACCAGCGGCATCAAAAACGTCACCGCCGAAACCGCCATCAACACAATTTTCTTTTGCATGGCATTCACCTTACCCATCATAACCAGCTTTCCAGCGGTCGGGCAAGCGACCGAAATTCCTGCGCCCCCAGGCAAACCGTCTCCCATTTCGGAGATCGCCGACGCATATGGTTGCGATATTCCGCCAGGTCGATCCCCATCAGCAAGTACCACCGATCCCGATGGGCAAACATCCCCGGCTCCGGCGTCAACGGGGCATCAATCCAATACACAAACGACAGCACTGCCTTGAACCCCTCGCCGAAAACCAGCTCCCATTCCATCAAATCCTTCACATCCTGCTCGGTCGTCCAAGTCTCAAATCCCGATCGTCCCGTTCGATTTCGGCAACTTCGCCCCTTCACATCCACCAGCAAATTCGGCCCATTTCGGCTGTAAACCACAAAATCAAAGCTCTTGAGCCTGGCATTGGCAAAAAGCGCCTTCTTGGCTTCATCGACGGCCACATACGGAATCTTCCGATCCCGCAAAAACGCCTCGAACGCCGCCTCGTAATGGATGGTCCGATCCGCCATGATTTCGGCCCACGATTCTAGCCAAAGGCTCTGTCCATTGGCTAGATTGCCCGCCATGCGCATCATCGCCGGTGAATTCCGAGGCCGAAAACTCTTGCCACCTGAGGGCGAATCAACCCGCCCCGTCACCGATCGGGCGAAGCAATCCATTTTCGACATCCTCTCCCCGCGAATCGGCGACGCCGTGGTTTACGATTGCTTCGCCGGCACCGGCAGCTTTGGATTGGAATGCCTCAGCCGCGGCTCTAAATCGGCCGTCTTCCTCGAATCCGACCGCTCCGCCCTCGACCGCCTGCGGGAAAACATCCGCCTGCTCTCTGTCGCCGATTGCTCGATAGTGATCCCCACCAACATCTTCCACTGGATCAAATCCGCCCCCGCCCCCGCCGACAAGGCCGATTTGATCTTCCTCGATCCACCCTACCCAACAACGCAGAATCACCCAAAGGAATTGGCCGATCTCGCCGGTCATTTGGTTAAATCCCACCTATCCCCTACAGGATTGGTCATATTCCGTCATCATATTGAGAATTTGCTGGACCTTCCGGGCCTGGTAGTGGAAAATGAACGCACGTTCGGCGCAATGCGCGTCGAGTTCCTGTCCCGGGCTTAGTCGAAATGTCAGACCTAAATCCCATCGCCCCCCGATGCACTCCGTGCAAATGTTGCGGCCAGCCGGCCAAAATTTTCGGCGTGGTCGATTTCTTCCAGGCCTGCACCGCCGAACGCCCCGACCCCAAGCTCGGCTGGTCCGGCATCCCGATCTATTATCACAGTTGCCCCTCCTGCGGATTCCTCTTCACCACCGCCTTCGATCAATTCTCCCCGGCCGATCTCAAACGATGGGTTTACAACGATCAATACGCTCAGATCGATCCCGACTATTTTGAGATTCGACCGGAAAAAAATGTCAACACCGTGATGTCGTATTTCGCGCCATTCGCCCAAACCCTTCGTGTCCTCGACTACGGCGGCGGAAACGGCGCGCTGGCGCGCAAGCTGCGCGAGCACGGTTTCACCAACGTCGAATCCTACGATCCCATTGTCCCCGAATTTTCCCAAAAGCCTCATGGGCAATTCGATCTGGTCTTCTGCTTCGAAGTGCTCGAACACACCACCAATCCCGCCGGAATCTTTGACGACATGGCCCATTTCATCAAGCCCGACGGCATGGCGGTCTTCACCACGCTGGTCCTTCCCGCCCATTTCCAGCAGATCGGCCTCCGATGGTTTTACATCGCCCCGCGCAACGGACACATTTCCATCTTCTCCGTCGAATCCCTCCGAATCCTGGCGACCAAGCGCGACCTGCGATATTTCCCCAACGAAAATACCCACTCGGTTTTCCGCACCGTACCCCCGTTCGCCCGCCACATTTTCGGCGATGACCCGCGATAGTTATGATCCTTGCGAAACATGAGCGCAACCGATCCACCCAGTTCCAAACCACCCTGCGACCGCGCCGATGCGCTGGCCGTCCTGGCGCGCTTACGCCAATTCGGCCATGAAGCGTATTTTGCCGGCGGGTGCGTGCGCGACATGCTTCTGAAACTGGAGCCCAAGGATTGGGACATCGCCACCGATGCTCCGCCGGATCGGGTTCGTGAAATTTTTTCAAACACCCAGGCCGTCGGCGCGGCCTTTGGCGTGATCCTCGTCCGTCATGCCAAAAGCGTCGTCGAAGTCGCCACCTTCCGCGCCGACGGCGTGTACGAAGACGGCCGCCGGCCCAGCAGTGTGCGATTCACCTCCGCAAGCGAGGATGCCCAGCGCCGCGATTTCACCATCAATGGCCTGTTCTACGATCCGCTGGAAAATCGCGTCATCGACTTCGTGAACGGCCGGGCCGATCTGGATGCAAAAATTCTGCGAGCCGTCGGCGACCCTTCCCAGCGATTCGCCGAGGATCATCTGCGGCTTTTGCGCGCCGTCCGATTCGCCGCGCGATTCGATCTGAAGATCGAGCCGCAAACCGCCGCCGCCATTCGGCAATCCGCCGATCGCCTCAAGGGCATCAGCCCCGAGCGCATCGGCGAGGAACTGCGCCTCATGCTCACCCCGCCGACGCGAACCGCCGCGTGGAAATTGCTGTGGGATTTGGATCTCGCTCCGATCCTCTTTCGCTTCATGCCGACCATTCCAGCGGGGATCGACATGAACCAATCCATCTTCATGCACCTCTCGCCGGAGAACACGATCCCATTCGGTCTGGCGCTGGCGGCTGCTTCGCTCTGCGTGGATCGAAACGCTCATCCGCAAACGCCGCTCATAGAATTGCTCGACAACCGCCGAATCGCCAAATCCGTCCACGCCATGCGGCAGGCGTTGCGTATCAGCAACACCGAATCGGATGAGATGCTCGAAACGCTCGACAATCTGCGGCCCCTGCTGCAAGCCGATCCGCCCGGTATCGCAACTCGCAAGCGATTCCTGGCCGAACGGGCCGCTGAACTTTCGCAGATTCTGATGCAAGCCATGGCGCGCGTCGGCATCGAGAAGGATCGGATCGAAAAAATCCTCGCCGGCTTGTCGGCATTGTCGGGGGAAGAAATCGCCCCGCAGCCGCTGCTCACCGGTGACGACCTGGTCGCCGCCGGTTTTCCCCCCGGTCCGAAATTCAAACAGACTCTCGACGCCGTGTACGACGCCCAATTGGAAGGCCGCGTTACCAGCAAAGAAGCCGCCCTGGAACTCGCACGGAATCTATAATCCTCATCATGTACTCCGTCACACGAGAACGCTTCGGCGAATTGATCGAGGAAGTGCTTGCCGAACTCCCCGAGCAATTCGCAAAGTTCGTCGAGGAGATTCCCATCGAAGTCGCCGACCGCCCCAGCCCGAAACAACTCCGCGACGCCCACGTTCCGCGCGGCCACACGCTGCTCGGCCTCTACCACGGCCGCAACCGCCTGAGCCGCAGCGTCGCCGACACCGGCGCGCTGCCCGATGTCATTTATCTTTTTCAACAACCGATCCAAAGCATGTGCGACAACGACGAAGACCTCCGCCGACAAGTCCGCATCACCCTCCTGCATGAGATCGGACATCATTTCGGCATGGACGAGGACGATTTGGAAAAGTTGGGATATCGGTGATTCATTCGCAAAAAAAATTAGCCACCGATAGACACCGATAAGCACCGATTAGGAAATAAAATCCGATCGAAATCCTTCTTAATCGGTGCTCATCGGTGTCTATCGGTGGCTAATTCTTCTGTTCTAAAACCCTGTCCCCTTTTTCGCCAACGTGATCACCCGCAAATTCTCCCGTGCCTCTTCCAGCGTGATCGGAAACCTCGTCCCTTTGCGGATCGCGCGATACAGCTCCACCCAAAATCCCAGCGGTTTCGCCGGCTCGGCCGCAAATTGCTCTTCCACCCAGGCAATCTCTTCCCCGCCGCTGAAATGCGAGCCCGCCCGTCCAGTCGGCGTGCCGTCGTTCACTTCCATCTTCTCCAGTTTCGTCGGATCAAAATATCGCAGCGTGCAATGATTCTTGGCGTCGATCTGCAAGGACCCATGCGATCCCATCAGCAGCCATGGGTGTTGCGCGATCGCCGCCGCGCCGCTGATTTCGATATCCGCAATGACTCCATTTTCACCGCGGATCATCAGCTTCACATGATCCTCCGCATCCCCCGCCGCCGCGATCAATTTCAAATCCGCCCAGACATCTTTGGCGGGTGAGTCGATAAATCGCATCGCCCAGTCCACCACATGCGGGCCCCAGTTGAGCAATTGCCCGCCGCCGAATTTTTTGAGTGTCTGCCAATCCGCGCGACGCTGATACCCGCCGACTCGGAGTTGCACGGCAAACAACTTTCCAATCTTTCCGCTTTGAATCACTTCCATGGCTGTCAGGAATGGAACGTCGAATCGCCGATTGTGGCGGACGAACAATCGCCGCCCAGATTTCTTCGCCGCTCGGATCAATTTGTCGGCCCCGGCCACATCCAGCGCCATCGGCTTTTCAACCAGCACATCCTTGCCGGCCTTGAGCGCCGCAATTGCCATCGGCACATGCTCGTGCGAGCGAGTCGCCACGATCACGAGTTCCAACTCCGGATCACTCAGCATCTGTTCGTAACTGGAATAAACCTTCGACCCGCAAATCCCCGCCAACTGCTCCGCCCGCTCGGGCAAAAGATCAAACCCCGCCATCACATTGATATGAGGCAACTCGGCCAAATCCCGCTTGACCATCCCAAACCCCGCCCGCCCAATCCCACAGAGCCCCACCCGAATCGCATCCTTCAGCTTGGTTGGCGAAGGGATTTCCCGCTCAACCAAAGGCGTTTTCAATTCCCGCATCTTCCCAAGTACCGCTCTGCTCATATAGAAAATCCCACCCCCAAAACCACCCACACCGGGCTAGCCACTTCAGTGGCTAGCCGAGCGGCTCTCAAACGTCGATCCGCATTATACGTCTCCCCCAAAATCGGCAAACCCACGCCAGACCCGATAAAAACTCCATTCCCGACCCCAGTCGCCAAACACTCGGAAAAATATTTCCGGAATATTGACAACAATTAGCCGGTTGTTAGGTTATAACAACATAGGAGTGCGTTGCTTGAGTGAGTCGAAGTTTTGGTGGGCAAATGGAACAGAATGGAACACAATGGAACATTTACCCCCCCCACCCCCCTAACTCCAACGAAAG
>Ga0302325_10022167_pt1 | contig 13301 bp, 11 predicted proteins | sample Palsa_T0_2_FD_201948 | JGI IMG/M metagenome (GOLD analysis project Ga0302325, IMG submission 201948) | Peat permafrost microbial communities from Stordalen Mire near Abisko, Sweden - Palsa_T0_2 | ecosystem: Environmental > Terrestrial > Soil > Palsa > Peat permafrost | place: Sweden: Abisko... | reverse complement strand
AACGCCCAACGCCCAACTCGGCGTTCGTCGCGAAACTCCCACCGGTTCGCGACAAAACCCCTGGTCGCCCCCCACCCACCCGCCGAGTTCCGCGACAAGACAAAGGTCGAAGCGGGTCTGCCGCGCCAAACCGGCCAACTAGATGAGCTGGGCCTCCTGGAGGAGCTTCTTGGCCTCGAGCCCGTCCCCCAACTCAGCCACTGTGAAGTCGGTCGGGTGGAGTTGGGCCAGGGGCGTGAGCGAGGGGTTGGCGGCGACCTGAGGGTTGAGCGGATATTCGAAGCTCTCGCCCTGGGCGAGGATGGCCTGTCCGGCCTGGCTGGTCATGAACTCCAGGAACTTCTGCGCCGCGGCCTGATGCTTGCTCGACGCCAGCACCCCGGCGGCCGACACGTCCAACACATACCCGGGGTCCCCCGGCGCGAAGTAGCCGAGGGCGGCGTGGACGCTCGCCGCCCCCACCTCGGCCTCGAGTCGATAGAAGTAGTAGTGGTTGATGACGGCCAGGTCGGTGACGCCTTGGCTCACGTCGCTGGTCAGCGTCTCGTTGTCGGGGACGTTGTCGTTGGCGCCGGCGTTGGCCTTCAGCCCTTCCAGCCACCGCAAGGCGACGGCTTCACCATCGGCGTGCGCGACCGATGCGACCAACGGCCAGAAGTCGGTCTCGCCCGGCGCGATCTCGATCTTGCCTTTCCACTGCGGTTGGGCCAGGTCGAGGATCGAGGCGGGCAGTTGGCTCGGCGTCAACTTGTCCGGGTCGTAGACCATGACGCTGACCCGCCCGGAGATGCCGACCCAGTTGCGGTCGGCGGCACTGTCAGCCGCCGGAATGGGCGCCAGCGCCGCGGCCGACGCGGGGGCCAGCATGTGGCGCTCGTCCAGCTGCACCAGCCAGTTGGAGTTTTCGGTGAAGAAGACATCGGCCGGCGAACGGCTGCCCTCCTGCTCGATGGCGGCGGTGAGCACGTCCTCATCGTCGCTACGGACGTTGACCTTGATCCCGGTGAACTTCTCGAAGGCGGCGACCATGGCGTCGGTCGTCTGCGGGTGCTGACCGCTGTACAGGGTGATCGTGGTCCCGGACGCTGACGACCCGGACGAGCAGCCAACGGTGAATGTGGCCGCTACCAACGTGGCGACGATGACCACACCGGCCCGCATCACAGAAGCCCGCACAAGACAGGCCCGCATGAGAGAGGAGCGAATACGCACGGTAGGTGTCTCTCTTTAGGTGAAGAGGACCCGACCGATCCAGTCGCCTGGACCGGACGGGCCGGGTGGGATTGCCATCACGGCAGGAGCGAGGGCGCCGCCCCCCGCGAGAGCACCGGCGGTGACCACCGCGCCCGCCCGCGCCCCCGCGAGGAGCCCGCCGCGCAGCGACGAGCGCCGACTCACCCCGCCCCGTCTCGTGTCCTCCGTGAGACTCACGAGACCGTGGCGAGGACGTTGGTGTCGTCCTTGACGAAGAGCAGCTTGGTGCCGTCGGGGGAGATGGCCAGGTCGAAGAGGTCACCGTTGCCGGGTGGGTCCTGCCCGACGTCCTGAACGGCGTAGTAACTCCCGACCTGCCGGCCGGCCTGGGTGATCTCGACCACCTTGCCGTTGTCGGCGTTGGCGACCAGCAGATCCTCGTCTGGAGCGACGACCAGGCCGAGAGGGCCGGCCAGCTGACCCCCGGTCGACACGACGACGGGGGTGGGATCGAGGCTGGTGCGACTCGACGCGTCGGGGATGGCGAGGATCCGGTTGCCGAGGTTGTCGCTCACAAACAGCGTGGCGTCCGTGCCCAGAGCTAGGCCGGTGGGTCCCTTGACGAGGGCGGCGGCGTCCTGCCGCTCGCCGAGCCCGTTGGCCAAAACCGTGCTGGCGGTGACCGTCGGAGGCGTCCTCGGCGTGCTGCTCAAGGTGAGCCGCACGACCGTCCCCCGGTTGACCACGCCGGTCGTCGCCGCGGTCAGACCGTTGAGCGTGGTGGTGACGAATAGCTGGGCGGTGTTGCCCTCGTCGTCGACCGCCGCGTCCCAGGGCCCGTCGAGGGCGGCACCGCCGAGCGGGCCGATGAGCTTGCCGGCGGGGCTGAGCACGAGCAGGCAGCCGGCGCCCGCCGTGGCCAGTGTCCCATCGTTCGTGGGCAAGCTCCCGGCGATGATCCACCCGTTGCGCAACATGACCATGGCCGTGTCGAGTCCGACGCCTCCGGGGCAGCCCGGCACGGTCCGGGGCAAGAGCGCGAAGACCGACACGGCGCCGGCAGCGTTGACGTCCACGATGGTGGTGCCGGTGCCTTGCTTGCTGCTCGAATTGTCGAAGTTGTCGACCAGCATGTCGCCCTTGTGGATGGTCCCGGCGCTGACGGGAGCCACGACGAGGCCGTAGGGGCTTTCGTCGCCGTTGCTCGGCGTGGTCGACGCCACGTTGGTGACCGTGTGCTTGCCGGCGAGGAAGCTGCCGGCCGCGGGAGTCAGGATGTCGGCGGCGGCGACGTCTTGGGGCGTGAACTGCTTGGTGGCGTACTGCTTGGCCTCGGCCGTCGTCAGGCTGCTCGACGACCCCCCGCCGCTACACGCGGCGAGGACTGCTGCGATCACCGAGGCCGCGGCGAGGGCGCCAACCCGCCTGAAGACCAAGAGTGGCCGTGCCGACATGATCCCATCCTCCCAAGCAATATAAGGAGGACCTTAGTCATATTGTGTGGACTGGCTCAAGCCAGGAGCGCCTCGGCGATTTGGACGGCGTTGAGGGCGGCGCCCTTGCGGAGGTTGTCGCCGGAGACAAACAACGCCAGCCCGTGCTCGGCGGTCGGGTCCCGCCGGATGCGGCCCACGAGCGAGGGATCGATGCCGGCCGACGCCAGCGGCGTGGGCACGTCGGCGAGCCGTACGCCGGGAGCGTCGCGCAGCAAGTCGACGGCCTCGGCGGGTGACAGGTCTCGGGAGAATGTGGCGTTGATGGACAGCGAGTGTCCAGTGAACACCGGCACTCTCACGCACGTGCACACCACAGGCAGGTCGGGCACGCCCAGGATCTTGCGGCTCTCGTTTCGCCACTTCTGCTCTTCGTCGGTCTCGCCGCTCCCATCGTCGACGTAGCTCCCCGCAAAGGGCAACACGTTGAAGGCGATGGTCGAGGCGAACGACTTGGCGGCCGGGAAGGCCACGGCCGAGCCGTCATAGGTCAGCTCGGTGGCCTTGTCGAGCACAGCCTTGACCTGCGCGTCGAGCTCCTCGACCCCAGCGAGGCCGGCGCCCGAGACGGCCTGATAGCTCGACACGATGATGCGGGTCAGGGTGGCCGCCCGATGCAGGGGAGCCAACACCGGCATGCCGACCATTGTCGTGCAGTTGGGGTTGGCGACGATGCCTTTGGGGATGTTGGCCAAAGCGTGGGCGTTGACCTCGGGAACGACCAACGGCACGTCGGGGTCCATCCGCCACGCCGCGGAGTTGTCGATGACGATGCCGCCGGCAGCCACGACCCGCGGCGCCTGGACCCGTGAGCTGCTCTTGCCGTTGCTGAAGAGGGCGACGTCGATCCCCTCAAACGAGGTGTCGTCGGCGCCCGAGTCCTCGACGGCGATCTCCTCGCCCTCCCACGGCAGGGTGCGACCGACCGACCGGGCCGACGCGAAGAAGCGGATCTCCCGCACCGGAAAGCGCCGCTCGGCGAGCAGGCTGCGCATGACGGTGCCAACCTGGCCGGTGGCGCCGAAGACGCCGACCGAGACCCCTTTGGAGCGTGAGAGCCGGGCCATCACGCCACCGCGCCCGACGCACCGAGGCCGAACGCCTCGTGCAACGCGACGACAGCATCTTCGACCCTCGTGGCGCGGACCACGCAGGAGATGCGAATGGGTGACGTCGAGATCATCTCGATGTTGATGTCCTCCTTGGCCAACACCTCAAACATGGAGGCGGCCACGCCGGGGTTGGACTTCATCCCCGCCCCGATGAGCGAGACCTTGGCGATGCCGCCGTCGCTGAGCACCTCGCCGGTCCCCTGGCTGGCGGCGTAGTCGCGACACACGGCCAGACCGGTCTCGAGATCGGCACGAGGGACGGTGAACGAGATGCTCGTCGTGCCGTCCAGCGCCGAGTTTTGGACGATCATGTCGAGGTTGACATTGCGATCGGCGAGCGCCCTGAACAGCCCGGCCGCCACGCCGGGATGGTCGGGCATCTGGGTGACGGTGACCTTGGACTCCGAGCTGTCGTGGATCACCGCCGAGATCATCGCTTGCTCCATTGCTGCATCCTCCTGCTCTATCCAGGTACCTGGCTCCCAGGTGAAGCTCGATCGGACATGCACGCGGACCCCATGGGTCCGGGCGAACTCGACGGCGCGCATCGCCGGCTTGGGACAACCCGAGGCGCACATCTCGAGCATCTCGTCAAAGCTCACCCTGCTCATGCGCTGGGCGCCGGGCACGATCCGCGGGTCGGCGCTGAACACGCCCGACACGTCGGTGTACAGCTCGCACCCGTCAGCCCCGAGCGCGTGGGCGACCGCTACCGCGGTGACGTCGGATCCATTGCGTCCGAGGAATGTGACGTCTCTGCCCGTGGACATTCCTTGCGATCCACCGACCACCGGTGTCATGCCCGCGGCGAGGGCATCGCGTAGGCGATCGGCGCGGATCTCGACGATCCGCGCCTTGGTGTGGGTGGTGTCGGTCAGGATGCCGGCCTGGCTTCCCGTGAACGAGGCGGCGGGGTATCCCGTGTCGGCGAGAGCCATGGCCACGAGAGCCATCGCCTTGCGCTCGCCTCCCGTGATCAGCATGTCCATCTCTCGCCCGGGGCGGCTATCCGAGACCTGGCTGGCGAGGTGGAGAAGCTCGTCGGTCTCCTTGCCCATGGCCGAAACGACGACCACGACCTCGTCACCGCGACGGCGGGTACGGGCCACGTGATCAGCCACTTCGCGGATCCGGTCGGGGTCGGCGACCGAGGTGCCGCCGAACTTCTGGACGACTAAAGACACCCGACGAGGGTACCAGCGGCCCCGGCGGGCACGGCCGCACATTCCCGCACTACCGTTCGCCCCCGTGCCTAGCGACAAACGCCAACGTCAGCGCCAAAACTCCGCCGCCCGGACGGCCGCCCTTCGCGCCGCCCAACAGCGGCGCGCCACCCGACGCCGCGGGATCATCGGCGCGCTGGCGATAGCCGCCGTCGTCGGTGTCGTCGCCCTTATCGTCGTGCAGAGCACGGGCGGCTCCAAGAAGACCACGGTGTCGACGAAGCCTGCGGCAGCAGCGGCCACGACGGTCGCGCCGGCGACCACCGCGGTCCCCGGTGCCCCCCCTGTCGCGTCCCCGGTGCCGGCCGGCAAGACCATCACCGGGGTCACGCCCTGCCCGGCGGCGGATGGATCCTCACCACGGGCTTCGTCGTTCGCGCAAGCCCCGCCCACGTGTATCGATCCGGCCGATCAGTACACGGCCACATTCAACACGTCCCAGGGCCAGATCGTCGTAGCCCTTGATACGACCCATACGGCCGGGACGGTCAACAACTTCGTGACGTTGGCCCGGTACCACTACTACGACGGGTCGAGCTTCGACCGCATCGATACCAGCATCGACATCATCCAGGGCGGGTCGCCGACCACGCAGACGATTGCCGACCCCGGGCCGGGGTACACGATCAACGATGAGGGGGCGTTCACAACCGACTCGAGCGGCACCCTGCACGGTCCCTACACCTACGCGGCCGGCGACCTGGTCATGGCCCGGGGGTCGGGACCGAAGTCGGCGTCGGCCCAGTACTTCTTCGTCTATGGGCCGGCGGCGAGCGCCCTCGACCAGCAGGGCACCTACGTGGTGTTCGGCCATGTGACCCAAGGTCTCGACGTCCTTCAGAAGGTCGCCGGCCTCTACGAGGCGTGCCCGTCGAGCGACCAGACCTGCCTCGGTGGGGCGCCCAGCCAAGTCGTTCTCGTCAACAGCATCACCATCAGCCAGTCCTAAGGAGTCATGTTGCCCACCCCCTGCCCCGCGGTCGACGGATCGAGCGCCAAGCTCCAGACGTTCGACGGCCCACCCCCGATGTGCATCGACCCGGCCAAGCGTTACACGGCCGTCGTCGAGACATCCATGGGGCCGATGACGATCGCCCTCGACGCCGCCGGCGCGCCGAAGACGGTCAACAACTTCGTCTTCCTGGCCCGCTACCACTACTACGAGGGCGTCATCTTCCACCGCATCATCAAGGGCTTCATGTGCCAGGGCGGGGACCCGACCGGCACCGGTCGAGGGGGACCCGGCTACAAGTTCGAGGATGAGCTCCCCAAGCCCGGTCGGTACGAGATCGGCTCGATCGCCATGGCCAACGCCGGGCCCAACACCAACGGCAGCCAGTTTTTCCTGGTGAGCGGCCGGTCCGGCGTGGGCCTGCCCCCGCAATACTCCCTCTTCGGCAAGGTCGTGCAAGGGCTCGAGGTGATCGCCGCCATGGAGGCCGTCGACACCGACCGCTCGGACCGTCCCCATGCCGACGTGGTGATCCACTCGGTGACCATCACCGAAGCCGACTGACGCTCCCGCCGACGGCGCGGGTTGGGTCGCGCCGTCTGCGATGATCGACGGCGTGGAAATCGAGACTGGGGCCGGGGCCACGGCGGCGCGGGGTCTGACCAGACGAGATCTGCTTCGGGCGGGTGCGGGCGTGGCCGCCGCCGGCCTGGCGGCCCGGAGTTGGCCGGCGGGCGCCGCCGCGCCCCGACCAGCCCCCGCCGCGGCGGGCGCGGCCGCGGCCGATGTGGGCGCCATCGAGCACGTCATCATCTGGATGCAGGAAAATCGCTCCTTCGACCACTACTTCGGCACCTACCCCGGCGTGCGCGGCTTCGGCGATCCCCACGCCCTACGGGGAGTCTTCGACCAGCGCGACAGCAAGGGTCCGCACGGCCTGATGCGCCCCTTCCACCTGTCGACGCAGACGACGCCGGCCGAGTGCCTCGCCGACATCGCCCACGACTGGGGTGATCAGCACACGTCGTGGAACGACGGCGCCATGAACGAGTGGGGCAAGGGTCACGAGGGCGACGTCGACCGGGCCTACATGGGGTACTACACGCGGTCGGACCTTCCGTACTTCTACTCGGTGGCCGACGAGTTCACGCTGTGCGACGCCTACCACTGCTCGGTCATGGGCTCGACGACGTCCAACCGCCTCTACGCCTTCACCGGCATGCTCGACCCCGAGGGCCGGTATGGCGGTCCCATCCTGAGCACCCAATCGATCGCCAGCGCGCCGCCGCAGGGCAAGCGCAAGGAGTGGGGCATCTTCTCGGCCGGATGGCGTACCTATCCGGAGTTGCTGACCGAGGCCGGGATCAGTTGGAAGGTGTACGCCAATCCGGATGGCGACGATCAGTACAACCCGCTGTACCTCTTCCAGCAGTACTGGCCGCAAAACTACGTGAGCGACCCGGGCGCGGCGGCCCGGGCGGCTGCGCTCCAGGCTGGCCTGGCCCCGCAATTTCCCGAGAACTTCCTCGCCGACCTGGCCGCCGGGACGTTGCCCGCGGTCTCATGGCTGATCCCGCCGATCCTGCAATCGGAGCATCCGTCCGGGGCACCACAAGACGGTGAGGCGCTCCTCAGCGTGGTCGTCGAAGCCCTCGGCGCGTCGCCCCTGTGGTCGAAGCTGGCCATGTTTTTCACTTATGACGAAAACGGCGGCTTCTTTGATCACGTGCCCCCTCCCACCGCACCGCGGGGCACGCCCGGCGAGTACGTGAAGGGCGAGCCGTCGACGCCGATCGGCCTGGGATTCCGGGTGCCGACGCTGGTGATCTCCCCCTTCAGCCGAGGGGGCTTCGTGTGCCGTGACCAGTTCGACCACACGTCGCTGCTGCGATTCCTCGAGACGCGCTTCGGAGTGCCCGTCCCCAATCTCAGTGCCTGGCGTCGGCGTGCGGTCGGGGATCTGACGACCGCGTTCAACTTCGCCCGACCGGATTTCTCGCGTCCGTCGCTCGGGGTGGCTCTCCCCGACGATCCGGTCCAGCATCCCGAGTGTGTGAGCGAGGAAGTCACGTCATCGCCCTATCCGACCCCATCGAGTCAGGGTGTGCCGCCGCAGGAGCCCGGTACCCGCCCGTCGCCGAGCGGTCCGGTGCGCCGGGCGTCGTAGGTCGGGATCATGGCGCCAGGCGTGGTATCGCCCGGCCCCGCACCACGACACCGGCCGTGAGTCGACCCGCGGGCGCCAGGCGCTCGCAGTCGGTGACGACAAAGTTGGCCGCGCGCAAGGCGCCGATGGTGTCCCGGTCGAGCTGGCACCCGCCCGCCACGTGGGACCACAACGGGGTGAGGGCGCGCTGGACGAAGGCGAGGCGACGCCCCGTGGCCACGATGTGTTCGAGGAAGAGCAACGAGCCATCGGGTCGCAACAACTCCCGCATCTCGGCCAGCGCCCCCTCCACGTCGGCGACGGTGCACAGGACAAGGGCGCAGACGATGGTGTCGAACGATCCGGGTTTGAGCCGAGGGCCCGACCCTGTCGGCTCCATCAGCCCGGGCACCCCGCCGTCAAGGACGGTCACCGGCACCCGCGTCCGGGCCGTTCGGTTGACGAGCCGGGCGCGCAGACCAGGGTCTGGTTCGCAGACGGTGACACTGGTCGCCGCCGTGTAGTGACGGAGGGTCAGGCCCGTCCCGCCCCCGATCTCCAGTACCCGACCGCGCGCCGCGCTCACCAGTTGCCGGCGCTGGGTTGCCAAACCCAAGGCCTCGACCGGCGCGATCACGGCGTCATACACCGCGCCGGAGAGACGCTCCGCCGACGTCGGGATAGCGGACCTCGAGGTGGCGCTCATGGGACGCTCTCAGGGTAGCGAGAGCCGGCGAAGCTACCGGTCGGTAACATCTCGCCATGACTATCAAGCGGGTGGGAATCGTCGGGTCGGGGATCATGGGCGCCGGCATCGCCGAGACGGCAGCCAAGGCTGGATTTGAGGTCGTGCTGCGCAGCCGTCAACGGCAGACGGCGGACGCCACGTTGGCCGGCTTGGAAAAATCGCTGGCCAAGCAGGTGGAGCGGGGCAAGCTGGCCGAAGAAGAGAGCGCGGCGACGTTGTCGCGCGTCACGGCCACGAGCGACCTGGCCGAGCTGGCCGGGGTTGACCTCGTCGTCGAAAGCGTCGTCGAGGATCTCGAGACCAAGAAGCACCTGTTCCGCGAGTTGGACCGTGTGGTCGTCGGCACGGCCATCCTCGCCACCAACACCTCGACCCTGCCGGTGGTCGAGCTGGCCATGGAGACCAACCGCCCCGAGCTCGTCTGCGGCGTCCACTTCTTCAACCCGGCGCCGGCGATGGCGCTCGTCGAGATCGTGCGCCCGCTGACAGCCGCCGACGCGACCATCGACGCCGTGCGCGAGTTTGCCATCGCGTGCGGTAAAGAGCCTGTCCTGGTGAAGGATCAGGCGGGGTTCATCGTCAACCATCTGCTCTTCCCGTACCTCAACAACGCCGTCCGACTCCTCGAGTCCAGCGTTGCCAGCCGCGAAGACATCGACGCGGCAATGAAGGGTGGGTGCAACTTCCCGATGGGGCCCTTCGCCCTGCTCGACCTGGTCGGGCTGGACACCAGCTTGGCGATCCTCGACGCGCTGTACGACGAGTTCCGCGATCCTCATTACGCCGCCGTGCCCTTGCTCCGTCGCATGGTCACCGCCGGCCAGCTTGGTCGCAAGAGCGGCCAAGGCTTCTACGACTACCGACGCAAGTAGCCTTGGCGGATATATGCGTACGGCAAGGCTATGAGCAGCGTCAACCATCCGCCGGACCCACCGTGGGTGATGCGGACGTACTCGGGCCACTCGACACCGGCGGCCACCAACGAGCTGTATCGGACCAACCTGGCCAAGGGCCAGACCGGCCTCTCGGTCGCCTTCGATCTCCCCACCCAGATCGGTTATGACGCCGACGCCATAGAGGCCCGGGGCGAGGTCGGCAAGGTCGGCGTGCCGATCGCCCACATCCGGGACATGGCCCAGTTGCTCGACGGCATCCCCGTCGAGACCATGAACACGTCGATGACCATCAACGCCAGCGCCTCCTGGCTCCTGGCTCTGTACGTCGCCAACGCCGAGGCTCGGGGGGTCGATCGCCGAGTGCTCTCGGGCACCACGCAAAATGATCTGGTCAAGGAGTACCTCTCCCGCGGCACCTACATCTTCGGCCCGGAAGCCAGTCGTCGGCTCATCGTCGACATGGTCGCCTTCACCGTGCACGAGGTCCCGAAGTGGAACCCCATCAACGTGTGCAGCTACCACCTCCAAGAGGCGGGCGCCACGCCCGTCCAGGAGCTCGCCTACGCCCTCGCTACTGCCGTCGGGGTGTTGGACGCCGTGCGCGACAGCGGCCAGATCGAAGCCGACGACTTCCCCGCCGTCGTGGGACGGATCAGCTTCTTCGTCAACGCCGGCATCCGCTTCGTGGAGGAGCTCTGCAAGATGCGAGCGTTCACGGGGTTGTGGGACCGACTCTGCGCCGAACGATACGGGGTCACCGATCCGAAGCTGCGGCGGTTTCGCTACGGCATGCAGGTCAACTCGCTCGGCCTGACCGAAGCGCAACCGGAAAACAACGCGCAACGCATCATCCTCGAGATGCTCGGCGTGACCCTGTCGCGCGACGCCCGCGCTCGGGCCGTCCAACTCCCGACGTGGAATGAAGCGCTCGGTCTCCCCCGCCCATGGGATCAGCAATGGTCGCTGCGCTACCAGCAGGTGCTCGCCTATGAGACCGACCTGCTCGAATACGACGACATCTTCGACGGGTCGAAGGTGATCGAGGCCAAGACGGCTGAGTTGGCCGAAGCGGCGTCCGCCGAGTTGGACGAGATCCTCGCCCTCGGCGGCGCCTTCGAAGCCATCGAGGAGATGAAGTCCCGCCTCGTCACGTCTCAGGCCGTGCGGAGCCGCCGAATCGAGGACGGCTCCCAAGTTGTGGTCGGGGTCAATCGGTTTGTCGAAGGAGCACCGTCACCGCTGGGCGGCGACGAGTCGATCCTGCGAGTGGACCCCGCCGTCGAGGCCACCATGGCTGCGTCAGTAGCGGCCTGGCGGGCCGACCGGTCGCCCGCCCAGGCGGCGGAGGTTGAGCGTGCCCTGGAAGAGTTGGCCGACGCCGCCCGGTCCACCACCAACGTGATGCCGGCGACCATCGCCCTCGCCGTGGCCGGTGGCACGACGGGCGAGTGGGGCGCGGCGCTGCGATCGGTCTGGGGCGAGTACCGAGCGCCGACGGGCGTGGCCCGGGCGGTCGGCCACCGCGGCTCACTCTTGTCAGGCGTCGCCGCCCGGGTGGCGCTCATGCCCGGCGGACCGCCCCGCATCCTCGTGGCCAAGCCCGGCCTCGACGGCCACTCCAACGGCGCCGAGCAGATCGCCGTGGCCGCCCGCGACGCCGGCATGGAGGTCGTCTACCAGGGCATCCGGTCGACCATCGCGCAGATCGCCGCGGCCGCCCGCGACGAGGACGTCGAGCTGATCGGCATCTCCATCCTCTCCGGCAGCCATCTCGAGTTGCTGCCCGACCTGATGCGCGCCCTGCGCGACGCCGGCGTGGATGCCCCCGTCGTCGTGGGCGGCATCATTCCCGAAGAGGACCGCGAGCGCCTGGCTGAGCTCGGGATCGCCGCCGTCTACACCCCCAAGGACTTCGAGCTCGCTCGGATCATGGACGATCTCGCCAGCATCGTCGAGCGTCATCGCATGACGAGCGCCGCCGCTCCCGCCACCCTGAGCTGATGCGTCAGATTCTGCTAAAGACAATCAGAGGCCATAGCGGTCAGGAGACGGCTGAAGGCGGCAGCCGCCACGTTCATCAAGGCTTCCGACGCCCTATTTGACGGAGCGCAGGGCCCCCGAAACACCGGGCTTTCGACCAACTGTCCCCAGCGTTGTCCACACTCGGTGGACAAACTTTGCGCGGCATTTGCGCAGACCATGCCCTTGAGCAGGGCCTTTGCCGTCCCAACCCGCTGTTTAGGTGACTATTGGATTACCAATTGCTAAACAACGATCGCTGATAGCCCCAAAGCTGTAGGACGCGTAGGCACCGGCGAACATGGCCCGTGTGCGATCAGTCCACGCCAGAGCTTCGGGCGTCGAGATGCGGCGATGGATCTGCAGGATGCCCCCCTCGAAGATCCGGTACTCGGCCCACGACCCCGGGAAGTCCTTGGCCGACGCCACCTCGACGATCGGCACATCGGGCGCGGCGCTAAATCGGCGCACCCGGTTGCGATGGGTGTGGCCGGCGAAATAGCCGGCGATGATCGGCCGGCGGGCCACCACGTCCACCAACGCCTCGGAGTCGTCGGGGTTGATGCCGAAATAGTCGGTGGGTCGGGTCGGGCTGTCCGGATCCCAAGGCTGGTGATGGCCGAATACGAGCACGGGGCGGTCGGCGCGGTCGGCCAGTTCGTCGAGCCAGGCCAGCTGATCGGCCCCCAGCCGGCCGTTGCTCTTGCCCGGGATGACGGTGTCCAAGATGGCGAGGATGACGCCGTCGAGGACGACCTCCTGGGTCGCCGCCGCCGCATACGCCAACCCCGACATGGCGTCGTGGTTGCCGCGGACGTGGTGGAGGCGGTCACCGAAAGCCTGCCCGTAGACGGCGAGGAAGGCCTCATACTCGGCCGCAGTGCCGCTGGTGGTCAGGTCACCTTTGGCGACGACGGCGTCGGGGCCGGCCCCGTCCCGGATGGCACCGATCTCGCCGGCGGCGGCGGAGCTCATCATCTCGGGGTAGGGGCGTTCGTCGGGGCCGACGCTCAGGATGGGGCCGATGTCGGTGCCTTCGACCTCACCACAGCGGGTCTCGCCGAAGTGGACGTCGTTGACGGTCGCGACGACCGACAACAGCGCACCGTCCGGACGAGGGAGGGTGTGGGCCTGGAGACCGTCGAGGTCGTAGCGGGTCGACGGAGACAGGCCGCGGTAGCGGCGCACCTCGGGTCCGACGTGGATGACGACTTCGTCCTCGGCGACGGTGGTGAGCTCCGGGCCGGGCTGGGTGTGGCGGGGGGTTTCCACTCGGTCTGACCGTACTGGTGTGACGGACGCTAGGGATGTCTCCCGCCCGGTCTCCCCCTGTCTCCCACCTGTCTCCTCCAGCAGGGGGAGGGCGCGTTCACCCCCTAAGCGGATGCCCGGGGGTGGGGCCGCCGGTACCGTGACGGTTGTGGGTGGTGAGGATGAGTTCCGGAAGATGAGCGAGGACGTCCGCGAACTCGCCCGCGCCTTGCGCGGCGAGTTGCGCAGCGCCCAATGGGAGGCCAA
>Ga0302325_10022166_pt1 | contig 13302 bp, 7 predicted proteins | sample Palsa_T0_2_FD_201948 | JGI IMG/M metagenome (GOLD analysis project Ga0302325, IMG submission 201948) | Peat permafrost microbial communities from Stordalen Mire near Abisko, Sweden - Palsa_T0_2 | ecosystem: Environmental > Terrestrial > Soil > Palsa > Peat permafrost | place: Sweden: Abisko... | reverse complement strand
CGCCGCAGCAGCAGCGCGCCCGTCAGGATCAACCCGGCCCACAGCGCGATGAGCACCCCCGGCGCGAACCGGGTGCGCAGCCCAATGAGCAAACCCGCCCCAACCACCAGCAACAGCATGGCGAAGCGCTCTTCCCACGACTGCCGGCTATTGGACCAGGCAAAGTTGCGACGCAGCCACGCCAGCAGGGCTTGTAAGGTTTCCGTCATGATCTTGCTTCAGCGTTTCCGGTGTATTCTGCTCCCGCGGCACTATTGTAGCGTTATTCACATGGATGTGGCCAACCTTACTTTGGAGTGCGGCGGCTCGACGCTGCTTTCTTTCTTTTTTCGTTCGGTTCGCTCAAGAACGGGTCGGGGGGGGGGGGGGGGGTGGTGGTGGTTTTTTAAAAAAAAAAACCCCCCCCCCCCCCCCCCTCTTCTCCACCCTGATTGCCCTCCTTTGTATTTCAATTTTAGCGTCTCTGGTTAGATTCAAGAGACAAAAGATAGCAGAGGACAAGCTTGGCCTGCGGGCCACGTTTGAATTTCATGTAATCAATTCAACAATAAGGCGGAATTCTCTCTAATAAATGGGGATGAAAATTATCAAAATCAAGCAGCATCTTTGCGTCCTCATAAGGCACTCCATCCTTCTTGTCAGAGAAATAATCGCAAGCCTCTGAAGCTCAGACCCAAAACACCTCTCCAACTGAATTCGCTTTTCCACCTTTGCAGGCTTGCTAACTCGGGAGTCGGGAATCTGTAGAAGCATCTTGGATTTCTTGGGTTTATGCTAATGCCACGCGGGTATCCGCCATCTCAGAAAACGTTATATTTATTGTTATCTTAAGTTGTGCAGATGTCATATGGCCGTGTGATGCTTTGAGGTAAGGAGCCTTACCGAGGAGGCCCAGGTACTATATAAGACGAGGGGAAATGGCGTACAGCGTCTCATTCTTCCTGAACGGTACTTACGTCGTCGCGGGTCAGGAGATGGAGTTTTGGAGGATCAAGGTTTTGACGCTTGGTGAGAGGGAAGATGGGATACCGCTGCCGGAGCCCAAGGATGTTAAAGTGAGGTAATTTCCGGTAGGGGTGGTCAGGGAAGAGGGATTGCAGATGAGCCTTATAAGCACGGGGTCTAGTAGATATTTACACGTGATTGGCTGTGACGAATGCGAGCACATGCAAGAATGCCGGCGAAAAGTCAAGATCACTAGAAGGTTGCGTGTGTATAGAAGGTTTGGAGATGCTGAACTTTCGGTGCCAATGATATGTGTTGTATTTAGGGAGTTTCAGCGCTAGATAGCGATAGGGACTGCTATTTGCAGATTTCTTCATGTAGAACATAACCGGTGTTTGAGAAAAAGAAATTTCTTGGAATTTAACCATAAGAATTGAAATGCTTAAGTGACGAGAAGGCCCCATGGCCAGTAATATAAGCTTTCTTTGCCAATTTCGGTAGCGAGGTGAAGGTCGAAGCGAACTGCAGTAGATGGAGATACCACAATGCTTTATTCGATCGACAACGTTTCTTCGATAAATACGAGCAGTACATTGATCGGGCATACAATTTTTATGTCCTGAAACTCATCTTGATCATATTGAAATACCCTGCAACTTTTGAATGACAAGTGTATAGAACTCGGTCTGCAACTTGGCACCAACAAAGACATCTCTCTCATTAGCTTCTTCAGGGATTCCAAAAGCTGTCACTCCTAGCAAGCAAGAACGAATTACCCTGTAAATAGTATCACCCAAATGGCTATGAATGTGATCCAAATATCCATCATTCAACAGCCTACCCCTCGCCCGAGCAGTATCACTGGGCCTGATCCCCGTTTGTTCCAGTCCAAGAACGGAATCGATGGTACGCCAGTGCGCAATCTCAACCAACATAATCGCAAGGCTGTATATATCATGCCGTTTCTTATATCCCTTGCCATCTGTCGTATCTCTCGCCATCCCTTGGACCTGGGGATGGCGGTAAAGGTCATGCGCTACATCCCCAACGGGACGCTCTGTCATGTCCTCTCTCTGAGAAGGACGAGAGTAATCAAACCCAGAGAGATAAGGTTTAGAAAAGTCGCAGTCTACCCTCTCCGAGCGAAAGAAGAGCACATTGTCACTTCGAAGACCTTTGTGCAACCAATTGACAGCATGCAGTTTCTCAATACACTCTGCAATTGCTCTCGCCAAAGCAACACGAGCCGTCAAGCTTGGTATCTTGCCTTCCGAATCTTGCAGGAGTTCAAAAAGCGATACTAGCGTAGCATTTGGCTCTACACCGGCTGGCCTCTCAAATACAAGGCCGAACCGGAATAGCTCAGTGTGAGCTTCAGAAATAAAGAACCCCAAGCAAGGTGCAGCTCTAAATTGTTCAGTCCGCTTATTTTCTCGGAGTAGTGTAACGAGTGCACTAAGACGGCGAATGATCTTGCGATTAGTGACAGTATTCCTGTCGAATGTTGCCTGGGATTCGAATGGTTTCCATTCAATCCAAACCGGCTGAGCCTTCCCGGTGCTCGAACTATACCACCCATCTGCCCGTTGTTTATCCGCGCGGATTGAGTTCTGGGAATTGATCAACGTTATATCTCCAGAGGAGAGTTCAACAAAAGTAATCTCCTCCACCGACTCGCCCAGCTCAAGTTTTTGGGCGAACTCGTCAGTCAAAGAATTCGTTTCCATAGCAGAGCTCAACGCCTTGAATTGTGCCAGATTTGCAAGACGCTGAGGCTGAAGCGATTTTGTATATGAAGTCGCATGCTGGTCGAATTCCCCGTATTCTAAGGACTGCTGTTGCGGCCGGGACGGGTTAGGCAAGTGCGGTGCCAGGCCAGCTTCCACAATCTCTTGAAGATGGTCCAGTTTGCTATTCATTTGAACGATCAGATAATCGGTTTGCACTTGACGAGTCACCAGGAGATCTAGTTGTTGCACGTTCAGGAGTTCCGCGAGATAATCGTTCAATGCTGAGAGTTTCTGTATCAACTCGTCAAGGGACTTCCTGTCAGAAACGGCCCATCGCAGCCTCGCTGGAAATTTGCTCGTACGGGCGATGAACTTCAGTGACTTGCCTAGCAAGTCGCCTGAGTGAGGGAAGCGACCATCAAGTGACTCGGACTCAAAGGATCTGTCTTCAGGTTCTCCAATGTTAGACTCTCCTGCGAACATAGTTTCATTGGCATTTTCCTCGAGGATCAGCGGATTGGTAAGAGGTTGCAATCGACTGTCGAGCCTGCCATACTGCATAAGCAACCGACGTTGTTGGTCAAGTACATTGATTAGAACTGTTCTGCTTGCTCTGTTGAGCAAGAGGGTCTCGTCTCGTTCCGTCAATTTTGCAACACTGGCCCAGTCGAGTAGCCGGCATTGCTCAGTCTTGATTCGGACGCGAAGATACTGGTATTCTTTGACTAGCCCGCGAGCTTCTGAAAGTAGTTGATATGCTGTTGACATTAGAACTATAAGTTGATGGGGAGAAAGGCACGGTGAACAACCTGTCATGCATCCGGAGAAGATTTGGAAAGCAAGGGACACTACCCCGATAGTAAAACCAATTGGATCCATTTTCCTGGGGTAAAAGGTGCAATTTCTGAGGAGTGCGTTGCTTGGGGTATGAAGTTCTTCGAATTCTCACGCGAAAAATGTTCGCCTGTCGAATGTCCTGATTATATCGGGTCGTCCCGTGTGGGATGTGCCGACCTCTGTGTCCTCAGAAGCTAGTTATCCTTTTCCAATGGATTTAAGAGATACAGTAGGGCTGAGACATTCTCAGAATTTAAGGTCAGGTGCAGATCTTCAGCCTAGAGGTGTCGCCGCCCTCGTACGATTCGGCAATAACCTCGCAATATTGGCAAATAAGCATCTCGGGTTTACGACTATTCGGCAAGGCTTTAATTACTGGCCTTGAGAAGAATGCCAAGACATTTTTGGGGTGACACCACCTCCCTCCCTTTCAATATGAGATTTTCCTGGGGACACTACTGGGGCCTCTTGCGAAGATTATGTAAAGTTTGTCCGGCCACTTACAAATATCAGCAAATCAGCTCACTTCTTAACAGGTAGTCGGTGTGCCAGCGCAGTCACCGGCGTTCCGTGTTTGGAACTGTTCATCACTTGGCATTTGAAGAGTCACACCACAGGTTTACAGACGTTCATTCAGCTCAGCGGCAATTGTTGAGACTTCTTACAGTATAGAACAAAAATTGGAAGACTCTAAAATTGCGTTGTTACTGTCTCTATACATTCCAATATCAGAAACTCCCAACATAACAATGGCGATCAACTATCTCAAACCGAGCGTCGAAGATGGTCCAGCAGAGAGTTCAGATGAAGGTGAAGCTCCGCCTATGGGGTCCTTCCTCACCGACAAAGAATTCAACGGGGAAATGGACAGAATCATCCCTCCCTTGGACCCGGCTCTAGGCGCGAAACAGATCATCCGTGACAACATGTTTACTCCAATCGCCGAGAAACTCCAACGTTATGGCAAGGGTGAATGGAGTCTGAGGCCTCGGATTTTCGCAATCTTGAGAATGCTGGGCGGCACCGAACTCATGGATACCTTCGTCCGCGAAAAAATACAAGATTTTTCCTTGCCTTTCAACGCGAGTAATCTTCCCGCTATGATCAGGGGAGAGGCCCAGCGGACGAGATTTCTCGAGCTTCAAAATCTTGTGCGCCCTCTCCAGCAGGCCAAGGATCTCGAGACATCAGGAAAACATGTTGAGTTCAGGGCACTAGCAGACGAATATCTTCGAACCTGTGGACCCCTCGGCCAGGTCGACGATACAGGAGCACATAGTGTCGTTGATCACGTCTACAGCAGCCTTAGTCTCCGCCAGTATGCTCGAAAACGAACTTTCGTCCATGGAAAATCCGACAAGAAAAATGCTGAAAACCTTGCAGCATTTAAAAATGATCTCAATGCACTCACGAGATTGGCGCATCGACATATCGTCCGATTCATTGGGTCCTATACGGATTCCTGCTATTTTGGAATCATCATGACCCCCGTGGCTGACGCCGATCTTGAAGTTTATCTGAATGCAAATGATGATAAGAATACACGCAAACAGCACCTCAGAGTATTTTTTGGGTGCTTAGCTACAGCTATTGGATATTTGCACCAACACAACATGTGCCACGAGGATTTGAAGCCTCAGAATGTGCTCGTCAAAAGTGGGAATGTTCTTCTTACCGACTTTGGCAGCGCAAGACTGTGGGAGGATGATGCCCGCAGTACCACTGGTTCTGTGGTCGCTTGTACCATAAGATATAGTGCTCCAGAAGTTATCATGCTGAAGGTGTGTGCGTTCCTCTGCTAGGCATTGAAATAAGACTTAATTCGTTAAATTAGCCTCGAGGACGTTCTAGTGACATTTGGTCACTAGGTTGCATTTTCCTGGAGATGGCAACGGTCCTGAATAACTCCACGGTGGCGAAGATGAAAGAGTTCTATGACATTAAGGGGACACTCGGCCAACATTACTGGACGAATCCTCAGGCTACTGTTGGCTGGATTCAGCAGCTCAAAAGATCCTTTGATATAGAGGACGATATCAAGCCTTTAGAATGGGTTTCCTGGATGCTCAAGGAGGACCCAATGGAACGGCCCAAGATTTTTCAGCTGCAAACTGCCATCATTGATTCGAAGAATAAACACTTTTTCATGTGTAGGGACTGTCTATCCGACGCAATGCCGACGAATGGAACCAATACTCCGAAGGCGTCAAGATTTCATGGCCCCATCGATGGGGGAGGCTCATCAATTGTCAAAAAACTGTTATATGATCAAGATTATATCGTGACAGCGGATATGCTTGGATTGAAGGAAAGACCGCCAATTGACTCTCGTGAAGGCATACTTCACCATAATATGTAGGTAAAAGTAAAAAGCACAGGAATTGAGAGACTATGCTAACGAATAGCCATCAGCAGAGCCGACGAAAATAATACAGAAAGTCCAGGCAAGCAACAGAACTCACCCACATTGCCCATATTGCGAGAGCCGAGGATATCTCCTAAAGGAAAAGAGAAGATGGCGGACGATCAAACCAACAAGGTTCAAATTGAAACCTCCTCGAGCGCAATTCATGATGTGCCCGAAGCTCCAAGGCAAACGAAGACCCCAACACCATCCATCTCCAGAACGCAATCGAAATCCTCCGCTCGAGTAAGATTTGGTGTCTTGCCATCGGGGCGCCGTCCTGCACCTTCAACGGAACCCCTCGATGAAGACGATGAGAATATTTCATTTCCTCTCCCGGAACCCCTGAAACCTCCGCCACTATATTCGAAAGACTGCATCCCATTGCCTGTCTCTACGTTATCTCCGTCTTACATCTTAGCTGGAACAAACCGGTTTTCGAGAGAGGAAATTCGTGCAATGAAACGGAATTCGAGCACATCCAATCTATTTGTCTACGGTGGCTTGACTTTCCCTGCCATCCTGCGAGCGATTGCTGCCAAATCCCTTAAAGGCGTCTACTCACCAATTCATCAACGTCGCCTGTATCCATCCTCTACAGACTGGGCCAAGGCGGATGTTTCGATCAAAAATGCCTGTGAAGCTATGACCCCAGCACTACTTAAAGGGTTTGATAGATGGCGAGTATCCCATTTGGACTGGGCAGTCATGCAGGATAGCCGTATGACGAGAAAGATATTGCGGGCCATAGAATCATGGAACGATGAACCAATCGCACCTCAACCACCTGGAGAAGTTGTCGGATTTCTCATTGTTGGGCTGACTGGAGAAGCGTTGCGCTACTGCGATATGCTTTTTTCCTCCGATTTGGAAGTCATGAAAAATCCTTCGATTTTGGATAAATTGGACGAGTCCTCATCCTCAGTGAGCGATAGGGTACCAGACCCCTCAGACCGACCTCTACAGAGACAGAATGTTACAGTGGACATAGAACTATCAGACGGCTCTATAATACCTGTAGGCGCTTTAACATATGTTTGGTCTCATGGAATTGAAAATATAAGAGGGCTTTGGAGCCCTGAACGCTTCCTCCAAGGACCCAAGATGGGGCAGCTGCTGGGGAAGGACTCAGCGTGGAGAGATGAGGAGCAAGCCCTGGCGTCGACTATGAAAGTATCATACGCCTTGACAGGGGACTATTTATGCAGTTCAATCACGACAAACGATCTTCCAGAACTCCAACGACTCCTTCAAAATCATTTCGATCCTAATGGTCCATGTAGGGTCTATGGATCTCCCCTGCAAGCTGCGGCATGCCTCGGAAGCAAAAAGATGGTAAAAGAACTGCTTAAACATGGAGCAGACGCGAATTTAGAAGGAGGTCGTTATCGAAGCCCTTTGATAGCAGCAACAATTGCTAGCCGCAAAGGTATTACTGAAATGCTCCTCGACGCGAAAGCCAACGTGCAGGCTGATGGGGGTATTTACATCAACGCCCTTTACCAGGCAGTGGGCCATTCCGATTTGGAGATCGCCGAAGTGCTTCTTGAGCATGGTGCTTGGCTGAGCGAAAACTTCAGAGAGATTCGTGATCTTGCTCTTGAGCAGAATGACACGGAAATGCAGGACCTCCTCGCTAAATATGATTTGAGGGACCATTGTCGACGAGCGCTTGCTTCTTCACGGAGACGAGAGTTGACGGCGGTAGAACGTTATCATGGGGATAGCCAAATGATGAAGACTTCTGCAAGGGTTCTCACTGCTGTCATGAAAAAGGTGTTAGTCTTGCAGACAGACCCTGGGAACTGGAAAGGCTACAAACTCGTCAGTGTTATCAAGGTTGCACTTGAAGCTGGGGCGCCGCCTATCATCCTAGAGTATATCCGTTCAGCAATGGAGCCGGTGGCGATGCTGATAGAAGTTCTGAGAGATAAAGATAGACAGGAGGACAACCAACCTCGGAGGGTGATAGCAGACGTACCACGGGAAGAACGATCGTCGGAGTACAGTAGCAGTGATAAAGAATCGGAAAGAATAAACCCACACCGGTCGCACCCCAGTTCAAATTCAGGCGGAAGACGCACAAATGTTCGAGGAAATGCAAAGCCAAAATCTCAACGAGAGTCTCGAATTCGATGGAGTGATCTTGATAGTTTAGGGGCTTCGCATTAGGCGATAAGTTCTCCTTTGTTCTCAGAAACCGCGGAACGACCCACCCAAATTCAAAGAAGATCATAGACTGTGATCGAAGAATTGGAAAAACTTCTTTTTTAAGCAGACTGCTGCCCAGCTCCAGAACATGCAGGCAACCTCGTCTCCTTCTGCCTCGCCATTCATCACATCCTTTTTTTTCAAAGTCGTTGAAACCCAAGCGTCTACTCTTGACATTCATTTCAACAGTTGCTACTTCCTTTGAACAGCCCAACGAGAATCTCACGTATCTTCCAACCTCCTCCATACAACCAGCTCGAACTCACAGAGTCACACAAAAATACCCTCTCACACCAACAAGATGTCCCACATTTCGCTCACTAACCCTCCGTCCGAAATCAGCCGCGTTCTCAGCCGTGATGCCGACGAATCCTACACAACACTCAACAGTATGCATAACACCAAGGTAGCGTTCTACGCCTGCGTCTTCAAAAATTGCTATTTGCTAAACTACAAGTGGTACAAGTGTATTCTTGGTAAGCGCAATTTGACGGGGTGTACATAGGTTGCGTGTAAAATTACTGGGGACGATATTCTGACTCTTGCGAGTGAGGGGAGTACGGCGAGGTGGACGTTGGGAGGGAGGATTGTGGGGATTGCGTATTAGGTTTGGAGGAGGGTGAAAATATGAGGGAGCCTATTGAAGGAAAAGCATACAGATTCTATCTATCTGAACAATGAGAACCAGATGGCCAGGAACTGCCGAGCTGGTACTGGACGAAATACCTGTAGAATATAAGAATTATTTGGAAAACAGTTTATTTTATCCTGTTTCCTATCTCCTAGGTGTTTTTGTGTTTCATGATATGTCCCTTTGCACAATGTGGATTGCGTCTAGCAACCTTTTGCTTCCATAATGCCCGAGATTTTCTCTCTTTGCAGAGAGATGTCAATGATCCAGCAATCCAGCCAGAGTCTTCTCCGGATACCAGTTCTCCACCCCATCTCCACCCCACCAATTGTAAAAACTCTCCATCTTCTAATCCCACAGCAACTTCGGCAAGCTTTTCCAATCATCCTCCGTCTCCTTTCCCCCAAGAATTCGCAACCTCTCAACACCATAAAACCAAACCAGTTCTCTCGGGAATTTTCCATCATTATTTTTAGGCACCTGGAGTTCTCCATCTTTCACCAGCAGCTTCACCTTATTAAACTTGTACAAGAACGTGGCCAAGGGTTCCACAGGCTCCCGATTATTCCTATCGTTAATGGTGAAGAAATACCTTTGTCCATCAACAACCGCCTCGACAGGGTCAAATCTTTGGCTCAAATACTCCTTGGAAACTAAAAGTATTCCTGACTCGAGAAAGTGAAGGTATTGTGGTCCCGGTGACGTGATTTGGAGGGGAATCGTCAAATCCCGCGTCAATTGGCCGAGCAGACTGAAATGCTTCTTCTTCTGAGCATTGAGCATCAGTGGGTGGTTTTGTAGCTCGCACCATCGAAAGCGGGCTTCTCCCATGGTGAGAAGCATGTGTGTAGGGACGAGCCATTCGGAAACTTTTGTTGATTGCAGGAGCTTTGACTTGAGCGGGAATCGCGTAAGGATGGCTTCGTTGCAGATCCTACTCGCGTTCATCTTCACGAAATTTCGTAATGTTCGACAGGTCTGCACGAGATCGAGGAAGCCCTTTGTCGGGACTTGGGAGATGATCTTGAGGAGTATTTCGGAGGGGATGCTAGTGAGGAGGTCGCGGGGTTTGACTTTGGGCTTTCGAGTGGCCATTTTCGAGGGTGCAATGTGTGATTATCGAGATGCTGCGTAGTTGAGGTTGGTAGCACGGCCTTGTCGTGGCTGTTGGTGGAATAACGTGACGAGATGTCCAGAAGAAGCGGTTTTTTGCAGGGTGGAGTGCGCATTAGCTTGGCGCTCTGAGTGAATAGAAGTGAATCAGTTCACGTCAAACCTTAGAAAGAACAAATTCACACTCTGGGAAATCCAATAAAGAGGAGTTTCTTCTGCCTTCCATCCGTACATTTAGCAATACTATCTTGGCAGTGTGGTTTTTGATTATTTAGCAATTAATTATTGATTTGATTGGTGATTTGATTTGATCTGATTAATTAGTATTAATTAATTAATTGCCCCGTGCTACCTTACTAATTTTTATCTTTAACCCTACTAATTCTTACTGCTTTTCTTTCTTTTCTTCTTTTTTACCTTCGTACAATTGTATTTATTGATAAAATTGCTTCTAAAATTGATTTTTCTTCTATTATTGCCGGTTTTATTCAAGAATTAACTCGTTTTACTAAAGGCTATAGAATTACATCTCTAGTTTAAGTATATAGTTGTACGGCGCTCGAGGGTAAAGGCTTTAACTTCCGATATTATATCCTTTGTTTAAAAGAAGGTGCAAAGAAGATTTATTATATTATAGCTTTAACAAATTTCAAGAATTATTTGAAATTAGTTTATTCGATACTTGTAAAGATTATAGTTAGCAAGATTTAAGCAAAAACACTTAAGTAACTATAAGCATTATATACTCGAGTAGAATTATTAGGCTTAATAGACGAAATCGACAAGTATATCTTTATGTAGTCGCTCGATTAAAAAGTAATTAATAAAGCTCTTATTTTATTAATTATTATACGGAACCTCCCTTTTCGATTTGTAAAATAGCTTAAAACATATACTCTTTTTTAAGTCTTAAATTTAGAAGTATACATTTAATTATTACTATAGCTTATTTACAAGTAAGAAAGTTAATCGAATCTTCTTAAATTAATTATAAAGATATTATATAATAAATTCTTTAATCGGCAGCTTTAAGTGTTTATCTCTTACTTGATATTTAGACCTTATTAAATAGTTACCTTCTCCTTGGAATTATTGCTTATTATTTAAACTACAAATAAGACAAGCTTATTAAAGCTCTTTTTGCCCTTTGTATAGTAGATAGCTATTTTAGTAAGCATTAATTTATAGTCCTTTTTCTTGTTCTTAAAGACTATAACATTTTTTATAAGCTTAGGGCTATTATAGCTAATAATGCTAGTATAAATGATGTTCTTTGTTGTGCAATTTAAAAGTTTATACTTGATAAAAAGGAGCTTACTTGAGATGTATTATAATAGCGTATTTGTTGTTTAGGCTATATTATTGATCTTGCGATTTAAGCATTTTTATTTGGAGATATTATAAAGATTAGGGAGCTAAAGTTGTATAATATAATAAATCAAAGGGGGGAGAAAGCAAATAAAGAAGCAAGAAAAACCAAGTTTCGGCTTATAAGACCCTTTAAACAACTTTATAATATTATTATTTATATTAAAGGCTTAATTGCACAAATTGTATATTAGCATTAAATTGCCTTAAAGATAATTTTGATTAATAATTGTATAAGGTAAAATAGCTAATATTTAATGCTAGTAATTGCTCTTAAGCTTCGGCTATAGCTTATTATTTAGGTTAAGAATTACTTAAAGTTAAAAAAGGATAAACTTGATCGATTTAATTAAGTTAAGCTTTATATAATTAAAGACTTCTTTGCACCTTTTTATATAGCAACTTTAAAAACTTAAAGGGATAAGGCCACAATTGATAAAGTACTTTTTATAATAGATATATTAGTTAAATAGTTTAAAAAGATGCAAGTAAGTAATAACTTTTGCTTTTGCTTTTTAATTAATAAGTTTTAATTATTTGATAGAAAGCTTATAAATATAATAAAGACTTTCTTGCTCGGATTAAAAAGGCTTATTTAATCTTTAATAAATATTATTTAAAGACTAATATCTCACTTTTATATATTGCTACTTTAATTCTTTACCCGAATTGCTATAGAGACAGCGCCGGGCACGTGACGTCGTCAGGGCTAACCGAAGGGTATAAAATCGTACCTAAAACCTAGAAACCTTAGCATGGAACAATACAATCGTCATATCCTCACAACTCCAAGAACCTCCTGTCTTTTCTGGTGCCCATTCTCGGAAATCAAGGAGTATAGTGACAGAGAACATTCGATTCATTGCATCAAAAAGTCGGCAGTCCCTTTAGGTAGGCTGTACTGCGATTCCTAGTCTACTTGACGCGTCTTTACAGTTGTCTTTATTCGCCATCTATCACCACCTTTTGGGTCCAAAATACAGTTATATGTGACTCAAGATCTTGCCCTTTTACCTCGTTAGTTCTAAGTGCTTTGTAAATCCTCGTGTAGTTCTGGATTTGCGGTTTATTAGGTCACCTTTATTACATGTTCAGCATTCTGCATCTGGTCCCTCCCATATGCCAATACGAGCCATTCATTAATGGGAGTCTCCCATTGATGAATAAACCTCCCATTGGCTAATGGGAGGTTTATTAGCGTACGGGAGGTCCCATTAGCCAATGATATTAGCGTATAGGAGGTTCGGGAGCTATATTTCATCAATAGTGGCATTATCAATTCCTATTTTAGCTACGAGTACCACGCCCCCCCTTAATCCTCTGCCTTAAGCCCTCCCTCTTCCTCTATTTAGTGCCATCCTCCCCCTTGCCGCCGCAGCCCTTGTATCCCTAATTGTAGGTTTACTAGGTGCACTTGAAGTACCAGAACCTGAAGCTATCGTAGTCCCTAACATCACGTGTTGGGTAAAGTTTGTAAGGTTTAAGAGTATATGCGCAAAACACTAAAACCTTTAACAAGTATATCTGCTTATATCCCTTAATATTTGCTCGAATATTTGCAATTAGCAAACGAGTTTTATTGTCATTTGGTGTAAAACTAGCATGTAAGAGATAATAATCATTTGACCCTAGAAATGTGCACTAGAAGGTCGATTAGCTAGAAAACCCTATAACTTTTTTTACAATTTCACTTTATATTTTCTATTTCTAGATAATTTTAAAGCTTAAAACGAAGGCATTTGAATCACGAGTAAGAGATCTATGTGAAGATCAAAGGATAATCGGAAGGCCGAGTAACTAGAGACGTATTTGCGAATTTTACCCCCTAACCTCTAGTACACTAATAGACATTGGTTAATGGGACCTCCCGTTCGCATTCGGAACTCCCATTAGCCAATGTGAGGTTCATTCATCAATGGGAGACTCCCATTAATGAATGGCTCGTATTGGCGTATGGAAGGGACCACATCGCATTTATCCTACTTGAGGTCGCGCATCGCTAATATCAAGTTCTTTTACGACAACCGTTAATCGAATCCTTTCAAGCCTTCCTAGGATTACAA
>Ga0302325_10022164_pt1 | contig 13303 bp, 8 predicted proteins | sample Palsa_T0_2_FD_201948 | JGI IMG/M metagenome (GOLD analysis project Ga0302325, IMG submission 201948) | Peat permafrost microbial communities from Stordalen Mire near Abisko, Sweden - Palsa_T0_2 | ecosystem: Environmental > Terrestrial > Soil > Palsa > Peat permafrost | place: Sweden: Abisko... | reverse complement strand
CCGAGTCCGTCAAATAGAGGGCGCCGTCGGGTCCAAAACAAAGATCGTTAGGGAACAGAAAAGGCTTGCCGTCACACTCGGTGGCAACAACTTCCGCCTTCCCCTCCATGGTCAGGCGGACCAAAGAGGGCACTTTGGATTCAGCGACCCAAATCACACCATCGTGGTCCACAGCCAATCCATTCGGAAGCCCGGTTTTCTGAATGATGCGCTTGGTCCGGCCATCGGCACTGATCTGCGTCACGCAGCCTCGCTCAGCTGTCCCCTCCACGACCAACCACGTACCGTCCGGTAAGGCTACCGGGCCCTCTGGATCACCGAGATCCGTGGCAAAAACCATCTGATGCCTCCGTCGACCACCCCGATACACCTTGCCCGCAAGCATCCCACAGAGCCGGGGCGAGGCGATATAAGAAAACGCCGAAGGTTTGTTGAGAAGGTCCAGCAAAAGGGATATAACGCTCGGCAAGGGCGGCTCAACAAAACTTTGGGCTTTATCTACAGATTACACACAACCTTACAGATATTCTGCGTGTTGAAGGGAGTCTGCGCATGGATGGTCGCGGGACAAACGGTGTGCCACGGTTCAAGGATCAAGTAGCGCTTGTCGTAGGTGCAGCTCATGGAATCGGGAAAGCCATCGCCGTGCGTCTGGGGCGGGAAGGGGCTGACGTCGTGATCGCCGATATAGACCCAGATGCAATGGAGATCACAGTTCAGGAAATGCGCTACGAAGGCAGCAAATGCCAGGGGGTCTCATGCGACGTCCGCGATTCAGCCCAGGTGCAGGCTGCCGTCAAGCAGGTTATCGACTGGCACGGCCGCATCGACATCTTAATGCAAATCGCCGGGATCGCCCCCGCCAAGCCGTTCCTTGAACTCGACGAAGCCACCTGGGACGATACCCTCAATATCAATCTACGGGGAGCATTTCTGGTAGCGAGAGCCGTCGTTCCCCACATGGTGGCGCGGAGGAAGGGCAAGCTGGTCTTCATGGCTTCCACCAACAGCTGGGACGGAGAGGCGCAGCTCGCGCACTACAATGCATCCAAATCCGGCGTGTTCCTTCTGGCGAAAACGTTGGCGCGAGAGCTGGGCAAATTCGGTATCAATTCCAATGCAGTGGGGCCTGGCCCCATCCGAACGCGCCTGTCCGCGCCAATCTTCGATGACCCCATCTACCAGGCGAAGTACCATCCCGAAACTGGAGTGGTTCCTCTCGGCCGCCTGGGAACGCCGGAGGAAGTGGCAGGCCCGGCGCTCTTCCTTGCATCGGAGGACGCTGCCTATGTCTCCGGTGTTCTGCTCTTTGTCGATGGGGGACAGCTGGCTTGAGGGCAAATCAGTTAAGTGACGGCGCTACCAACCGGCCCTGCAAAGTGAGTACATAATGTAGATGACCGCACAGGCCAAATCCGATTCCAAACGCGGAGACGATGCCATGCATATTCCGAAAGAGTTCTGCAAAGATCATTACGCAGTTGTGGAACCTCAAATCAGCGCGGATGGAGTTCATGTTTGGCCGTTTGACCCCTTCTTTCCGATTGATGTTAGTTTCCTGACCAGCGGACTGCGGGATAACGTCCGCATGAGCCGCCACGATTACTTTGAGATCATCTATATGTGTGCCGGCGGGGCCGATCTGCGCATCCAGGACAGGATCTTCCCGCTACAGGCGGGCGATCTCAGCATCATCGGCAGTACGCTCTACCACAGCATGGAAGTGAAACCGGGATCCCAGTTCACGCTTGCGGCATTGTTCTTCGAGCCCGTTCTGATTCACGGCGACGGTGGATTTGATTCCGCGGAATACCTCACCCCCTTCCTTGTGCAGGACTCGACCTTCCCTCACGTCATCCCTGCCAAAGCCAGAGTTACCAGCGAGATTTTTGAGCTAATGCAGAAAATTTCCGCGGAACTGCCCGCCAATTCGGCCTTGGCCAAGCTCTCCGTCAAGACGTGCCTCAAGATGATTCTCATGTTGCTGGTGAACTGCTACTCCTCGCTCGAAGGGACGGTTGCGATCTTTGAGAGGCAGCAGTGCGCCCTCGAACGTTTGCGCCCTCTCTTCGATCATCTGGAGAGAAATTACCGGAAGCCTATCCTGGTTGGCGGCGCGGCTGAGGTCTGTGGTATGAGCGAATCGCACTTCATGAACTTCTTCAGAAAGGCCACTGGCCAAACGTTCATGTCATATCTGAACCACTACCGAATTGAACGGGCTCAAGTGCTCTTGCTAGGCACTGACAAACCGATGTCACAGATCAGCCAGGAGACGGGATTTTGTGACCAGAGTTATTTTGCGAACGTCTTCCACCGCGTGGTGGGTACTACACCTGCGCTCTATCGACGGAAGTTTCAGAGGGATGGTTTAGGAAGCCCGGGCAACCGTGCCAACGCATTCGGTGATCATCAGTCGAACTACCATGCAAAACCTCCACTGGCAATGGAACACGCGAAACCTGGCGGTCAAGTCGCGCCATCACCGCGACTGACCTGGCGAACGCAGTAGCCGTTCACAGGTCCTGCGGCACCCAAGTCTGTCGCGCGCCCGGCCCACTCACCTGCAGGATTGGCCTCCGAAACCCGTTGCCGTATAGCGCTTTCCGCTCTCAACCGCGCCTTCCAGGCACGCAGTGACTGGGCTCCGGGCCCGAACAATGCAACTACTCTGCGGGTGCCCCATCCTTGACGGTGCTCTTCCGGCAAGGGTGGGAGGCCACGAATCTCAATACCGACCGTCGCGTATCCCACCCTTTGCATAGAGCGCAAAGGATGGGGCACCCGGGGACTTGTTGCACTTTCTGCCGAGGGTCAACAAATGCCCCGTTTCATATCCCCCCGATCGGCAACGCTGGTGGACGTCTTTAAGGAAAGCCGCATGAAGTTCCTTGACCCCACCAAGCCTTACAGGAACTGCGGGGGGATGGGGTTCGTTGCTCAGTTGATTGAGGGGGTTTGCCCGCCGTCGATCCTGAAGTTAGCGCCATTGATGAAATCGGCCAGCGGACTGGCCAAAAAAGCGACAAGATGACCAACATCTTCGGGGCGGCCAAGCTTGCCAGTAGGATTAGCCTCCAGGCTACTCAACATCCTTTCCTCAAGTTCGGCCGGAGCTGTGCCCCATCCTTCGCTTTCGGCGATCTCTCGTGCAAACCTGTACCACCCGGGAGTGACGATCGGACCGGGGCTCACAGAGTTTGCCGTGACGCCAGTGCCCGCCAGCTCCTTGGTAAGACTCGCCGTCAGATTCAGGACCGCAGCCTTCGAAGCAGAGTAATCCGGCACAGTAGACCCCGGAATGGTGGCGGCGACGCTTGCAATCTGGATGATGCGCCCCCAGCCGCGTTCCTTCATCCCCGGCAGGAGCGCATGAATCATTCGCACCATGGAGATGACGTTGTTGTCATAGATTTCAGCCCACTGCTGCGGCGTGGCGCCCACCCAACTCCGCGGCGGATACATGCCGGCGTTGTTCACCAGAATATCGATGGGGCCAGCTATGCGGAGGACTTCGTCGGCCACTTTCTTCGCTGCCGGATCCGACGAAAGATCCCCCAGCACAGCCAGGACTTTTCCCCCTGCGGCGGCGATTTCTTGTACCGTTCTGCTTACCTGATTCTCATTTCTGCCGTGAACGATCACGCGCGCGCCTTCACGCGCCAAGACCGTGGCTATGCCTTCGCCAATGCCGATACCGCTTCCGGTTACCAGCGCGGACTTTCCCTCCAACTTCAAATCCATCTCACTCCTCTGCGGTTACTTATATATCGGTAAACTCCATCAGGATGGGCTGCGCGCGGAATCCCCTGGTTTGGAATACCAGGTAGAGGAAACCTACCAGGAACCATGCCCCTCCAGCTATCTTTGCCGGCCACGGCAAACTTATCCAAATCCCGAAGCAGAAGAGGAAGCCGCTGGCGGGAAGAAGAGCGTCGGTGAGGAGGTTCCTGGGTCTATCGAGCCCGCCTATCAGGTAATACCGCCAGAATGTCGCTGCGTTCACCGCCATGAAGGCGACAAAGGCTCCAAAATTCAAGATCTCACCGGCGCGCTCATAACTGATCGTCAAGGCGCCTATATAGGAGAGCAGGCCAACAAGAAGCACATTCAGGGTGGGTGTTTTCTGCCTGGGGTGAAGATAGCCAAAAAATGACCGCGGCAGCACGTTGTCGCGTCCCATCCCATATAGCAGTCGAGCGGCTGCGATTTGCGCCGTCAGCGCCGAACCGAGCAGCGCAATCACCATCAGGAGCGCAATTGCCTGGAAGAGAAAGGGTCCACCGGCACGCCGGGCAACGTCCAGGAAGGCTGTCTCGGGGTTGGTGAAAGCCTGGTACTCAGGGAAGACGAGTTGCGCGAGGTAAACCAGGAGAGCGCCAAATAAACCGGTAAAGAGGCACACCGACACAATCGCCACCAGGACATTGCGCCTGGGGTTTTTGACCTCTTCCGCCAAAGTGGTCACGCTGTCAAAGCCAATATAGGTCAGTGCGGCGAACGAAGTTGCGGTGGCAATACGTTTCCAATCGAACGTTCCCGGATCGTAAAAGGGAGTGAGCGAGACCAAGGCTCCCGGACCGTGGCCGATGGTAAGGTAACGGACTGCCTGAAAAATATACACGCCGATGATAGTGAACATCGCGACGATCAACACCCGGTTCGTTCTGGCTGCCCAACGGATCCCGCGCAGGTTCAGAACCGTCATGATGATCGCAAAAGCAGTGACCCAAAGAGGATAAGGGACCTGAGGGAATATCCGCTGCACGGTCAGTCCACCGCAAATGAGGGTGAATGTTGGATTGATGACGTAGTCGAGAATCATTACCCATCCGACCAAAAAGCCCACGTGGGGATTGATGCCACGCGCAGCGTAGGTATAGGCCGATCCGGCTGAGGGATAGATGGCCGACATGCGACCATAGCTGACCGCGGTCAGGACCATCGCAACCATCGAGAGGAGGATCGTATCGACCGCGTGCCCTCGGGACATAATCAGGGCTAGACCATAAACGAACAAAGGTGCAATTGGGGTGACACAGACGATGCCGTAGAAAATCAGATCCCAGACGCCAAGGACACGCTGGAGATGAGGCGCAGCAATCGCAGCGATTTCTTGGTCATCCATCCGTTTTCCCAACCCGGCTCGCCTCGCCTGCCGATCCCGGAAAAGATCGGCAGGCAGAGTCAGTGGGGGAGGATTTCAGAAATTCGCCTTAATTGCGATCTGGCCAATTCTTGGATCGCGAGCGCTCGTCACCTGACCAAAGGTAGCGGCATTGATGTTGCCCAACGGATTTTCAAATTGTGCGTGGTTGAATACGTTGAAGAACTCGGCCCGGAATTCAGTGCCAATCCGTTCGTTTATCTTCGTCACTTTGTGGAGGGAAACGTCGAAGTCATTCAAGCCAGGACCGCTGAAAAAACGCCGGCTCGAATTCCCTGTCGTGCCCAGCGCTTCCGGGGTGAAGTGAGAGGGATCGAAGTAAGTGTGGGTAGCCGAGTTGCGCGGATTGAACTTCTGGATCGGTTGGCCGTCGTAATTGGGGAAATCCTGGCCGCTATCAATGTTGCTGTAAAGAATGCCTCCCTCCCCAAAGCATCCGCAAAGAGAGTTATCGTCGCTCTCGTACATGGTAATGGGAAAGCCGCTGGCGAAGCGCGCGATTCCATTGATGGACCAGCCTCCCAGCAGCCTCGAGGCTACGCCGCTCTGAGAAGAAGTGAGCTTTTGAAACGGTATCGCATACCCGTAGCTGACCACGAAATTCTGATTCTGGTTGAAATCGGAGAGTGCATAGCTCCTTGAGATTCCGGGCGCGTAGGCATAAAACTCGTCCGCGGCAGAAGACCCGGTGTCGAATGATTTGGACCATGTGTAAGCAGCCAGGAACCTACTTGCCCCTGCTCTCTTTTCGACCGTGACCTGGAGTGAGTTGTAATTGGAACTTCCAATGGAGTCATACCAGTCGCTCTTGCTGAAATCGAGAATACCCTGGCTCAGGAATCGTCCTGAAGTGACCGAATAGGGACGAGTGCCGTTCACCGCCTGGCCGTTTGGTAGTTGGTAGATGACGTCCTCTTTTAGCGGGCCGCAGCCGTTGGCAGGTCCGAGGGCTGCCCGAACGGCCAGGCAGGTCGCCGGATTGCCTGGATTGAACGTAAGTTGTCCGAGCAGGTGATGTGCCTGGGTGCCAATGTAGGCGAGCTTCAAGATCATGGAGTTGGAGAGCTGCCGCTCAAAGCTCAGGTTGTATTGAATCGCATAGGGCCGCTTGAAATCGGTTACCAATCCAGGCGAGCTGGTTAGCGGTTGGACCTCCGCCCAGTTGAACGCTCCGCCCGGCTTGGGAATGGTAAAGGGGAATCGCTGGCCTGGATCGGGACCGCTTCTGCGCCCTTTAAACGGCTCCTCGAAGTAAATTGCCGATGGGCTGCCATAGAACAGTCCGTACGGCGCGTCCCCGGCTTCGTTATTACTGGTTACTCCAGCATTGTTGCTGTAGAAAATTCCCCATGCAGCACGAATGCTCGTCATTCCCGGTCCACCGGTGATCTTCCCCAGCAGTCCATCGCTCAACGAAGGCGAGTAGGCAATACCGATGCGAGGGGAAAAATTGGTGTATGGGGTGTACGCCAGGGTGGCGGGAATTCCCTTGTCGCCAGGGAAGACCCATCCCGTCGGAGATTGGGGAAACAAAGTCGATTGCTGGCCGGGAACAAAGGTTTCGAGTTTGTTTCCTTTGTCAGAGAATGGGCCCGCGACATCCCACCGAAGGCCAAGATTCAAGGTGAAATTGTTGCTCATTTTGATGCTGTCCTGGCCATACAGCCCGTATACCTTGGTTCGCGCGTCAGACAGCTGGTAGCTTGCCATATAAAAAGAATCGGGCGTCCCAATCAGGTAATCCGCTATATCGATGCCGGTTTCACCGCCAAAGAACAGAAATTGACCGTTAGAAGCATAAGCCTGGCGCTCATTGCTCTGTACGATGCGGAACTCGCCGCCGAATTTGACGTTATGTCTTCCTTTGGTCAGGGTGAAGTTGTCGAGTACCTGATAGGTGTTCCCATTTAACGGACCGTTCTCGGGAGCCGCGCCGATGTTAACGCCGGTGTTCTCCAGCTCGATGTCTGGAAGGCCCTCAACCGGGGCCCAGGTTGGAATGAGCCCTAAACCTCCCTCCACAAACCCAAAGCTGGAAACATTGCCCAGGCCGCCGAGAGGGAGGTTGCGATTCGCGGCACTGCGCAGGAATACGCCCCGCACCTCATTCACCATGTTGTTACCAAAGATGCGCGTGTTGCTGATCGTCGCCAGCTGCGAACGCGAGATGGTTGAGCCGCCAAAGCCAGGAACATTTTCGAATGAGGGGTTGGTGTATGGAAGCACCACGATGGCGTCGTCGTAGAAGTAATAGCCAGAGTATTGATCGTTCGCAGTACGGTTGTAATCGACGCGAGTTCCAAATTTGTTGTCGTGCAGAATCTGATTCTGGGGAGCAGCGCTGTAACTGGAGGGCCCCGAATTTGGCGCCGGTATGAATTTCAAACTGCCCACGGCGGCGGAAGACCACGCCGTCTGTGGAATGACATTGCCGGGAAATACACACGCCGCCGTGGTGGTACAACCGGGAGCCCAATAAGGTTCGCCCGCCGTTACTGGATAGCCAAGCCGCGAAGTCAGCGTCTGCGCCATGTGGCCAGGATCGTTGTCGCCCTGCACGACATTGATGAGTCCAGTCGTCCCGCTGAAGTCGCCACTTCGTTCGGCGTTGGTCGGTACGTTCACCACTCCAAGGGTTATACCCTGGGTTTCTCTTTGCCCCTCGTAGTCCCCAAAGAAGAAGAGCTTGTCTTTTACGATCGGGCCGCCTATGGTTCCGCCGTATTGGTTGCGCGAGAATGCTCCCAGCGACGGAGAAAAATAGTTCCTGGCGTCGAGCGCCTGGTTGCGCAGGAAATAGAACCCCGATCCGTGAAGACTGTTGGTGCCGGCTTTGGTGACGACGTTGACGATGGCGCCCGCGGAATGTCCGTACTCAGCATCAAAGGTATTGGTGAGCAGTCTGAATTCCTGAATGGAGTCGAGAACGGGAACAATGGCGGCGCCATTGTTCACAACCTCCTGGGCCGAGGCGCCATTGACAACGAACTCGTTGGCGGACTCTTGCATACCATTGACCGAGAGGTTTCCTACATCACCCAAGCCATCCGCGGGTTTGGGAAAATTGAGTTGACTCTGCCTTGACCCGACTGCCACCACACCGGCCTGAAGACCGAGCAGGTCGATGAAACTTCTTCCGTTGAGGGGCAGCGATGTCATCTTGGTATCTTCGATGACATCGCCAATCTGATTACTCGCTGTCTCTACCTGAACGGGGAGCCCTTCGACATTCACTGTCTGAGAAACACTGCCCACGTCGAGCCGGAAGTCGGCCCGGTAGGTCTCGTTCACCAGGAGCTTTATGTCCAGCTGGTTCAATGGCTTGAACCCGTCTGCATGGGCCTCCACCTGGTAGTGATCGCCGATGGGAACGCTGGGGAATTCATAGAAACCTTCCGCGTTCACGGTCGTTTGGCGATCGAATCCGGTGTCGGAGTTCTTGAGTTCCACCCTGGCGGTGGGTATAGCCGCTCCGCTGCGATCGGTAACTGTCCCGCTGATGGTGCCAACCACATCTGCCTTGAGCGACTGGGTAAGAAATAAGCAGGTAAGAAGGAATGCACAACAAGTGAGTGTTCGAGTGGTGCTCTTTCCAGCCATGTGCGACTCACCTCGATGCCGTCAAAGTCAGACCGCTTGTTGACTTATTACGGGGGACAAGGCGATTTCAAGCTAGGATATTCGTCCATGCTTTTGTTGAATTGCCACGGTGCCGACGACGCCCGCGACCCCCCAGACGCCCTGCTCGCACTTCTGCGCGGATTCCCTGAACTATCCGGTTAGACTGACACTCTCATCATGATCAGGTTGTGGCGATAGCCTTGTGATCCTATTTGGCTTTTTTCGTAAGGCTTTGATAGACGTGGATTTTCAACAAATTCCCGTTGGTTCCTCATAGAAATCCAGCGCCATCCAGGCGTAGCTTTCGTCTCGAGGAGAAAACCCGGAGTGACTCCGTCCGTCTCGTCATGGCGGGCCCGGTCTTTTGTTGCGAGTTTTCCCTGATCGGACGCCTACGCTTGATCAGGTTTCAAGAGCAACCTCTTTTTGCAGCCATCTCCGTTGCCCGGTGATAGGGTGAACCAGTCGCTCCACGGGCCCAGGAGAGCGGTTTCACGATTACTATGTCTGATTCGGCCTTGGCGAAGGGGGCTTTTCTCGATGAAAAGCCCTGTGTGGGGCGTCTCCGCCAGCTACACCTATCCTGAAACCGCTTGCGTTTCATTCCACAACTTGTCGAAGGAAGAGCTGGAGGGAAAACACTTTGTTGGGCAGGAAAAAGCAAGAACTTGATACGCCGGTGCTCCTGATGGATCTCGATGCCATGGATTACAACCTGGCGACGATGGCCCAGTTTTCTCGCGAGCACAAAGTGAGCGTGCGTCCGCATTTCAAGAACCACAGTATCCTGCCGCTGGCAGCGCGTCAGGTCGATGCCGGCGCTATCGGGATCACGGTGGCGCGAGTGAGGCATGCCGAAGCGCTGGTGCAGCACGGTATCCAAAGCATCTTAATCGCCAACGAGATCGTAGACGAGCCGCGGATCAAGCGCCTGCTCGATCTATCTCACCATGCCGAAATCGTTGTCGCGGTCGACAATGCGGAAGTAATTGATGACATGGGCCGATGGGCGCGCAATGGCAAGAGCACGCTGAATGTCGTCATTGATCTGGAGCTCGGTCTGGGCCGTTGCGGCGCCCCCGTTCAAGAGGCACTTTCGTTGGCTCAGGCAGCTCTTGGGGCAGGGCTAAGGGTACGGGGCCTGATGGGGTACGAGGGCCATTTGCAAAAACTACCCGACACGGAGGAAAGCCGGCAGCGGCGGGGCGAGGCGGCCAAGACACTGGTCGAGACCCGCCAGCTGCTGGAACGGAACCAGATTCCGGTCGACATCGTGACCACGGCTGGGACTGGCTCCTACAAGACCTTGGCGGGATTTCCCGGCATCACCGAGCTGCAGGTTGGATCTTACCTGCTAATGGAAACGATCTACGCACCCTTCGCACCAGATTTCCGCTTGGGGCTTACCGTGTCAGCCACTGTAATCAGTAAGAAGGAAGGCGACCATCTCGTGATCGATGCCGGCGTCAAAGCTCTTAGTGGAGAGCGAGGACTTTCGTCTATCAAAGATACGGAAGGGTTACGCCTGACCGCGCTGCATGCCGAGCATGGCATCGTGCAGATTACGGATGCAAAGACCTCGCTCCAGGTTGGAGACAAGCTTGAACTCTGGGTAGCCTATGCCGACGCAACGGTACATCTCCATCGTGAGATGTACGGCATTCGAAACGGGATAGTCGAGGAAGTTTTCAAGATTGAGTACTAGGAAGAGAGCTTATGCGGTCCAAGAATACGGTTGCCCAAAGGGCAACAGATCTCTTGGATCCCCCGATTTCCTGTGTTGCTTGGTGGGGTCAAGAAACTCCATGCGGCTTTCCTTAGAGTCGTCCGCCATCGTTGCCGGCCTGCGGGATATGAAACGGGACATTTCTTGACCTCGGCGGGACGTGCAACCAAGCCCCGGTGTGAAATGCAGGCTAGGGTCAGATAGAACGCACTTGCCGATTGACATGTGATTCTAAAGCTTGCTACGCTACGCCACCGGCCCTGTCGCCAATTTAACAATTCAAGGGAGTCTTTTTGATGGGCAGAGATGCTTATTGGGAGAACGCCTTTTCAGTGGTCGAACCGCAGATCAATGCGGCTGGCGTGCACAGGTTTCCGTTCGACCCCTCCTTCCCCATCGATGTGCGTTATCTCGTGCAAGATGAGCGACAGGGGATTCGCATGAATCGTCACGACTACCTGGAAATTGTGCTGGTTCTGTCGGGGGGAATTTCCTTCGCAATCCAGGATCGAATGTTGCCTTTAAGCAAAGGCGATTTGATTGTCATCGGACCGGACGTCCGGCACACGAGCATCACCCACGCGGAAGGGAGACTGGCCTGCCTTTACTTTTCACCCGATCTGATTTGGTCCGGTGATCAGGCGCAGACAGACGCCGAGTATCTGCTACCCTTTTTCCGCCAGGGATCTGATTTCCCGCACGTCATCCGGAGGAACACAGGTGTTCCGGCGAAGGTCTTCCACTATCTTCGTCGAGTGCAAGCAGAGCTTCCGGCTGTCTCCAGCCGGGCGAGATTAACTGTGAGGACTTATCTCAAGTTCATCCTCATTTTGCTCTTGAATCATTACGCAACCCACCTCGGAGCCCTGAACGTAATGGATCAAAAGGAGCGCGCTTTAAATCGTCTGCGCCCCATATTTGAAATGATTGAGGCCCGCTACCAGGAAACAATCTCGGTTCGGGATGCAGCCCGGGCGTGTGGGATGAGTAGTTCCCTCTTCATGTCGTTCTTCAAAGAGGCAACCGGGGAGACTTTCCTTGCGCATCTGAATCTTTTCAGGATCACCAGGGCACAGGCGTTATTGTTGACTACCGACCAATCTGTCTCCCGCATTGCGCAAGAAGCAGGTTACTCCGACCACAGTCATTTCGGCGTGGCGTTCCGCAAGGCGGTGGGAATGAGCCCACTGGTTTATCGCCATCGATTTTCCTCCGAAAATCAATGCCTTTCCGAGCCCAGGCAGATTTCGAGTTTGCTACCGCACCTTGCCTAACCAGGCGGCCCGCGGTTTCGACATGAAGGCAGGCATAGGGTGATCCCTTGCCTCAATCTCAATTAGGAAACGCCGCCGCTTCTGGTCGGCGTGACTGCGCTTGCAACGCTTGGCTCGGTCGCTAACATGCGGAGTTGAGGGCCTCAACTCGTATCTGAAAACCCTTGCGTCGCAGGATATGCGGCGCAGGGCGAACGCGGTATTCGTCCTGGTTTCAGAGGGCACTCCAAGGAGGATTGCCGGTTACTTTACGCTCTGTGCCTACGGTCTCTCCCCAGGGGCTATTCCTGATGCAGCACAAAAGTACGTCCCTCGTTATCCGGTGGTTAGTGCGATGGGACGTCTGGCGATCAGTAAAGACGCCCAGGGAATAGGCTGCCTCAATTGTCGGCTCCTCGACGTGAGGTGCCAACCGCAGATCCCTCCTCTGCGGTCGGGATGACAAAGGGGAGGGCGGAGCTTCGGTCCGAATCAGATGCTGGTTGAAAGAACTGCAGATCCCTCCACTTCGGTCGGGATGACAAAGGGGGAGGGCGGAGCTTCGGTCCGAATCAGATGCTTTGAGAGAACCGCAGATCCCTCCACTTCGGTCCGGGACAAATGTTAATGGCAAGGTGTCAATGGGTCATCCTGTCGGCACGACAGACCATTAGGTACTGAACCAAGGTAAGATTTCGTCATCCCGACCAGAGCAAAAAATCTTACTTGCCAACACTGGACTCCGCCATGTTGAGGAAGACATTCGTCATGCTATCCGCTCCGCCGTCGGAGCGCTGAATGAGCAAGATCGAAATCAGATCATTGGTGGGATCGATCCAGCCCTCGGTCCCAAAGGCTCCCCCGTGGCCGTAGGTACCCTTTGTGTGTCCCGCCAGCTCGCCGAGGGGATTCGTCACCACTTCCCAGGCGAGGCCATAATCGGAGCCGCGCATCCATCCAACGGGATGGATCCCGGTGGTCTGCGGCTCAGTCATCACGTGCACCGAGAAGGGCGACAGGTAGCGGCGGCCTTCATAGACGCCGTCGTTGAGCATCATGCGATAGAAGTGCAGCAGGTCTTCAGCGGTGGAGTAAAGGCCCCATCCCGGCGCCGGAAAGACTGATCCCTGGCGGTACTTTGCCGGATCACCTCCAAGAATGCTCGCCGGGGCGCGCACGAGTTTGCCGTCTTTCTGCGCGTAAACCATGGCAATGCGCGAGATCTTGTCGGGGGGCGGGTAGAAGAAGCTGTCCTTCATCCCCAGCGGCCGGAGAATGTGCTCAGCGATAAAGTCTTCATACTTCTGGCCGGAGCAGACTTCGATGATGCGGCCGAGAATTTCGATACCGGGACTTGAGTAGCTCCACTGCGTACCCGGCTGAAACAGAAGCGGCTGTTTGGCAAGCTGCTTGACGACTTCATCGAGAGGCACACTCATCGTCTGCGCGTAGTCGTGGATGGCGGGAGGGCCGGGGTAGTCCTGAATACCCGCGGTGTGCGTGAGCAGGTCACGGATAGTGATCGCGTGGTCCGGA
>Ga0302325_10022163_pt1 | contig 13303 bp, 11 predicted proteins | sample Palsa_T0_2_FD_201948 | JGI IMG/M metagenome (GOLD analysis project Ga0302325, IMG submission 201948) | Peat permafrost microbial communities from Stordalen Mire near Abisko, Sweden - Palsa_T0_2 | ecosystem: Environmental > Terrestrial > Soil > Palsa > Peat permafrost | place: Sweden: Abisko... | reverse complement strand
CGAACACCCAGCCTCGCCATGACCACGCAGCTCTGGCCACGGCCACCCCCAGCCCTTCGCCGCGGCGGCTGCGGTAAGGTGCCCCGCGTGACTGTGCACGTTGAGGTGCTGCGCGAAGTAACCGACGAGGTGGTCGAGGCGTTCGCGCGCCTGACGCCCCAGCTGTCTTCCAGCGCTGATCCCCCGGACCGGGAGGCGCTGACGCAGATCGTCGGATGGTCAGCGTGCACGCTCCTCATCGCCCGGTCCGGCGATCAGATCGCGGGCACGCTAACCCTGGTCATGTTCCCGATCCCCACCGGCTTCCGGGCCTGGATCGAGGACGTGATCGTCGACGAGGCCGCCCGGGGGCAGGGCATCGGCGAGATCCTGACGACCGAGGCGCTGAGCCTGGCCCAGGCCGCCGGGGCCAAGACCGTGGACCTGACCTCGCGGCCGTCGCGGCAGGCGGCGGGCCGGCTCTACGAGAGGGTCGGCTTCCAGTCCCGCGATACCCGGCTTTACCGGTACACCTTCGATCCCGGCGACTGACGGCGCCAGCCTGGCTCCGCTGCTGGCGGGCGGGCGGCCCGGTCTACGCCGCGAGCTCGGCGACGGCTTCCAGCAGCCGGTCCACATCCGACCGGTCGTTGTAGTGGACCAGGCCGGCCCGGACCGCGCTGCCCGAGTCACGGATGCCGAGCGCGGCGGTCAGCTCCCAGGCGTAGTTGTGGCCGCTCCACACGTTGACCCGGCGCTCGGCGAGGTGCGCGGCCACCTCCGCGGGGGTCCGGCCGGCCACCGTGAAGTACGCGGTGGCGGTGCGGTTGAGCGCCTTGCCGTACGTCGTGACCCGCTCCATGGCCTCCAGTCCCCCGGCCAGCACGCGGAACAGCCGCTGCTCATGCTGCTCGACGGCGGCCATCGCGGCGAGCAGCCGCTGCCGCCTGGTACCCGGCGCGGCACCGTCCAGCGAAGCCAGGTGGTCGACGGCGGCGGTGACCCCGGCGAAGTCAGCGAAGGGCGGCGTGCCCTGCTCGAACCGTTCCGGCACCGAGTCCGGTGCGGGCAGCAGCTTGTCCGGGTGCAGGGACTCCAGCAGCTCGGGGGCGGCGACGACCGCGCCGACATGCGGCCCGGACCACTTGTACGCGCTGGTGGCGTAGAAGTCCGCGCCGAGCGCCGCCACGTCGACCGGGCCGTGCGGGGTCGCGTGCACGCCGTCGACGTAGCACAGCGCCCCGGCGTCGTGGGCCTGGGCGGTGATCGCGGCCACGTCGGGCCGGGTGCCGAGCACGTTGCTGGCGGCGGTCACGGCGACCAGCCGGGTGTGGTCAGAAAGCAGCTCGCGGTACTGGCCGGCCGGCAGTTCTCCGGTCGAGATATCGACCTCGGCCCAGCGCACCACCGCGCCGGCCCGCCGCGCGGCCTGGACCCAGGGCCGGACGTTGGCATCGTGGTCAAGCCGGGACACGATCACCTCGTCACCGAACTCCCACGACCGGGCGAGGGTGTTCGCCAGCCGGTACGTCAGGGTCGTCATGTTCGGCCCGAGGATGACGCCCTCGGCCACCCCCCCGGTCAGGTCGGCCAGCGCGCGGCGGCACTCGGAGGTCAGCGTGCCCGACCGGACACTGGCCGGGAACATGCCGCCCGCGTTGCCGATGCCCGACCGGTACGCATCGCCGATCGCCTCGATCACCGGGCTGGGCACCTGCGTGCCGGCCGCGCCGTCCAGGTAGGCGTAACCGTCGGCCAGGGCTGGGTAGGCCGCGCGCACCGCGGCCACGTCGAACGCCATGAGATCAGACTTCCTTCCGGTACCGGTCCGGCCGGCGGCCCCCGCTGCTCAGGCGAGCCGGCCCGATGCCCGGAGCATCGCATGCCACGGGTCTTCGCGCACGGTCACCCCGGTCCCGCCGCCTCCCCGGCTGTGAGCGAGCCCGCTGGCCCAGCCACCCAGCCCGGCCGCGGCCGCCATGGCCCGGCGGCCGGCCGCGACGGTGGGCGGGCCGTCCGGCGGCAGCTGCGGCATCCCGGCCCGCCAGCCGATGAGCAGGATTTCAGGGTCGGCGGGGCGGTAGTCCTTGCCTTGCGAGCGGGCGAGATCCCAGGCGTGCAGATGCCACTCGGCGCAGGCCGCCCCGGCCATGCCGCCCACGGTGACCACAGTGTCGCGGTAGCGGTGGTGCGGCAGGTCCCAGATGGGCGGGAGGCGGCGCGCGTAGCCGCGCGCGCTGCGGGCGAACGCGGCGATGTGCTCGGCCGCGGGGGCATCAGGCAGGGCCGCGAGTTCGGCGGCGTTCTGCCGGGCCAGCTTGCGGGCCAGGGTGTCGGCGGGCACGCCGGTCGCCATCAGCCGGGCGAGCCGACTCACCGGGGCGTCGTCGAGGTACTCCTGATAGTCGTCGGCCACGCAGCGCAGGTGGCCCGCCAGGTCGGCCACCCGCCACTCGGGACACGGCGACGGGCCCGCCCAGGCCTCTTCGGTCAGCCCGGCGGTGAGCTCACAGATGACGGTGATGCCATCGTGGAAGGCCTCGAGCGCCGGGCCAGGCCACCAGCCCCTCATGGTCGTCCCCTCGAATCCGTGCGCCCCACGGTCCCTCCCCCTGCCGCAAATCCGGCACCGGTGCGCCAGCCCCCGGGCTAGCCAGCGTGCCAGAGATGACGGTCCGCCGCTACCCTGCGGCGGATGCCACCCGCGGCTCACGCCGCGGTCATCCTGCCGTCAGCCATGGTTCAGACGCGATATCCCAGGACCCGGCCATGTCGGGACCGGGCGCACCAGTGCGCGCGGCCGGCAAAAATTGAGATGACAGTCTTCACAGCGACAGCTAGCGTGCGAATAATGCCCCCCCAACAAGCGAGCCCTGTCGCGCATGCTCCCACGGGGGGAACACCGCTGGCCTCGCTTTGGCGCACGCGTGGCTATCTGCAGCCCTACCTGTGGCAACTCGCCTTCATGCTGGCGGCTGCGATAGTGGCGGTCGGCACCGAGATCGCCATTCCGCTGCTGACCAAGTCCGTGATCGACGGAGCCATCGCGCACCACCGCCGGGGCCTGCTGATCCCCCTCGGCGCCGCGGCGATCGCGCTGGGCGTCACCCAGGCGCTGCTGAACCTGCTCCGGCGCTGGGTCCAGGCCAGCGCGGTGGCCGGGATGGAACGGTCGATGCGGGCCGACCTGTATGCGCACCTGCAGCGGCTGCACGCCGGCTTCCACGACGAGTGGCAGTCCGGGCAGCTGCTGTCCAGGGCGACGACCGACCTGTCGGCCATCCGGAGGTTCGCCGGCTTCGGCACCGTCTTCCTCATCACCAACGTGGTGACCTTCGCCGTGGTGGTGGCGCTGCTCATCCACCTGAACTGGTGGCTGGGCCTGCTGACGGGCGGCGTGCTGCTGCCCGTGGTGGTGGTCAGCACCCGGTTCGAGCGCCGCTACCGCGTGCTGTCCCGCCTGGCCCAGGACCAGCAGGGCGACCTGGCCACGTACGTGGAGGAGGCGGCCACCGGGATCCGCGTGCTCAAGGCGCTCGGCCGCCGTGACGAGGCCGCCGCGCGCCATCGCGAGCAGGCCGGCCGGGTGCTGGCCACCCAGATCAGCAAGGCGCGGCTGCGCGGCACGTTCTGGGCCGGCCTGGACCTGATACCCAATATCCTCATCGGCCTGATCCTGCTGCTGGGCGCGCTCGCCACCAGCCGCCACGAGCTGACCCTCGGCGGCCTCGTCGCGTTCATCACCCTGGCCCTGCAGCTGGTATGGCCGATCGAGGCGACCGGTTACATCCTGTCCAGCGGCCAGGAAGCGGCCACCGCCGCCCAGCGGATCTACGAGATATTCGACACTGAGCCAGCCATCACGGGGCCAGCCATCACCGGGCCAGCCATCACCGGGCCAGGCCGGCGGCCGCGGCAGCCCGGGCCATCGCGGCTCGTCTTCGACCGGGTCGGGTTCCGCTACCCGGGCGAGCAGCGGGCCGTGCTCCGCAGCGTCTCGCTGGACGTGGCGCCCGGCCAGACGGTGGTGCTGGTCGGCGCCACCGGCTCGGGGAAGACCACCCTGCTCCAGTTGGTCCCCCGGCTGGCCGACGTGACCTCCGGTGCCATCCTGCTCGATGGCACGGACATCCGCAGCCTCCCGCTGCCGGAACTGCGGGCCCGCGTGAGCTGCGCGTTCGAGGAGCCCACCCTGTTCTCGGCGAGCGTCCGGGAGAACGTCGGCTTCGGCGCGCCCGAGGCGGACGACGACGCGATCGAGGCGGCGCTGGCCGCGGCCCAGGCCGGCTTCGTCCGGGACCTGCCGTGGGGACTGGACACCCGGATCGGCGAGCAGGGCATGACGCTGTCCGGCGGGCAGCGCCAGCGGGTCGCCCTGGCCCGCGCCATCCTGGCCCGGCCACCGGTGCTGATCCTGGACGACCCGCTGTCCGCGCTGGATGTGCACACCGAGGCGAAGGTGACCAGCGCGCTGCGCACCGTCCTGGCCGGGACCACGGCGCTGGTGGTCGCGCACCGGCCGTCCACGGTCAGCCTGGCCGACCGGGTGGCCCTGCTCGAGGAGGGCGAGATCGCGGCCCAGGGCACCCATCCGCACCTGCTGCGCAGTGAGCCCCGCTACCGCGAGCTGATGAGCGGGCACGACCGGCCGCCGCCCGAAGCACGGGCACCCGAAGCACGGGCACCCGAAGCACGGGCACCCGAAGCACGGGCACCCGAAGCACGGGCACCCGAAGCACGGGCACCCGATGCCCAGGCGGCGTCATGACCGCGGACGCCTGGCGCGGGATCGCGGCCGAGGACGCCGACCAGGTCACCGGGAAGCTCTCCGCGCTGCTGCGCAGGCGCGGCCGCCGCCTGCTGACCAGCCTGCTCCGCCCGTACCGGGGCCGGGTCGCGGCCACCCTGGTGCTGATCATCACCGCGAACCTGGCCGCGCTGGCCGGGCCATGGCTGGTGGGCCTGGCCATCGACACCGGCCTTCCGCCGCTGATCCACGGCGGTGATACCGGGCCGCTGGCCCTGATCGTGGCGGGATTCGGCGCGGCGGTGGCGGTGCAGGCGCTGGCGAGCCGGGCGTTCATCTCCTCCATGGGCACGCTGGGCGAGCTGGTCGTGCTCGAGCTCCGCCGCCGGCTGTTCGCCCACTTCCAGCAGCTCCCCGTCGCGTTCCACGAGCGCTACACCTCGGGACGGGTCATCTCCCGGCAGGTCTCCGACGTCGACTCCATCTCCGACCTGTTCGAAGACGGCCTGGACTCCCTGGTGTCAGCGGTCTTCTCACTGGTGCTGGTCGGTGCCGGGATGCTGCTGCTCGACTGGCCGCTCGGGCTGGTCGTGCTGGCCGGGTTCGGCCCGCTCGCCGCGCTGACCCTCTGGTTCCGGCGCGAGTCCTCATCGGCGTACCGGCGGTCCAGGGAAACGATCGCCCAGGTCATCGTGCACTTCGTGGAGACCTTCGGCGGCATCCGCGCGGTCCAGGCGTTCCGCCGGGAACACCGCAACGAGGAGATCTTCGGGGAGCTCAACGCCCGGTACGCGGAGGCCAGCCTGCGCTCGTCCCGGCTGATCGCCGTGTACTCCCCGTCCATCACCCTGGTCGGCAACCTGGCCACCGGCGCGGTGCTGCTCTATGGCGGGCTCCGGGTGATGGACGGGGACATCAAGGTGGGCGTGCTGGCCACGTTCCTGCTCTACCTGGAGCGTTTCTTCGACCCGCTGCAGGACCTGTCGCAGTTCTACAACTCGTTCCAGTCCGCGGCCGCTGCGCTCGAGAAGATCTCCGGCGTGCTCGAGGAGGAACCGGCGGTTCCGGAACCGGCCACGCCGGCCGCTCTGCCGGGCCGCACCGGCCGGGGCCGCGAGGTCCGGTTCGAGTCGGTGCGGTTCGGCTACCGCGGCTCCGCCGTGCTGCCCGGACTCGACCTGACCATCCCCGCTGGCCAGACGATGGCCCTCGTCGGCGCGACCGGCGCCGGCAAGACCACCGTGGCCCGGCTGCTGGCCCGGTTCTACGACCCGGGCGAGGGCCGGATCCGGCTCGATGGAGTTGATCTCCGCGCCCTGCCTGACCAGATGCTGCGCCGGGAAATCGTTCTGATCACGCAGGAGAATTTCCTGTTCAGCGGGACCATCGCGGACAACATGCGGCTCGGCCGGCCCTCGGCCAGCGACGCCGAGGTCGAGGCCGCGGCGGCCGCCATCGGCGCGGACACCTTCATCCGGCGGCTGCCGGGCGGCTATGACGCGCCGGTCGGCAAGCGGGGCAGCCGCCTGTCGGCCGGGCAGCGGCAGCTGGTCTCCTTTGCCCGCGCCTTCCTGGCCGCGCCCGCGGTCCTGGTGCTCGACGAGGCGACGTCACTGCTGGATATTCCGGGCGAGCGGGTGGTGCAGGCGGCGCTGCGGACCATCCTGGCCGGGCGGACCGCGGTGATCATTGCGCACCGGCTGTCCACGGTCGAGATCGCCGACCGGGTGATCGTGCTCAGTGACGGGCGGATCGTCGAGGACGGGCCGCCCGGGCGCCTGCTCACCGCCGACGGTGAGTACTCGGCGCTGCACGCTGACTGGCGGGCGAGCCTGGCCTGAATCGGCGCCCCGGCGTCCGCTAGGCTGAGCGCCGTGCCATCGATCGCCAGACGCAAGCCGGTAAGCGCGGAGGCTCAGCGCAAGCACGAAGCCGACACCGCCCTCGCCGCGCGGTTCGACGACCTGCTCAGCCGCGCCAGGGACAGTGAGCACGCCCTGCGTGAAGCGCAGGCGGCCCGGGCGCCGCTCGCCGACCTGCACCGGCTCGGCCTGGATCTGGACCGGGCCCTGACCGACGTGATGCGGGCCGCCTTCGCCGCCGAGCGGGCCGAGATCGGGCCGCGCGGTTACGACGACCGGATCTACCGGCGCAAGGCCAAGGCCACATCCGCCGTGCGCGCATGGACGGCCGAGGCGGAGCGCCTGCTGACCCTCCGCGAGAGTCACGAGCTGACCGGCATTGTGCGGCTGCCGCCCAAGCCGGTAACCCGGCCCGCCTGACCCTGGGCCCATTCGTTCCGGTATTGCGGGGCCATCCGCGGCCGACTGCGCGGCACTACCGCGTGTTCACCCGCTATCCCATGATGACTAGTCCCGGGCACCACCCAAAATGGGGCACACTGGAGGGGATTGCCCTACCGGGCTCCCCCGTACGGGTTATCCGCTATCACGGGTATCCATAACCATGCGGAAAGTGCATCTACCAGAACGTACAAAGGGTGACTCAAAAAACCGTCACAACGGACTATGTCGCAGACTGTGTTTGCCCCGGCACACTATTATGTGATCAAAGCCACAGCGAGAACATGACCAGGAGGCACACGAATGTGCCCGCACACGCCACTGTGCCCGGAAGCGAAAGCGCCGGACCGTGAGGCGGCCCGTACCGTCGTCAGCCACCCCGAGCAGGGCTGGAGCCTGCTCTGTAACGGCATCGTGGTATTCGAGGACACCGGCGAGATACTGCCCGGCGGAGGCACTATTGCCCCGCACCGGCCCACGGACGTGCGAATGCCGGCGCCGCTGGCCCGGGCCGACTACTCCCCCGATATCGACGCGGCCGGGTCGTCGGCACTGCCGGCGGCGTAGCGCCGCCCCTTAACGCGGCAGGCCGAGCACGTCGCGCAGCCAGGAACTAACCGCATCCGCGACCGCCTCGGGCCTTCTCGAGAGTGCATGTGACTCCCCTGCCAGGACCACCAGCCGGGTGGCGTCAGCAACCTCTGGCACCCCGAACGGATCCCGGTCGCCGTTGACGACGAGCACGCCGGTGCCGGTCTCGCGCAGTTCGGCCGCTCGCGACCGTTCCGGGCGCCCGGGCGGATGCAGCGGAAAGGCCAGCGCGACCACGGCCCGGGCCCCGGCCGCGCGCGCCGTCCGGCAGGCGACACGGGCGCCGTTGCTACGCCCGCCCTGGATCAGCGGGAGGCCGGCGCCGCCTCCGGCGGGAGCCGTCCCGGCGGGCCCGCGCCGCAGCGCGGTACTCCCCAGCGCTGTGTCCCGCAGCGCCGCGATGACCTCCAGCCACGCCGCGTCCTGCCGGGCCGCGGAGCCCGGGGCGGGCCGGCCTTTGACCCGGTAGGGCTGGGTCACCATGGCCACGACACCGCCCAGCCGCAGCGCCGCGTCCCGGACCGCGAGCAGGTCGGGCGTGTTCACGCCACCGCCTGAGCCGTGCGTGAGCACGAGCAGGAACGCCGCCGGGCCCGCCGGGACCTGAGCCGCGCCGGGCAGGCCGGGCACCGGCCTGGTCACGTCCACCCGCGCCGCGCCGTCGCTGGTCACGATCTCCACGCCGGGCAGCGTAGCCGAGCCGCCCGCCCCGCCCGCGCGCCCGGAACCCGGAGCCTGATTTCTGGCCGGATCAGTCGAAGACCTTCTCCATGTCGTGCACGCGCTCGGGATGCCGGCGTAGCAGGTAGGCCAGGTAAATCACGCCCACGGCGAACCAGATGCCGACGGCGAGCCCGGCCTCGCTGATCGGGTACGGCAGCGGCGAGACGAACGACAGCACCGATGAGCCGACGCCCACCGCCGCGGCGAGGACCGGGATCAGGATCAGGGAGCCGATCGCCGGGATGACGAAATGCAGTAGCCAGTTGAACTCCTGCCGGGCTTTGCGCAGGTAGTAGCCGATGCTGGAGATGTTGATCACGATGTAGATGCAGAGCATCACGGCGGTCAGGATGGTGGCGAGCAGCTCGAACGCGACCACTGGCCCGTATCCCAGGGCGAGCGGGAGCGCGATCACGACTGTCAGCAGGGTCTGCACCGCGATGCCCAGCACCGGGGAGGCGTACCTGGGATGGGTCCGCTGCAACGGCGACGGCAGCAGCCGGATCCGCGCCATCGCGTACCAGGTCCGGGTGGCGGCGATGAGGGCCGAGTTGCCGTTGGCGAAGAACGAGTTGACCACGGCCAGGAAGACAATGATCCAGCCGTAGCCCCACAGCTGCCTGGCGAACAGGATCCAGGGGCTGCCGCCGCCCAGCGCGCCATAGGTGGCCAGGTGGGCCGGCCCGACGTAGGCCGCCGCCGCGTACGTCGTGAACAGGTAGAAGATGCCGATGATCACGCAGGATCCGAGGACCGCCCGGGGCACGGCCCGGCGCGGCTCGCGGGCCTCCTCGGCGAGCGGCGCGGCGGCCTCGAACCCGACGAAGGCCAGCATGACGTAGATCGACCCGGCGACCACCCCCGACATCCCGTGGAAGCCCTTGACCGTGGCGAACTTCAGGGTGAACACGCTGAGCGTGTTACCCCCGGGAGCGGCTTTCACGATCATCCAGACCGACAGCGCGACGAACACGACGATCTCGAAGGCGCCGAGCGCCACGCCGAATCCGGTGCCGAGCTTCACCCCGCGGTAGCCGAGCAGCGCGGTCAGGGCGGCCGATGCCAGCAGGAACACGATCCACATGGCCCTGAAGTTCCAGCCGAACTCCTGGTTCAGGATGGTGCCGACGAAGTAGCCGATCAGCAGGTTCACGATCGGCCCGACCAGGCCGGTGATCAGCGCGTACCCCCAGCCCACCAGGTAGCCCACGATGGGGTGCAGTCCCTGCGCCGGGTAGGTGTAGATGCTGCCCGCGGACGGCAGGTGCCGGGCCAGCTGGCCGATGGAGATCGCAATGATGACCGCGGCGATCATGGTCAGGATGACGGAGAGCGGCAGCGCCCCGCCGGCGAATCCCGCCGCGACGGCCAGCGACGTGGCGACGGCGGCACCGGGCGCCATGAACGTGACCGACTGGAAAAGCACCCCGGGCAGGCCCACGGTATGCCGGGCCAGGCTCGTCCTGGGCGCGGTCCGGGCGGTGTGGCGGGCCGGTGCGGGGGTTTCGGAAGCGGCCATGGCAGACCTCTCTCGAGTGCGGGCCGGGCCAGGTGCTGGTCCAGCGCGCACACCCCTCCGGCCTTCCGGCCTCACGTGGCGTGGCCTTTCCTGCGGACCGACGCGCCAGGCAGCGGTGATCTCCCCATGAGTGTCAGGCCGGCCTGGAAAATTGTCAATCAACTAGATCGGCTTAATAGGCTTTGGCCGGCAGGTCCGGCTCCCCGAGGATGAGATGCCCGCCTCGGCGCGGGCATGGCCTGCGTGAGCGCCGGCCCGCGGGCCCGGCGCACGCCCAGCGCGGCCAGGGCGCCGATGACGGAGAACCCGGCCGCAGCGGCCAGGGCCGGACGGTATCCGCTGGTCACCGCCGCAGGCCCGGCCAGGTTACCGCTGGAGTTGAAGATCGCGGTCGCGACCGCGATGCCGAACACCGCGCCGAACTGGCGCAGCGTGTTCAGGATGGCCGACGCCTTGCCGAGCACGGCCGGGCCGACCGCGTTCAGCGCGGCGGCCGGGATGGTCGGGATGGCCATCGACACGCCCACGCCGGCGATGATGAACGGCGCGAGGTACGCGGTGTAGCCCGCGCCCGAGCCGGCCAGCACCACGATCCAGGCGAACCCGGCGGCCTGCAGCAGCAGGCCGGGAACCATCAGCAGACGGGCCCCGATCCGGTCCGACAGCGCGCCCGCGAGCGGCGCGATCAGCAGCGGGGTCGCGGTCCACGGCAGGAACCGCAGGCCCGCCGTCAGCGGCGAGTCGCCCCAGCCGAGCTGGAAGAACTCGCTGGTCATGAACGCGGCCGCGTAGATCGAGGCGCCCAGCAGGAAGACGGCGGCCACCGCGGCCGAGAAGCTGCGCACCCGGAACAGGCCGAGCGGGATCATCGGCTGCGGCGCCCGGGTCTCCCAGATCAGGAACGCGCCGAGCAGGACCGCACCGAGCGGCAGCCCGGCCAGGACATCGGTGCCGGTCCAGCCCGCCTGCGAGCCCTGGACCACCGCCCAGATCAAAGTGGCCGCGCCGGCCGACACCAGGGCCAGGCCGGGGACGTCGAGCCGGGTCCGCGGACCGCGGCTCTCGGCCAGCCACTGCCGCGCGCCGATGACCGCCGCGATGCCGACCGGCACGTTGACCCAGAACACCCAGTGCCAGGACAGGCCCTGGGTGACCGCCCCGCCGATCAGCGGGCCGGCCGCGACGCCAAGACCGGAGATCCCGCCCCAGATCCCGATGATGGCGCCGCGCCGCTCTGGCGGGAACGCCGAGCTCAGAATGGTCAGGCTCAGCGGCGTGATGACCGCGGCGCCCAGCCCCTGCACCGCCCGGGCCGTGATCAGCAGGCCGACGCCTGGCGCCAGCGCGCAGGCCGCCGACGCCACGGTGAACAGCGCCAGTCCCGCGGTGTAGACGCGCCTGCGGCCGAGCCGGTCGCCGAGCGCCGCGGCCGTGACGATGCCCGCCCCGAACGCCATGTTGTAGGCATTGACCGTCCACTGCAGCGTGCCGAGGCTGCCGCCGAGCGAGCGGTGGATCGAGGGCAGGGCGGTGACGACCACCAGCGCGTCGAGGACGACCATGAAGAACGCCACGGCGGTCAGGGCCAGGGTCGTCGCCTGCCGGCCCGGCGATGCGCCGGGCGAGGCTTTTGCTCCCATAGCGACCCGGGTGCTGGTGGTCATCACGTGCTCCAATCAGAGACTTTTCTTGAACGCGGAAGGCGCCGCTCGATCGGGATTTGCTTTAGCTGCTGGCCCGGGGCGGCACCTCGCCGAGCTCAGCGACCTCGACGCCGCCATCACGGGCCACGCTCGGGCAGTCCTTGGCCAGGCGGAGCGCCTCGTCCAGGTCCGCGGCGGTGATCAGCGAGTAGCCGCCCAGCCTGGTATCCGGGCCGCAGTTGCCGACCGCGCCGGTCTCGAGGCCCGGCTGGCCGATGTCGGCGACGTGGCTGCCCAGGCCGTCGAACCAGGACATCCAGGCTGCGGCCGACTCCGGCGTGCGGACGGGGTCGGGCGCGGTGCGGTAGGTGAAGACGAAGTTCGCCATCGATCTGCTCCTGTGCTCGTGGCCGCAACCTTCTGGCTGGCTGGGCCGGTCACTGGGGCAGACACCGGCCTCGCGCCAAAGTGGGCGGCCCGCGAGCGCCCACTTCGCGGCCGCGGCGGTGTCGGTATCAGAGCAGGCATGTCCGCAGCGGGAGGCAGGGATGCGAGGGTGGAACGGTGAGCACAGAGCTGATCGAGGCGGCCCGGTCCGGGGACGAGACCGCGTTCCAGCAGCTGGTCGGCCCGTACCAGCGGGAGCTGCAGGTGCACTGCTACCGGATCCTCGGCTCGGTGGCGGACGCCGAGGACGCGCTGCAGGAGACACTGGTCACCGCGTGGCGGAGCCTGGGGCAGTTCGAGGGGCGCGCCTCGGTCCGGACCTGGATGTACCGGATCGCGACCACCCGCTGCCTGAACATCCTGCGATCGGCTAGCCGGCGGCCCGCGATGACCCTGCCGGCAGGCGTCGAGCCGCCCGAGCCGTCCCGGATCAGCGAGGTGCTCTGGCTCGAGCCGTATCCGGATCTGCTGCTGGAGGAGTTGCCCGACGCATCGGCCGGGCCGGAGGCCCGCTATGAGGCCAGGGAGGCCATGTCGCTGGCATTCGTCACCGCGCTGCAGTTGCTGCCGCCGCGCCAGCGAGCCGCGCTGATCCTGCGCGACGTCCTGGGCTTCCCGGCCAGCGAGGTCGCGGGCATGCTGGACACCACGCAGCAGTCCGTGACCAGCGCGCTCAAGCGGGCCCGGTCCACGCTGAGCCGGGAGTTGCCGTCCGCCGACACCGAACCGCCGCCGCCGCCCGACTCGCCCGTCGAGCGGGAGCTGGTCGCCCGCCTGGTGGAGGCGTTCGAGACGGCCGACGTCGACGGCATCGTGGCGCTGATGACCGAGGACGCCTGGCTGCGGATGCCGCCGGTGCCCTTGGAATACCAGGGCCGCGAGCTGGTCGGCGAGTTCTTCTCCGTTGTGGCGTTCCGCCAGGGCCGGCGATACCGGCTGATCCAGACCCGGGCCAACGGCCAGCCCACGTTCGCGGTCTACCTGCGCGACCCGGTCAACGGGCTCTGCCGGGCGTTCGGGCTGCTCGTGGCCACCCTGTCCGGCAACCGGGTCAGCGTGATCACGCGCTTCGACAACGCCACGCTGTCGCCCTTCGGCCTGCCGCGCACCCTGGCCGACTGAGGCTGGCTGGGTGCGTGCTGCCTGCCTGGCCCGGAACGATCACCGCGCTGAACGGGCCAGCTTGACTAGCCGTATTGAAGACGCACAGCACTAGGGCCTGAGGACCTTCTTGAGGAACTGGCCGGTGTAGCTTTCCTCGACGTCCGCCACCTGCTCGGGAGTGCCGGTGGCGATGACCTCACCGCCGCGCGAGCCGCCATCGGGACCGAGGTCGATGACCCAGTCCGCG
>Ga0302325_10022162_pt1 | contig 13303 bp, 14 predicted proteins | sample Palsa_T0_2_FD_201948 | JGI IMG/M metagenome (GOLD analysis project Ga0302325, IMG submission 201948) | Peat permafrost microbial communities from Stordalen Mire near Abisko, Sweden - Palsa_T0_2 | ecosystem: Environmental > Terrestrial > Soil > Palsa > Peat permafrost | place: Sweden: Abisko... | reverse complement strand
AGGTGCTCGCAGAGGGCATCAGGGGCGGCTTCGCGATGCTGTATGAGACGCTGTGCAACCTCGAGACCCTCGGCATCTGCCGCCGCGGCTACTTCATCGAGGGGATGGGCGGCGCGCAATTCGCGCTGCCGGGCGCGGTAGAGCGCCTACGCGCCGTCGGCAGCGGCCTCGCGGCTGCCCCCAGCGAGCGCGAACGCACGCTTGTGATTGCCGCCGCCGACCCTGCCCAGCCCTACGGTGCTGCGCTGCCCTGGCCGAAACGCGCCGGCCACGATCGCCGGCCCTCCCGCGTCGCCGGTGCCTACGTGGTGATGGTGGCCGATCAACCGGTGCTGTACGTGGAGCGCGGCGGCAGGGGACTTCTCACGCTTGGCGCTGCTCAGCTCGAGCAGGCGCTGGCGGCGCTGGCCGAGTCGGTCCGCGCCGGGCGCGTCGCAAAGCTGGCTCTCGAGCGCATCGATGGCGAGCCGGCGATCGCCTCAGAGCTTGCCCAGCCGCTGATCGAGCTGGGCTTTCATTCCGGGCCGCGCAAGCTCACCCTCACCGCGTGATGGCAAGGGCGGCGCCTCGGCGTGTCGGTCACAAGGGGGCCGCCCACATCGAGCCTGGCAACACCCTGGCGAGCTTTGACGCCGCCCTGCGCCACGGCGTCGACATGATCGAGCTGGACGTGCTCAGCGAACACCCCGATGGCAGCGGCAATCTGCTGGTTGCGCACGATTACCAGGACATGCACGCGCGCTCGCCGCTGAGCTTTGAGCAGGCGCTCGAGCACCTGGCCGGCGCGGACTTTGCCGCAATCGAGCTCGACGTCGACATCAAGCTGCCCGGCTACGAGCTGCGCGTGCTGGAGTCCCTACGCCAATTCGACCTCGTGGGGCGGACGCTCATCAGTGGAATGTTCACCAACAGCCTGGCCCGGATCCGCGCCGCCGAGCCGACACTGCGTCTGGGCTGGTCGGTCCCGCGCGTGCGCCGGGACTACACCACCGACGCGCTCACCGCGATACCCGCACTGGCGATCCTCACCGGTTACCGAGCCATGCTTCCACGCCGCGTCCTCGTGGCGCTGAGGGAGCGACGCTTCGACGCGATCATGGCCCACTGGCGCGTCGTCTCAGCAGGGCTCGTGCGGGCCGTGGCCGAGGGCGGGGGAGAGCTCTACGTGTGGACCGTCGATGACGCGACCCGTATAGCCAAGCTGACGGCGATGGGAGTTGACGGGATCATCACCAACGATCCGCGCCTGTTCGAGGCAGCCGGTGAGGCAGCGCCGCCGATCAGCCGATCTGGCAACTCGCCGCGCTGAAGGATGCGGGATCGGCGCCCGCGAGGCTGTGGCGCCCGGGGGTGGTGGTGCGCGACCCCGACTGCACGATGCTGGCGCCGAGGCGCCACTGGAAGCTGACGACGCCCCGCAGGGTGAAGGCGGGCTTGCCGGGGACGGGCGTGAGCGTGAAGCTGCGCCCGGCCTGGCGCGGGGCTGTGGCTGTTCCGGCCTCGACAAACCCGGTGCTGGCGCCACCGCCCAGGTCCACCCAGTGGGTGGTGGTGGGGTCCAGGTACTGGACGCGGAAGCTCATGTACATCGTGCCGTGGGTCTGATCGTCACCGGGCATCGATCCGCGGATGCCGATCGTGTCAGGCTGGTCGGCCGGGCTGCACACGTCGATTGTGGCCCACAGCAGACGTGACTTCAGCACCGAGTGAGGCGTGCTGGGGGTCGGTTTGGTCGGCGGCAGAGGTTCCGAGGCACCCAGCGCAGTCCCCGCCGGCAGCGCGGCGAGCGCGCAGATGGACACGGCGGCCAGGTGGCGATGGACGGGCTTTGTGCAGGCCATGGATGCAAGATAGCGCTGGTCGCTTGGCCGGGCGCCACCTGCTCCCGCTTGCCTGCGGCGTGTGATATGCCTGGATGATGGCCGGGATGCGCTCGAGCGAGGTGGTGGAGCTGCTTGGTCAGGTACCCGCATTCTCCACCCTGGAGCAGAGTGACCTGGAGCGGATCGCCCAGCTCGCGGTGCCGCGGCGGTTCGAGCCCGGGCAGGTGGTGTTCCGCGAGGGCGACTCCAGTGACACGTGTTACATCGTGCGCGACGGGCGCGCCCGGGCCACTCACGAACATGGTGACGGGCGCACCATCACGCTCGCGACGTTCGGACCGGGTGACATCTTTGGCGAGCTGGCGATGTTCGAGGATGAGCGCCGCTCGGCCACCGTCGAAGCGGTCGAGCCCACGAGCGTCGTGGCCGTGCTCGGCCCCGACATGCGAGCCCTCATGAACGAGCACCCCGAGATCGCCACCCGCCTGGTGATCGCCCTCGGCAGGCGCCTGCGGGAGGCCAACCAGCGCCTCTCCCGCCAATCCTTCCAGACGGTCCAGAGCCGGGTCGCGATGGTTCTCAGCGAGCTCGTCGCACAGGAGGCAGACGGATCCGAGCACGTTCTCGTAACCACCACACAGGCCGATCTGGCGCAGCTGGCGGGCTCCTCACGCGAGTCCGCCAGCCGTTTCCTGGCCGTCCTCGAGCGGGCGGGTGTGATCTCCCAGGGCAGAGGACGCCTGGTGGTTCATGATCCGGAGGCGCTCAAGCAATATGTCTTCTAAGAGACCATCCGCGCGTGGGAACAGGGGATCGGCACGCGAGATCTCGGCCGGCGGAGTGGTGGTGCGTGGTGAGGACGTGGCAGTGATCGTGCCCACGCGGCGAGGGGCTGACGGCGCGCCTGTGCTGGCGCTGCCCAAGGGACACCTCGACCCCGGCGAGAGCGCACTGGAGGCAGCCAAGCGGGAGGTCCGTGAGGAGACGGGGATCGTGGCCGAGCCTGTACGGGAACTGGGCGAGGCCCGCTACTGGTACAAGCGGGACGGTCGCACGATCGGAAAGTCAGTCACCTTCTACCTGTTCAACTACCTCGAGGGCGACACCGCCGACCACGACGATGAGGTCGAGGAGGCCCGCTGGGTTCCGCTGAGCGAGGCTGAGACGGCGCTCAGCTACGAGACGGAGCGGGAGATGGTCACCCGGGCGCGCGCCTGCCTGGAGGAAGGTGGATCAAAAGACCGATAGCCTGTCCCGAACCCGTGCAGGTCCTCAACTTCTATTCGACGATCTTTGCCGACGAGCTCATGCGGGGGCGCAAGACGGCGACCATTCGTCTCGGCGACAAGTCGAGCAAGTACCGCAAGAACCAGGCTGTGCTGGTGACCATCGGGTATCAGTATTCGCCTCGTGAGCGAATCTTCGAGGCCGTGATCGACAACGTCGAGGTGATGAAGTTCGCGGACCTCTCACCGCGGGACATCAAGCACGACAACCCCGAGTTCCGCCGCCATGAGGAGCTGCTGCACTTTCTCGAGCAGATCTACGGTCGCACGGTGTCGATGGAGGACATCGTCACGGTCGTGCGCTTCTCCCAGATCATCGACAAGCCGACAGGCATGACCGAGGCCATGAAGGGCTTCGGCGGCGCCCAAAACTGACGCACCGCGCGCGCTCTGAGCGCTGGCAATCCCCGCCTTCGACTGCCAGCAACCCGTAATCGGCGCTTGATCTTCTATATATTATGGGAGCAGTTGGCACTCCCCAGTGGAGAGTGCCAAAAAGGGTGGCCCGATCCTCAACCGAGTACCACGGGCCGCCGGTCGCATTCTCTAGACGGAGGTTTTTCAATATGAAGCTCAAGCCCCTGGGCGATCGCCTGATCGTGCGGGCGATCGAGGAGGAGCAGAAGACCGCTAGCGGCATCGTCCTCCCCGATACGGCCAAAGAGAAGCCAGAAAAAGGCAAGGTGCTCGCCGTCGGTGACGGCAAGCTCGACGAAGACGGCAAGCGCATCCCGCTGGACGTGAAGAAGGGCGACGAGGTCTTCTACAGCAAGTACGGCGGAAGCGAGATCAAAGACCCGGAGACCGGAGAGGACCTGCTCGTACTGCGCGAGTCAGACGTCCTCGCCAAGGTCGCTTAAGGAGATCTGAAAGAACATGGCTCACAAGGAGATCAAGTACAACTCAGAGGCACGCAAGGCGCTGGAGGCGGGCGTCGACGCGGTAGCCAACGCTGTAAAGGTCACGCTCGGCCCCAAGGGCCGTTATGTCGTGCTCGACAAGAAGTTCGGCGCGCCGACGATCACCAACGACGGCGTCACGATCGCACGCGAGATCGAGGTCGAGGACGTCTTTGAAAACCAGGGCGCCCAGCTGGTACGCGAGGTGGCGACCGCCACCAACGACGTCGCAGGCGACGGCACCACAACCGCGACCGTGCTCGCCCAGGCGATCGTGCGCCAGGGCCTGAAGAACGTTGCAGCCGGCGCCAACCCGCTTGCGCTCAAGCGCGGCATAGAGAAAGCCGTCGAGGAGGTCGTGGCCAACATCGCGACCCAGTCCAAGGAGGTTTCCGGCAAGGACCAGATCGCCCGTGTGGCGACGATCTCCGCTGGAGACGAGGAGATCGGCGACGTCATCGCCGACGCGATCGAGAAGGTCGGCAAGGACGGCGTGGTCAACGTCGAGGAGGGTCAGACGTTCGGCATGGACCTGGAGTTCACCGAGGGCATGCAGTTCGACAAGGGCTACATCTCGCCCTACATGGTCACCGACCAGGACCGCATGGAGGCAACTCTCGAGGACCCCTACATCCTCATCGCCAACCAGAAGATCGGCTCGGTCCGGGACGTGCTGCCGGTGCTCGAGGCCGTGATCCAGAGCGGTAAGCCGCTGCTGATCATCGCCGAGGACGTCGAGGGCGAGTCGCTGGCCACCCTGGTCGTGAACAAGCTGCGCGGCACATTCACCGGCGTGGCTGTCAAGGCGCCGGGCTTCGGCGACCGTCGCAAGCGGATGCTCGAGGACATTGCGATCCTCACCAAGGCCGAGGTGATCACCGAGGAGATGGGGCTGAAGCTGGAGAACACCCAGGTCTCCCAGTTGGGACGCGCCCGTCGAGTGGTTGTGGCCAAGGACACGACCACGATCGTCGATGGCGCTGGTGACAGCGCGGCGATCAAGGGCCGCATCAACCAGATCAAAGCCGAGATCGAGAACACCGACTCGGACTTCGATCGCGAGAAGCTCCAGGAGCGCCTGGCCAAGCTCTCCGGCGGCGTCGCCGTCGTCAAGGTGGGCGCGGCGACCGAGACCGAGATGAAGGAGAAGAAGCACCGGGTCGAGGACGCACTGCAGGCCACCCGGGCGGCGCTCGAGGAGGGCATCGTGCCGGGCGGTGGCGTTGCGTTGCTGCAGGCCTCATCTGCGGTCAGCGTCAACGGCGGCGGCGAGGACGACGAGCGGACCGGAGCGCGAATCGTGCTGCGCGCGCTCGAGGAGCCTCTGCGCCAGCTCGCCGAGAACGCCGGGCTGGAGGGTTCTGTCGTGGTGAACGATGTGCGCAAGGCCAAGAAGGGGCAGGGTCTCAACGCGGCCACCAACGAGATCGTGGATCTCGTTGCGGCAGGCGTGATCGACCCGGCGATGGTCACCCGCTCGGCGCTTCAGAATGCTGCGTCGATCGCCAAGAACATCCTCACCACCGAGGCGATCGTCGCCGAGATGCCTGAAAAGGAAGGCGGCGGCGGCGGAGGCGGCGGCATGCCCGACATGAGCGGAATGATGTAGCCAGCACCAAACGCATTCGCCCGCCACTTAAGTGGCGGGCAGTGTGGTCCGATGGGGATCAGCGAGGGCCCGGCAGGATGCCGGGCCCTCGGCTTATTCGACCTCGGCGACCGAGCGGGGCCCGTGCCCGATGTACTTGGCGGTCGGGCGTATCAGCTTTGCCTCGCGCTTCTGCTCGAGGATGTGGGCCGACCAGCCCGCCACTCGCGCGCAGGTGAACATCGGCGTGAACAGGTCAGGCGGGACTTCTGCGAGGTCGAGGACCACGGCCGACCAGAACTCGACATTGGTCGCCAGCACGCGGTCAGGCCGGCGCGCATGGAGCTCGGCCAGCGCCGCCTTCTCGAGCGCCTCGGCCGCCTGGAAGCGGGGCGAGCCCAGTTCGCTGCAGGTGCGCCGCAGCACCCGCGCACGCGGGTCTTCGGCGCGGTAGATGCGGTGGCCGAAGCCCATCAGACGCTCCCCGCGGTCGAGGGCGGCCGACACCCAGGCCTCGGCGTCGCCGGTCTGTTCGACTTCATCGAGCATCTTCAGCACGCGCGAGGGGGCGCCCCCATGCAGGGGGCCGGAGAGCGCACCCACCGCCGCAGACAGCGCTGCAGCGCAATCGGCCCCTGTGGAGGCCACCACCCTGGCCGTGAAGGTCGAAGCGTTCATGCCGTGCTCGGCCGCCGAGATCCAGTAGGCGTCGATCGCCTTGACGTGGTCGGGGTTCGCCTCGCCGCGCCAGCGGATGAGAAAGCGCTCGGGGATCGTTCGCCCCGTGTCGACCTCCGCCTGAGGAACGGGCGGCTGCCCGGCTTCGCGAGCCGACTGCGCCACGAACGAAAGCGCCATCACCGAGGCTCGTGCGAGGTTGTCGCGCGCCTCCTCGTCGGTGATGTCGATGAGCTGGCCAAAACCCCACTCCGGCGCGAGCATCGCAAGCGCTGACTGAACGTCGACGCGGTGATCTCCCGAGCGCACTGTCAGGGCGTGGGGTTCGGCCGGAGGCAGTCCCGGTTTGAAGCGCCCGTCCACAAGCAGGCCCCACACCCGCTCGTAGGGGACTGCGCCGACCAGGTTCTCGATGTCGACGCCGCGGTAGCGCAGCGCGCCACCCTCTTTGTCGGGCTCTGCGATCTCGGTCGCGAAGGCGACCACGCCTTCGAGGCCCGACTGGACCTCTGGTGCTGCCTGAACCGCGCTCATGGCACTCGCTTTCTGAGCTTGATGCTTGACGGGGTGGCTGCCTTCTGGGCAGATGCATATCGTCGCAGGATTGGGCCCAGGAGTAGGCTGCAGGCGTGCCTGACAGTGATCTGATGTTTCGCTCGGCGCTCGAGCTGGCAGGGATGGTGCGGGGTGGAGAGATCTCTTCCCGGGAGCTTGTGGAGATCTCGCTCGCGAGGATCGAGGAGCTCAACCCGGCCCTGAATGCGTTTGTGGACATCGACGGTGAGCGGGCCCTGGCCAGCGCAAATGAGGTGGGTTCCGGCGATCCTCGCCCGTTTGCGGGTGTACCGATAGCGATCAAGAACACGCGCGCGGTCGACGGTCTGCGGCTCACCTATGGCTGCTCGCTGATGTCCGAGCATGTCAGCCACTACGACCACAACATCACCCGCCGCCTGAAGCAGGCGGGCTTCGTCATCGTCGGCACGACGACCTGCCCCGAGTACGCCATCCTTCCTGTCACCGAGGCACGCCTGTTCGGTCCGACCCGCAACCCGTGGGACCTGGAGCGCACGCCCGGTGGCTCCTCCGGCGGGGCCGCCGCGGCTGTGGCGGCGGGTATGGTCCCGGTGGCCCACGGCACCGACGGCGGCGGCTCGATCAGGATCCCTGCTGCATGCTGTGGGCTGGTGGGGCTGAAGCCCACTCGCGGGCGAATCTCGGCTGCTCCGGAGCTCGGCGAGTCGACGCTCGGAATCGATGGCATGCTCACGCGGACGGTCTCAGACACCGCTGCCATCCTCGATGTCCTGGCCGGCTATGAGCTGGGTGACGCCACCTGGGCGCCGCCCCCGGGCGAGCCCTTTGCAGAGGGCGTGAAGCGCACGCCAAACGGCGAGCAGGCAGGCCGGTTGCGGATCGCAGCCACGACCACACCCCCGATCGCCGATGCCCCCGTGGACCCGATCTGCGCACAGGCGGTGGGCGACGCCACCGAGTTGCTGCGCTCGCTCGGTCACGAGGTCGACGAGGTCGATCCTCCGTGGCAGCTTGAGGGCCTGAGCGAGCTCTTCGGGCAGGTGTTCTCAAACCACATCGCCCTCTCGATCGGCTACTCCGGCGTCGTGGCAGGGCACGTACCGACCGCCGAGGACATGGAGCCGATGAGCTGGGCGATCTTCTCGATGGTCAAAGGGATGAATGCCATCGAAGGCATGGGCGCGGCCGTGCGACTGCAGGCGTTCGCGCGCTCGCTGGTCTCCTTCCTCGACCCCTACGACGCCCTGCTCACGCCCGCGCTTGCCCAGCGCCCGCTGCCCCTTGGCACGCTCGACACGGCCGCGCCGGACCCCATGTCGACGTTCACCCGCTCGGGCCTGTTCACGCCGTTCACGCCGGTGTTCAACGCCACCGGCCAGCCCGGCATCTCGCTGCCGCTGTTCGAAGGGGCTGATGGACTGCCGCTGGGCGTGCAGCTCGTCGGGCGCCCGGCCGCGGAGGCGACGCTGCTGGCCCTGGCGGCCCAGCTTGAAGCTCAATGGGAGTGGGCCGGGCGGCGCCCGGCAATGGTGCAGAGCGTCGCCGAGTAGCTCAGCCGACGCCGAGCACCGCAGCCATTCGCTGCGGGCTGACCCCCAGGGTTTCGGCGTCGGCGGCGCCGCGGAGGGAGGTCATGGCGCTCTCCATCAGCTCGGCCTCGTCCCAGGTGGCAAACACCCTCGGCCCGGCGAGCGCCTCGAGCAGCCGTAATGAGCGCGAGACGATCGGCGTGGGCACGTGTACGAGCAGGCGCCGGCGCCCCAGTGTGCGCAGGACGATCCGCACGATGTCGTCGTGGCTCAGGGTTTCCGGCCCCGCCAGCTCGAAACGCCGGTGGGGCGCTCCATCGCTGCTGCGCAGAGAGGCGAGCACGCAGTCGGCCACGTCCTCGACCCAGATCGGCTCCGACAGAGAGCGCCCCCGGCCCGAGACGGGCATCAGGGGGAGCAGCGCGAGGCGCTCCAGCAGCGTTAGCCAGGGGTCGCCGGGGGCATAGATGATCGAGGGGGCAAAGACGACCGAGCAGAGGTCGGCCTCGCTCACGGCCTGCTCGGCGAGCGCCTTGGCACGCAGGCAGCGCGTGCGGTGATGGGTGGAGGCACCCAGCGCGGAGAAGAACAGGAAGCGCTCCACACCGGAGCGCTCGGCCGCCTCGACCATGCGCCAGGTGGCGATACCGTCCAGCTCCTCGATCGATCCACGCGGCTGGTCGCGTGTGGAGGCCGCCAGATGCACGACCGTGTTCACGCCCCGCAGCGCGTTGCGAAAGGAGCGCGGGTCGGCCAGGTCGCCGAGGGCGATCTGGACGCGCACTCGCTGGGCGCCGAGCCGCCGCGGGTCGCGCACGAGGCAGCGCACGGGAGTGCCTTCCCCGACCAGCCGACGGAGCACCGCAGAGCCCACAAGTCCCGTCGCGCCGGTGAGCAGGAGCATCGTTCGTACAATATGCGTCTCTCCAGAAGACCCGCAAACCAAATACGAAAGAGGCTGAATGGCCTACGTGATCGCTGAGCCGTGTATTGGCACCAAGGACAATTCGTGTGTCGAGGTGTGCCCAGTGGACTGCATCCACCCGACGCCCGATGAGCCGGGATACGACGCGGCCGAGATGCTCTACATCGACCCTGAGGAGTGCATCGACTGCGACGCCTGCGTCGAGGCCTGCCCGGTGGACGCCTGCTTCGCCGAGGACCAGCTGCCCGAGGAGTGGCAGAAGTACACGCTGATCAACGCCGAGTACTTCGCCAACAGCCATTAGGGGTGCCGAGGTGCGCTAGGCGTAGAAGCGGGCGATCACCTGCAGCTGGCTGAAGATGTCCTGCGAGAAGATCAGCACCACGATCAGCACGCCCGCCGCCGGGCCCCAGCGCCGGCCGGCGCCGCGCGCGCTCAGGACCAGCCCGGCGGCCAGCAGCGGCAGCAGCGGCAGCAGATAGCGGGGCTCGGCGTAGGTTCCGCCCTGCTTGGGGAAGCCCAGGTAGGAATCGGCTCCGATCAGGATCATCAGCCCGACGGCCATGGCGGCATAGACACCCAGCTCGCCCAGGCGCCGGCGCAGAGTGGCCCGCAGTGAGATCAGCGCCCGGATCGCCAGGAGCGCGAGCGCCACCGCGGGGATCAGGGCGACGTTGTCCACCCATACCGGGAAGGACGTATCGAGCCAGCCGTACAGGCCCACCGATCGGTCGAACCAGATCTGGCGGATGGGGGATATCCCTGCGAAATCGTGGGCCATCCCCGGTAGCCGGGGCAGGTAGAACTGCCAGATGTAGCTGGCCTCCCTGAGAATCCGCCCATTGGTCAGATGGATCGCGCTGGATACCACGCCCAGGCCGGGATGGTTGGAGAAGAGGTTGACGAGGATGTACACGGCGGCCGGGCTCATGGCGATCGCGAGGGCCAGCGCCGGGAAGCCGTAGGCGCGGCGCCTTGAGTCCTTGGGCGCACGCACGGCGAGCACCAGCAGTCCGATGATGACGCCGGGGATGAGACCTATGTAATTGAGCTTGGTGAGCAGGCCGCCGGCGCTCGCCACCCCGATCGCAATCGCCAGGTTCATCGTCAGCCCCCGTCTGAACGCGCGCGCGAGCAGATAGAAGGTCGCGGCAGACACCGAATAGAGCATCGCGTCGGGGTTGACGGAGCCGGACATGAAGCCGAGCAGCGGAGCCAGAGCGGCGCTCAGGCCACCAACCGTCCAGGCCCACGGGACCCGAGGGAGGGCCTCGCGCACGAACAGGTAGCTGAACAGCGCAGTCAGGCCTGCCATGAGCGCAGATAGCAGCCTCATCAGCTCAAGGCGGTCGAGCAGCGAGCCGCTTGAGCCGAGGGCGTAGGGGATGGTCTGGAGCGCGTAGTACAGCGGTGGCTGGTTGTAGGCAACCCCCGCGCCTCCTGCCCCCGACCGATCCAGCGGCTCGGCGAGCTGGTGCTCCAGGTGGCGCTGCTGAGCGTCGCTCTGAACGGGCTCGATTTCCGGATGCCAGCGAACTTCATGTTGGCGCAGGTCCAGCAGCGCGACCCCCTCCTCCTGGGAGTAGTCGGAGCGAGAAGAGTTGGGAAGTGCTCCGTTCTCGGCGATCTGCTGCACGTAGGCGAAGTGCGCCGGCTCGTCGGGCGCCTGAAAGGGCGGCGTGATGAGCGACCAGCAGACTGCGTTGAGGCAGGCGATGAGCGCGCAGATCCAAGCGGCACGTGGGAGGTGCCCGAGGGCGCGGCGGGTTGCGCGCATGAGCTTGGCGGCGCCGCTCCTAAGTCGCCTGCTCATCGCAGCTCCCTGAGGAGAAGCCTCGAGGTGAGCGCCGCGACGGCGAGCATCAATGCGATCAGGACCAGCACCATCCAGGTTCCGGCAGGGGCATGGCCAAGGCCCATGCGCCGGGCCACCGACGACGCCAGCGACCACCACGTCCGTCCCTCTCGCAGGTATTCGATGCGCAGCCTCACGGCTCTGCCCACCCTTCCCCCGGCGGTGGTGACTTCCACCACCGAGCCCTTGAGTTCGATCGGTTCGAGCGCCGCTCCAAACCCAATGCATATGCGCGCGTTGGGGATCGTCCTGGCCACGCGCTTAACGGGAAGCGTGACCGATTCGTCGATTCCCCAGCCCGCGTCGTGCTCGCCGCCGGTGATGGCGCGCGAGCCCGAAAGTACCTGCACCGTCACCCTGGGACCGACGTTGATGGAGGCTGAGATGCGCAGCGCGGTCGTGCCCTGCGGCACCGTTCCGGCGCTCTGGCACCCTTTGGTACCCCCCTTGGCGTATCCGATGGGCGCGCTCGCCGGGATCGAGTTTGTTCCGACGACCGTCACCGCCGAGCTTGACAGCACGAGGACGAGCGCCAACACAAGCAACGCCAAACTGGCGGCGAGCGCAACTCGCACGCTGCGCGCCGTCGTCCTCCCGGTCCGGGGCTCAGCAGGAATGTGGGAAGACTATCCGGACGGCGGGGACTCGCGGCGACGCTCATCGAAGACGTCAAAGACGGGTACGTCGTGAACGGCAGCTTCGATTCCGCGGCGCAGCTCCTCGGACTCGAAGCGGTGCGATTGCGGGGCCACCGGGTTGATGGTGATCGCCTTCAACTCGATTGGGTGGCGCACCTCGATCACGATGCCCTGGCGGCGGTACCAGCCAGGCGGGCGCGCCGACAAGAACACCTTGGTGGGATCCCCGACCACGATCCTCACCTCCCGGCCCCCCTTTCCCCTCGCGCTCAGCAGGCTCTGCAGGAACTGCTCGCTGAGGGCGCCGTCGATCGTAAAGGTGTCCGCGTGCGGGTGCTCCTGCAGCCAGCCCGCCAGTGCGAGGTGATCGCCGCCCAGGACCAGGCCCCGCGAAAGCTCGATTCCTTCGCCGCCGCCGTCGCCCCAGCAGGGAAGCCTGACCAGTTCGACAGCCGCCTCGGTGAGCGCCACCACGCGTTCGATGGTGTCCCCCAGGACCGCTCCCGTGGCCATCACCAGTCCGTCGGTCACCGCCGGCGATGACGCTGCGCGGCGGTCGATAGCGCCGTCGATCAGAACCTGCTCGGCACCGTAGCCGGCCATCGCATCGCTGACCGTGCGCACATCCGCGGCCACGCTGGGGCCCGCCACCTCGATCGCCCCCTGCTCGCGCAGCTCGGCGACGACGACTTCTCCAAGGGGCGTGCGCATCCCGGTCTCAGCGAGGCGCTCGTGGGCGACGCCGCTGGCCCGCAGCAGGGCCCCGGTGGTCGCAACGATGCTGCCCGCCACCAGCAGGATTCGCGGCTTGGCGATGCGGGCGTCGATCACGTCATGCTCCTCGCCGTCGCGGCCGATCGAGGTGACTCCCACGCGCCGGCCGGCCTCGGCGTGCTCGGCCAGGATCGTGGCCAGGGTCTCCGTCTTGCCCGTGTTCTTGGCCAGGCCGACCAACGCCAGCCGGCGCGCGGGCGCGATCAGCTCGAGGAGCCTCAGGGCTACCGCGTCCCGGGGTCGGTTTCGGCCAGGCGTGAGGCCAGCTCGCGTACGAGGAAGCTCGCCACGTGATGGGGGTAGGTGCCTTTGGAGAAGCCGGCGTCGTAGCCGAGCTCCTTGGCCAGCTCGTTGCTGACCCGAGGGCCGCCGCAGGTGAGAATCAACCGCTTGCGCCAGCCCTCCGCCTCGACCATCTCGACCAGCTCGGTCAGGTTTGAGATGTGGAGGTTCTGCTGGGTGACGGTCTGGGAGACGAGAACGGCGTCGGCGTGGAGATCGATCGCCCTGGCGACGAGCGTGCTGTTGGGCACCTGGCTGCCGAGGTTGTGGGTCTCAAACGACCTGTAGCCCTCCAGGCCATGGTGGCCATGAAAGCCCTTGAGGTTGAGCATCGCGTCGATCCCCACGCTGTGCGTGTCGGTGCCGGTGGCAGCCCCGACCACCACCAGCGGGCGTCCGATGTGCTCGCGGGCAAACGCTTCGATCTCATCCTCGTTCATGTATTCGATGTCGAACTCTTCTTCGCTCAGCGAGGCGAAGTCGACCGTG
>Ga0302325_10022158_pt1 | contig 13304 bp, 21 predicted proteins | sample Palsa_T0_2_FD_201948 | JGI IMG/M metagenome (GOLD analysis project Ga0302325, IMG submission 201948) | Peat permafrost microbial communities from Stordalen Mire near Abisko, Sweden - Palsa_T0_2 | ecosystem: Environmental > Terrestrial > Soil > Palsa > Peat permafrost | place: Sweden: Abisko... | reverse complement strand
ACGAATGGCAGTCACGTGCGGAGCTACGCGACGACTATACATTTCCCCACTACAAGAAGGATCTTTAACCGAGCAACGAACGAAGCTGGAGGTCATAGGATCGTGCCTGGAACAGCGATAGCGATAGAACGGGGAATGGGTCAGCCGCTTGTCCTTACGTCGTTGTCGTTTTAAATCACTAGCGTGGCATGGAATGGAAGTCCCCACGATTACTAAGTCACGAATGTGGATTTAAAAATGGCTCTAGAGTAATCCATATTGGGGCTAAAAAGGGAGCGGCCCGTAGAGACAAGATGAGGAAGTGTAACCTGGGTCTCAAGGGAGCCAAAACGAGGCCCCGTAAGAGTGCATGCTCAAGATTAGTCGGCGTGTGCTCAGGCGCGCTCACCCTCTGCTCAGGTTAAAGCGGCCGCTGCTCACGTCCATAGACTAAAACGGAACTAGCGAAGATGAGATTAGAGTCTGGCTTTGCTGTTAAAACAGGAACTTTATGGAGGGAAACTTTTGCCAAACCAATCCTTAATGTGTAGAGTGATTAGTCGAATTTGTCACTAGCAAGACATTAATTATAGTGATATATTGGAGGGATTAGTTCAATAATACTATGATAAAGTTGAATAATATCACAATAAGCCCTTATTGTGTATAAGCCTTGCATATGGTCGCTTAATATTGCTTAAAGCACGCCTCGCTCCGCTTACTAAGCTCATTTTCAAATTAGCGCTCTCGTGAAGCATATGCTTCATTTATGCATTATTTTTTGTTTGCTTAACTTTTACTTTAATTTAACTTAACTTAAATATTTATTAAAAATCTAGAACTCATAAGGCTACGATAACATGCCGCTACAAGGATTCACAATCCATCTTAGATAAGATGACGTCAGGCAACCACACTTTGTGTTTATTACATTATTACTCCTTGAGGCGTCATCTTTCAGTCACCTTGCATCTTGTCTTCATATTCCCGAGCACTCTTAGCTTCATCACATCGATCATTTACCGTCCCCACGGTTACTTCCAACATGGACAATCAAGAGGAGTTCCCGATTTGGATTGACCTCCAGGGCAACTACCAGCCGCCGGTCTTCGACCTTTCCGGGACCGTGCCTTTCGAGCTATACTTGAACACACGCAGAAGCGCTACACACGAGACAGATCCCCGAGATCTCGTAATCCTCAGCACCGGCTCCGTCTTCGACCTCCCAGCAGCGCTGGATAAAGGTCTCGTGGAGTTGGTTGACGAGGCCAGTAAGGAGGTAGTTCGTTATCAGGGCAACGCAGACCAAGTTCAGCAAGACACCCGGGCAACAACCACTTCCGAGACATTCATCACGCTCCCCACCAACGTCCAAGGCAAAGACCGCCCGATACGAACTGTGCCGCTGCACGCGGCGTTGTGCCTGCGCGCATTGGTCCGACCAGGGCACAAGTACCGCCTGCGACTGCGTGAGAAGGATATCGGCGTGCATTGGTGGGCCTGGGGCGGTCCTCCAGAGTCGCTCAGAAACGGCACCGAGCTACCGTCTACTGAGCCCAAAAGGCTTATCTCGAGCCGTCCATCGTGCTCCGGGGCATTCACTGTCGTGTCTGAAATGGCCATAACGCCTAAGCTTTCCATCGGCTTGTCTTTGGCAGGAGAAGCCCATGCCCGGGAGGAAGGGAGCGGGGCCGACTCCGAAGCACCATGGCCAGCCATCCAGATCACCATCACCAACACAAACGACCAGCCCATCACATTGAAGACAAGCGGAGACCAACCTCATCTCTTAGCTCCTGGCGAGTTTCCTAACCCGCGAGCGCGCGTCACGGCTGAGCGTCCGGACGTTCAGAACTTCTCCATCGTCGACCATGAGGCCCAAGAGGAGCTGATAAGTGACGCACCTACCTTTATCTCTCCCGTCGCCGGCGGGAGCGGGCGCGGCTGGCCGCGGAAGCAGTTCCTTACCCTCGCGCCTCAGGAGCGGGTTACCCGGACCGTCACGCTTCCGGGCCGAAGGCTCGCTGCCGGCAGGGAATACCACGCCAGCTTGAGACAGACAGGATGTTGGTGGGCGTACGGGACACTGGACGACTTGTTTGGTGACTGCAACGCTGTCTTAAAGACCTGGCCGGCGGGGCCGACGCTTCAGATGTTGCTGGCAAGCGAGGATGTGGTGGTGTTGAGATGTTGAGCTGCTGTCGTTAGAACTATATGCCTCGCAGCAGCAGGATTACTTCTCTTGGAAACAAATTTCCTACGAGAAGCAAAGATCAGTCACAAGGGCTTACGAGATATCTAGACAATTCTACACAGAGCAACTAGTCCTGCAGTGCTAGTTTTCCCGGCACCGGACGGGTTTTGCACGAATGCTCACGTGTTCGTGGGCTTCTTCGAGGAATTTCGACACAAAGATCTCATAATTGCACATGCGAGGCAGACAAGACCCCAGAGGAGTTCGAGGTGAGCGGGCTTCTGGCAATCATGGAAAGGATGCTTGACGGAACTATCGATGTCCCACAAACCAAGCTCGATGTCTCACAATCCAGGCTTTTCCACTTTGCCGAGCGGATGGCCCAGTCTAGCTTAAACAAACTCCTGTAAGTGAAGTATCTAGAAGCGGCTTTCATTCCGAGGCTAACGTGAACATCTAAAGTGTCTCGAAAGCATTGAAAGCCAATCAGAGGATAGCCCCATGTATGATATATCTGATGAGCACCTTCATCCGACGAAACCACCCTTGTTATCATTGTCGCTCGTAGAATCACTGCCACGAATTTGAACAATAGAAAAATTGAAGGGACAGCAAAATAGCCAGCCTTCAGCCTTCTAAGTCAGGCTCCTTAAGCTCTAACCTGGCTTCCCCACGGGTTATCCTTTCCAGAGACCTGGTTCACATGTAGTCGTTCCCCGAGTCAATACTTCACCTCCTCTCCGGTCTACTCGCATTCAAAATCAATTCCTTCTCCTTTCCAAACTCATACACAAACTTCCCATCTCCCAATTCTACATGATATCCCTTTCCCTCTTCTGACTAGCCCTTTTCGAAATTTGCACTAGGATAAGATGCATGATCTGAAGAAGACTCAACACCCCAACGATGAACGGAATCAACTGCCCGGTACCGCTCAAATTATATCCCCGGCACGTCGTTCCACGCCAAGGCCATCTCAGTCGCACGCGTTGTTCAAATAATAACGCTGTACCCGGTCGGCGGCCCAAACCAAGCCAAAAGACTATATTCTCGTCAGCAACAATCATTATAAAAGATTGTGTCATTCACTATGGATATCTCTTTGAATCTATACTCCGCCTTCTTACTCAACCTAAACTTCTTAAGTATCTTCAACGTCCTCGGATCCAGCCTCGCAAAAGAAATATACAGCGCGCGCGCCACCTTCACCCTGATCTCTCTAAACCTCTTTAACCTCCCCGTCACAATCACTACCACAGAAGTCGAAACCACATTAAACAACAGCCTAAAAGCCCTGGCGCAAATATCACCACCTCCCAAACCGCATTCAGCACCGCAATAACAATATATGCCATGGGCTGATACCAATCCAGCATAATCTATGTATCCAAAAAGATCGTCGGCTCACAATTCGGCTGGTCCACAATCCCATTCTTCAGAAAACGATGACGGCCATCAAACCGGCATCAAACAGTAAAGACCGCGCTTGCGGTGCTGAAAATACTGCGAGCGATAGTCGCGAAGTGGCGTTTTTTGCTATCTCTTTCCCTCCTCTCTTTCTCGAAGAGATCAAGTTTGTCACGCGGTATCCGCCGATGACATTGTATCTTCCCCTCCGCACCATCTTCAAACAGCACATGGCGGAGATATGCGCGGGCGTGAAATCGCCAAATGGAAACGCGGAAAGTAAAGTACTCATTACGAAGATTTCAACCGCGTTCATATTTCCCTGGCCCAGCAAATTAGCACTGGCACTGTAAATTCCAGGAGAGCGTAACGGAGCTGGGAGCTTCGGAGCTATTTTGGCTCGCAAGAAACAAGGATAAACGGCTCATGCCGGCTCCAGAGACAGCTCCCTGGCTCTCGGCTACCATACGAAAAAACAGCAAATTAGTAGGAAAATAAGGTTACCTGCAGCGTGGCGTTTGCCATGCCGGCGAAGACTGCGATCATGATTATTAAGTTTGTATTCTGAGCGTCTCCGCGGATGGAGTCTGGGAGGAAGGAGTTCGCGAGCACAGTGGCGGGGAGTTGGAAGTAGGCTCCCAGCCGAATACCGAGACCAGAAAAGCCTGAGTCGTCTTGAAAGCTGCAGCCCCAGTTGGGATGTTTTGGGTCGGTACCGCGGGGAGAGAGCGGGGCGGGTGGTGGAAGGGGGAGCCCGAGGCTGAGGCTGAGGCGAGAGAAGGCTGCGAGGAAAGACAGAGAGCAAGCCATAACTACGGCATGTTGAACTTGATGTCGAAAGAGGCCGAGTTAGGAATTGTGCGCGGCTTTTGAATGAAGTGCCATGAGCTTCTTGGCGTGATAAGACGAATGAACTTTCGGAAATGGGTCATATATGGGGTCCAATTTTACTGGAATTAGGATTCTGGAAGACATAACCACCAATGAGAGCATGGGAACTTCAAGCACGCTCGAAGATCAAAAAACTTATCTCAATTTCTAGAAAGTCTGTTTTGCACTCGGAAAGTGCTGCCTTGTCGCCCGAATGCTGCATCCCATTCAGACGACCAATCTTTGCGCCCCCTCGAAAGCCACGCTCAAGCAACCCCTTTATGTACCGAGCCGTTGCAGGGGTCTTTGTCAGAGCCACCACAGAAAGATGCATGCAGAGAGATCCGAGGAGCAAGTTCAAGGGAAAGACTTCTCGCATCAATTGTGGGATTTCACACGTGCCCAGCCTGAATGAGAGCTGTAGGAATACAAGCCCATCACAGAATTGAAAGCACTGAAAATGGACTTTAAAAAAGCCGAAAGTCACTTGACCCTTGTTGAAACGCTGCACCTCTGCGTTCCAGATGACTAAAATAACATTATGTATCCAGTAATGAGGGACATTTCGATCTCAAAGCTGTTTGTCTCTCGTTGCACCTGTTTGCAAATGCTTGTGTAAACATGTCCACGTGATTTGTAATTTCCTTCCCCGTCAACTCTCTGCTGACAAAGTCCGGGGCTTGAGACATCTCCCGCCGGCAGCTTGTCCATTTCTAAGCCTATCCAATGATAATTCACGATCTCAAGTATTATGACTCAAAGGCGAGGATGAAGGCGGATTTTTGCCGGAGTTAGGAAATAAGGTTGCTTTAGTGATACTGTACCCGCGTTTTATCAGTCGAAGGTTCTATTAAAGCTTCTTCACATCTCCCAAATCAAAAGGTACTAGGACACCGGATTCAAGTCTCCCCAGAATTCATCAAAATAAGTTCATCGCCGCCATTCATAACTTTTGCATCGCCATTCGTCATTAAAATGGCCGCCTCGCGCTCCACGATTGTCCTCATCACGGGAGCAAACAAAGGAATTGGATTCCAGATAGCCAAGAAACTCGCAGAAGAACAATCATCCTACCACATCCTCGTCGGCAGTCGCGATTCAAAGCGAGGAGAAGAAGCAGTAGCAAAACTCCAAGCAAGTAATGTTGAAGCCATTACCATCGATGTTACCAGTGACGAATCAATCAGCGCCGCAGCCTCGACCGTGTTATCCAAATTCGGCCGACTGGACGTCTTAATCAACAATGCTGGCATTGCTGTTGAAGACAGCACCGAACCTGGTAACGGCTCACTCCGACATAGAATGTTTGAATGCTATAATGTCAACGTCTTTGGTGCTATGCAGACATTCGAGACGTTCACGCCTTTATTGGAGAAGAGCTCAAGTCCAAATGTGGTGTTTATTTCTAGTGGTTTGGGCTCATTTGGAAATCAAGGAGCAATGGGCGAGCATGCTGTGTATCGAAGCAGCAAGACGGCAATCAATATGCTGGTAATGACGTATGCGCATAGATATAGGGAGAAGGGTTGGAAAATCAATTCTTGTTGTCCTGGGTACGTGGCGACAGATCTGAATAACTTTCGGGGTGTTGGAAAAGTGGAAAGTGGTGCTATCAATGCTATTAGGTTGGCTACGTTAGGAAAAGACGGAGAGACGGGGACTTACTCTAGCAAGGACGGCCCATATCCTTGGTGATGATGTTGTGGTATTGGTGTGTTTTGAGCGAAGTGTGTTGGCTCATCCGCTGCTATACATGATCCAGGCACCAGCTGCTGCAGAGCTTTCTTTGATGTTCTGTACCCGTATATTTTGGGTAATTCAGAGCTTCCAAACTATCCAGTCGTTGAGTCTCGCTTGTCCAAGCAATCCCGCCACTTTACCCTGACCCTCTGTTCCGCCTTCCCATTTCTTTGGGCCTGCGAAGTAATTGACAAATCCTTCTGGCCCGGAAATAAATAGAAGCTTTGGCCCGGTGTGTGTTCCTGCGAGATCAAGGCGCTTCTCCGATCCGGTTGTTAGTTTTGATAACTTCCTTTGATCCAGAAACGTGTTCTCCTCATCCACAAGATAGTCAACAGTCAACCGACCAGGATGTCTTTGCTGAAGAGCTTCCAGTTCTTGAACAATACGTCCTGTCTGCCTTCCAGACTCCCAAGTCATGTTGTCCATTTGTCCCGTTCCACCTTCGCAATCCGATCTCCTCCGGTTTGACCACATAATTCTAATCCTTGATTGATTCCCACTCTTGTTTCTTCTTTCGAGTAAAGTGTAGGCAACTTGCAGTGCCGGAGCGATTCCCGTTCCACCTGCCAAGAATACAACTTCTGCCACATCCTCTGGCAGATCAAATCCGGGGTGTGGACCTCGCAGCTCAATTTTCGATCCGGCAGTCAACCTGTGCAGATACCCTGAGACTTCCCCATTATGCTCCTTCCTTATCAGAAGCCTCAAATCACTGTTCTCATGGGGTTTGGAGGGAGGAAGTGGCGTGTATGACCTCGCAATTTGGAGCTCTGGCTGCTTTACTTCCACAGACCACACTCCATGGTCCCACCACTCCTTGTATATATCTGCCGTATTCTCGTTCAACGGGCTTCGTTGGGGCCGAAGTGTAAGGATGATGCTCGTTGGAGAGACGGCTTCTTTCTTGATGATGGTGAAGGGAGTGAAACGTGGCGGGTCGAAGATTTTCGATTCAGACCTGTGTCGTCCAAGTTGGAAAGTTGCACCTGCAAGACATAGGACGAAAATCCCTCCGAGCCATCGCTTTCGGAAGCGAAATGTCCTTTTGTCCGTTGGGGACACAGTAAGTTCGGTTTTTACATTTCCGTAGAACCGCACATTTGGTAAGCTATAAAAATATATGCCTACTTTGTTTGGGATCGCCCGTGCGGGGGGGGTTAGACGATTAGGTGTTGGGCCATTGTTGAATGTTGATTTCCAGGGTGGCGTGCAGGAGAATTGGCGGTAGGACGGAAGCAGCTTCAGGGAGAACAGTTGCGCAGAAGATGGCTGACTGAATCTCGTTGGTGTTCTTGAGAGCAATTGCCCTGCGAACAAGCAAGACTTCCTCATCGGATAGTACTGAGTCGTTGACATTGGAAAAGAAACCGTGTCGCGTTCTGCCACATGGGCGGTGCGTTAATAGCAGATTGGGTGACTTTAGCTCCAAAAGCATGAGCGGTGAGCGAGCTTTAGACCATTTTACTAGATCCACGTCACTTATTAGCTTCCTCCCTGAGCTCCCCTCTCCGGCTCCCATCTCTTCACTCCAATTTCTCTGCACATTCGTTGCAAGAAGCACGAGCTCTTGTCAAAACCCTTTGGATGCAAACTATTGTCTTCTACCCAGTGGTAGCATGTTATATTCCCCTCATATATGTCGATGACCCGGCTGTTCCACTTGTTCGGAATCTCTATCCGATTCGTGTGAAGCATGGCCGGCCCGAACGCGGACTGAACCTTAAGTTCTCTCTTCACATCCATCACACCCCAACTTCGTCACTCCGCATCTTTCCACCGACTGAATCAACATTACTCGTTGCCTCTGAGTGGACTCGGGTCAGAAATGGATGCCTCTGGGCCCCGTCACAAGCCTCTGGCCCCTCTACCAGCTGCAGGAGTACCTCGAGCGACCAGCCCCGATCACTATGCTGCCAAGAGACTTGTAGCTTGCACAGAATGCCGACAAGGAAAGGTAATTAGGCGTCTCTTGAGTCTGATCCATGCCGTATACGACATTCGCTGTGCATTTTATACTCATCGTAGAATCAGTTTCGCTGACTGACCATGTCACTGACCACAGCTCCGGTGCGATCGTTCTCTTGACGAATCAGGGCCTTGTGCTCGATGCCGTCGCTTCAATCTAGACTGTAAGACAGAGTCAAGCTACCAAAGATATAACAAGAAGCTGTATGATACGTATCCAATCTTGAGATGGACCTCGCTGATAATCAGCCAGCAAAATCAACGAACTCTCTGAGCAGGTCGAGCACCTTCAATCAGTCATAGCCGGCCGCGCAGCTACACAATCCCCCTATCGATCAATCCATGAGCCCTCGGAATCTAGAAGAGCGATTTCAGAGATCCCAAACACAGAGAAAGATCAATCCGACTTAAATATCCAAGATTCTCCCAGGACCCGCTATCGCTTTGGCGATGGTGCCGTCTCAGTGTACAAAGAATTTCTAAAGAGCAGAAATCTCACGCCTCCTCCTATCCAACCATCCCAGAACTCAGATACGAAATCCCTTGGTGACGTGGAACTCAGGAAGGACCAAACGAAGGAGCTGTTCGAAATGTGCGTTTTTTAACCCACGAAGAGCAACGTGCACATGCTAAAGCATCTTAGTTTCTTTAAGCATTACCATCATTTCTTAGAAATCATTGATTCCTCTCTCTCCCCTGACCATTGCTTTGCAGCGTCTCCTCCTCTTTTCTGGGCAATCATCAGCGTCGCTGCGAGACACTATGGGCACAACGTCATGTTGTTTCGCTCTCTCAAAGATGCCTTTCTCAATCTTCTTTGGAGCACAATCTCAGTGCTTCCACATTCTCACTATACCATCCAAGCAATTCTGATCATAGCAATGTGGCCATTCCCAACAAATTCAATGTCTCGAGATAACTCATTCTTGTTGGTTTCAATTGCAAAAAGCGCGTCGATGCAGCTCGGGCTGCATCGACCAGACATCATCCAAGAGTTCCTGCGTGTCAGGACTCGACTTGATCAGTCAGAATTCCAAGACGCTGTGAAGGTTTGGGCTGGTTGTTTTATTGCTTCGCAATGGTATGTCTCGGAATCAATTGGACTTGCTGCACAATTTGATTGATCTTAACATCTTGGTAGCGTGACGGCGAGCATAGGTCAGCCTTCAACCATATCTTCGGACTGGGTACGTCTTATTCTCATATTAATTTACTATTTTTTCCTATGGGAGCTGAGAGCCAGCGTGATCCGTTTGTCCTTGAGTCTTAGGAGACAAATAACTCCGAAGCTCTCAGCTCCTTCACGCTTTTCTGGAATTTACAGTGCTAATTTGTTGGGCAGGTCGTTGATGCTGCTTGTGAACTTGGCAACAAATACACACTTCCCGATAATCTTCGCCATCACTTAATCATATGCAAATTTATGGCCCGGACAAATGAGCTGATGGCTCAGAATGACCGCTTTTCGAATGCGAATAATGCAGAGGCGGAAGGTGTCGTGCTTGTCACTATGCTTGAGCGGGATATCTCTGATCTTGACAGACAAATTGGGCAGAAGATTACTGGTTTGCAAGCCCTCCCGATCGTCTCTCCAATCTGCTAATCCTGTCAAAGCCGCACATCGTATCCTCCTTCTGATGGCGACTCTTCAGTATGCATATTCTTGGGTTTCTTTCCCTCCGTCCTGAGGTCCCTCTAGATTGAGTCACATTCACACCCCCTTCCCTTCAAATGTTCCCGAACGATGCAGTATATTGAAATTTTCTGATCAAGTAATGCTGATTCCGGGATCGTCTAGGTTGAGAACCTACTATTTTTTCATGAACTCAAACAACGAAATTCGGAAGCAAGGATTACTGAAAGGATACTCGACATCATTGACTCTAATATCCAAATGTGCTGAGGCAGATAAATCTTGGGACTTCACCAAATACGCGCCCAGCGGCTACGCACAGATACTGTCAATGGCAGCCATGTTCGTCATGAAGATTGTGCAGTCCACTTATTCCCAGTACATCAATATCGAAGAAGCTGAGAGTGCGTTCTGGTCGGTCGTCTCAATGATGCAAAATGCGTCTGTAGATGAGTACGATCTTCGACATCGTACTAGCATCATCTTGACTACGCTGTGGGACGTACATCTTTCTTTGACAAAGGAACGAGAGAAAGAACCCAGTCTGAATATCAAAAGTCGACTAGGAGCCAGCATCCTACATGACACCTTGTGGATGTGGAGAGAAAAGATAGGCATCAATGAAGCCACGGCTCGGCGGGGATTGAATTCGCAAAGTGCAGCTAGTAAGTCCTCTAGTTCAAGCAACCCATCTTGCTAAGATGTTGATTTTAATACAGTACCCGAATTGCCACGCGAGGCTATCGATTGGATGCCAGAGGGCGGTGACCCGAACTTGGAATATGCCGAGTCAATGAACTCTTACGGACGCATTTTTGGTTCTCTTGATGCAGACTGGATTTGGGATCTTGGGTTTCCATCAATCCTTCCGGTCGACGTCGATTCATTCGAACCAGTTTTTACCCCATAGCTCTCAATCTCTCCTGGTCGTATAGATCACATCCCAAGTCCGCCTTTCTGATCGGGAAACCTGACTTCGAGAGGCACTCTGCTTCCGAAGCTGAATTGCGCTTCGGAATCAGGATTCTTCAATTAACACTCCGATTCTTCGTGGAGATATTCAATCGACTGACCATCTGTAAACTATTCTTAGGATCGGGGCTGCTACGGAGCATAAATATATTCGAGTTACATGGACTTTAAGTAGCGACTTAACACTCGGTTGGCGGCCGAGTGTTGTGTATCAACCAATAGGAAGTCCGTTACATCTCAGATTGACTTCAGCCTTTCTCAAACATGTTGGAAACCGTCTTCTCAGCGGCGAAACTAGCCAATGAAAACATGTGTTGAGGTACGTAGGGCGACGCAATTCGACGGTATTTCCGAGGAGACGCAAAAGTCCGATGCCGTCGCATCGTATGTTTAATAGAAACTTGAAGTCTATATAAATGCATTGATTATTCTCATTCTTCTCATTCTCCATCATCCGATTATCCTATCATGTCACCATCGAATCTATCTAGACACTCTAATATCAAGTTTTAACTTTGTTGAGTTCACCTCTTTTAAGCTTCATCTAGCCATGACTTCGTCAACTTCCACTCAACCCATGACCCATCAGGCCCAGCTGACAAGCTCTGTCTCTGTACCGAACGCCTATTTGCTAAAATTCAGTCATAGAAATTCAACCCTCTCTCCGACACTCTTCTCAATGGCACCTTCATCCAAGGCTTCGAGCTCGATGACCGTCATGGCGAAGCACCCCGGCACTCCAACTCCACCATATTACCTCTCTCTTTGCCGCGTCTTCCACCATGGCAGAGAAATCGATGGCAATCCTTCCTCCTCACCTATATCACCAGTCTCGAAGTCGGCCCAAGAGTAGGAAATCCGCTATATGGCGCCGACATCCTGACAATGGGTTGGCATTCCGGCGCCCTATTCGGCCCCTCAGCTTCCGCCGTAGCAGTCAGTAAACTGCTATCGCTCCCCGCATAATAGATCGAAGATGCACTTGGGATTGCTTGCACTTAACCATCCGGGCATAATGTCTTCTCAATTCGGGAGCGATGTCAAGCGCAAGCAGCATGGCTTTGCAGCGCGAAATATGTGGTAGCCACGCAATTGGTGGATGGAGACGTATTGCTGCAGTCGTTCAGATACGATATGTTGGACAGATGACGTGTGGGAGTTGGCGGACAATACAATTTGCGTGCAGACATCTAAATTACCGATGCGGTCTCAGAGAGCGGTGGTTACGTTTAAGGATGGAACAGCCTTGAAGGCTGAGCCCAGGTCTTTAAGAGTTGTGAAACCAGATCTAAAAAATGAGGAGATTTTAGGGAAGTGGGGAGCTCTGACGAAGGGAGTGATTGATGATGAGAGACGGAAAAAGATTGAAAATATTTGCTTAGGGCTAGAGGATTTGGAGGATGTCATGGAGTTGAATGATCTCCTGGCGGGTCTCGCGAAGAACCCGATTGCTTGAGCAGCTTGTGTGTAGCGTCGAACGCCACACTGAGCTGGATTTGGCCTTGATTTCTACTTTTCATTTCGTTTTCCTGTTTTCAGCTAGTTCTTAAGTTTTTTTCTGTCTTATCAGAGCAATGATTGAAGAAAGTCTCACAATAGTCACACTTTGGCAGCAAAAAGTCAAAAGATTGATCGTCAGACGACAATGCACTTCATTTCATCTCTACTCTCGTCCTCACCCCCACCCCCTACTTCGCAAACTTTCCATCTGCTCCTCTCTTTCGTCCCCCGCCCCCACCCCTCTTCCACGCAGCTCTCCTCGCAGTCCGACTCATTCCTCCACTCCGTGCTCTCTTCTGTCTCTTCGCTCGTTCCTATCCAATCCAAATTAGCATTCATCCCTCCCACCCTGTCAGTCTCAACATACCTTTCTCTTCCTCTCCTCCTCTCCTCCCCGTCTCAAAAACACAACCCGTCCGCCAATCCTCCTCTCCACATGGCTTCTAGTATCCTCCATTGGAAAGGCCGCAGGTCCAATATCGAGGACGTCGTTGTCGAGGTCGGAGACGAAGGCGCGGGACATCCAGGCGGAGTATTTTGGAGCCCGTGGTGGTGGTGCGGCGCGGGGACGACGAGGCGGCGTGATGGGTGAGATGGGTGGTGAGCTGGAGGTGCGAGTGTGTGGTTTCATCTTGATTGTGGAGTGGGGTGGATGAGAGGTTGTTCTTGGTTGTTGTTTGGTGTGTGTGGGTGGGAGAATTGTTGTCTTGACGACGAAAGTGTACTTGACAACTGTTGGGGAGGGGAGAGGAAAAGTTGGAAGGAATGAAAACAAGAAGAGATTATATACTTGATAGATGTGAGGCGAGCACAATGGATTGCGGTTGGTATTGAATCTTGTCTAAATTGGAAGAACAGTTGAAAAATTAGTTTGGGAACGCTCTCCATCAAACAAAACAAACATGCGCGGAAATCAATGCACTTGCTTGAAGTTTTTCATTGAGAGGAGAGTTGTTGTGGTGTGGCTATTGTGCGAAGTATTGTGGTGGTATGGCAGAACACACAATAAGGGTAACAATAGGGGCATCACAATGCTAAGCG
>Ga0302325_10022157_pt1 | contig 13304 bp, 10 predicted proteins | sample Palsa_T0_2_FD_201948 | JGI IMG/M metagenome (GOLD analysis project Ga0302325, IMG submission 201948) | Peat permafrost microbial communities from Stordalen Mire near Abisko, Sweden - Palsa_T0_2 | ecosystem: Environmental > Terrestrial > Soil > Palsa > Peat permafrost | place: Sweden: Abisko... | reverse complement strand
ACCGCATCCTGCCAGGTTTGTACGCCTCCCATGCCGATGATCGGCACGCTGGCGGACTTGGCGACGGCGCGATAGACCCGGCTGATCAGATGCAGCGCGATCGGCTTAATCGCCGGTCCGGACAATCCACCGGTCACGTTCGCCAATCTCGGCCGCTTATTGTGGATGTCGATGGCCATGGCGGTGAAGGTGTTGATCATGGAAATCATCTGTGCCCCGCCATCGATCGTCGCCCGCGCGGTTTGCGTGATGTCTTCCACATTCGGCGAAAGTTTCACGATCAGCGGCTTGCGCGGCAACACGCGCTTCACCTCGCGCGTCAATTCCTTCAATCGGCCCGGATGCGTGCCGAAGGTCAAACCATCGGCCACGTTTGGACACGACACGTTCAACTCGACGGCCGTGAGGCAATCGAGATCATCCATCGCCCCACACGTTTCGACATAATCATCAAAACTGTGCCCCGCCACGTTCACGATCACCGGGCAGGGCATCTTGCGAATCAGCGGAATCTTCTCCGCCAGAAACCGCTCCAAACCGACATTGGCCAGGCCAATGGCATTGAGCATCCCCGCGCGCGTCTCAACAATCCGCGTCGGCTCGTTCCCCGCCCGCTCCTCGCGCGTGATCGATTTGGTGACAAACGCCCCCAGCCGCGACATGTCCATAAAATCCGCATATTCCCCGGCATATCCGCACGTTCCGGAGCACGTCAATAACGGATTGGCGAGCTTGAGACCGGGGAGTTGGATGGAGAGATCGGGCACGCTGGGACACTTTTATGCGAAGTGGGGGAAAAGGCAACAGAATTCAAGTCCCGAAACACCTGGCAGAATTGGACGTAATATTCGAGATCATATGACTATAATGATCTAACGTGAAAAACGCGATCAAAACAAAGCTAGTTCTAGCCGTTTTGCTGGCCATCGGCGCGGCCGCCTTGCTGGCGGCGATTTGCGGTCCAAGGGAGGTCCGACTTCTTATGATGTCGGTAGCCTTGTACTGTTGGGGCGTCCCAGCCGTGTTTGGGGTTTTAGTTATCCCGCGCCGAAGACGCTGATCGGTATTTCACGACTTTTTGGGTTTCCGGCCGATTCGCCGTAAAAAGGCATCTTTCTTCCGCTGCGTGTAATCGTCAGTGAAGGGAATGAATTCAGCGCTGTCCAAGCCTTGCAAAAGTTTCGCGGTCAGTTGGTCCTTCGCTTGGGCGAGCGCTTCGTGATGGCCGAGCGATGTTCTGTTCTTCGAGGTTTCTGCGTGTTCGGGTTCCATGGTTAATTATTTGTATACACCTTATGCACCGGCCTCCCCCTTAAAATCTCCGCTTTTCCCCAGCTCGTCACCTGCTTGAACGCGTCGCTTCGCAAAAATGCGGTGAACGCTTCCTGCGTAGTCCATTGGCTTTGGATCAAAAAACTCCCGCGCGAGGCGACGGATTCGTAGAGGTGCGAATCGACGTGGCCGTCCACGGTTTTCAGGTGCTCGATCACTTTGAGGAATCCGGATTTGAATTCTTCTTCCTTGCCGGGGAGGACGTCGTAGTGCATGCCGATGGTGGTCATTGTCGGCAAAGCTAATCGGTGAGTGGGGATAGGGCAAATGCGCACTATCGCGCGCTCGGCCCTGTTGTTGGGGGATCTAAATACTCGCCGAACCACGTGTTCGCCTCGCTCGTGATCATCTTTACGGCCATGATGCATAAACTCAGGTGATTCGCCCCATCCACGAGGATCAGCCGGCTGTGATTCGGATCGGCCGCGTGCAGGCGAATGCTCTCGGCGGGATGCAAAAATGTGTCGCTGTTGCCGTGAATCAAAAGGACCGGCGTATTCAGGCGGGAGATGGCGTTCAGGGGGCTGGATTTGTCGGGATCGAATCGGCCGAGGACTCCGACCTGTCTGACGATGTCCAGCATATCTCGATTCGAGAACATCCAGGCATCCGAGCCGAGCAACAGTGGCCCGCCATCGAGGGCGGCATCGTGCAGGGAACTGTATGGCTCCAGCGCGACGACGGCATGGACACGCGGATCGATCGCCGCCCAGCAGATGGCGGTGGACGCGCCGTAGGAGACGCCGATGACGCCGACATCGCCGACGATCAAGCATTGCTGATCCAATTGATCGAGCACCTGGACGAGATCGTGGGATTCGACCGCGCCGAAGGTGATGCGGTCGCCGGTCGATCGGCCATGGCCGCGCAGATCGACCAGAATCACGCGATATCCGAAGCTGGCCATCACGAATGAATAAAACTCGTACGGCGGCAATTCTTTTTCATCTCCCCAACCATGCAGCAGAAACAGCGTGCCTTTGGGTTGTTTGACGTGCCGGGTTTCGGGCCGCGTGGTGTCGAATCTCATACCAACATTGAACTGGCCATTCCCCTCGCTGGTGACCCACACTTTTCCCGGCCCAGCGATGGGTTCGACAATCCAGACGGATAACGACGCCGCCGGTGGACCGACGTTCACTCGAAGTTGTCGTGAAACATGGTGCTCGGCCAGAATATCCGCCGGCGCATCTCGGCCGCGCGTGGGCAGACCCATGTTTGGCGCTTCCGAAAGGTCGTTGGCGACGATCCCATTGCAGCCGGTCGATGCCAGCAAGAGAAGCCAGAAGATGAGCGGAAATCTGGCTGTTAAACAGTGTCCTGGCGGAATTCCCACATCCGGAAGGTACTCGTGATTCCGTGGATTTCCAATTTTCGCCGTGCGTTGCGCGGGGTGATTTCTCGGCGCAGTAATTCACCAGGCGACAGAAAAAATTTGGGCGATCCGGGCTGATCCTATAGGCTTCCAGTATCTATGCTTAAACTTCCAACTTCCTGCACCACCTCGCGCAGCAACCCAACATTGGCCGGCGGGAAGCGATGCCGGGTTAATTGCCTCGGCTTCACCCATTTCAACCGCTGCGATGCCAGCGGGCGCGGGATGTCTTTGAGAAGTTGGCAAACGAACGGCCGCAGGGTCACGCGGAGATGGGGATAATCGTGCCGGATGGGAGTCAATGCTTGGCCGATCCGCACCGTGACGCCCAATTCCTCCATCAATTCCCGCCGGAGGCAAGCCGCCAGCGTCTCCTCCGCCTCCTTCTTCCCACCGGGAAACTCCCAAAACCCGCCAAACGCATCTTTCAACCGCCGTTTACAGATGAGCACGCTCCCTTCCTTGACGATGATGGCAATTGCCACATCCACGCGCTTTTTCCGACCACGGTTCTCGCTCATTTTTTTGACAGTTTACGTCATCTGTCGGCTTCCGTCGCCTTAACACCAAAACAACCATAAATTCATCAGCCACAAACACTTATTCAATTTGGTTAATTCGTTTCTTACGCCGGAACTGAAATTGACAGCCCCCGTTTGCGTGGTTATATTTCGCCCTTCGTCGGCAATGACGAGCAAACCAAAGTACAAGCGGCTTCCTCATAGCCGTGGCATACTTCCGGAGGTGGATAGGAGCCACCCCTCCGGAAGTCTTTTTTTGGCCTGACCCTAATGGCCGTCGCGCGCAGCCAATTCCTCGCCATCGTCGGGCGGAACATTCCGCTCTGCCGCGATCACTTTCGATTGGTTCTGAACCTTCCAACATTCCCCCCAACCCGGCCCGGACAATTTATCCAGATCTCTTGCAACGATGTTGATCCCGATATGGACGACTTTCCGGAAATTGTCTGGGATCCCGGACAACGCGCCGACATTCATGGATTGGAACTCCGCTCCCCGCAGGCGGTCCTTCGCCGGCCGTTCTCGCTGGCCGGCCGGCGGGATGAATCGGATCATGTCGAGCTGGATATCATCCACCGCGTCGTCGGACTTTCCACCCACTGGCTCGCCAACCTCTCGGAAGGCGACCTGGTTAACATCCTCGGGCCCCTCGGCAACGCATTCCATTTGCCCCCGCCCCACGGCACCGCCCTGCTCGTCGGCGGCGGCGTTGGCATTCCACCCATGCTTTATCTCGCCGGCGCGCTGCGATCGCACAATGCCGTCGCCTTCGCCGGCGCGACCACCGCCGATCTTCTTCCCCTGCATCCCGATTCCCTCGGCGCCGAGGAATTTTCCCGCCACAACATCCCCGCGATCTTGGCAACCGACGACGGCTCGCTCGGCTTCCGCGGATTCGTCACCCAGGCATTGGAGGAATATCTCGACACCCGCCAGCCGACCCATCCCACGATTTACACCTGCGGCCCCGAGCCGATGATGAAGCGCGTCGCCGACATCGCCCTGCAGCGAGAAATCCTCTGCCAGATCGCCGTCGAACGCGCCATGGCCTGCGGCATGGGCACCTGCCAAAGCTGCTGCATCCGCGTCCGCAAACCCGACCCCGCTGCAGTTCCCTTGCCTGGCAAAGACTGGTGCTACCGCCTGGCCTGCACGGATGGCCCGATCTTCACGGCTGCACAGTTATTGTGGTGATGTTCCAAATGAGTTTTATCGGTTGGATTTCCCTTGCCGGCCGAAGTCCTTGACTCGAACATGAGAAGCCGTTGCCGATGCGGACCCCGTCGGCTGGCCCGGCGAAGTTCGATGCGGCATTCTGGGTTTGGAGAATGCCGCGACGAGCTTCAACGGGTCAGCCAACGGTCTTCGCGGCGACGGGGACTTCACCCATTCGAGCCGGCCGAGTTGATCGGCGCGGAAACCGTTACCGAAAAGAATCTTCATTCATTAATTGCCGTTGGCCAGATTACTTTCCCGCCACTTTCAGCAATTCCTGCTCGGCCGCCTTACACCACGCCCCTTTATCCAGCTTGGCCGCCACCGTCGGAAAACGGTGCGGCAATTCTGAAAGTGGGATCAAACCAATATCATGCAGCATCGGATAGATGATGATCTTCCCCGCCAACGTGCGATTTTCCACCGCCGCGATCCCGTCCACCGCGCCGGCCATGCCGCCGATGGCGTCCACTGAGCGGTTGGTGTCCAGCTTGTGCGATTTCACTTTCTCCAGCACGATTTTCATGTCGTTGATCACCGATCCGCTCGTGCCGAACATGTAGCACTTGTTGGCGATGTAGGTGTCCAGGTCCAGCTCCTGTTTCGTCGGCGCGGGGATGCCGGCGAAAATGTTGATGAGGCATTCGGCAGTGCTGTCCTTTACCGCCGCCGCCACCAGCGCCCCCACCGGCGCCATCAGCGCCCAGTAGGAAAATTTTTCCCGCAACGGCGTTTTCTGCGTGTTCACCAGCCGTAGCGTGACATGATTCACATCCGCCAATGACTGCGCCTTCGCCCCCAGCGCCGCCAACCGCGGATCATCAATATCCGTTCCGACGACGGTCAGATTTTTCGCCCCTGAGCAGACGCTACGGATGACATGCATCTGCCCCATCGGTCCGCCGGCACCGATGACAATCACCGTGTCTCCAGCGCGCAACTCGCCAGTAGCGGGTATGGATTTGTACGATTCCATCGCATCCGAGCGGGTGGTTCCGATCCAGCGTGTCATTCCATAATGCACCCGCCCGATGCCCACCGAAACCGGCGCGCCGATTTTTTGCCCGCCCAGCACCACGTTCATCAATCCGCGCGTGGCCAGTTTGTCGTTGAGAACCTCAATGGTCGCCTTGTCGTGGCCAAAATAAACGATGTCATCGAAACTTTCGTTGGCCAGCGCCGCCGCGCCGGATGGCTCGATGCGCGTGGCCGATTTGAATTCCGTCAGTTGCCGCCCATCGCCGCCGACGATCAGCAATCTTCCGCCTGGCTTGATCGCCTGCCGCTCGATATTTACATACGAATCCTCCACACATGCCCACGGTTCCACCAGCGCGATCGCCGAGGCACTCAAATCCTCCGGCACCGGGATGAGGAATCGCTCGCCCCCATCCATCACCACGCGCTCGTCCATCAAAACATATTCCTGCAGCGCCCCCTCGAAGTTGTAACCAAATGCCGCGTTGGAACTGGCCGTCGGCAATCCGCGATAATCCGTCTGCACCAGACACCGCTCGCCCACCTTGTGATGCTTCACCGAATTCCCCACCGCGACAATCCGGCAAGTCACCTCATGCCCCGGCACCGTCGGTTGTTCATCCGGCACATAGCTGGGAATTTCCGCCAGCACCTCTTTCGACAATCCACCAGTGATCTCGCTCTTGCGCGCATGCTGCGAAAACTGCTTGAGCAATTTTAAATCTGAAAAACAAAGCCCCACGCATTCCACCTTCGCCAGAATCTGATGCGGGCCCGGCTTGAACACTTCCTTGGATTTGTTCAGCTCCAACCGACCGGGACCGACGAGCTGCACGGCATACTGCTTTTGCGGAATCTGAGTCTGCGTCATGGTTTCATCTCGAATCACTTGAGCATCACTTGTCCACCGGTCACCGGCAACGCCTGGCCGGTCTCGTATTTCTGGTCCATCAGGTAAAAAATCGCCTTCATCACATCCGCCGGGGTGCAGCCGCGATTCATCGGGACTTTCGCCTCATAAAACCGCTTCACATCCGCGATGGTCTTGGCCCCCGGAACTTTTCCGCCGCGGAGATATTGGGCGAACAATCCGTTGGTCGGATCGGACCAGAGCGGGCCGTCGAAGAAATTTCCCGGACAAATGGCGTTGACCTTGATCCGGTCTTCCACCAGTTCCAGCGCGAAGGATTGCGTGAGCCCGATGCCGCCAAACTTGCTGCCGGCGTATGCGCCGTTGCGGTTGGAACCTTGCAAGCCCGATTTGGAATTGATCTGAATGATGTCGCTCCAGTAATCCGGTTTTGCCATCGCCTGAATCGACAGAATGGCCGATGCCTTCTGCGTGCAGACAAAAAATCCTTTGTAATTCACGGCCGTGACGAACTCGAAATCTTTTTCGCTCTGAGTTTTCACGCTCTCGGCCTTGAGCACGCCGGCGTTGGAGATCAGCACGTCCAGTCCGCCGAACGCGCGAATCGTTTGATGCAATGCGGCTTGCACCGAAGTCCCATCCGTGACATTGATCGCCAATCCCAGCGCGCGGCCGGCGCCGAGTTTGCCGGTGATTTCCCCCGCTGCCTTTTTCGCGCCCTCGACGTTCATGTCGGTGAGCACGACAAAGGCCCCTTCATCCGCCAAGGCCTGGGCGATTTCCAATCCGAATCCCTGGGCCGCGCCGGTGACGACCGCGACCTTCCCCGCCGCGCGACCGGATTTCGCGCCCATTTTGGCGATCTGCCGCCGATACGCCTCGACTTCCCAGTGCTCCAGAAAATCCCGCGTCTCATCGGCCAGATAACGAATCTCACCCAACCGCTGCGCGCCAGTCATCAATTTGATCGCATCGGTGTAAACCGACTTGGTGATATTCGCGCCCGTCACGTCATCGCCAACGGTGAACATCCCCAGCCCAGCCACAAGAATCACCTGCGGTGGGAAATGCGTTTGTTTCGTGTGCTCTTCAATCGCATGCCGTAATTTCCCCACGATCGGCGCGGCCGTCGAATCGCTTCCAACATCGAACCAGAGCGGAAAGGAACGGCAATACACCAGTTGATCCGGCGTCAGAGGGCCCTTTGCCACAGCGGATTTCGCCCCAGCAGAACCGACGAATTCCGCGACGACAGGCGAATCATCGAACGCAACGATCTTCAGATTCTCCCCCGTCGCCAGCAATCCGCGCAACGCCGGACCAATGATGTCAATCGTCTTTGCAGCACTTGCGGCTTCCAAATGATTCACCGCGCCGAACAGATTCTTCGCCGGTTGTTTTTCCAGATACGTCCGCAATAAATCCAGCAACCACTCCGTGTCCTTGTTGATCTGCTCGGCCGAATCCCCTGCGACCACCAGCCCGTGATTCTGCATGATCACCGCGCGCGGGCAATCGCGCCCGGTTTTCTTTTTGTACTCCGCGAGTGCATCCCGCAGCGTCTGGGCCAGCACAAATCCCGGATCGACATCAGCAATCCAAATAATCTGATCCCCGCAAAGATCATGAATCAGCCGCTTGCCGATCTGGCAACAGGTGAACATGTTCACCAGCGTGTTGTGCGTGTGCACCACGAATTGCCGGGGCATCAGATGATGCAGCACGACCTCCACCGACGGCCGCTGCCCCTTCTCCGGACAAATCCGCGCGGCCATCACGGCCTGCTTGAATTTCTCCTCACGCTGATTTCGCTCCTTGCCCAAATCCGCCGCCAGCAGCGCCTCCAGCGCCGCGCGATCCATCTCCACAAAACTTTCCGGCGTCACATTCGCCAGCGCCTGCCCGCTCCCCTTCACGAAAATTCGCGGGCCGATTTTGACGGATGTATTCCCCCCGCCGGCAATCACAAATTCCGGATCAACGCCGAAATGCCGCGAGATTTCGCAAAGCGTTTGCAGGAGTTGATCCAGATCGCCCGTACCGGCTTGAGGTTTAATCGCAGTGGCATCCATTTAATTTCCGTGCGCCTCGGGCGAGTTTCGATATTTTTGAATGACAGCCGCGCCAAGATGCGCGAGCTGTGCGATTCTCTTTTCGCCGCTGCCGGCTTCATATCCGATTTGGCCGTGCAATGTGAGGAATTGATGGGCCGCGACGACACAAGCGCCTTCCCAGAAAATCGCCTTGATGTCATCGGGAATCGGCACTCCATTGAGACACGTCGGCTCGATAGGCAGCAATTCCAGTGTGTTGTGCTCCGTCCCAGCCGTCAAAATCAAACCGGCTGTGCGCATCGCTTTCACATATTTGCCGAGCACCTCTGGCGTATTTCGTACCGGAATAAATTCCGCGCAACCAATTTTCCAATCCTTGATCTGGGCAATTAATTTTTCGACCGGCTCCTCGAACGGGCAGATCGGCTGCGTGCCATCCGCCAGCGTTGGATAACACGGAATCCCGCGGAGTTCTGATATCAATCGAATCGCATCGGCAAATCCAATGAACGTTTCCGGCACATAGGCGCTCTTGCCGGATTTGAGCAGATGCGAGCGAATTTCGTTCTGGATTTTCACCGCATCATCGGCTGATGCTTTCGGCGCGGCTCCAAGAATGCGGGTGAGTTTTTCGATGCGCTGCGATTGCGGCACCAGTTCAAAGAATCGTTCCTGAAACGCCTGGCAAACGTGGCGTTCTTGGAGATACACGCGCTGCCGCGGGCAATCATGGCGGGCGACCACGCGATCAATGACGGCCGATTCGGTCAAACCCGTGTCCACGCCACGCTGAGCGAAAACATCCGCGAGCAACTGCACGACCTTGGCCATGCGCGTCGAATCATTTCGCAGAATCGTGCCGAGAATCGCATCCGCTTTGGGCGACATCTTTGCAAATCGCGTGATGCCCTTGCCGCAGATGTAAAGTTTGCCGGGATTTCCGGGATCGTTGAGTTTGATGCCCAGCTTCTGCAAATCTTCGAGCAGGCAGATGATCTCCAGGCCGTAGAGCGGAAAAATTCCCTGTTTCCGGGCGAGTTTGGAGAAGTCGCCGTAAACTTCGTAATCGTAATAATTGCTGACGCCCAGCACGCCGATCTGCTGCTGGCCGGCCAGATCGACGGCTTGCCGCACCGATTGAAACGCCGAGAAATTCGGCGGCAGATGCAGATGCGCGTTGGCCGGCAGGCGCGGCGACGGCGCGGCGGATTCCATCTGCGCGACCGTCGCCAGATCGCGCAAATTTCCCAGGGCTTTTTCCGATTCACTTTGCATATATACCCGGCTCATTCGGATCGCAGAACTGTTTAGCCGCGACCCGCAGGGGAGCGCGTTTGCGATTCGCAATGCCGACGGACGCGCTCCCCTTCGGGTCGCGGCTAAACGGTATAACCATGCTCGACATTTGAACCATCATTCCGTCCTTCGCCTGTCGAATTCTTACACCGCCGCTGCCACGCGGATCACTTTCCTCGGCGGCATGTGCAGGCCGATCGACAGCGCATCCTCCGCCGATTCCTTGAATGCCTCGCTGATCGTCGGATGCGCGAACACCGCCTCGGCCACGTCGCGCACTTTCGCCTTCTGATTCAACATCGCGCCGGCCGATGCGATGCATTCGGTCACGTTGTGGCCGATCATGTGCACGCCCAGCAGATCATCCGTCTCGCGGTTCCGCACGACTTTCACGAAACCCTCGGTGTCGTTGACCGCCATCGCTTTGCCGAGATACGCGAGCGGAAAATTCCCGACGGTGATCGGAAATCCTTTGGCCCGCGCTTCATCAGCGGACAATCCAACCGTCGCCACTTCCGGGAATGTGTAAATGCAATTGGGCACGGGGGAATCGAATGCGTGGCCGTGCCCCACGGCATTTTCTACCGCCACCACGCCGTGCGCGGACGCGGCGTGCGCGAGCAAACATCGGCCGTTGGCGTCGCCGATGCAGTAAATCCCGTCGGCTCGCGTTTCCATTTTGTCGTTCACCGGCACAAACCCGCGCTCCGGCGCGATGCCGACGCTGGAGAGATTTATCTCGGCCGTATTGGGTTTGCGGCCGGTGGCGACCAGCACGCGCTCGGCGTCGATCTTGGTGCCGTCACCGAGGGTCGCACGGGCGGTGTCCCCGGTGACGGACAGATTTTCGATTTTGACACCCGTGAAAATGTCGATCCCGCGGGATCTGAAAATTTTGGTCAGAAGTTGCGCCACATCACTGTCCAGAGCCGGCAGAATCTGCGGCAGCATTTCGACGATGGTGACTTTCACGCCGACCGCTTGCAGCATGCAGGCGAATTCGCATCCGATCACCCCGCCGCCGACAATCAGCAGACTTTTCGGCAGTGTTTTCCAGTGCAACGCTTCATCGCTGGTGCAAACAATATTCGGATCGCTCGGCCAACCGGGAATCCGCGACGGCACCGAGCCAACCGCAAGAATCGTTTTGCCGGCGGTAATCGCCTCGGTCGATCCATCCGGCTTGGTGATATTTATTTTGCCCGGCCCATTTAGGACGGCATTGCCCTGATACGAAGAAACTTTTCGAGCCGCCAGCAGACCTTTGATGCCGTTGCGAAGATTCTGAATGATCTTGTCTTTTCGCTCCTGAATTTTTGCCCAGTTGACGACTGGCGCGCCGGCGACATCGATGCCCATCTCGCCGGCGTGGCGAATGTGATGCACCAATTCCGCCGATGCCAGCAGCGCCTTGGATGGGATGCAGCCGACGTTGAGGCATGTTCCGCCCAGATGCGATTTCTCGATGACCGCGACGCTGGCGCCCATCTGTCCCGCCTTGAGCGCGGCGACATATCCGCCCGGCCCGGCTCCCAACACCGCGATATCAAAATGCTTGCTCATTAGACAATTTTCTCCGGAGCTTCCAAAAGTTCCTTCAATCGCGCCAGAAATTTGGCGGCCAACACGCCGTCGATGATGCGGTGATCGACGCTGAGGGTGACGGTCATGGTTTTGCCGGGCTTCAGCGCGCCGTCTTTGACGACCACCGCTTCACGGGCCGCGCCGACGGCGAGGATCGCGGCTTCGGGTGGGTTGATGATCGCGGTGAATTCCTCTGTGCCGAACATGCCAAGGTTGGTCACCGTAAACGATCCGCTGCCCATTCCCTCGATTTTGCCGGAGCGAGCGGATGTGGCCAATCGCTTGGTCTCGGCGGCGATTTGCTGGAGTTTCATGCGATCCGCGCCCTGCAATACTGGCACTACTAATCCTTCATCCATGCCGACGGCGATTCCGATGTTGGCGGCCGGGGCTTCGACGAATTCATCGCCTTCAATTTTTGTGCGGAACGAGGGAAATTCTTTCACCAGCCGCGAGCAGGCAAAGATGATCACATCGTTGATGCTGCAGGGGAACTGCTCTTTCATCGCTTTGTAGAATGCCAGCGACGGGGCGGCATCGACGGTGAGCTTGACATAAAAATGCGGAATGTTTTGCTTGGAATGGCTCAGGGCCTTGGCAATGGCCTTTCGCATCTGGCTCATGCGCTTTCGGCCACCGGATACAGGCGCGGCGGAGAGCGGGACATCGGTGGAAAGGATTCGTCCGCCGGGGCCGGAGCCGTGGGCGACAGCATTTAACGCAATGCCGCGTTCGCCGGCGATTTTTCGCGCGGCGGGAGATGCTTTAACTCGACCGCCATCTGATACGGCTGGCGATGAAACGACACTGGCTCGTTGCGGCGCTGCGGCCGGCGCTTCGACTTTTGCGACTGGAGCCGGCGCTGGCCCGGATCCTCCGACCAATGCATCCACATCCGCATCGTTATCCGCCAGATACGCCACGGGTTGTTGGACAGGAACGACGCTTCCTTCCGGCGAAACGATCCGCGCGAGCCGGCCGGCATCCTGTGCCTCGACATCCATGTTGGCCTTGTCGGTTTCGATTTCAAAAATGAGTTGGCCCTTGGAGATTGTCGCGCCGGGCTTCACGTGCCATTTATTGATGGTGCCCTCTTCCATCGACTGGCCCGCTTTGGGCATGAGGATAGGAATCACCTTTCCACTTGGCGCGGATGAGGCCGGTTTGGGCGTCGCCGCAATTGGCGCGGGCGTGGGAGACGCGGCAGTATCGCTTTCGATCGTCACCAACGGAGCATTGATCGGTCCGCTCTTCCCCTCGGCCAGAAGAATTTCCCCCATTCGGCCAGAGACCGGCGATTCCAGTTGCAACACCCCCGCGTCGGTTTCCAGTTCCACGATCAGATCGCCCTGCTGGACCGAATCCCCAGGCTTCTTCAGCCAACGACGGACCGTTCCCGACTGCATGGATTTGGCCGCCTGAGGCAATTTGATGGTTGGCACGTTGGTTCTTCCTCACCTATTTATAGGCAGAGTTTCGTCAAACTTTTTCACGAGTCAAGCAAAAAATGCAAGAATTTACTTGATTCCTCGTCAAAAGTCGGTCTAATAGTATCAAATCATGAGTGCGACTGCAACACAACGCCGGGATCGGGTCATGAAGGAGATCTTCGAGCACCGCCATCTGACGGCTCGGGAATTGGCCATGGCTATCGGTGTTTCCGAGGCAACGGCTCGGCGTGATCTGAAATTGCTGGCAGAGGAAGGGCAACTGGATTTGGTCTATGGCGGAGCGACTATTCGCCGGGTCAGCGATCTTTCCTTCTTGTCCAAGGCGCAGCGAAATCCCGAGGCCAAGCAGACTATTGGCCGACTGGCGGCGGAATTGGTGCAGGATCAGGATCAGCTTTTTCTCGATTCCGGCACCACTTCCTTTGCCGTCGCCCCGTTCCTCAAACGCCGCCGCGGATTGTCGATCATCGTCAATTCCGCTCGACTGGCACTTGAGCTCGGCGATGCGCCCGGCGTCAGCGTGATCCTGCTCGGCGGCCAATATCGTGCCGATCGCATGGACAGCGTTGGGCCGCTGGCGCTGTCGGCATTGGATCAGTTGCGAAATTACATCTGCATGATCGGCGC
>Ga0302325_10022156_pt1 | contig 13304 bp, 9 predicted proteins | sample Palsa_T0_2_FD_201948 | JGI IMG/M metagenome (GOLD analysis project Ga0302325, IMG submission 201948) | Peat permafrost microbial communities from Stordalen Mire near Abisko, Sweden - Palsa_T0_2 | ecosystem: Environmental > Terrestrial > Soil > Palsa > Peat permafrost | place: Sweden: Abisko... | reverse complement strand
TCACGTCGATCTTCTCGCGGAGGTCGACGGTCAGGAGGGGGGCGTACGCCTGCTTGGCGAAGTTGTCGTGCGAGAAGTAGCTCTCGAACTCGCGGCCGTTGACGGTCAGCTTGCCGCTGCCGTCGGAAATCCGCACGCGCGCGGTCGAGGTCTTGCGGCGCCCGGTGCCGGTGAAGATGTTTGCGGGTGTGCTCATGCTCAGAGTGAAATCTTCACGGGGTTGTTGGCCTCGTGCGGGTGCTTCGTCCCGGCGAACACGCGGAGCTTCGTGAGCATCTTCGCCGCGATGCGGTTCTTGGGGAGCATGCCCTTGACGGCGTGCATGATCACGAACTCGGGGCGCCTGGCGCGCATCTGGGGCACGCTGCGGTAGCGCTCGCCGCCGACAAACCCGGAGAAGGCCATGTACTCGTTCTGCTCCTCCTTCTTGCCGGTCAGGATGACCTTCTCGGCGTTCAGGACGACGACGTAGTCGCCCGTGTCGACGTGCGCCGTGTAGGTCGCCTTGTTGCGCCCGCGGATGATGTTGGCCAGCTTGACGGCGAGACGGCCCAGCACCTGCCCCTCGGCATCAACAAGATACCATTTGGGCTGCACTGTCTCCTTCTTCGCGAGATACGTCTTCATGGGAAAAGAGGGTTAGACCATTGACTCCAAACAGGGGTGTCAACCCTCGTTTTGGGCCTTGGTTCCGGGCTGGAATTTGCAACGATCGGCCCCGTGAATCACCGCATCGCGCTCGCATGGGCGGGGAGCCTGGGGGCCTCGGGCGTCGTCCTGGGCGCCCTGGGCGCGCACCCCCTCAAGGGGGCCCTGGACGCCGCCGGGACCCGCGGCGCGTGGGAGACCGCGGTCATGTTCCAGCTTGTGCATGCCGCCGCCCTGCTGGGATTTGCGGGATGGCTGCGGGCCGCGCCGGCGCCCGCGGGCCCGCGCGCGGCCTGGGCCGTGCGCCTCATGGTCCTCGGAACCCTGCTCTTCTCGGGATCCCTCTACGGCGTGGCCTTCGGCGGGCCGCGGTGGCTGGGACCCGCCACGCCGCTCGGCGGCCTGGCCCTCATTGCAGCCTGGGCCCTGGCCGCGCTCGCGGCCCTGGCCTCCTGACCGCGGCCGACGATGCCGGACAAGGACGGCATTCCCCCCCTTCCCGGCGACCTGCGCGCGATGCTTGAGGCCGTGCGCCGCGTGGGGCGCCCAAGGCTTGTCGGCGGGGGCGTGCGCGACTGGCTCCTCGGGCTCGCGTCAAAGGACCATGACATAGAGGTCGCCGGGGTCGACTTCGAGGGGCTGCGGCGGGCGCTGGCCGCGTTCGGGCCCACGGATGTCGTCGGGCGCAGCTTCGGGGTGATCAAGGTCCGCGGCGCGGACGGCTCCGAATACGACTTCAGCCTGCCGCGCCGAGAGTCGAAGACCGGGGCCGGCCACCGCGGCTTCGCCGTCAGGCCCGACCCCGGGCTCGGCGACGCGGATGCGGCGGCCCGGCGCGACTTCACGGTCAACGCGATCGCCATCGACCCCTTCACGGGCGAGGTGGTCGACCCGTTTGGCGGCCGGGCCGACCTGCGCGCGCGCATCCTGCGGCACACGAGCCCGGCGTTCACGGAGGACCCGCTCCGGGTCCTGCGGGCCTTCCAGCTGGCCGCGCGGTTCGACTTCGCGCTCGCCCCCGAGACGGCCGCGCTCTGCCGCGCGATCGCCCCGGCCTTCGCCGAGCTCCCCGCGGAGCGGGTATGGGGCGAGTGGGACAAGTGGGCCGCCCTGTCGGCCCGGCCCTCGCGCGGCCTCGAGGTCCTGGAGCAGTCGGGGTGGATGGTCCATTTTCCCGAGGTCGCGGCCCTACGCGGCACGCCGCAGGAGCCCGAGTGGCACCCGGAGGGCGACGTCCTCGTCCACACGGGCCACTGCCTCGACGCCCTCGTCTCGCTTGGCGGATGGGCCTCGGCCCCGCCCGAGCGCCGCAGGCTGCTCTCCCTCGCCGTACTCGCCCACGACTTCGGCAAGCCCGGGACGACGCAGCGGGCCGAGCGGCGCGGCGTGATGCGCTGGCTGAGCCCCGGCCACGAGGCCGCGGGCGGCCCCCTGGCCGAGTCGTTCCTGCACCGGATCGGCGCGCCGCCCGCCCTGGCCCCGCCCGTCCGGGCCCTGGTCGTGAGCCACCTCGCCCACCACCACGGCCCGGGCGGCGACTTCTCCGACACGCAGGTGCGCCGCCTCGCCCGAAGGCTCTTCCCGGCGACGATCGACGACCTCGCCCTCGTCATGGAGGCCGACTCGATGGGCCGGCCCCCGCTCCCCCCCACGGACGTCCTCGCGCTCGTCGCCCGCCTGCGCGAGCGAGCCTCCTCGCTCGCCCTGCAAGCCGCGGCGCCGAGGCCGATCATCCTGGGGCGCCACCTGATCGCCCTGGGCCGAAAGCCCGGGCCCGACTTCAAGCCCGTCCTGGACGCGGCCTTCGAGGCCCAGCTCGACGGGGCCTTCGCCGACGAGGCGGGCGGGCTCGCGTGGATCAGGGGGCGCCCCAGATGATCGCCGCGTTCCAGTGGGACCTCGGCCGCCAGGTGGAGCGCCTCGACTGGCTGGTCGCGCAGCTGCCCCGCTACGCGGGCTGGGGCTACCGCGAGCTCTACCTGCACCTTGAGGACGCCGTCGAATTCCCGAGCCTGCCGGGCGTCGCCCGGAGGGACGCCTACACCCAGCGCCAGATGGCGAGGCTCGTCGGCGAGGCGGCCCGGGTCGGGATCGGCGTCGTGCCGATCGTCAACCTCCTCGGCCACACGCAGTACCTGATCAAGGTCCCCGAGCTCAGGGACCTGAACGAGCTCCGCTCGGCCGACGGCTCGCCGCTCGGGCGCGGCCAGGTGTGCCCGCTCCACCCGAGGATGCTCGAGGTGGCGGACGCGCTCATTCGCGACATCGCCCCCTTCTGCACGGCCGGCAAGGTGCACGTGGGGCTCGACGAGTCGTTCAGCCTCGGGCGCCACCCCCTCTGCGCGGCGGAGATCGCGGAGGTCGGGATCGCCGGGCACTTCGGCCGGTACGTCCAGCGGCTTGCGGGCGTTGCGGCCGCCCGCGGGCTCAGGCTCGGGATGTGGGCCGACATGCTGGCCCTCGTACCCGGCGCGGTCGCCCACCTGCCCCCGGGGATCATCGCCTACGACTGGTACTACTACCCTTTCGGCCAGAGGCCGAGGATCGAGCTCCGCAACTTCGCCGAGTACGACCTGGCCCCCGCGCTGCGCGCCCGCGGCGTCGAATACTGGGGCTGCCCGATGAACGGCTCGTTCCGGCACGAGCCCCTCCCGGTGTTCGGCGAGAGGATCGCGAACATCCGCGACTGGTGGAGGCGGTGCAACGCGGTCGGGGCCGGCGGCATGCTGGTCACCTCCTGGGAGCCGAATCGCCTCGCGATGGGGATGACGACGGTCGTCGACGCGGCGGCGGCCTGCCTCTGGCTTGAGCCGGAGGTCGACGACTCGCCCGGGATGCTCGCAAGGGGTTTCAACCGGGTCTTCGGCGGCACGCGGGGACGCGAGCTCGCCCGCGCCGCCCTGGCCTGCGACGAGCGGGCCTTCGTGGGCTGCGCGAGGTGGGAGATCAACGACAGGTGGGACGTCTGCGGCACGCGCCGGGGCGTCTCGCGCTTTGAGTCAGAGCGGGCGTTCTTCGGCCGCCTTGGCGCCCAGAAAGGCCTGCCCCCCGCGTTTCGGGCAAGCGTCGCCTTCCGGCGCTACCTGGCTGAGAGGGACGTCTACGTGCGCTCGACGGCGGCGATGGTGTTCGCCCTGCGGCGCAGGCTGGCGCGCTTCGGGCCGGCGGATCCCCGCGTCGCGCCGGGACTTGCCGCCCTGCTCGGACACGCCGAGCAGTTTGCCGCCACCGTCCGGGCCGGCCGCCGAGCGGCAAGGCTCCTTTGGGGCCTCACCCGCGACCGGCGCGCGCGCGGACCGAACGAGAGGATCGTGGGCGAGGACGCCCGGCGGCTTCGCGCCCTGCGGCGCTGGATCCTGCGCGCCCGCGGCCGCCCCGCCCGGCTGTCAGCCGCATCGCCGGTCTGCGGCGCGTGGCAGCTTCAATTCGACGTGCTCCTGACCGAGCCCGCGCTCCAGAAGGTCGTCGTCGAATGCCTGGGGCCAGACGGGTCGTGGCGGAGCCTCTACGGCAGGATGGCGCTCGAATTCAGGGCGGAGGCCGCGCGGCCGAGGGTGGATATCCGGCGGGAGGCAAGCGTCCCCGTGCCGGGCCCGGATTCGACCCTGAGGATCGCCGTGCGCGGGATCGGCAGGCTCGGGGTGGCCAACGTCGAATTGACCGACGGGGCCACCGTCCTCCGGCCTAGGGGATGGGACGCGCGGCGCACGCGGACCCTCGGTCGCCGCGCCCCGGCGGCCGGGTTTCCCGACCTCGACTGGGAGCGAAACGAGGCGGACATCCCGCTTCGTTTCTAGGCGCGCCCAATTTACATAGGTAGGCCCTTGCGGGCTTTCCCTGTTACACCACCGGACATGCGGTTCCGCATCCGGCGGTTCGGTGAGGCTGGGTCATGGTGAGACATGGAACTGAGGGAGGCCGTATGCGGCGAACACGGTTTTGGGGAAGATCTGGTTTAACAGTTGGGTTCGGCTGATGTGCCATGGGCCGTCCGAGGAGCCGGCTAGTTTGGCCGCGACGCCGCTATCGGCGCCGCGCTTAACCAGCTCCCGGTAGCGGGTGGTACCGCGCTTCCATTGCCTCCAGATCAGGCTGCGCAGCCTGCGACGCGTCCATTCCTCCAGTTTCATCAACACCGAGGGTGTTTGGCAGAACCGGAAGTAGCCGAGCCAACCGGTGAGGAAGCGATTCAACTCGGCCATGATGGCTTCAAAGTTGGCGCGGCCTTTTCTGGTCAGCTCCCGGATACGTTTCTTGGCTTTCGCCAAGGCCTTGGGCGCGATGCGTCGTTTGGCTTCCTTTCCCCGATTGAAGCTTATGTAGGGAACCCGTGGTTGAGCGAACGGGCGAGTTCGGCAAGGCAACCCCCTCCCAAAAGGAGGGGGGTTGCCCTTGCCGAGTGCTTGGGCCGCCTTGCGTTGAGCGTGCAGGCCTCGGCGTTCTAGTTCCTTGTCCAGCTCGTCCAGCACGAGGTTCGCAAGCAGCGGCGACAGGGGTCCGCCTTGCGGCGTGCCTTCGGTCGTCGGGTTCAGCACCGCGTTTTCCATTACCCCGGCTTGCAGGAACCGCCGTATGATCCAACAGGCTCGCCTGTCGGCGATCCGCTGGCCCAGACGGCTCATGAGCCGATCGTGGTTAACCCGGTCGAAGAAGGCCTCCAAGTCGAAGTCCACCACCCATTCATAACCTTGTTGGAGGTATGTCTGGGCAGCGGCGACGGCTTGGTGAGCGCTCCTATTTGGTCGGAACCCGTAGCTGTGCTCGCTAAACGCCGGATCGAGTATCGGTTGCAGTATCTGAAGGAAGGCTTGCTGCACGACTCGGTCCTGCACCGTCGGGATGCCGAGCAGACGCTCGCCACCCGCCGGTTTCGGGATCTTCACCCGCCGAAGCGGGCTGGGTCGATAGCTGCCTTCCAGCAGTTCCCTTCGCAGGGCCTCGGAGCGCGGTTTGGCATGCTCCAGGAAGGCAGCGATGGTGATGCCATCAATGCCCGGGGCTCCTCCATTCTCGCGCACCCGCTTCCATGCGGTGTTCAGGTTGGCCTGATCGGCCACCCGTTCCATTAGTTTATCATTCTGATCTGGGCTTTCCTTCTGCTCGTTCGCCCGTGTGGAAAGGACTCCCAGAGGCGAGTATTTCGCGGCTTCACCGCTATCCCTCGGCTCGGGCGACTCCTTGTCGGCGTCTGATGGTCCTCTCGTCGTCATGGCAGCGTGCAGGTTACTCGCCCGCCTCTTGCCTCCGCCCACTCGGGCGCACCGTTCGGGCCTTCGCTCCAGCCGGTTTCCCGGCCTTCGTCGCTACTACGCCCTTTGCTGACTTCTGTGCAGCGATCGGCCCGCCTCATGGCAGGCCCAGCCCCGGTTTGCACCGGGGCGCGGCACAGATCTCCCCAGATAAGCCTTACCCCTTTCGCCACACGGTCGCCGTCTTTACGCTGCCGAGCTTTGATCGGTGTGGACTTCGCGGCCATTTGCCCGCTCGTCCGCTCTTCGCGCCTTATCAAACGGTTCTTGTTCATCGACCCGTGGTTTTGCTCCGCGCTTCCTCCAGACGCGACCTCGCGGTCGCGCCCTTGCGCTTCGCTATCCTTCGCCCCGATCGGGCTGGATTGGAGACTTTCACTCCTGAGGTGTGAGGCATGCTGGGCGTAAAAAAAAAGTGGCCCGGCAAAAGCCGGGCCACTTGTGGAGACGAAGTCTGACCTCGTCTTAGAAGCTGTACTTGCCTTCGACGTAGAACATCCGGCCGATGGCGCCGTCATAGGTGCCGACGTCGGCGTTCGTGTCCGGGAACACGTCCGCGGCGAGCGGCGGCAGCTTGTTGGCGACGTTGTTCACGCCGACCGAGACCTTGAGGCCGTCCAGCCCCTTGCCCATGTGCAGGTGGCTCAGGTCGTATGAGAGGCCCAGGTCGAACGAGACGAACGAGGCGACGGTGCCCGTGAACGCGCCGCCGGCGCCTCCCGTGCCGTCGTCATTGACGCTGTCGACCCAGGTCATGCCGACGAAGGCGTCAGCACCGTAGTTCCTCCAGTCGAGCGTGGTGTAGGTCCTCCACCTCGGAACCGTGCCCTCGTTGATCGTGGCGGAGCCGGTGTAGTTGTAGTACGCCTGCGTCGGGATCTCTTGCAGCTCGTAGTCGTTGTACCACGTCCAGGTGGAGGTCAGGTCGAACATGCCGACCCCGCTGATCGTCTTGGTGTAGTCCAGCTTGATGTCCGTGCTGTTGATCTTCTGGCCGGCGAGGTTCACCAGGTTCTGGATCACGTAGATCGACTGCGCCGAATGGCTGCTGATCCCGCCCGGGCCGGTCGGCGATGGGCCGGTCGGCGTGTTGTAGTGGACCTCGCCGATGAAGGGCGAGGAGCTTCCGTTCGTCTCGACGTCCTGGATGATGGTCTCCGCCGGGATGGTACCGACGATGGCCTTCTCCTGGATCTGCGAGTAGTCGACCGTGAGGGTCAGGCCGTTCAGGGCCTTGGGCGTGAACACGAAGCCGGTCGACCACGAGTTGGCCGTGGTGGGCTTGAGGCCCGGGTTTGCGCCGCCGGTCTGGTTGAACTGGGCCGTCTTGGTCGTGCCGTCGACCGCCGTGTAGGTGATCGATGAGGTCGAACCCGAGCTCACCGGTCCGTAGAGGCTGTAGAGCTGCGGGGCGATGAACGACTTGCCGGCCGACGCGCGGAACTTGAACTGGTCGTCGATGGGCTGGTAGCTGAGGCTGACCTCCGGGTCGGTCGTCGAGCCGACACCGCCGCTGTAGTCGTCATAGCGCACGGCCGCGTCGACGTTGAGCGAATTCACGCCCGGGATGGCCTGCTTGGACCCGACAACCGGGACGTTGACCTCGGCGAACTCCGACGTGAAGTCGCGGACGGCCGTGAAGTCCTGGAAGGTCGTCGCGTTCGCCCAGCCCTGGGTCGTGCCCGAGGAGTTCGGGAGGCTGTTGATGTCGGGCGTGGCCTGGAGGGACTCCCGGACGTAGCTGACACCGACCGCGAACCCGAGCTTGCCGCCGGGCAGGTCGAACGGGGTGCCGTCGACCTTGAAGTCGAACTGGTCCAGCGTGCTCAGCATGTTGACGAACGCCGTGCCGACAATGCCCGCGAAGGCGCTGGCCGGCGGGTTCGGGTCAAACGGGTTGAGCTGGCCGTCGGCCCACGCCGCGTTCAGGGCAATCGTGTCCCAGAGGCCCGGGTTCTGGTAGTTGAGCTGGTACCGGTTGATGTTCGCGGCGGCCTCCCAGTGGAGGTCCTCGCTCACGTCACCCTTGAGGCCGCCGACCATGCGGACGAAGTCGGCGGTCTGCTCGTAGATGCGGGGGTGGGATGTGTAGCGGTCGCGGATGAACACGTCCGAGCCGGAGCCGTCGGCGTTGCCGGGGCCGGACTCAGGGTAGATCGACGAGGCGCCGCCTTGGTCGATGAAGTTCGGAGAGAACGGGTTTCCGGGGATATTGGTGGGCACGTAGTTGACGCCCGCCGGGGGCGGGTAGCCCGGGAAGCCGTAGTCGTTGACCGAGATGAACGGATCGAGGAGGTACGGCACGAGCGGCTGGGCGTTCAGCTGCGAGCTCGTGTAGGTGGTTGAGAACAGCGCGGTCCCGAAGACCTGCAGCTTATCGCCGAAGACCTTGTGGTCGGCGTTCACCATCGCGCTGTAGCGCTTGAGGGCGCCGATCAGGGTCTCGCCGTTGGCGAGATTGAACGTCTGGAAGTCCTGGTCGGGGGTGACCGCGTTGTAGACTCCCATGCTCACCAGCTGGTTGATCGTGTACTGGCTGCCTCCCGGGGGGGGAGCCGAATGGTTTGCCAGCTGGTAGAAGTTGTCGGACCCCGTGCCGTTGTCGTAGATCTCGATCGTTCCGCCCGGGGCAGTGTAGGTGCCGTAGATCGGGTTCGTGTAGGGGCGGGACGCGAGGAACAGGTCGTTGTGCTGGGCGTAGTCGAACGAGACCGTGATGGAGGTCTTGTCGTTGCTGACGCCGCCGACCAGGTATCCCGAGCGCTCCTCATAGTGGCCGGCCGCGGTCGAGAAGCCGTAGTGGGCCCCCATCTCCCAGCCGTTGTAGTTGGTCTTCAGGATGATGTTGATCACACCGCCGATCGCGTCCGAGCCGTAGATGGCGGAGGCGCCGTCCTGCAGCACCTCGATGCGCTCAATGGCGGCCACCGGGATGGTGTTGAGGTCGACGAACTGGAAGCCGCCGGTGCTCTCGGCCGGGTCATTGGCGACGCGGCGGCCGTTGAGGAGGACCAGCGTGGGCAGGCCCTTGATATTCACCGAGGCGCCGCCGAAGTTGCTGCCGGTCTGGACCTGGGCGTTCTCAGCGCCGATTCCGCTGATGTTCGGGGCCACCTTGCGCAGGAGGTCCAGGGTGTCCGCGGCGACGCCGGAGTCCTTCATGGTCTCGCTGTCGATCGTGGCGACCGGGATCGCGAGGGCTTCGGCAGCCATCGGGATGTTGGAACCGGTGACGACGAATTTCTCGAGAACCTGTGGCTGATCCGCATTATCCGCCATCGGCGCGACCGCTGCGGTCGTCGTCGTGGTAGTGGTAGTGGCCGTAGTAGCAGCCTGGGCTTTGCCCGTGGTGGTTAGGAGGCTGTATGCCGCAAAAAGCGACAGCACAGCCGAAAACTTCCGTAGACGGAGGTCTTTCATAGCTCGTTGTAGTTAGTGTTGTTGTGTTAAGCCTACGCGGCCCGCGCCGCATTGTGCTTGGCCGAGAGGAAACGGCGGATTCACCGAAATGCAACCAAGATTTAACCAACCCGTAATGCAAATAATGGTCGATATCGGTTCCAAAAACACCGTCGTCACCCGTCACCCAAGGCTGCTGTCAAAGGACGTAGGCAGGTCCGTATGTGAACTTGCGTGATTAATGCATGTTCCGTACCGTTTTCGTTCGGTTCATTGATTGCGCACGATTTTTTCCCTTTCCGGGGGTGTTCTGGATTCTACCCTTGGTCGGCGTGCGTCGCTGCCTGTCGAGAGCCGAAGGACTCTCGCTAATCCACCTTCGAAAAAACAAACGGCACACACGAAGAGATGCCTCTGGCAGCCTAAATAAGGCAGCCACGTAGTTCCGGCGACACCTGCTAGCCGAGCGCTACGACGACAGCAGGAATAGCGCGCGGAGCCACCCGCGGTCAGCGCGCGGTATCTTCATCCGGGGGTTGGCCTGGGCCTAAGCGCGCGTTACGCGTAACCCGGGCGAGACTAATGTGACGCTACACAGGTAGACGCGGCGCGCAAAGGCCTGGGGCACCCGGGTTCAAATCCCGGCACCTCCACCATTTTTGTCGCATGCTGCGCCGTGCAAAGGCTACCTTCCGTTCCAGGTCGATCCCGTATCATGACCCGTGATGTCGAAAACCAATTGCTTGATTTCTGCATTGTGCAGAAGGCGCGGTTTAGTTTGTCCGCGTGGCTGGATTCCCCGTTGTCGAACGAAATCAAGGCCACTGCAGCCCTCTATTTGGCCAACACGTCTTGGTTTGGCTACCGGCGCGCGCTTTTGAACATCGCGGAGCGATTACATCCGGGATCCGTGGGGCATTTCAGTGAAATGGCGCGCCTGACGGAATTCGATCCCAGCCGTTTTCGCGGCCGACTTCAGGCCCGGCTCGCACATGAACAAGGCGTTTCCTGAGCTTTCAAAGGCGCTCAGCGAGCTTCTTGACCAGATGGATGCCTCCATCCGGAAGGGCGGCTACGACGGCCCCCCGATCACCATGTACCTGGCCGGTGGAATGGCTGTAAATTTCTATTGTGGCACCCGGTATACGGAAGACGTCGATGCCTTCTACACGCACCGAATCCATGTTGGGCCCTGCGAAGTGAGTTACCGGCACAAGGATGGCAATCCCTCGTTCCTGTATCTGGATAATAACTATAATCCCGCCTTTGGGCTCCTACATGAAAATCATGACCGCGATGCGGTCGAGTGGACTGGAATTGGCAACGAAAGGAGAAAAATCCATCTCTACGTTCTGTCGCCGGTAGATCTGGCGGTCACGAAAATTTCGCGGAACTCGACCCAGGATCGCGAGGACATTCTCGCGCTAGCGAGCGCCGGTCTTTTTTCGGCCGACCAGCTTCGAAATAGAGCTACCGAAGCGCTGCGCGACTACATAGGCGACCGCGCCCCGGTCATCACAAGCATCGAGCTCATCTGCGGACAGATTTCTGCCGAAAAATTGCTCCAGTTAGATCGCGAGCCCGAATTTCCGATCGATCCTCCCACTATGAGCAAGGGAAAAGAGCCGGAACTCGAGATTTGAGGCCGGCTCATCGAAGCTGAGTTTTCCGCCGGCCAAATACAGAATGCTCGTCGGGCTCGGACCACTAAGCTGGTTGCCACGAGTTGTCAGAATCCCCGTTTCTTGCTTCACTTCGCGACACTTGGCTGTTCTTGTCTGCGCGTTCTAAGAAATTCAGTATCAAGTAAGTCCGCGTCCATTAGCGACTTGGCATCTCGTTGGAGGCATGGTTCAAATCCCGGCACCTCCACCATTTTGACCTGCAGAGCTTGCTGCCGTGCGGGAAGGCCCCGTTGCTACATCTCCTTGTGCGCGGGCGTTCCATCCGACCATTTGCCCACCGGCACCAAGAAGACAATTTCCGGTTCCGGGATGTCTGTGTGCTCATCATCGTACACGATGGGTGATCCAGGGAGGTTCGCCCCCCAAGTCGCCCCGTCGATCTTCGGGATGTGGAACATGAGGTGGGGATGCCAGTGCCCGCCGGAATCGCCAAGGTATTGGTCCTTCGCCATCATATAGGACATCGCACCGACCTCCGGCACGGGAAGTTCTCCCTTTGCTACTGCGGCCACGATGCTCTCGTGCAACTGAGCCTTTGACACGCCGGACAACACCAATTTGGTCCGATTGAGGGTGTAGGGAAGGATTGATCGCACAGCCGCCGCATTGTAGCAGACCGGACCGCGTAATTTCGGGTTCCAGAAGTCCGGGTTGTCGAACGGGCACATCCACGATCGCTCGACAAGGCACGTGAAGCCGTTCTTGCCTTCAATGGCCGCCTCGTAGCCGGCCTTTCCGAGGACAAGGACCGTCGCATCCCGCGAAATAGCGTCTGGCGCTGAACTTTTTGCCAGGGCGATCTCGGCACTTCGATCGGCCATGAGATACTGATCGATGGGCGCCATCGCAGGATATGGGGCCTTCGCTTCCTGTGCCCGCACCACGGGGAGGACGCAGAGAACAAGGGGCAGCAAGATCGTGACAAACTTGCGGGCCGGCTGCGAGGGCAGGCACTCGCCTGCGCTGGTTGCGACTGGGGGATGGTTTGGCAGGTCCATTTTTGAGTTCATAGTGAGGTTGCCCTGATCTTGTAGGATGCGCGTCCGGCCTGACGAAAGGACTACGTTGGTGTGGGCGTCGGAGTGGGACTCGGCCTCGGGGTCGGCGTCGGCCTCGGTGTCGGCGTCGGCGCCCTCGTGGGAGTGGGGGTCGGGGACGGCGTCGGAGTCACCCCAGGCGTCGGACTGGGTACCGGCGTCGGGGTTGGCCTTGGTGTCGGCGTAGGAGCCCGCGTGGGAGTGGGCGTCGGCGTCACCCCCGGGGTCGGGCTGGGCACCGGCGTCGGGGTTGGCCTCGGTGTCGGGGTGGGCGCCCGCGTGGGAGTCGGTGTCGGGGTGGGACTCGGCGTGGGGGTCGGCGTCGGAGTCGGCGTGGGGGTCGGAGATGGAGTCGGAGTCGGAGACGGCGTCGGCGTGGGCGCCCCGACCACCAAAATCATGCCCGACGTTCCGGTTATGGATGACGTGACCGTGTCGGTGGCCGTGATTGTCTGGTTGCCGGTCGTATTCAGCGTGACGGAGAACAGTCCCACGCCGCCGGTCAGCCCGGAGTCTGCGGGCAATTCAGCCGCACCGTCGGAACTGGTGATTGCAACGGTCCCGTTGTAGGTGGGGACCGTGTCGCCGGATGCATCCTGCGCGGTGACGGTCACGCTCAAGGGCTCGCCGGCGGTCGTCGAGGATGCGGCGCTTACGGCAAAGTGGTCGACCGGAATGGTCGCAAGAATCATGTAGGTCGGATTGCCCAGTCCCGTGATGAACGACGCGTTGACCAAGGCTCCCGTCGTCGCGTTGTACTCGCTGACCGTATTGGCGATGTAATTGAGCACATACAGATTGTTGCCGTACACGGCGACATCATCGGGGTATGCGAGGCCTGTGATAAAAGAGGCGTTGGTCGTCGCCCCCGAAAGGTCGTACAGGCCCACCTTGCCTGTTGTAGCGCTGCTGGAGTTGCTGACCACGTACAGGGCCGAGCCCGACACGGCCGTGCCGTCCGGCTGGGAGAGCCCCGAAATTATAGCGCCGCCGCCTCCGCCCCCGATATTCCAAGCCTCAATATCGCCCTCGTCAAAACCCGACACCAATACGTTTGATCCCGCCAAGGTTATGTATGCCGGGTAGATTCCAGACGTTATTACAACCGTTATGATCGCGGCGCCCGTAGTCGCATCGTAGGACTCAACCTTGTGGGTGGCCCCCCCCGTAAACGAAACATACAGGGTATCGCCTGACGCGGCCAGGCCGGAGGGATAGCCGGAGAACGTGCCGGTGACGAAGCTGGGGTTTATCAATGCGCCGGTGTTGACGTTGTACTCGGCCAC
>Ga0302325_10022154_pt1 | contig 13305 bp, 4 predicted proteins | sample Palsa_T0_2_FD_201948 | JGI IMG/M metagenome (GOLD analysis project Ga0302325, IMG submission 201948) | Peat permafrost microbial communities from Stordalen Mire near Abisko, Sweden - Palsa_T0_2 | ecosystem: Environmental > Terrestrial > Soil > Palsa > Peat permafrost | place: Sweden: Abisko... | reverse complement strand
AATGGGACCTCCCGTTCGCATTCGGAACTCCCATTGGCCAATGGGAGGTTCATTCATCAATGGGAGACTCCCATTAATGAATGGCTCGTATTGGCGTATGGGAGGGACCAGTTCAGAGCGGATTCAATCCACCACACCTATCTCATGGAGCATGTGGCCATCCTTACGTAGCTAAGCCAGAACGACCTTCCCTTTGCAGAATTAGGACTCCACGGCTTCGATTAGGCCGTGCCTATTCTAACGGTGCCGTAGCAGCGTACTAAGCTAAAGGAACCTCGGAACAGCCTTCAAGTCACCAGGTCCATCCTTTCAATATGTAACGACTGCAGATCGAACTCCTTTCGAAGTCGTATGATCTGCCTCCCCGCAATCTTCTACGTTAGCGTGCTTGCTCATAACCCTCCCAACGCCGGAGTTTTATATTTGGTCCGTAAGATGCTCAGCAAAAGCTTCGATGCTATCATTGTTACGCAAATTATCATCTACCACAGCTACTTTTAGCAGAAATCGGTCCTCTTCTTTTACTTCTTTATCCGAAATTATATTTATAGTATCAGTAAATGCTACGATATCATGCATACTCGCATACTCGCTTATGAGTCACATGCTCGCTTACGCGGCACTTAGCTTGCGTTCATAGCTTTAGAGAACAATAACTTTACATCTCCCACAAAAGATCACCATGAATGCGTAGCATTATAGTAGCAATAACCTCAAAACCAGTTGTCGATCCTAGAATCTATTAAGACGATAGCGACCAGCCTCAAGCACCAGTTTACAATCCGTAAACACCAGTTTTCGATCGCTTTTCACCGGCGCACCCGGTCGGAACCCTGCGACAGCCGAGTCAATTGCAAGCTTCACTACGATTCACCTTCGCAACGCTACGTCATCGATTTCATCACTCCGCGTACTAAATCTATCAACTTACGCGACAATTCCATCGAGAACATCGAAAAACTACTCGATTTCGTCGAAAATTTTCTTTCCTTATAACTTAATTTGTACGCCACAGTCCCCAGATGTCAGAAAACACCGCAGACCTTGCCGCGCAACTAAAGGCTTTCTACAAAACAGGACATGAGTACGCTAACCATATTTCGCCGATAACCCTCACTTAAATCGAGCGTCTTTGCAGAGAACTCGATCGACCGCCATCCTTAGCTTTATAGCAAAGGGGTACCCGATCGGAAAGTGTAACCCTTGCTTAGCAAGAGCTCTTTCCGGATATGTGAATATATATTAGGGCAACCTTTAAAGCTACACTTCGCAAATTTAAGAGACTAGTAAACATTAATCTTATACTATTAAAACCTAGAAGCTCGAGTTTTTAACTTAAATCTTAATCTCGTGCTAATAGCTTGTCGGCGTTTACCTTAAGTATTACCGGAATAAGTAGCAACGGACAAGGAAGTAGCTTTAGCTATAAAAGTAAAAGTGGCTTAAGCTAAGGTTAAAACAAAAATAACAAAGATTAAAACGCAAACGCATATCTTATAATAAATAAATAAGACTATATCGCAATTGCTAATATCCTCCGCTAAATGCAATAATAAGACTAGCAACAAAACTAAAACTAGCAATAAAACTAGAATTAGCCTATTATTACCGCGTAACCCTAGCCTTATAACCTTTAAATAGAGGAAGTTAGCGTTTTCGATCTTAACCCACAAGACGCAAAAATTACAAGTTTAAGAATTATAAGCGTTAAAAAACTTATTATATATATAAACATTTATACCTTCACAAATCGGCTTTGCGAGTTAGTAAGCAAGAAAGGAGATAAGGCTATACTTAATAGCTAAATTACATAGCTATAAGGCAAAGTAATTGCTTAGTATACTTATAAACTTTTTAACTTTAAATGCAAACTACTAACAAACATATCTTTAAAAGGCCTCCTTAGTACTTTAATTAAAAGGTTTAAGGAATTAGCTAGTAATGCTATAAAAAATATTAGGAATATAAAGTTCGGCATTTCTAATTTATAGCATAATAAAAGCGTATATAGTTTTACGCAAATTATATTCTACTATATACAAGCGGCCGAGATAGGTTTAAACTTTCTTTAGCTAATAGTAATATATAATGCTTTAGATATTTTTATATAAGCATATTGCCTTATACTTACTCCGGACATGTTAAAGCGAAAATAGCTTAAAGAAGTAAATTTAAGGGCTACTTTATTCGAGAATATAATAAAATAAGCAAACGCAAACTCTCGGCGTTTTAAAGGCAAGCAAGAAGCTAGACGCGGCTCTTCGCGTTATAGCCCCCGTTTATATTAGTTTATAAATTAATATTAGCCCTAAAATTCTTTCTAAAATTAGTTCCAGAGTTAATTCTAGTCGCGTTTTTAGCTATTATATTAAGGTTTCTGCAATTATAGTAACTCTAGTAGTTATAAGGAATTTCGCAAAGGAAATAGACAAGGAAGATTACCGGTGCTATAAAATAATGCTAATTGCCTATAAAGCATAACTTAATAACCTGCAAAGAACCTCCCTCTTGCGCGATAGCAATTACAAATTATTAGCAAAAACAGCTTCGTTTCGCGGAATTAATAAAGCTCTTTTAAAAGTTAAAACCGGAATTAACATTACTTCTTATACTTATAACGGGTACACTTTAGTAAAGAATTAATAGATAAACCTTAAGAGCAAGAAAGTAGTAACTTATTTTATAGCAAATTAGAAGAGCTACTTGCGCATTTTAGCGAAGAGGATTACAAGCAAGAGTACGCGTATAATTATAGTAAAGAATACTTTAAGGACGAGCCTATTAATAACTTTAGTATAGTAAACTTTGCTTTAGGTAATTAAGAAGCTATTAAGAAAAAGATTACTATAATTACATGCAAGCGTTATAAGGAGACTTTCCCTAGCAATAACCAACTTTATAAACACGTCTGCGAAGACAATTGCAAATAAACTACAAAGCTTAGCGTCAAAAATAAGAGTCTTTAACTAATAGTCGAATCCGATACTAAACAAGAATTTATATAAGACATTTATATTGCTTAAGAGCTACACGTTACTGCTTTAGCATTTTATACCCTCTTAATTATAGAGTTATCGGCAAACGCGAAGCTAAACATTAAAATAGGCTATAGCTTCTGCAACTAGCATTACATTATAGCTAAAATAAAGTTTTTACTAGATAACGTTTATTATAAAGTTTGCATAAATATAAGTTATTTAGTTATACTTATTAATAAGAAGTAGCTATAAGCTAATAAGCTTAAATTGCCGATTTGTATAATAGCAAAGCCTTTACTTATATAAGGAATTAAAACGGGAAAGGTCTACTCTTAAGAGTATATTATTTTAATAATATATTTCCTTAGTATCGACCTTAAAAATAAAAAGGACATGCTTGCTAAGATCTCTTATAAAGCTCACTTGACAAATAACCTTATAATAAAGCTTCTTATTAGCATAAATATTCTAATTCCTAAGAAGGTAAATATTATAATCTCTAAAAAGACAAGCTATATTAGAAGTTGCAAAATCGACATTAAGCTTAAGGCTACTCCGAAGAAAGGAATCGCAAAATCTTTAATATGCGTTATAGCAAGAATTATTATCCTGCCGTTTGCGTTTATAGCAATTCTAATCTATTATATAGCAATAGCTAAGGATAGAGATCTACTATTCGAGCTAGATAATACCCTAGTTATCCTATTTGTATAGCTAGCAAATAAAGATATAAAATTAATATTAGCCAAGAATGACACAAATAAGCTAATTCTCTTGCTGCGGAACTTCCGCCTTAAAAACCTAATAAATATCGACTATAATAACGGATTTCTAGTTTTAAATGCAAATGTTATTAAGCTAGCTATACAAATGCTAAAAATTTCCCTGTTATAAATCCCGATAAATTATAATAATAAGGCAAGATTACTAGAATCTAAATACTATATTAGCGCTATTATTTATAAGAACCCTTTTATTATTTAAGCGTTTGCGGACCTTTTAAATAAGTTCTTTAATACTTTATTTAAAGATAAGGGTTTTATTTATCTATTAAAGGATAAATAGATAAAGATTAACTTGTAGCTAGATTAAGTTAATAAGATTTCTAAGAAGGCAAAGGTGTATAAAGTCGGTTTATAAGATTAAAAGGTTATCGATAAGATGTTTAGTAGCTTAAAATTGCAAAACCGACTATATTATATAATATAACTAACTCCGTTCTTATACCTTATCTTTATAGTATATAAACACGTCTTTAGTTAAGAAAAACCGGTTAGCCGAGTAATTGTCGATATATAAGAATTAAATAATATAACAATTCCGGACGTGTACTTAATACTATTATAAGAAGACATCTTATAAAAGATTATAAGTTATAAATATATTATAATCGTTAATGCTATAAGCTTCTTTTACTAATAGCGTACTTACTCGGAGAGCTAAAAGTATTTAATAATAGTTTTTTATAAAGGATAATATACTTTCCGGTATATACTAATAAGTTTCCGGAATACGCTAATATACGTTTAACGACAAATAAATATTATTTTTAACAATTTACACTTCTTAAAAGCATATATCGATAATATTATAATTGCAAGTTGCACATTCGAAAAACATATAATTTACTTGTAATAGACGTTTTCCCGTTTAATCGAGTATAATATTACAATTAAAGGCAAGAAATGCTTTATCGGTTACCCGTTAGCTATAGTCTTTAAACATCGTATAGATTCCTTTAGCTTGTTAACTATAAAAGAAAAGCTAGCTACAATTAAGAAGTTGTTATTTCTAAGAATAATAAAGGATTTAAAAATATATTTAAGTATAGCTAGATAGTTAAGAGATAAGGTGCCCTTTTACTTTTACATTTTATAGCTGCTATAAGACTACAAAACTGAACTTTTTAAGAGGGCTTTAGTAAAGGGAAACTTATAAAAGACATTTATAGCTAGATAAGCTTTTGCGTATTTAACAAGTTTAAAGCGTGCGTCTTTTATAGCACTCTAAAAAGCTTTAACCGCAAATATAGTGCTCGTTTATAAGAACTTAGAACATTTTCTCTTTTATAACATAGATACATCTAAGAAGAGAGGCATTAGCGTAATAATATACTATATTAAAGGAGATTTACTATAAGATTTTATTAATAAGTTATTATATTTACTAAAAACGAAAGTAAAACTAATTATATTCTTGTCTAAGGCTTTAAAGGATGCTAAAACATGCTACTAGCCGACTAAACTAGAAATAGCTAATTTAATATAAGTTATATAAAAGCTTTAGCATTTAATTGAATTAAATAAGGTATTACTTATTACAATTTTCACAGATTACGCGTCACTTGTAAGCATTTTAAAGAAGTCAAACTTGACAACTATAATATTTATAAACAAGCTAAATTTACATTTAGTCTACGCTAGAGAATACCTCTTTAAATTCCCGTTGCTTATTTGATATAAGCTAAGTAAGGCAAACTTTGTACTAAATGCCCTATTTAAGTTGCTAATAGTTAATAACCTTAAACCGGAAGCTATAAATAGCAAAGTAAGGACATCTTTAATTAAAGGAAAGCTTAATGCGCTTTTTGCTTATAATACTTTTATAGATAAAATAGCGCGCAATAAAGTATATAACAAGTTTAATAAATATTATGCCTTTGCCGCTACTCTTATTAAGATTGCGCCCGATTTTAAGGAGAAATTCATTTAAGGATATAAATCGGACTTAAAATAAAAACGCATTTAAGAGCAAATCGAGGAAAACGATACTTTAAAGGATAATAGAGTAATGCTGCCGTTTAAGATTATAAGTAATTTAATTTACTAATATGCATAAGATAAACTTCCTAGACGACTTTATATTTTACCGAATTATATTAAAGAGGCCTTAGATATAATATATAAAAGAAACTTATACCTAGGCAAGGCAAAGATGACTCGAATAATTAATAATAGCTTCTTTATATAAAACTTGACGAAACACGTTATCGACTAGATTAAACATTATCTTTAATATGTAATCTTTTAGACAAAATGCTATTGCTTATATAAATTAATATAACTAATTAAAGAATTACTAGCATTATTTTATATAATTACTTTAAACTTTATTCTCGCTTTGCTAAGCTTTTATAAGGAATTCGATTATTTGCTATTAATAATAAAGAAGGTTAACAAGAAATATTGCTTAATTCTAAGAAAGATTACTTAAAAAGTAAGAGATTAAGCTAAGGTTTTAATCCGAAAGCTTTTAAAATTAGATTAAAGAGTTCCGAAGGCAATTATTTTTAATAGAAACGGGAAGTTTTTATTAAAACTTTAAATAAGAATCTTTTAAGAGCTTAGTATTAAGCTTTTATACTTTATAGCATATTATCCTTAAACGGATAGCTAGTTGGAAAGTATAAACTAAAAGGTAAAAATCATATTCCGGTTTTACTTCTTTTACTTAAAAGACGAGAGGGATTAGCTATAATGTTTGCCGTTTATATAATTTGCATTAAATAACATGCTCTCTTTAGCAATCGGAAAAGCTTTAAACGAGGCCTTATATGGGTTTATAGTTAATAATATTATAGATTTATTAAGTGCAAAAACTACAAAGAAGACTATAAAGATTCTAGATTGCAAAATTTAAGTTTTTAATATAATTGCTATAAGAATAATATTAGCGAAATACTAATATAATAAGTTAAAAAAGCCTTTATTCCTTAAAATAGGTGATAAGGTTCACATTTAACTTTATAAAGGATATAAGCTGCTTGCTACAAAGAGCAAGAAGCTATTAAAATAGCATATAAGGCCCTTTTAAATTATTTAACGATATGGCAAGCTCGTATATCGATTAGACATTTTAAAGCATTAGAGAATTTATGACGTTTTTTTTATTGCGCACTTAAAGCTAGCACTAAAAGGCAAGGATCCTTATAACCGACTAAGACCCGATTATCCGGATTATATTTACGTCGAAAGAGATACTAAGTATAAGAAGTCTTAAGAGATCGAAAAGATTATAAACAAGAAGACGACACTTATAAGGCTAGTCAAATATCTTATACGATAAAAAGGGTATAAACTTAAGGAAGATTGCTAGTTCTTTATAGCAAAACTGCAAAATATAAAGGAGGCAGTCGCAAATTTCGAGGCAAAGCAAAAAACCTTACAAAGGACTTTAAAGAACGTTCTTAAAGGCAAAGGACGCCCGAGGAAGTCCTCTTAAATATATATAACTAGTTTTAGGCTATATTCCTTATAATTATAGTTATATTTTTTAGCGCTACGCTAGTCTTATTATATAAATCGCTTCCTTCGCTAAACATTTTAAGCTTTAACTTTATTAATATTATCGGTTTTACTAAATTTAATAATACTATAATAGTATTATAACTTATTTATAATTATATTTACAATTGCATTTACATTTGCTTCCGTTTCTTGAACGACTTCTTATTTTATAATTGAAACGTCTCGCTTCTTTATAAGCAAGTTTACTTTTATATTCACATTTACATTTATATAAATAAGTTTGTCTTTAATGCTCTCGGAGGTTTAAAACTCCGGCATAAATAGTTATTACCCTTAGTATTAAAGACTATAAAGGCAAATAAGGAGCAAGAGGCCATGCGCATTGAGCCCGAGTATAAGCGCTTAGTGCCTTAAACCGGGACTAGAAAGAAAAAGCAAATAAATTTGCGATAAATAAAGACACTCGACTAAGTTTATAATCTAAATCCCGAGGATATCGATTAGAAATTAATATTCGGAAAGAATATAAAGGGTAAATATAACGAGGAACTTATCGAGAAAGGTGCAAATTGCTAATTTAGTAATGCCGCTACAAGAATCGGAGCAATAGCGATGCATTTGCGATTAGTAACTTATGCCGACGCCTTTAAATATATTACAATATAAGGATTAAAAGGCAAATTTGTTGCAATTTGTTAAAATAAAAGATAACCTTTTTTAAACTTAAATAGTAAACTAATAATTATTAAGAATAAGGTTATAAGGGGATTTTACCCGGATTATACAAATGTCGAAAGAGTTTACTTACTAAAAACTATATATTAACACCCGAAGTACAAGAAATAGATTAATAAACTACTTTAACTTGAACTTGAAGCTATTAAGAAGCTTAAGTTTAAGGGTGCTTAAAGCTTAGAGGAATTTGCAAACGATGCGTTAAATAAGGAGATAGGTTTAGATATGCTATTACGAAAACTGTAAAAGTTATATTAGGTAAAAACGAGGCACTTTGTAAACAAGTTGCAAAGATATTTATCGAGTTTAAAAGAGCTTCTTAGTCTAAGAAGTCTTTATGCTATAAGAATATAATCTTAAATGAAGATAAGAGAATAGTCGCATATTAAAGAATTAATAAGCTTAAAATTGCAATCGAAAGAACGACAACTAATATATTAAAGCTAGCTAAGGTCTTTAAGAACATAATAGCCGGGAATAGAGTTTAAGCCTTAAATCGATTTGTAGTTTCTCTTAATAAGGCAATTGCAGATTGCTAAAAGAAGTTAAAGGACTTAGTAAGCTTCCTTGTTAACTTTATTATATCGGATTCTAAGGGCAGTTTAAATGACAAGGGGAACTAGAAAGAGAGCAAGAAACGTGCTAGTTCTTCTTAAGCTAAGGATTCCGTCGCAAAACGCATAAAGCTAAGTGCAAGATTTAAGGATATTACTCGCGCAAAATAATTCCTTGCTTCAAGTTTGTCTATAACTAACTTTTATAACTTACTAACTCGACCTTTAGAAAGCCTACCTCTTATAAACGCGAAGGATTTCTATAAAGAACACAGCAATCTAGCAAATAAAGCGCAAAAGCGGGCTTTATAATCTCTTTTTATAAAATTAAAGCCCGTTTAATATCCGGAGGTTTTTAGCAAATTACTAGCTACAAAAATCGAATAGGACAAGGAATGCAAACAATTAGCAGGTCTTTTATCCCGCGAGGGAGACGCCTAGAATTTCGATTTTAATGGCTATTAAATTGCAAAACCCGAAACCGAGCCCCGAACTTAGACTAAAGCTAAGCAAAAGATTTAGATAAGTCTAAAGAAGAATTAGAAGAAGTTAAAGGCAAAACTTAAGTCAAAGCCCGAGCTTAAGCTTAAACGATAGAAGGTAGTGCTAAAAGACAACAAAGACGAGGAATACGACGACGATAAACCACTTATTAGTGTTCCGTTTATTAACTTATAACTTGGCGAGGAGGGTTATAATAATAAGGATTATATAGATTAAAGACGTTGGGAGTAAGGAAGCAGAAGTTGCCTCGGCGTTTTTTTATAGGGCAGAACATATTTTATAGGACGCGTTTTATTTTGCTTCGGAGCTAGGGAAAAGGCATATATGGTTTATAGGCACATAGTTTATAGGGCGCATTCTAACGAGGGCGTTGGGCTTGCTCGATGGGGGGGAGTTTGCTACGATATCATGCATACTTGCATACTCGCTTATGAGTCACATGCTCGCTTACGCGGCACTTAGCTTGCGTTTATAGCTTTAGAGAACAATAACTTTACATCTCCCACAAAAGATCACCATGAATGCGTAGCAGTAAACTCTTTTATAAGCTTCCGGGCCTTCTTTAGTGCAATAATGTATACTTTTTTATATAAGAGGAAGTTAAGCTAGCTTTAATAATATAAGGGGAAGGCCTTAAAAGCTAAAATTATAAAGAAAGTAATAGTTAACTAACGCTTTCGGGTTTTAAGAGTTTAAGTATTAGTTTAAGTAGCTTTAAGCGTATCTTTAAAGGCTTTAGCAGCTTGTTAAGCTCGAGGGGTAACATTAATAGTAATAGACTCTTTGGCAAGATTAGAGAATCGACGACGGCAAAGTATGCTTTTAAAGGTAAAGGGGGCATTTTTTTATTAGTTAGCATATATGTCTTTTTATAAGGGCAATATCCTTACGTTTTAAGGGTTTAATTGGAATATAGCACTTAAAAACAAGTAATATTAGTAAGTATAAATTTTAAAAGTATTAATTAAGTGTACATTTTTTTATTAGTTTTATTTTTAACACTATTTAAGAATAACTTTAATTTATATATAATGCACGTGATATAAGTTACAAGAGTTCGACGAATATTCGTATTTGTCGAACAATTAGCGAGTTTGCTATGAATCGAACTTACATATAAGTTCGAACCTTCCGGTCGAATCGAACTTTTGTAAAGTTCGAACCTATTCGATTCGATCGGAGCTCTAACGTTACACCTCCCCGCTCATTAACTGTAGCCAATTAATTGACGTTGTATGACCGATGTGCCCAGCCAGTCCCTCACCTCGCGCGCGGGAGCTAGGGCAGCGCCGCTCACCCCGCTCACCTGGCTCAGGCGACTGGCGGGTGCCGGGGTGAGCACGAAGCGGAGGGCGGGAAAATGGCAATGAATGGCTGCCTGAAAGTGAGGGATCTTGCACAACGACCGCATAAGCGAGTGCCCCCTATTGGAGAGGCGCGCATGAGACTTTCAGCTCTTTCCATGGCTCAAAATGATTCGACCAGTCTTGAAGTACATTAGGATTCGAAGGAAGTATGAAGTGGTGTGATGGTGAGACCTATGGCAAGTACCATGCAGTCATTCGGAATGAATTTTGGTTGAGCGAACCAGATGTTTGCATCCTCGCTTCCGCACATGTCACAGCGATCTTACCCCGAAAACTTACTCGAGATTCCAATGAGACCGATAGAAGTCATGAATTCGTGGCGTGAGCAGCTTCTCAGCTTGAGGGGTAGTATTATTTGCATATAAATATGCCCCGCTTCCCTTCGTTTCGCGTTTTTAACATCGTCCTCTCCATCCTAGCAAATAGGTACGAGACAAAGCCCTCAATATAAGATCAACATTCGCCAACATCACTCACCCAGATACCTAGTCATGTCTGCTCCTGCTACACATATTCTTGAGGGCAGTGCTCGCCCACATCCTCCGGAATCTCAGCTTCTTGGAGAGGTTGAAAAGAGCAAGCAAGTTGGCTTCACTGTCCTTGTTCGACCAAAGGCCGGAGCTTCAGAGCTGCCCGATTTGGAGTTCTGGGAGAAGACTCCCTTGAATCAACGGACTTTCCCAACACCTGAAGAATTTGCTGAGAAGTACGGATCTTCAGAAGAAGATGCCGCAACCATAGCTTCTACACTGAAAGACCACGGAATGACAATTCTCGATCAGAATCTTGGCACTGGAGCCATCACTGCTGTTGGGACAACAACACAGATCAAGTCCCTGCTTGGTGTCCAACTCAACTATTACCATAAGCCAACGCCAGTGGCTATTGTGTCCAAGAGAAGAGGCATCAAATTGGGAAGCCACCACCCGCTGACCGAAACCTATCATGGGTACACCGGTAAACTGTCAATTCCATCTCATCTTCATGGACTTATCACCCATATTGTCGGGCTAGACAGCAGAAGCATTTCAGCACCAGGAGGTTTCTCGGGAGATCCACCCAACTCAACCAGACTGCTGGTCACAGATGTCGCCCAGATCTACAACTTCCCACCCGGTATCGACTCCACCAATCAAGTCATTGGAATCTTCAACGGCGGTTGTCCAAACAGCAACTACAATCCCACGGATATCACAAAGTACTTTTCCAACCAGATTCCTGGCTTTCAGAAAGCTCCGACAGTGGTACCAGTCCCATTAACTGTTGGGTCGAACAATTACAGCAACAACCCGGCCTCTCCCACTTATGAAGTCACACAAGACATTCAAACTTCAGCAACAATCGCTCAAGGTTGCACAGTCAATGTCTATTTCAGCGACTATACGGAGCTTGGTTGGCTGACCTTCCTCAATCGCCTCATTACACCAGGAACAGAGAAGAGACCACATGTCGTTTCATGCAGCTGGACGATGTACGACGAGTTCTATCTCGGTACCAACTTCAGCACCCTCTTCCAGCGTCTTGCAGCTTCGGGGGTCACTTTCTTCGCTATCTCTGGTGACTGGGGATCAAACGACAACGATCCTGGAGCAGAGCACGTTGGATATCCCGCTAGTGACCCATGGGTTACAACAGTCGGCGGAACCGTAGTCGGCAATGTCGTGAAGTCAACCGACAAGATCACCTTCGACGAGTACGCATGGAGCGACATCAATAATCCCTCGTCCCAATTCACTTTCTCAGGCGGCGGAACCACAGGTGGAGGAATGAGCCAGATGTTTCCTACTCCACCATACCAGTTAAAGTACGTATCAACAGCCTTAGGGTTAGCATCCTTCAAGGACTCCGCTGGCACCGTCAAGACGGGCGGGAGATTCCTTCCCGACATTGCGGCGAATGTGGGCTACAATGGCTTCATTCTCGACGGGTCACCGTTTAACTTCATTGGGACTTCGTGTTCTGCTCCCTTGATGGCAGGCCTGTTCGCTTCCTACCGCGCTGTACTTCATCGGTCTTTTGGCCTGCTGAATCCCACGCTGTATCAGCTGGGATTTTTTCAATATGCGACTTCACCAGTCCCAAGGCCCCAACGAGTGTTCAATGATGTGAAAATTGGGAATAACGATTCGGTTGATACTCCGGATGATCCGTATTTCACTGCTGCCTATGGATTCGATCCTGTGAGTGGGTGGGGAAGTGTGAATGGTCCCGGAATGGAGTATGGGCTTCGTCATCCTCCCCCTTAAGGTCGATGTCTTGCACTGAATCGAATTTTCCAAACTATCAGATTGGTAGCAAAGAATGGTTATTGGGATTCTTGGCCTCGGATTCAGTCACTCCATTTTTTCGTATCTGGGCAGAAACAATGGAAACGTTGATTGTCCTATTGATATCCATTTTTGAGTATCCTGTTATTGATTAAGGGCGAAAGATTAATATACCACGAGTTTCTTATCAAAGACTTTAATACCATTATTACCCCGCTATCACGGTAAGCTTACTGCTATAGCGGTAAGCTCACCGCCGATGTCACTGTTGCCCTAATTATAAAGCATTTGTAATATCTTCTTGATTGTAAGTTTGTAGGTTTATAAGGAGTGTATGTCTTAGAGGAAGGTTTAAGCGTAATATATTCGCAGGTTCCCTCTATTTAATGCTACTATTAATTCTTATAATACTATAGCCTTACTTTATAAGCTTTATAAGCTCCTAATTGTAGGAGATTACTTCCTTTTATTCGACAATCTTCTTAAAGTAGTTTATAATGCATCTATAAAGCATAAATTTAGCTTTAAAGTACTATACAAAGACAAGAAACGCGCCTGGTATAAGTGTAATAACAAGGACTGCTCGTAGCATATAATAGTTCACTTGAATCTAGAGAATGAAAACGAGGTTATTATCGATATTGTAAACTACG
>Ga0302325_10022152_pt1 | contig 13307 bp, 13 predicted proteins | sample Palsa_T0_2_FD_201948 | JGI IMG/M metagenome (GOLD analysis project Ga0302325, IMG submission 201948) | Peat permafrost microbial communities from Stordalen Mire near Abisko, Sweden - Palsa_T0_2 | ecosystem: Environmental > Terrestrial > Soil > Palsa > Peat permafrost | place: Sweden: Abisko... | reverse complement strand
TTCCTTGTCATCCCGACCGGAGCGAAGCGGAGCGGAGGGACCTGCGGTTCCGCAGACCCTTCGTGGAGATGTTTTTCAGAGCGTACCCGGATTTCCTGCCACGGAGCACTGGAAACGACCGCGTGTGCGGCTTTCATTAAGGAAAGCCGCATGAAGTTCGCCAACGCCACCAACATCAACAGGAAATCCGGGGTAGCGGAGTGGAGAGATCTGCGGTCTTCTTTGCCCCGACGATCCACTCCCTCGCCATGTAAGCTAAAAGAAATCCGGTTCATCAAATGTCGTTCGATCCCCAGTTGCAACAAGCCATCGCCGCACACATGCAGTACCTGCGCGATCTCGGTATCTACGACTTCTATCGCCGCGATACAGATGTTCTGATTGAGCCCACCCCTGAGGAGCCCGTTATTCCCCCACGTCAACCCGTTTTACCGCAGCCGCCCGTCGGTTCGTTTGTTGCTCCGCCCAGCCGTGTAGAAGCGCTGCGCGCGATCCAATTCGAAATCGGTGACTGTACCCGTTGCGCGCTCAGTGCCGGCCGGAACAAGATCGTGTTTGGCGACGGCGACCCCAATGCACGCCTCATGTTCGTGGGCGAAGGCCCGGGAGCGGACGAAGATGCCCAGGGATTGCCATTTGTTGGCCGTGCCGGCCAACTGCTTAACAACATGATCGCCGCCACAGGACTGAAGCGTGAGCAGGTCTACATCGCGAACATCGTAAAGTGCCGGCCCCCGCAGAACAGAGTGCCTGAGCCGGAAGAGGCCAACACCTGTTCCCCGTTTCTCTTCCAACAAATTGACGTCGTCCGGCCGGAGGTCATCGTGGCCCTGGGTTCAACGGCCGCCACCTACCTGCTGGGCGTGAAGTCTTCGCTCAGCGGCCTGCGCGGGCGCGTGCACACGTGCCGGAATACCAAGCTGATCGTTACTTATCACCCGGCCTACCTGCTACGGGATCCACGACAGAAAAAAGAAGCATGGCAAGATTTGAAGCTCGCCATGGCCGAGCTGGGATTGTCCGTTCCCTCCCGCTGATGGCGATTTTTTGTGATGTGGTGTTGCCGGTACCGCTCGATCGGGCCTTTACCTACAAGCTCAAGGACGATAACGGTCCGCCCGTCGGCGGTCGAGTCGTCGTGCCCTTCCGCAATGAGAAGTTGATTGGCGTGGTCACCCGCCTGCACGATGAAGCTCCGCCGGTTGAGGCGCGACTGATCGAAGCGGTACTCGACCAGGAACCCATTCTCAGTGCCGAGCTGATGGAGTTGGCAGCGTGGATCGCGCAATATTACCTCGCCCCGCTCGGGGAAGTCCTGCGCAGCATGCTTCCGCTCATGGCGGAAGTGCGGCGCTCGACCAGCTATCGCATCAGCGAAACCGGCTTGACTATCCTGGTCGACGGTGCCGAGCAGGGTTCCTCACGCCGCTCGCGCCGCAGCGCGGACGACCAGGATATCGAGTACACCGTGCTCAACTATCTATCTGACGGACAGCCGGCAAAGAGCGGGACGTTGCGTCATGCCACAGGCGCTACGGCAGAGCTGTTGACCAACATGCTGCGCAAAAAATGGCTGCTGCGCGAAACGGAAGCTGCGCCTCGCGATGCTCGCCGTCTGGTGCGCTATGCAGTGCTGGTGGCCGATGCGCGGCCGCCAAAATTAAATGACAATCAGCTGGCAATCCTTGCCGAACTGGCGGGCGCGGACGGGTCCCTGCCGGTTCCTGTCTTGCGCCGGCTGGATCTTCCCCCGACCACATTGCAGACCCTGGTAAAGCGGGGCCTGGTAACCATCGAAGAACGGCCTGCTGCGTTTCATCTTTCCGGTGCCACGAGACCGGCGGCACAGCATGTTCTCAACCAGGCCCAGCAGACTGCACTGGCGCATATAGAGGCCACCCTCGACGGAGAGGGCTTCGGGGCTTGCTTGCTGCATGGTGTGACCGGCTCAGGCAAGACGGCAGTGTATCTGGCCGCTATGGAACACGCACGGCTCGCCGGCCGATCGGCCATTCTGCTGGTCCCGGAGATCGGCCTCACTCCCGCCATGGCGGCGCAGCTTCACTCCGCGTTTGGCGGCAGCGTGGCGCTCCTGCACTCCGCGCTCACGCCCGACGAACGCGCCGAGCAGTGGTATCGCATCCGGCGTGGCGAAGCGCGGATTGTGGTGGGCACCCGTTCCGCCATCTTTGCGCCGGCGATGAACCTGGGCCTCATCATCGTCGATGAAGAGCATGACTCGTCTTACAAGCAGGAGGAGATTCCGCGCTACCACGCCCGCGATGTCGCCGTGATGCGGGCCAAGATCAGCGGGGCTACCGTCGTTCTCGGCTCAGCCACTCCGTCGCTCGAGTCCTGGCGTAATGCCGAGACGGGCAAATACGCCTTGATCGAGATGAGGGAGCGGGTCAATCAGCGGCCGTTGCCGGCGGTGGATCTGGTGGATATGCGCCTGGAATTCCAGGAGACGGGGAAGGAGAGCATCTTTTCCCGGGTGCTACTGGAGCGAGCGAAAGCAGCCATCGATCGCGGTGAGCAAGCCATTATTCTGCTCAACCGGCGCGGCTATTCCTTTGCGGTGCTATGCCGGGCCTGCGGCGAAAAGCTGCAATGCGAGAACTGCGCCATTGCTCTGACCCATCATAAACCCATCATTCCGGGAGAGACGATCGCGAATCCAGCGGGGCAGCGGCTTAAGTGCCACTATTGCGGATACGTGAAAACCGTGCCCAAACGATGCCCCAAGTGTGAGAGCGAGCACCTGTTCTACCTGGGGGCTGGTTCGCAGCAAGGTGAAGAGCGTCTCCAGGAGCTGTTCCCGCATGCCCGCATCGGCCGTATGGACCGCGACACTATCCGCAACCGGTTCGATATGGAACACCTGCTGACGCGGCTGCACAGCGGGCAGATCAACCTGCTGGTGGGCACGCAGATGATCGCCAAGGGTCACGATATCCATGGCGTTACCTTCGTGGGAGTGGTGGGCGCGGATCATGCTCTCGGATTACCGGATTTTCGCGCCGCCGAACGCGTTTTCCAGTTGCTCACCCAGGTCTCAGGCCGCGCGGGAAGGGGCGATCTGCCGGGCAACGTCCTGGTCCAAAGCTACTATCCGGAACACTACGCAATCCAATGTGCGGCCGCGCATGACTTTAGAGCCTTCGTGAAGAAGGAGATGCAATACCGCAAGTGGATGCACTACCCGCCGCACGCGACGTTGGCCAACATCATTATTCAGAGTCAGCGGTTGGAGGAAGCCGCAGGCTGGGCCACCAGCCTGGGCAAGTCTTTCGCTGCCATGCCCCTCGATCACGTGCGTGTATTGGGACCCGCGAGCGCACCCATCGTGCGCATCAAGCGCATCTATCGATTTCATCTTCTGCTGAAGTCCGAAAAGCGGCAGGCCCTGGCCCGGACGCTACGCGCGGGCCTTGCCCAGGCGGAAGCGCTGGGTATTCCGCGCCGGAATTTAATCGTCGACGTCGACGCCGTGAACCTGATGTAGCACCAGACGTCAGGACTCCTCCGAGCCGAGCCTCTCGTAAAGCAGTCTGCGATGAATTCCCAATCTGCGTGCCGCTTCCGCTTTGTTGCCGTTGGCAGCTTCCAGGGCGCGGTCGATCAACAGCCGTTCCATTGTCGCGGATACAGCAGATTCATAGTAGCCCCGCGGTACTCATCTTCCGCTGGAGGTATTGGGGACCAGTAGTTGAAAGATAGCGGCGGCAAGGAGTGCCAGCGCGGCAAAGGCGACAAAAGTAGAGTGGAAGCCGAGGTGTTGCAGGATGACACCCGAGAGGATAGGCCCGACCACACCGCCGATCGCCTGGGCGGTGGCGAAGATGCCGAGCAGTGAATTGAATTGTCCTTTGCCGCGCGTGAGATCAGCAGCAAAGGCAACGATGACAACGCCGTATATGCCCGCGCCAACACCGTCGAGTGCTTGGAGAAAGACTACCATGTGGGGGTTGTGGGCCAGGGTGTAAGACAAAATGCGCACCGGCAGCGCCCAGAAGGCGATCGCCATGACTGGCTTTCGTCCCCAGGAATCGCAGAGTTTGCCACTGGCCCACGCGACCGGAACCATCACCATCTGGGCGGAGAGAACGGTGAATGTGGTGAGGGCGCTCGACCCGCCAAGCTGTTTGATGTAAAGAGCGGTGACCGGGAGTATCGGAGCGTTGGCCAGATGGAAGAGGCCGACGGCCGCGAGCAGGAAGAGAACCGAGCGATCGTGCAGCAGGACGCTCCACTTCGGTTTAGCTTGTTTCCCATCGCCGGAGGCGATGCTTTCATCCAGTTCCTGCGATCGGATCCAGTAAACAGAAGAGGCGCCCACCAGCGATGCAATCGCTACGGAGTAAAAAATAGAGGCGCTGCCAAAGTATCGGACAGCGGCGAAGGCCAGCAATGCGGCAACGATATTGCCGGCGTGGTTCCACCCCTGGTTTTCGCCCAGCGTCCGATTCAGGGCCTGGTAGCCGACGAGGGCCAGCGCCAGTGCGCCCAGCACAGGGATGAAGAGGCTCTGGGCTATCCCAGACAGGAACAATAACGAGTCGACCCAGATTGCCGTGTGCGGGACGAAAGGGATGACACCGAAGCAAATCCCAACAGCGATGGAAGCGACGAAGAAGAGCAAGCGGCGGTTCTTGACACGATCCACCAGCATCCCGGCTGGTGTTTGGAAGAGCAAAGTTCCAAGTCCCAGCAGCGCTGTGGCTACCCCAATCTGGTCGTATCGCCAATGCGCTTCCCTGAGGAAGGTATTGAGTACCGGCAGGACAACACCGACTGCTTCAGCCTGAAAGAAGTTCGCAGCATTAAGTCCGAACCTGCTTTGCCGCGAGGGTGATTTGTGCGTCTTTTCCGCCTGCTTGGCCACAACCATACGATGCGTACCAGCACGTAAAGCGGCAACTTTCAGCCCGTACACGACTTCCATCCCGGTCCGCCGGATGAGCCGGGATCATGATGTTCAGCAAAGAAGCTTCGTCAACTTCCAGAGTTCCATGGCTGCGGAAAGATATTATTCATTCCAGGTTGGGTCAATTTCTTTTTTCGCCCTCAACGCGTTTGATATACCCGATCCCGGCTCATTCTGTCTTCTTGCAAAACAACTGGACTGGATCGAGGATCAGCTGCGCGCGGTTGAACGCAACTCCGCCGTCCTGCTTCTACACTGCTATCCGAGCGATTTGAAGCAGGGAGGAGAGCGTTTGCGGGCAATGGTGCAGAGTCCGGCTGTGCGCCTCATTGAAATGGGCCACACCCGCTACAACGAGCTGGCAAGAACGGGAGAAAGTGGTAGATGATCGCTGCCTCTTTCCCCCATGTTCTCTTAGCTCTGATTGTCGTTGTCAGCATCCTGCTGATGCTGGTTCGACCGCGCAACATTCCAGAGGTCTATTGGGTCGGCGGCGGTGCGATCCTGCTGATCGTTCTCCGGCTGATTCCGCTCAGGCTGGCAGGAAAGGCGGCCGCCGAAGGCTCCGATGTCTATCTCTTTCTCATCGGGATGATGCTGCTGTCGGAATTGGCCCGCGAGCACGGCGTCTTCGACTGGCTTTCCTCTGCGGCGCTCAACGGTGCACATGGTTCCTGCGCTCGTCTTTTTACTCTGGTCTACGGCGTGGGCGCGCTGGTCACTATCTTCATGTCCAATGATGCAACCGCCGTTGTCTTGACTCCTGCGATTCTAGCCGCGATACGCAAAGCCAAAGTGGCGCCGCTACCCTATCTGTTCGCCTGCGCTATGATCGCTAACGCTGCCTCCTTCGTGTTACCGATTTCCAATCCGGCAAACTTGGTCGTCTTTCATGCGAGTATGCCGCCGTTAGGGCGATGGCTCATTTCATTCGGCCTTCCATCGATTCTTTCTATCGCCGCGACTTATCTGGTCTTGCGGTTTGTCTTCCGCAAGGAGCTCGCGGGTGGCACAGAAAGAGGAGATGGCGTGAAGCCTCTTTCCGCGAAGCCCCTTTCGACGGCCGGCAAGATTGTGCTGGCTGGCATCGCCTCCATGGTGGCCGTCCTGTTGACCGCTTCCGCTCTCGACCGGGACCTCGGACTGCCCACCTGCCTGGCGGCGCTCGCAATCACCGCGGTCGTGTGCATCAAGGCGCGCAGCAACCCCTGGAGCCTGATGAAAGAGATCAGCTGGGCTACGATCGCCCTGGTCGCCGGCTTGTTCATCATGGTCGACGCGGTGCAAAGCATCGGCGCCCTCAAACTCACACAGGCAGCGCTCCAGGGCGTACAACGGCTGGCTCCCGCTCTCGCCGCATTGATCACCGGCTTCGTGGTTGGTATCGCTAACAACCTCGTCAACAACCTTCCGCTGGGGTTAATTGCCGGTGCGACCTTGCAGGCCGAGCGCGCCACGGGACTGATTGCCAGTGCCGTGTTGATTGGCGTCGACCTGGGGCCGAATCTCTCCGTGACCGGCTCCCTGGCCACGATTCTGTGGTTGATCGCGCTACGCAAAGAGAAGCTCGAGGTGAGCGGATGGGACTTCTTCAAGGTCGGCGCCATCGCCATGCCCGTAGCCCTGGTTGCCGCTATCTGCGGCGCGATTCTGATGCAGATCTTCTAGAGCATTTTCGCAATACTATGAACTTTCCAACGGCGGTTACGAGCAGCTTTCTTTGGCGGAAAGCTGCGCAAACTTCTGTGGCTTCGGTCTACACCTTTGCGAAAATGCTCTAGCGAAACAGGTCAATCACGCTGGTGCCTGCAAACGGAGCTGGCAAAAACGTCAGAACCAGAATGGCGAGAGCCAGCCAGCCAAGCCAGCGGTAGTTGTAGGGCATGAGCGGGAAAAATGGAACGTGGGGATGGCGCATTGCCGGAAGCAGCAGGATCACTCCCCACAGCACCCAGCCGGTCCACAAGGTTACGCCCATCACCAGCAGGACTACCGGCACCACAAACGTCAGCCGGCGATGCCATCGGGACGTAATCGCATACAGAATGTGTCCACCATCCAACTGCCCAGCGGGGATCAGATTCAGCGAAGTGACAAACAAGCCCACCCAACTTGCAATCAGAATGGGGTGGGGAATCAGGTTGTCCATGCGCGGCACCCAGGGAAGCCAGGCAGCAAGGGCACGATCCAATAGGGTGACCGTCAATGGCCAGCGGAACTGAACCAGCGCCGAAGCCGAGTCCGGCCCGGCGGGTCGAGAGAGCAGGATACCCAGGACCGTGGCCGGAAGCGCAACCAGGTATCCGGCGATCGGTCCGGCGATACCCACTTCAATCAGCGCCCGGCGGGAAGGAATGCGGGAACGGATCCGGATCACAGCCCCTGCTGTCCCGCTCAGCGTAGGAGCGGGCAAGACGTAGGGCCAGGAAGCGTTGATGCCGTGGTGGCGGCAATAAAAATAGTGCCCAGCTTCATGGGACAACAGGATCGCCAACAGCGCCAGCGAGAAGGACCAGCCGCTGGCCAGCGCCGAGAAATGCGTCCAGATCCAGTGCAAAGGGAAAAGATCGCCTTCGTGGACCAGCGGCGGCTGACCCAGGCGAAAATTCTGCATGAGCAGTGCGCCCGTGCTGGCGGTAGTAAAGATACTCACCACCAGCAGGCTTAGCGGCAGCCAGGCAATTGAGCGCCGCGCCCTTGGAACAAGCTCCGCGTGGCCGGCTGGGCTGGGGAGGAGCGGATGCTCCGTGGTCGGCATTTCTACTTCGGCCAAGGGCGGGCTAAGAATCCAGCAGGTGAAGTTCCTTGCCCGGCTTGAAGCGAACAGCCTTGCCTGGAGTGATGGTGACTTCCGCACCGGTCCGCGGGTTGCGGCCGATTCCCGTCTTGCGCGGGCGGACATTGAAGACGCCAAAGCCCCGCAACTCGATCCGGTCGCCCGAAGCGAGCGCTTTCTTTAGGCTCTCAAAGACCGTGTCGACTGCCGCTTCCGCTTTGTTGCGCGGTAGTCCGGTCTTGGCGATGACTTGATGGATGATGTCCTGTTTAATCAATGCCTTTACCCCGAGGGATGTTAGGTAACAGCAATGGGCCAGAGCTACGTCCTCATCGTATAGCGAGTCTCGGGTATGGTCCAGCAGGTTCCTTGGGGATCAAGATTGTCAAGGAACCCGGCCTACCGTAAGATGCAGTTTCCAGAAGTAGGATTTTTTACCCCCCAATACCGTCCCGGGGTGCGTCCCGGGCGGTTTTTCCTAAGGAGTTGCATGTCTATTCAGTCCGACCGGTGGATTCGCGAGCAGTCGCAAAAAGGAATGATTGTTCCTTTCAGCGAAAAGCAGGTAAGAGAAGGGGTCATTTCCTACGGCCTCTCCTCCTATGGCTACGATCTTCGGGTTTCCGATGAATTCAAAATCTTCACCAACGTTAACAGCGCAGTCATTGACCCTAAGGCCTTCGACGAGCGGTCTTTTGTCACCGTCACTGCCGACTCAGTCCTGATTCCACCCAATTCGTTCGCGCTGGCCCGGTCGGTCGAATATTTCAAGATTCCCCGCGACGTGCTCACCATCTGCGTGGGCAAATCGACCTACGCCCGCTGCGGCATTATCGTGAACGTCACTCCTTTCGAGCCGGAATGGGAAGGCTTCGTGACCCTCGAGATTTCAAACACCACGCCCTTGCCGGCTCGGATCTATGCCAATGAGGGCCTCTGCCAGATCCTTTTCTTCCGTTCCGATGAGCCGTGCGAAATCAGCTACGCGGACCGTAAGGGTAAATACCAAAACCAACAAGGTATCGTGCTTCCAAAGCTGTGATGGCGGAGCCCACGAAATCACCTTCCCGCTTGCGGGTGGCCCTGCTCGAGCCCGAGCCCATCCGCATGGAGGGCTTCGTCACCATTTTTCAGGATCACCCGCGCATAGAATTTGTGGTTTTTGAGTTGCCGCAGTTCCTGGCCGACCGGGAGATCAAGCTTGCCCTGATTGGCTTACACGGAGACAAGCTCCCCCTGCCGCTGGTCGGCACCATCCATGGGTTGCGGCCCGACGTGCGGCTGGTCGTCATGGGTCCCAACGGGGACGACGAGGTTATCCTGCAGGCTGTGACTGCAGGCGCCAAAGCATATCTGGAAGCCAACGCCACGCCGGAGCAGGTAGAACAGGCGATTATGACCGTGAGCCAGGGGTCCATCTGGGCGCCGCGACGCGTATTGTCCATTTTCGTGGATCGCGCGACCAAATCGTCGCGGTCCTCCGCCTCCCCGGCGTTGGCTCAATTTACGGCCCGCGAAACCGAGGTGCTCAAGCTCCTGGTCGCCGCTCGATCCAATCGTGAAATCGCCCGCACCCTGGGCATAGAAGAAAGAACCGTAAAAGCGCACGTGGCGAAATTGATGCGCAAAGTGGGTGTGGAGAACCGGATCGCCCTTTCTATCTACGCGGTGACCAACTCAATTGTGACCCCGGCGCCCGAATAGAACTCGGACGGACCACGTCGTCGCTGGATGGTCGCATTGGGTACTTTGGTGCACTGTACCTTGGTGACATTGCCCGGTTACCTAACTTGGCCGAAAGTTACTTTAGAAACAACGCAGATCTGGGGACGGGGCTTCTGAGCGCGAACGTCGCAATCACCAGCCCCCATTTTTTTGCCTTGTCCCGATTCCGCCTCCCGAACCATTCCCTCGATTTTTCCCAACTGCCATTAAAATTCCTGCATCCTAGGAAATGCGCCTATCCCTACCTTAGGAAGTGGTTTCTGAGCGGTTTTTGCCTTAGAAACTGCGCCAACGTCAGCGAACCCGGTACCGTGCGGACAAATGTCCCCACCTGGAGATTTGAAAGAAGATGAGACACATTTTTGCAGCACTTTGCATCGTCGGAATATCCCTCACAACAATGTCTGCCTATGCAGCAGACGATAAGGCAACGCTGGATGCTCGCGTTGAGAGCGCGAAAGATGTTCTGGACGCAATCATGGCGACTCCCGACAAGGCCATCCCAAATCAGATCATGTCTCAGGCGACGTGCGTGGGCGTCGTACCCAGTGTGAAGAAAGGCGCCTTCCTGGTCGGCGCGGAATATGGCCAGGGCGTCGTAACCTGCCGCACGGGGCACGGCTGGAGCGCTCCTGCCTTTATCAAAATTGCGGGTGGCAGCTTCGGTTTTCAGATTGGCGGCCAGGCTACCGACCTGGTGCTGGTTGCGGTCAACGACAAGGGTTTTCAGGACCTGTTGAAGAGCAAGTTCAAGATTGGCGGCGATGCTTCGGCGGCGGCAGGCCCGGTTGGGCGCGACTCCCAGGCAGCGACCGACTGGAAGCTGAACGCTGAGCTGCTGACCTATTCGCGCGCCAAGGGACTGTTTGCCGGCATCGATCTCACCGGAGCAGTGGTGGATGAGAATGTAGACGCGACCCGTGCGTTTTATGGTGTGGCCCACCCCAGCGCACAGATCCTGAAGGGCGAAGTGGCCACTCCGCCAGACGCGCGGCCGTTCGTACGCACCGTGGCAAAGTATTTCTCCGACGTGCAAAGTGCCTCGAAGTAGGTTTCCCCGCTCCCTCTGCTGACACGAGAACTGCCCGGCAACCGTTTGCCGGGCAGTTTTTTTGACGTGCCCACAAACCATTTAAACTGGGATGGCTGAGCTCAACCCAATATCGGGGTACAGCTGTGGAAGCGGATGCGGAGACGATTGGAATTTGCACTGGTGTGGGCTGCGGTAAAGCTTCTGAGCTTGCCGCCGAGGAGCGTCGCCCGCAGGATGGGTGCGTTCGTCGGCCGCCTGGCGCTATTGCTGACTCCACGTCTGGCGGGTGTCGGCGACCTTAATCTTCGCCTGGCGTTTCCCGAGAAAAGTGCCGCCGAGCGGCAACAAATTCTGCACCACCTGTACCGCAACCTTGGCTGGTTGCTGGCCGAGTTCTGCCAGATGCCGCGTTACACCCCGGAAACCACGCGCAGCTTTATCCGGTATGAGGGGCTGCAGCACTACCTGGCGGCCCGCGATGAGGGAAAAGGGGTTCTCATCCTTACCGGTCATCTGGGCGCATGGGAGTTGTCGAGCTTTTATCACTCGCTGATGGGCTACCCCATGAGCATCGTGATCCGCCGCCTGGACAATCCGCTGGTCGACAGCCTGGTCAACCACATCCGCTGCCTCCACGGGAATCAGGTGCTGCACAAAGACGATTTCGCGCGCGGTCTCCTGGCTTCCATGCGGCGGGGCGAGACCGTGGGCATTCTGATGGATACGAACATGACCCCTCCCCAGGGGTCGTTCGTCGATTTCTTTGGTCACCCCGCATGTACCGGGTCTGGCCTGGCGCGCATCGCCATGAAGACCGGCGCCCGGGTGCTGCCAGGCTTTCTACTCTGGCAGGAGGCAACGCAGCAATACGTACTGCGTTTTGGCGCTCCACTTTGCCTGGCAGCCAGCGGAGATGTGGAGGCGGACGTCCTGGCCAATACCGCCTTGTTCACCAAGGTGATCGAGGACTACATTCGGCAATATCCCGACCAGTGGCTTTGGGTCCATCGCCGCTGGAAGACTCGCCCGCAGGGCGAAGCGCCCATCTACACTTGAGTCATGCCCATCCCACTCAGTCAATTGGCTGAACGGCTCGGCGCTGAGATCGATGGCGTCCAGGTCGACCACGTGATCACGGGGGTATCCAGCATCGCCGGCGCCGGTCCGGGATGCCTGGTGTTCGCGGAAGAAGAGGCCTCCTTCGCGGCTGCACTCGCTTCTGGTGCCGGTGCGGTTCTGGTTGCCCCGCAGATGGCTACCGCTGGTGCAAACAAGCCAGTTCTGCGCATACCGCAGCCCCGGCTGGCGTTTGCTCGGGCAGCCCGGTTGCTGCGTGATCCGCAGCCTGATCCTTCCATCCATCCGACCGCTGTGATTGACCCGACGGCGCAAATAGGCGGCGGGGTCTCGGTGGGTACTCACGCCTCGGTTGAGGAGGGAGCCAGCATTGGCTCGGGAACCATCATCGGCGCCGGAGTCGTTATCGGTGCAGGGGTCCGCATCGGCAGCAACTGCCACATTTATCCCCGCGTGGTCATTTACCCCGGGGCCACGCTCGGCAACCGGGTGGTCGTCCACGCCGGGGCGGTGCTGGGAGCAGACGGGTTCGGCTACGTCCGCGATCGAACCAACGGGGAATATACCCAGTTCCCCCAGCAAGGGACATTGGTCATTGAGGACGACGTTGAGATTGGAGCCAACACTACCATCGACCGGGGCGCCCTTGAGCAGACCCGGATCGCCTCCGGCACCAAGCTCGACAACCTGATTCATATCGGTCACAACTGCAACATCGGGCGCAATGTCGTCATCGCCGCGCAGACCGGCATCTCCGGCTCGAGTACGGTGGGGGACGGCGCCATCCTCGGGGGACAGGTCGGCATGGGCGATCACGCCATGGTCGGCCCGGGCGTCATCCTTGGCGGCCAGGCGGGCATTCTGCCCAAGAAAAAACTCCTGGGGCCGGGAATTGTTTTTTGGGGAACGCCGGCTAAGCCGGTGCGTCAATACCTCAAGGAACTGGCAATGCTGGCCCGGCTTAAGCGGCCAACTGGAGACGAGTAATGGCCGTTGTGGTGGTAGGCGGGCACTCGCGCAGTGTGGGTAAGACCTCGGTGGTGGCTAGTTTGATCGCCCGGCTTCCAGAGCGTCATTGGACCGCCTGCAAGATCACCCAATTCGGCCATGGATTTTGCAGTGCAAACGGCGAGCCCTGTGACTGCCAGACGGATGAACACACCATTGCCATCAGCGCCGAGCGAGATCCCAACACCGGGACCGACAGCGCCCGCTTCCTCGCCGCCGGGGCCGTCCGGTCACTCTGGGTACGCACCCGCATCGGCCGCCTGGCGGATGCCATGCCGCGTATTCGTCAGGAGATCGACGCGGCTGAGAACATCATCTTCGAGTCGAACAGTCTGATGCAATTCCTGCGCCCGGATCTCTATCTTTCTGTTCTGGACCATGCCACAGCTGACTTCAAAGACTCCGCGCGGCTATTTCTGGATCGCGCCGACGCAGTGCTCCTGCGTGCATCAGGCCGGGAGCTGGCGCCGCAATGGAAAGAAGTCTCGCTGCGATTGATTGCAGGCAAGCCGCGGTTCTTAGTGACGCCACCGGACCTGATCGGTGACGACCTGGTCGCGTTCGTGGAGCGAAGGTTGGCGGGGACCAAGTCAGGACGAGAGTTCAAAGTTAATTGTTGAACCTTTTCGAGTCCCGAAGGGACGGCTGACCTTCAGAGCTGTCCAAATTAGCGATTAACTTGCTTTTTGACGATGTACCTTGTTGATTGCTTTGAAGAGAGCTTGGCAGAGCAAAATCAGGTTGCTTCTGCAGATCGGCTG
>Ga0302325_10022148_pt1 | contig 13308 bp, 6 predicted proteins | sample Palsa_T0_2_FD_201948 | JGI IMG/M metagenome (GOLD analysis project Ga0302325, IMG submission 201948) | Peat permafrost microbial communities from Stordalen Mire near Abisko, Sweden - Palsa_T0_2 | ecosystem: Environmental > Terrestrial > Soil > Palsa > Peat permafrost | place: Sweden: Abisko... | reverse complement strand
AGATCGAGTACCTTTCGGGGTTTCTGAAGCAGCAGGGCCTTCGCGTCTTACGGCTTAGCTTCTGGGACGACGTTGCGGTCTGGTCGAAGATGCGCGCAGGAGTTGGCGGCCGGGCGTTGGACTCAAGCCATGCGAATCGGACGGGTGAGAGTTCATTCTCCCCAAGAAACAACAAACACGTTCGGAAGTGGTATTTGAGCGCGGCACGAGCCGGTTTCTACATGCTGGACGTTGCCCGATTGCGCCGCATGCTTTCCAGTGAGCAAGTAGGCAAAGCGGACGTCGTAATCTTCGATCGCTATATCTATGACCAGATCGCCAATATCGATTCGCCGTCATTTGCAACTCGCAGCTACAGCAAGATGCTTTTGAGGCGGGCACCCGCTCCCGACTTGCCGTTTGTTCTCGACGCGTCGCCTGACGCAGCTTTCGCGAGAAAGCCGGAATATCCTCTGGAATTCATGCACCGCAATCGCCGAGCTTTTCTGCAGCTGAAGGAACTTGCTCCGCAGCTGATCGTGATTTCTGACGCGAAACCGGAAGGTGTGAGAAGTGAAATTATTCTCCACATCAGCCAATCACGGCTCGCAGAGCGCGCTTCGACCGAGGGAAAAACTGAAGTTTTCGTGGACAACGCAGTAGTACAGCAACAGAGTTGCTGTAGCGTGCGAAACGACCCAACATCAATCGTCTAGGTTGCCATCCAAGGCTTGCGCGTTATTTCGAAAGCGAGGCCTTGAATGGAAGCTGGAGTCTCCGAAAATCATCTTTCCCTGGTTGTGCCGACGCTCAACGAAGCGGGGAATATCGACAAACTACTCACTGCACTTACGGATGCACTGCGCGAGACTCCATACGAGTATGAAATCGTTGTGGTCGACGATGGAAGCACCGACGGAACGGCGGAACGGGTTCGTGACTGGACCAAAAGAGATGCGCGCGTTCGCCTCTTCTCACGTACCGGAGAACGAGGTTTGGCAGGGGCGGTGTTGTATGGCTGGAGTCAATCTCGAGCGAACCTGCTCGGCGTGATTGACGCTGACCTGCAACATCCCCCTGAGCTGTTGCCCGAGCTGTTGAAGCAAACCGAACACGCCGATATCGCCATCGCCAGCCGGTATGCGCGGGGACAGGGAACGAAGGGTTGGAATCCTATTCGTGCGGCCGTCTCCCGGTTGAGCACGCTCGCCGCATCGCCGTTGCTGAGCAAAAAGAATCTTCAAGTCACCGACCCGATGTCAGGCTTTTTCGTAATCCGCCGCCGCTGCATCGAGGGTCTGACTTTTCAGACGACCGGCTTCAAACTCCTTCTTGAAATCCTGGTTCGCGGCCGCATCCGGACAGCGCGGGAAGTCCCTTACCAGTTCGGCCTTCGCCGCGAGGGCAAGAGCAAGGCCAGCGCAAGCGTTGCATTTCACTATCTGCACCTTTTGGGCCGGCTCTCGCGCGATCTGGTGTTGCGTTCGAGCGAGCAATGAAGATCGCGCTCATCACAGCATTTCCGCCGAGTCGCCAGGGGCTGACTGAATATGGCTTCCATGTGGCGGAGCAGCTTCGTCAGGAGCCGTGTGTCGATCTAACGGTGTTGGGAGATTATCTTCCCACGCCCGCTGAGGAACTGCCGGGCTTTAAGGTCGATCGCTGCTGGGGTTTTGGAAAGTCTGCCAGCATTGCAACTCTGGTGCGCGCTATTCGGCAAGTGAAGCCTGACGTGGCCTGGTTCAACCTGGGTTTCGCCAGCTTTGGAGACCGTCCTCTTCCGGCGGTGCTGGGGCTTTTGGCGCCGGCTGCGGCGCGGCTGAATGGAGTGTATTCGCACGTTACGCTGCACCAGCTGTTCGAGACGGTCGACCTGGAGGATGCTGCCGTTTCCTCGCCTCGGCTGTACCGGGCGGGAGGCTGGGTGGCGACGCATCTGCTCTTGAGCGCGAACTCGCTTTCCGTGCTCATGCCCGCCTATCGTCGAACGCTCGGTGAGAAGTACCGGCGCGGCCGGGTGAGCGTGAAATCGCATGGCATTTTTGCCGGACGGCCGGATCCTCCAGACTTTACACGCCGGGGAAACCCGACCCACCGCATTCTTGCGTTCGGAAAGTGGGGGACTTATAAGCGTCTCGAATTACTGATCGAGACGTTCAATCGGGTTGCGACGAGGATACCCAACGTAGAGTTGGTAATCGGTGGCGGCGATCATCCCAAGACACCAGGCTATGTGCAATCGATGGCGCAGCAGCATGCAAATGATCGGATTCACTTTCTCGGTTATGTGCCCGAGGATGCGATTGCCGACCTGTTTCGCGAGGCAAGCCTGGCGGTGATGCCCTACACGTCGTCCGCTGGATCGAGCGGAGTGGCGCACCTCGCGGCGCAGTACGGAGTACCAGTCATCGCGTCTGGCATCCGCGACTTTCGTGATCTCGCGGAACATGAAGGGATTGCCATGCGGTTTTTCACGCCTGGCGATGCGGATAGCCTGGTGGAGCAACTGCTCCTTGCCTTGAATTCTCCGGAGCAACTGAAGGAGATGGCTTGGCAGAGTTACGCGGCAGGAGTCGCGATGAGCATGCCGGAGGTGGTGCGGGAATACATTCGGTCTTTCCGCCAGCAGGAGCGCGTCAAAATCCTACAAGCGGCGGCTGGGTTGCGCCGCGCGGGTCGTTTCCACAGGGAAGAGGGGCTTGCCTGCAGGGTGGGCGAGAAGATTCAAAGGTGGCAAGACGAAGACGAGATCGCAAGTCCTACTGCGTAAGAGTGTGCGGAAACCTCGCTGCAGACATAAAAGCGACCACAGAGGCTGAAGCCCGCGCTGATGTTGGGAACTTAACGCGGCGCTGAGGCGCCGCTCTTCCACAGTACCGGGCCGCCATCCACAAGAGTAATTATTTATTTTTCGGATCTGGATTCGGAGGTACCGGTGAAGAATCTGCCGGTTGCGAGCCTGGCGCCGCATTCCGGTCTTGTTCAGAATTCGGCGGCGGAAGGGCAGGAAGCGCTGGCGCCTGCACCGCAATCGGAGGCACCGGCGTTGTATCCTGCTCGCTGCTCACAGAGGTTCCGTCGCGACGCTTAAGTTCGATGGGCCTGCCTGCGCGGCGCTTCGTCTCTTGATTCGCTCTCAGTGTGGCCTCCACATCCGCCTGGTTATCGTCGGCGAGAGTGTCGATCTTCCGGCCCTCGGCATCACGGCGTGTGGCATAGCTCACCTTCGCGTTCGCGTCTCGCCCTGAGCGCGCTGCTTCGTAATACATTTCCGCGCTCTCCCGATCACCTGCCAGCTCGGCGACATAGCCCAGATTGTTCAGGGTGAACGCATTCTGCGCGTCCCGTTGATACGCCTGCAGGAAAAACTCCCGTGCAGCTGACGGGTTGTTATCATTCAGGGCCGCGACTCCACGCAGATTGAGGCGGGCAGTTGCCGCCTCGACGCCTTCGCCCCTGGCGATTTGCTCGCTGATGGCGGCTGCGTTTACCGCGGCTACCTCGCTAATGGGCCGTCCGCGCCACTTCGCCCGCGGAGTCACTACAACCCGCTGCGTGGAATGTAGGCTGGCCGCTGCGGAATAACATCGCAGTGCGCCCTGGAGATCTCCAACAGCCTCCATCGCAAACCCGAGATTGTTGAGTAGAAACGGATTCTGCGGATGGCGCGGTTGGGCTGATTGCAGAAGGTTTCTGGCCGCGAACACATGCCCATGTTGAAGCAGCACAATCGCCTGCTCGTTGATCCTGCTGGCTTCCTGATCGGAGTCCTGCACCTGCCGGAACGCCTCGTCCAGGGGCTTGCCCTTGAGGGCCGCTTTATTGGACTGGTCGATGATCGCATCGGTATGGTCGCGCTCCGCGAGCGCGTAATAGCGCAGGGCGCGATCCGCATCCCCCTCCAATTCGGCAACATATCCGAGATTATTCAGAGTGAACGGGTCGTCGGGATCCAGCAGATAGGCCCGATAGAAAAGTTGCTTGGCTTTTTTCTGATGCCCGTGCTTGAGTTCCGCAACGCCCTCGCGATTGAGCTTCTGGCTGGGCGTGGATACGCTTTTCCCCGGAATGGGGACATGCAAATCGCTTGCGAGCCCGAGACCTGTCGCGGCGAGAAGTTGCATCGCCAGCAAACCCGGAATCGTCCAGAATCGTCCTGCTTTGCAAAAGTTCATCGCGGTACCGGCATTATGATGTGCGGAAGCCCCGTACGGTTGACTACAGCAAACACCCTAGATTGACGCCCCCATCCGAAATGACCGACCCTCGCATCCAAGCAGCGATGCCCAGACTGTTCCTTGCCCTGATGCTACTGGCCGGCTGCGTACAAGCGCAGACCGCCGCGCCCGCCACGTCCCCCCTCGCCGCTCCTCCGGTGACGCCGCCCGTAACAGCCAACGATGGCGGGGCGCAGCGATCGCTTGCGATCGCAGACACGTCGTCGGAACCCATCCCCGGCCGTAAGGTGGGGCTGGTACGCGGCGTCGTAAAGCGGCTGGATCCAATCCACGACCAGCTCGTGATTCATACCTTCGGCGGCGGCGATCTCCGGATTGCGTTCGACGGGCGGACCCAGCTTTTTTCGGAAAATTCGCGCACCGGTTTGACCAGTATTCCGGCTGGGTCCGTAGTGTCAGTAGATACGGTGATCGACGGTGGGAAGCTGTTTGCGCGCGCGGTACGAACCGGCCCTTCCAATGCGGCCGAGTTGAGCGGGCAAGTCGTGGGCTATAACGCGGCCAAATCTCGCCTCACCCTGCGCGATCCCATAAGTCCGGAAGGTGTTTCGCTGCGCATTAGCTCGAGCACGACGGTTGTGAACCAGGGCCAGCCCGCCTCGCCGCAGGCTCTGTCTTCCGGAATGCTGGTGCGGGTGTGGTTTTCGCCAGCACAAAAAGCTGCGAATAAAGTTGAGATTCTTGCCGAACGGGGAAATACTTTTACATTTGAGGGTCGAATTATCGCCGTAGACTTGCGCTCGCGTGTTCTGTCCTTATCCAACGATACCGATCAAAGCGTACGTGAACTCGCAATAGGCTCGCTGGATGCGAACAGCCTCGCTCGGTTGCGAGAAGGCGCCGACGTTAATATTCAGGCCGAGTACGATGGGGAGCGCTACAACGTTCGCACTGTCGCTGCCGTGCCGAACCATCCGTAAATCTGCCGTCCCGTAAATCTGCGGCCCTGGAGCGCTCCCCGTCGGAGGTTCAGGACGGCCCAATCTCTGCGAGCTTTTCCCGCACTGTCCGCGCGACGAAGAAATCGCCATCCCGGAACATGTAGCGGACCGTGTGTCGAACGTAGCGCGCCAGGCTTCGCAGGTTGGTCTCGTACCAACAGCAGGTGTGCATGTTCGGAGACAGACCGCAATAGAAGCGGAAGCGGCGGTGCGCAAATTCGGGCATGGTCATCATGGCCGCTGCCATGCGGTGATTTCCCTCAATAATCGTGAGGGGGTGCTGCTCGTCGGTGCCGATCAGCAGCACGACATCGGGCACGTCGCTGCCGCGGAGATCGTTGGCGATCGCCTTGAGTTTTTCCAGGAATTGACTCTGCTGCCCACGGGCCGTTCCCGCTTCGGCGCGGCGAACCATTTCCGTTAAATAAAACCCGCCGCCGGTAAAACGCCGCCACTCATTACGGGGAAATGACCGCAGGCGCGCCAAGTCACGCGGGGTCAGTTCAATCTCCCACCACTCCGTCCCGGCCGGCAGTTCACGCCATAGACCGCCTCGACGGCGGAACAGCAAGGCTCGCCGAATGGAGTTTTCATGAGGATGTTCGAGATCGACATCCTCCACCAGATGCTTGAAATCCTCGCGATACGGATCAAAGTCGGGATGATAGAACTCGCTGCGTAGAAATTCCGCGATGATCTCTTCTTCCGGAACCGGCCGCAGGCGGAGGAAGGGTCGCGAAGGCGCAGGAAGCGCATCTGCCGATTCGTGTTGCTCTCGGAAGAGCGGGATCGCAACGACGGCGAGCAATCCGCACATAACGAACACCTGTACCACAATCACCTGGGACAAGGAAGCGTGATAGCGCCAGATCGCTGCACCCAGCAAAACGCTCGCGCCCAACTGTACCCAGGCAGCGCTGCCGGTGCGGCGCGAGATCTCGTACATCATGAGAACCACGGCAATGCCATAGATGCCGGTCATGATCGCATACTGGTTTAAGAGGGCGGAGAACGAACCCCCCGTGCCCAGGAGGAACGGCCTCCCAAGCAGCATCGCCCACACAGCCGCCGGAGTGAGTGCAACCGCCGCTATGAATGCGGACGTGACCGCTCCCACGATGAACAATCCGGTGTACAACACCGAGCGCCCGCCCTCGCGATTCGTATGACTCGCCGTCAGCGGAAACATGCTGCTCACTACCGACCATGACAGCATGAATACCACGCGGCCAACCAGGGCCACGGCCGCATAGATTCCCGCTTGCGCGGGCGGAAAGAAATGCTTCACCAGCAAGATGTCGAGGTTACTGAGAATCACCTGCCCGATGAAGTACAGCACGGCCTGCATGCCCTCGCCAAAAGGCGCAATCTTGATCAATCCCGGTTTCGCCCGGGCTTGGGCCCCCGGCTCACCGGCGATATACGCAGCGACGATTGAGAGCAGCACCGCCGTCATCACACCGGTCACGCCCATCCCGAAGTGAAGGAAGAGGAGAGCGCCGGCGAACTTAACTACCACCTCCACCACGACGCTGATGGCTAGGCCGCGAAAGTCGTAGCGGCCCTGCATCCTGCCGCGGCGAACTCCCAGAGGCATATACACTCCAGCCGCGAGTGCCAGCAATATCAGATCGTGTTGCGCCGGGAGGTTGAAATACGATTTGAGGTAAGCGCTGCCGGCAGAGAGCAGTATGGCAATCCCCAGGCCTACCTGCCAGGCGCGGCGCAGCATGCTGGCGTAGATTTGCGCGCGGATAATTGTCTCTGAATTCCGGGCGATAAATTTGGAGGTTACGATCTGGAACGACAACGGGATGGCGGCCACCAGCATCAGCAGCGTATATAAGGCTGAGGCGTGGCCGAAACCCGAAGCGCCCAACATGCGCGCGATTAGAATGTTGTAGAGCAGGTTGGTTGCGGCCACCAGTCCAGTGCTGAGCAAAAGGATGGCGCTACCCCGCACTACATGCCCGCGCAGGATTTCAACATGGCCCGACCCAATGGTGGCTTGTGCTTCCGGAAGTGTCGTCATAGCAGAGTTGCGGTCCTTACACAGTTACCGCAGATCGATCCGAGTGCGTCAAAAAGTGACCTGCGCCGCCGGAACGACCTGGGTGCGTCCTTGTCCGGGAAAATCGTAAAAGCTCTGCTGCTGCAGGCCGAAAGAAAATCTCAAGGGATAGGCGAGTGACGCCGTCTCCGAGGAAATGGCTTTGCCGAAGCCCCGTTCGCGCGTGTACGACAGCAGGAAACTCGAAGTCACACTGTCGTACGCGTGAAAACTGCGCCCGGAAGACCACGCACCCGATGCGGAGAGCGTCCAGTGCTGACTAAGCACAGCGTCTACCCCGAAGCGCGGACGGAGAGCTTGCGCGATCGCGTACTCGCTGCCTTCAACTCGCCAGGCACGGAGAAATTCCGCTACCGCTAAAACCCGGATGTGGGAACCAAATGCGCGCTGCAGACCGGCGTAGGAAATTGTCTGGTAGTACTCATGTATCGATGGTCCGAACTGCAGGTCGCGCGCGGTGTACCCCGTCAGCAGCGCAGTCTTGCCCCAGGGCCTGCCCACGCGAAAATCGACGGTCCCGGAAAAATCACGCGAGTGCAGATCTTGCTCCGTGAACGGACCCGCCTCCCTAATCAAGTTGCCGGAAAACGAAAGCCAATCTCCGATTGGGCTGCTGGCCACATAGAGGAACTGGCGAAACAGATTCTGACTCATGGGCACCGGAGCGAGCGTGTCGCGACGGACCGTGTACTGCAGCCCGGGCAGAATATTCAGCTTCACGCTGCCAAGCTGTAAAACCGGGGCCACGGAAATGTTGAAGATGGTGTCGAACGTATCGCGATTTTGAATCAGAAGTTCGCTCGGGAACGAGATGCTTCCTTCAGCATTGCGCTCGCCGATAAAACCTTGAATTTGAGGAAACGAATCCGGCCTGAATTGAAAGCGCGAATCGGCGAAGGTCTCAATGGAACGCCGCGGGGGTGGCAACAAAGGTCCTTTATTTTGCACGCCGAGCAGGCGAGCGTCCATTTGATAAATGTTTACATCTTCGAACACCGCATCTACGCGGGCGTCGGAAGCCATGCCAAAGCGATCGGTGATGGGACGGCCTTCTTCTTCAGCCAGTTCTATTTCCGCCGTGCGGGTCGCCGGGTCTTGTGGGTCGAGCTGGTTGGCCTGGACGAAGGTTGCGAGGGCGCGCTCATTCTCGCCGCGCTGACGGTAAACATTACCCTGGGATACCAGAAAGTTATAGTTGCTGTTGCGATCCGGATCGTCGGGCAGGCTGGCCAATTGCAATTCCGCGCTACGCGTGTCGCCCAGGGCCAGCGAAGCGTTTGCCATACCCACCGCCACCGATGTATCGTCGGCGCCCAGTGCCTGGGCGCGCCCATACATGCGCTGCGCCAGTGGATACTCGTGGATGCCCATCAGGATTTCCGCCGCGTTCAGGTAGTCGTCCGGGGAGGTCACATCGGTGGGCGCGACTCTTGCTTCCGCAAAGCCCAGTGCCACTTGTTGTTGAGCATCGGATGTTTTGCCTTCATCCGCAAAGAGCCGCCCCAGGGCAAGCCGAACCTCAAGACGATCTTCGTCAGAACCTTCCAGGGCCCGCGCATACCAGGTCATTGCCTGGTCGCGATGGCCCATCATGCGCAGCGTGTCCGCGATAACCAGCACGACTTTGTAGTCCTTCCCGCCACCAGCACGCTCCGCGGCATCAATTGCCTGCAGAGCGTCGGACGACCGTTTGAGCTGCGCATAGGATCTTCCAAGCTGCGCCGAAATCATCGGGTCATCGGGCGCGACCGCGAAAGCGCCGTGCAAAGTGTCAACCGAGGCCGCATACTTGTGGGCCCGGTACTGCACATCCGCCAGGGCGATGTAGGAATTCGGAGTATTCGGATTCAGCTTGATAGCCTTCCGAAATTCGGCTTCCGCGGAAGCCAGCATGGCTCGCTGCCGGTAGCCCTCAGCTTTGACGAGATGCAGACTCTCCGAGTCGGGAAGTAAGCGGGTTGCGATTTCGGCCTCTTTCAGAGCTGCCGTGGAACGCCGTAACTGGAGCAAAGCATAGGCCAGGCCGAGGTGCGCTTCGCCGTACTTCGGATTCAGCGACAAAGCCTTGCGAAAGTCCTGCTCGGCTTTGGTGGCCAGGCGCATGTCGTTATACACATAGCCCCGGTTCATATAACCGACCGCGATCTTGGGATCAATCTCCAGGGCGCGCGTGAAGTCGCGCACCGCAGCCTCGTGTTCGTTGTGGTCGGCGTGCACGTACCCCGCAATCAGCGGCAGGTCGCGATCGCTGCTGAGCACAGGTTCATAGCGGTCCACGATTTTCATCGCGTCATCGAGGCGCTTGAGAAATAAAAGATCATAGGCGAGATAGTCGACCGCCTCGCGGTCGTGCGGCAGTTTCTCGATCACTTGATATCCGAGGTCTGCCGACTCCGCGTAGTTCCCGGTCATCGTAAGGTAACGCTCATGCTCGCGCATTACCTGAGGATTTTTCCGCATCGTCTCCGAGGCGCGTCCGAGCCACTCCTTGGCCTGGTCGAGGTGATGCGCTTCGAGCGCCGCATTGACTGCACCGGCGACAATCAACGGATTGCTCGACGACCTCTGGAACGCCTGCTGGTAGCTCGCTTGCGCTTCCGGAAATTGCCGGTCCGCGCTGTACAAATCGCCCAGGGCCAGGAAAGGTACGTAGTCGTCGGAATGTTTTTTGGCCAATTCCAGGAAGTAACCGCGGGCGGCCTCGGAGTCGCCCATCTCGCGGGAGAGGAATCCGAGTGAGCCCAATGCGCCCGCATTCGAGGAATCGATTGCCAGCGCCTGGCGGTAGGCCTTTTGCGCTTCTTCTTTTCTGTCCGCCTTCCAGAGTAGATTCGCGTAATTAAGAAGCAGAACAGGGTTGCGGGGTTCGATTTGCAGAGCTTCTTTAAAATCCTTTTCGGCGGAGTCAACGTTTCCAGCGTCCAGCTCGGTTGCCGCTCGCAATCGCAAGAATTCGGGCCGACCGGAATCGGTCACATTGATTGCGTTGATTGCGTTCGTGGCGTCTTTCGTTACGCGCTCGGCGTTGGCAGTGTCTCCGGCATCGCGATAAATCTGGGCAAGGTCTACGCGCAGGGCGATGGAATAAAGAACGCCCTCCGGCACATCTTCTGGCAAGTGCTGCAGTCCGGCCTCGTATTCGCGGATCGCATCCTCGTTCCGATGCTGGGTCGCATCGAGCCGCCCGCGCAAAGCAAACACGCGATAGTGCTCGGGATCCAGCGCTGCGGCATGGTTGAGAAGAGCCGTAGCTCTGTCGAACTCGCCGGCGTTGAGCATGGCTTGTGCGGCGTTGAGTTGGATCTCAATGTCTCGCGGCGCGCGGCTTGCCGCTGCACCATAACTATGCGCAGACGCATGCGCATTTCCGGCCAGTGCATAGGAGTATCCCAGTTCCGCGAGCGTGCTCGCGTCTTTTGTGCGCAAGTCCTCGAGAGCGCGGATCGCCTCTTCATAATGGCCGGTATCGCGGTAGTAGGACGCAACCGCCCGCACCACCTCGGGATTGGTGGGAGCCGAGCGGCGCGCGTTCTCCAGCATCTTGTGGGCGGACTCGCCGTCTCCGATTCGCTCATAGGCGCGTGCCAGCAGAAGCTCGGTTCGCGACGACGTCTTTACCGCCTCGGAGCGTTTCAGATAGTCAAGCGCTCCTTTCGGATCGGTGGGCAGCAACAGTTCGCCCGCGAGCTGAAGGTCCAACTCGCTTCTGGGATTCGCAGCCAAAACCTGTTTCACTGCTTGTTGCGCGTCCGCACTGCGACCCATGCGGGCGTAGGTTTGCGCCAGACCGGATAGCCCCTCTATGGACGATGGTTTCAGCGCGAGACCGCGGCGATAAGCATCGACGGAGAGCGAATACTGTCCGCTCAATCGGGCAGCATAAGCCAGCGTAAACCAAAGATCTGAATTCTGCGGAGCGGCATTCACCGCGCGCTGGGCATGCGTCGTTGCCTCTGCCACGTCTCCGTGTTGCAGCGCCGTTTGCGCGGCTCGTGCTTCGCGTGCAACCTCGATGCTCGCGCCCCAGCCCATCCCGGTGTCATTATTACTATTACTGGAAGGATTGTTTGCGGGCGATGCGGCATGCTTTTTCGAAGGAGCGGGCGAAGTGGAAGAGGTTTGGCCGTTCACATCAAAGGTTTGGGCAGCGCTGGCGGTGGCCACCATCAGGACTGCAAAGCCCAGCGATCTCGTGAACGCTGAATGCACCATTCCTCCTCTTTGACCTCCTGGCTTATCGTCTGGCTGACGGCAGAGGGATACACGCCTGCCCTTCCGTCGTCGCTCAGATGCAAGAACGTCCTGATTCGGTTGCGGCCTTTTGAATTACAGTGCACGCGCCCTCGCCAAAAAATACCCGCCAACCTTTTTCCGGCTTCCGGCAATCAAACCGTCGCTCAAATGAGAGACCCCGAGGAAACGCTTGTGCTCCCGACTAAGGCCAGCATTTGGCAACGTCCGATTCCAGTTGCTGCCATCATCTTGCTGGCGCTCGCCATTCACGGGCCCTTGCTCGTGATGCAGTTGCCAGCCACGACGTCCTATGACGCGAACCTGCACATCTTTTTTGCGTCACATTATGCGCATCACTGGTTCGATCCGTGGAATGAAAAGTGGTTTGGCGGTTTTTCTCAAACCACTTACCCTCCTCTTACTCACCAGTGGATCGCGCTCCTGTCGTATATCGTCGGCCTCACCGAAGCCTTCATGCTGGTGCAGTTGGCTGCCGTCGTCCTGCTTGCGGTGGGCACATACCGGTTTGCGCAGCTTTGGGTGGATGACCGTGCATCGAGCTATGCGGGGGTGTTGGCCGTATTCGCCGGTAGCATCGCATTTCTTGTCTATTCGGCGGGGCAGTTGCCCACGACGTTGTCAGCGCCTTTGTATCTTCTGGCTCTTCCTTATTTCTATTCGTGGTGCATATCGGCCAGTTGGCGATCACTGCTGAAGGGGATTGCTCTCACGCTGGCCGCCGCATCGGCTCATCACGTCACGCTCATCTTCGGCTCGGTCCTTTTTGCCTTGCCGGTGCTGTGGCTGGCCTGGTACGACGGTCGCGATAACGACCAACCCGGCGCCCCAATCATTGGACGCGGTCTCGTGTTTGCCGCGATTGCTGCTGTCGGTGTCGGAGTCGTTCTGTTGCCCTACTGGATTGCGATCATCCGGCATCCCATTGAGCAGTTGCCGATTCCGCACGCGAGCCGTTCAAACTTCCTGATGAACTGGGCTAATGGCATGAATTACTTCATTGTGCCGTATGGCGCTCTGATCCTGGCGTTGCCCTTCATTGTGATCAAAGGGGCGTCGAATCCGCGTTTGCGAGTGCTGCTGCTGGCGTTCTGGGTCACCTTCCTGATTGCGCTGGGCGGTACAACGCCAGTTCCGCGCTGGATCTTCGGCCGAGCCTTTGAAATTCTCACCTACGAACGCTTCACGCTTTGGGCAACGGCGCTGGCATTGCCAATTGTGGGATTGCTAGTGGAGCAAGTGATCGACCGCTTCCCGCGCTGGGGTGCGATCAGTGTTAGTACAGGGGCGGTTGCCAGCCTGGCGCTCGCGCTGGGTTGGCTGACATGGAGCCCGTTCCAAACGGTTAGTTCGCTGAATGTGGATTCGGTCGTCGGGTTCCTGAATCGCGACGGCCACGATCAATACCGTTATCTCACGCTCGGATTCGGCAATGCTCTTTCCAAGGTCGGAACCTACGCAAACGCGAACAGCATAGATGGCGAGTACAACTCGGCTCGCCTGCTTCCGGAGATGACGCGTTACGGCGCAGCGCAATTGACCAGCGCGAAGTTCTTCGGCGCCGCCGGCATGGATTCGCTGCGCGCCATGCTCCAGCATGCCAACCACTACGGTCTGAAATTCATTTTCGTGCACGATCCGTTTTATGAGCCTCTCCTGGTCTTCGGCGGATGGCGCCAAGTGGAGAGCTACGGCTCCGGCACCATCACCGTGTGGTCCAAGGATGACGCGGTTCCGGCGCGAACGATCCCTTCAGACGCCATGCCGGCTCCATGGGAGGGATTGATTTGGGGCATCCTGCCCATCGGCAGCAGCGTTTTGGCAATCT
>Ga0302325_10022147_pt1 | contig 13308 bp, 13 predicted proteins | sample Palsa_T0_2_FD_201948 | JGI IMG/M metagenome (GOLD analysis project Ga0302325, IMG submission 201948) | Peat permafrost microbial communities from Stordalen Mire near Abisko, Sweden - Palsa_T0_2 | ecosystem: Environmental > Terrestrial > Soil > Palsa > Peat permafrost | place: Sweden: Abisko... | reverse complement strand
AGTCTGTCCGTCCAACAAACACTGTGTCTGCCAAGCTTCCTGCACCGGAATTTCGAATCGCTGGGCTGCACTTTTTTGCGCCGAACTTGTCATCGTCGGTGTGATCAAAATAGAGAAAAAGCGACGCCGTGTGAAGAAATACCTACGGACCAGCAGTGGCGCGACGTTGAATAAGACCCGCCTCGGAAGGGATTAATGCGACGGGCGAAGGGCACTTTTTATGAACCGCCGCGAAGGTTATCGGCCGAGCGGTCCGGAATTAATCCGGGGAAGTAAGTTAACTAAGGGGGATGGATGGGCGAGGGTGTTTCAGGATTGGGCTTGGGTGGGTTCGGTTCCTTGGATTGGGTGCGCTCGCGGGAGGGGATGATCTGACCATGGTCATGCGCGGACTGGTTGTGGCGAATGACTGCTTGCGGAAGGCGTGGAATAGCGGGCGATGGCGAGGATGGGGTGGAGCCGGCTGTGCGGGATATATGGCTGCCGGGAGTGAGTTAATTATCGCTCCCTTGTCATCTCCCTCGTACTGCGTGACGGATAAGCGTGACGGATAAGAAACAGGCTTTGATGAAATAGCGGCGGACGGGGGCGGGACTGTTGAAAGCTTGTTATTCCTATTTATCATGCGCACAGTGATTCGGGCGAAAGCTTGTTATTCCTATTTATTTATCATTAATCAGATGCCATGGCAGCGCATGATCCGGGTCCCTTTCTCCCTCGGCAAATTACTCATCTTCGGGCGCAGGAGGGCTGTGTTACATGTGCGTAACCTCGCTAATTCGAATTGGGTGGGTGGGCCTGGTTGTTTTACACCGAGTGAGCGGGTTCGGCTCCATCGCGTATCCACCCACCAGCTATTCATCTCCCCATCCCCTCGCACGTGCGTCTGCAAACCTAAATCCCACATCACCTCCCGATCCAGGGCGCACCACGACGGCCACACGGTCCGCCCCACACGGTCCGACTCACCCGTTCGAACTCTAATCCCCCTTCCCCTTCCCGTTACCACGCCAACACTCAACACATGCCCCTGGGAGCCCGTTCGCACATGATATTTTTTAATTTGGTTTGGTTCGGAGGAGTCGGGTTCGGTGGGTGGGTTTTTGCACGTGCGGTCCGAGTGGAGGGATGGGAATTCCGAGGGGAATAACACGGGTGCATTCGGAGGGCGCGGGCTGCAAGGCCGATGATGTGCGATGGCGAGGTGGTGAGGTGTTCCGAGGCACATGTCGACAGAAGGCTCTCCACACCCATATTACACGTACTAGGAGTAATAATCAATAATTATTACTCTCCTGACGCTTGAAACGCACCCTCAAACCTGATTTACTGGCTCCGGGCATGGTTTCAAATCTATACCGCCCTTAAAAAAGCACGAGTTTACCTATCGGCCCCAACACCCGCTACACACCTGCGACAAAAAATGTTTCAATAACCAACCCCAGTACGACTGTGAGACCGCAGGCGGACATGTGTTCCCCCGTCCACATCCCCGGACCATGGCCATCCATCCCTGATATTAATATTAATCCCCGTCCGCCTCACAGAAAAAATTCCGACGGAATTCCGACGACGATATCATAGTGAGGGAAGGGATTGCGCGATTGAGCCTTGATTCCGGGATCCAGGGTAGTATTTCCACCTACAAATCGCACCTCGCTCGCGACCGAAGCTTCCGAACCGACCGACGCCTCCGAGTACGTACGCAGGTCCATCCGATGGACGCCCCAGTGGAATTATCTCCCGACGATACCGAGACAGAACGTATATGGCGAAACGCGCCGGCGACGGAGGACACACACCCCGGACAGGACACACGCCTAGAAGACGGCGACGGAGACGGGGACCGTGGGGTTACCACACTTTTCGAATTAATCCAATGGAGTTGTACTCAATATGCCGACTTACCATGTTACGGCACTAGACCTGTCAAGGGAGTATACACCACTCCGGATCCCCCTGATCCAAGCACAACCCGCACCACCCCGGACACCCCTAGCGCTATCACCCCCGAACCCACTTCCAGTACCAACACCCCCAGCACCAGCGCTGCTGACGCTGACGCCGCCGCCACGAGTTCCCAGAAACAATTATACTACGACCTCGGCGATTTCGAGTACCGTACTTATGCGCAAGTCAGGGAGCAGGGTCTTGAGCTTGGAAGGGGACTAAGGAAGACGGGCTTGAGAGCGGGGGATTGTGTTGTTGTTTATGCTGAGACGTCGTACCGTCCCTATCCCTGCGTATACCATTCCCTCGTTACCCCCGGAATCGTTTACTTCCACTCGTTTTCACTTGTTTTCCCTCGTGCTACTGTTGTCGTTTGTTTTCACTTCGTTGAGAAACTGACAATACAGAGCAATATGGCAACTCATGGCCCACGGTACCAAGCCCCCAACCCACCCATTACACACGGTACGCCTTGTAACTAACCCTCGCTCACAGGCCTAATATCCCAATCCATGCCCATCGTCACGGCCTACGCAAGTCTCGGTCCCAAGGGCCTAAGAACAGCATTATCTGAAACACAAGCGAAAGCAATATTCCTTGATCCGGAGCAGTTCGCTGTGTTATCCCTGGCCCTCGCGTCTGCCTCTCCCTCGGAGTCCACCTCCGAACCCACGTCTGCGTCTGAGTCCGAGGCGTTGGAGTTGGAAATAGTTATTTATCACGGGATACCCGATTCAGATATCCTGGCTGAATTTAAACGCCGACACAGGGGGATCACGGTCGTGGAATATGATATCTTACTCAAATTGGGGAGGCAGGAGAGTTCCCCCGTTGATGGAGTTGAGGGGGATGAGGAAGTGAGACCGGGGAAGGACGATATAGCGTGTGTGATGTATACTTCCGGCAGTGCGGGAAAACCAAAAGGTGTCTTGTTATCTCATGGAAACGTTCTCTCCGCAGGTACCCCGATCCCCCGTCCTTCCTCCCCCCCTTTCATCCTTCCTACACCCCCATCCCCCGTCCTATACCCGCTAACCCCCGCGCTCTAGTCCTCTCAGCAAACAAAGTCCTAGGCCCCCGCCTCCGCGCCTCCCCCACTGCTCCCAAAGCAGTCTTCCATCAAACACGAATCCTAGCCCATCTCCCGCTAGCACACATCTACGGCTTCGTAATCGAACTCCTAGCATTGTACTGCGGCTCCATCATCGGCTACGGACGGTTTAGAACGTTACTTGCTGGGGGAAGAGGATTGCGCGGGGGGTGTGGGAGTGATTTTGAGGTTTTTGGGGCGGGGTTTTTGGCTTCGTATATACCCCTGTTCCTTGTTCCGTGTTCTGTGTGTTTGATGCGTTTGGTGCGGTTCTTTGGGAGGTTTGCTGTGTTTTTGGGTTACGTTGTGGGCGTGTGTGCGTGTGCGTGTGCGTGTGTGTGAGTGAGATCAGGGGTTAATGGTAGAGTCCCCCTAGTATGGGAACTCCTTCGCAAATCCATCGAAGCGCTTGCCTCTTCCTACCCCGTCAACCCAGATCCTTCCCACTCGCCATCCCCATCCCCGTCCCCGTCCCCAACACACCAAGACAAACAAGAAACCCTCTCCCCAATTGAACAAGACAAACAACACCGCATCGCAAGAGCAGTCAAACAAATCACGGGGGGAACACTCTTCTGGGGTCTCTCCGCCGGGTCCCTTTTATCAGAAGAAACTCATGCGTTTGTAAGGCAGAATATTTGTCCTCTTGGATTGGCGTATGGGTTGACGGAGACTTGCGCGTACTCCCCCTGAACACTGTTTACCCCCGCCTGTTTCGTTCCCCCCTGATCCCTTGTTTGTCCCCCGTATCCAACCAACCAACTCCCGTATGCTGTTTCGTATCCACTGTTTCCCCGTTTGCGTTCGCGGGTACATACGTGGGTTAACGCTTCCAGGATGGGCGCATTGGGAAGTCCGGACTGGGACCTCCCGCCAGGGACCATCGGTCCCCTCGAATCGTGTATATCATTAAAACTCGTCCCCGTCCCATCGATCGTCCCCAACCCCTCCAACCCCGGCACCCCCAGTAACAAACCCCCTGTCAGGGCTTCCCCCTCTGGCACCGATTCGAGTGTCTCCAGCGTTTCCACGGGGGAGATCTACCTCCGCGGCCCAAGTATCGCCCTTGGATACTTATCCCGCCCCTCCGAGACGGCAGAAACATTCCTTGACGGAGGATGGCTTAGGACGGGTGATATTGGTCAGGTGGATGAAAGGGGACATTTAAGGATTATTGATCGGAGGAAGAATTTGGTTAAGACGTTACGGGGGGAGTATGTTGCGCTGGAGAAGGTACCCCCTGAATCCCCTGGACCCCCGTGCCCGTCGTTTGTTTGCGCTGTTGTTGTTGCAGTTGGGTTGCGGTTGCGGGTGTTGTTGGTGGTGTTGTGTTGCTTGGGATGAAATGGGATGTGGCTGATGGATAGCTCGAAGCAGTGTACAGAACATCACCCCTCGTACAATCAATCTGTATCCACGCAGACCCCCTTCACGCATACCCCCTAGCCCTCGTCGTCCCGATCCCCAGCGCCGTATCCACCCATCCCACCCCTACCGTATCCGTCCCACGCGTCGAACCCACGGGAAACGGCAAACCCACCCCCGCCGCAGCAGGGTCCCTCGCAGTCGACGACCCAGGGGTGCAGAAAACGGTACTAGAGAATCTCCGCAGACAAGGGAAACGAGCGGGCTTATCGAGTGGTGAAATTGTTGATGCAGTGGTCGTTTTATCTGAGGAATGGACTCCCGAAAATGTACCCTCCTCCCCATCCCTCACCCCGTCCCTCGTATCCCGCGCTCCCTTAAACCCCTGTTCGTACCCCCCGTTCGCCCATCGCTCACGGATCTCGGGGCTTATGGTAGGGATTATTGACTGCGGCGCGGAAGATTAATCGACGGGCTATTTTGGAGAGGTATAAAGAGAGAGTTGAGAGGGCTTGGGAGGAGCGGAAGGGGGAGGGGGGGAGGTATTATTTTTAAGAACTGAAAGGGAGATACTAGAAGGGATAGATGGGGGTAGACGGGGTAGAACGGGGGTTGGGACGGGGTGGTTGATGGTGTGGTTGATGGAGGATGGCAGTCAATGAATAAATCATATTTTTAACGAAGAGTGGCGCGCTGACCCGGGAGAGGTGGTTCGATATTAAAGCAGTTGTCCGTAGTTGAAAGTTTCTGAATCAGATACCATTCAAACTTCGGAGTACAGACAGACCCAAGCGATATGAACGGAGACCCATCTAACCATCCCAGGGATCTATAATTCACGTCAGATCATACGGTAATATAGATTTTCTTTGCACGTACCGCTACAAAGGGCGGGCGCTAAATGCATGGGAATCGAAGCGGGAAGGGAGCGTTGACAATTACTCGAGGTGAGAGTAGAGATAGTTACGTGAACAAGGATTTTGAACGGGGAATTTGTTTGGTAAAAGAGCGAAGTGTTCGGCGTTGATATCGGGATGCACGCATTCGAATTCAGATGGGAAGTTCTTTGTGAGAGCACTCGGCGGAGACTCTATTGAAGACGAGCTTTAATAGTGCGGGCAGTCGTGTGATAAAAGAAGGGAGGTAAACGTGTTTCGCACCCATCACGAAGTACCGCGACTCGTGTCCTGCTTCTTCAGTTTCATTACACAACCTGCGTCTTCAAATTTCTCGATGCCCCGGCTAATGCTGTGCGACGGCTATGAAATCTAAAAGCTACTATCTCAACAGGAAATGTCAACCGGGCCCTCCGAAATAAGGGCAACCCGCCGCAATTCGGAGCGTGCGGAAAATTACGAACACTGGACTGGTACTACCAATGGTGTGACTCGCGACTCTTCCGTTATTTACAGGAATCGCTTGGAGAGGGATCTCATGATGCCTCGTCTGGTGTTGGTACTAGATGTGGCGACATTCCTTGGGCGGGATATTAATAGGAAGGTTAAGGTTTAGGTTGGCACATGACTGCGGTATGTGGGACGTGATATTAACTAGGTTATATTGCTTGTGTGACGTGAGGTATCTATTTCTGGCGACGGCAATCCATTGCGAAAGTTTATTTCTTTTCCGAGAGAACCTCGGCTTGGCGTGTTACTGCTTGGTCAAAACGGGTCATTGACCGCCTAAAAGAGGTTATTACTCGTCTAAAAGGGTAATGACCGCTTAAAAGGGCGCAGTGTATGATTAGTTTAATGATTTTCGGCGGAAATTGAGGCCCGAACATAGCCTCGCGCGGAAGGACTGTGCCTGTGTGCCCGCATCGAGCACAGGAAGCAAGGGCTTTTTATGACAGGGGGCGTCAGTTCCGATCCCCGTCACACATTTCGCATCATCTTGAGGCTGTGTAATACGAGCCGCGCCCCATTGTTTGACCCGCTAAACCTTAAATTGATGCATTGCGGGGACCATAGCGAGACACAGCCACTCAACAGAACTTTAATTTGGTAAGAGCACGGGCCTAGCACAGCCTTCGTTGTAGCGCTGTAGCGCAATATATAAATGGTCCCGGACGAAGAGCGAAGGCCGCCATTGTGATGAACGACCATTCTTTCACCACGGGGAAAGACCTGAAGCTGCAACATGTCCGTTTCATCAATTCCGGTGGATTTGGTGAAGTTCATGAGGTACGACGACCCTCTGTCTCCGTCGCGATTGCTGATTCTTTACCAGATGCTAGATACAAGAACGCAGAGTGTATCCTATCCCAATGAAACCCGTCTCTGAAAGCTAGAAATTTGCAAGGAAGGTCATTCGGCGCCTCGCTCAAACGACGTTGAAAGATATTGAGAATGAGGCACAAGCGATTGAAACGGTGATGCATGACGGGGGTCATAAGAATATTGTCACTGTTCTCAAGCACGGCTGGTTGGATAGTTCGGTTTACTTCATCGATATGGAACTCTGCGGATCGAGTCTGGAAGCGTATATTCTGCACGAACGACCTCAGGCTCTGAATCTCGGCGATTTAGCATCCTTAAAAGAATCAAAGTTGGACGAAAGGGTGCTGAACATGTGGACTATAATGAGCGAGATTGCCGCTGGGATAGAATATATTCATTCGAAAAGTCAGGTCCACCGCGACTTGAAACCCTCCAATGGTATATCCACCCGACCCACCCTCTCTGTATTAGTTCGTTCTGATCCTAGTGCTTTATTCCTCGTACAGCAAGGTTTGGAAAATCGCCGACTTTGGAACAATGGCAGAGGCCACCTCACGACATGAAAGACCAACCGCCTACGGTCGAGGAACAGCAAGTTACCGAGCCCCCGAAATTCTCTCCGAAAGCAGAACATACAGCAAGAAAACCGATATCTGGGCGCTGGGATGTATTCTCTACGAACTGGTCACGTACGAAAAAGCTTTCCGAGGGGACTGGGAAGTCCTCGAGTACAAGCACGAAAAGCAACGGCTTGAGATTAAGACGACAATTCCTCAGTCGTGGCGATTTCCCGCCAAGGAAATGATCCATGATTTATTGGAAATAGAGTGGCAGAAACGGCCTTGTGCGAGGAAAGTTTTCACATATTGTTTTCGTTTCACGGGATTGTGTCGACCTTTTAAATATGAGTGGCAGTTCCAACATAGACTTGCTGCGCTGTATTCGAAGGAAGGGGAGAGGGCAAGGGAAGAGTTGGCACGAAAGAACTTGATCCCGTTATTCGTCCGCGAGATGGAGGAGGGCTATTTGAGGGGCGATGGGAAGTCGTTCGATGTCGTCGCTTGCTGGGCTAAACTTGAGAAAAAGTTGCCTATATTCAGGGGAGCGAGGCAACAATTATTAGACGGACGATTTGGCGTCACCACTCCCTCTGCTTCCGAGTTGACTGACTCCGACTGGTCCTCGCACGAATATTCGGCACTGCTATATAAGAAGATTGAAGAGGATACGGATTGCACGATAGCATTGTGGAGGGAAGGGGTCAGAGGACGGTCAGATGACGCTGTCCTAGTCGACCGACTCAGGCAAGCCTACGCTGAAAAAGGAGATCCGGAGTTAGCTATAGCTGGTTGGTTGGGGCTGGTCGATTGTCATCCCGGTGAAGAACAGTTCCTGAGATGTTTGATGGAGGCATTTGAATGGAAGGGGGATTTGTATCTCGCCGCGGCTGTGTGGATGGAATTGATTGCGAGACATCCAGCTCGGACAGGCCTCCGTGTACAACTTGCACGTATTTGCGAGGTGCTTGGAGATATGCAAGGATCATTACTGCTGTATACTCAACTTGTATACCGCCATCCATCGTGGCCATCATTTCAAATTCATTTAGCGGAGTCACTAAGGCAATGTGAGTCAAGGAACACCGCCATCGAGACTTGGAAACATCTACTTAAGAAGTATCCGGAAGAACCGCTTTTTGTGCAACAACTGATTTCCGAGTTGACGAAATCGGACGACCATTCCCTATCCATATCAATATGGGAGGAACTTTCCGCGGCGTATCCCGGGGTCCCTGTTTTCTTGGCCCGTTTAGCCATGGAACACGAAAATAAAGGACACCATTACATTGCCCTCGGAATTTGGAAAAAGCTAGTCTCACGAGACCCCAGCATAGAATGGCAGGACGCTTTAGATGCAAGTTGCAAGCGAGTCGGAGAACAAAGTTTCGCCGAGGATATATGGAGAGAGATGGCGGATGCTCACCCGACGAATACCCTGCTTCGAGCTAGGTCAGAGAAAGCCAAACTGGGTCGGCGTTGGGAGTCCAAACTGGGTCGGCAGTGCGAGTCTAGTGGCAATGAAGTCGAAAGCGAGAGTACCGGCGACGGGGAGGGCCGAGGGACGGATAAGGAAGACGATTTGGAGTGGTATCCTGGTGACGATGCACTTGCCAAGCCTGCTAAATTGGTTGTGCCGAAAAGGAGTCTGAGTCGGCGTATGCGGGAGTCGTTCAGAAGAGTAATGGGAAGGGAGCGATAGCTGCGTAATATTCCAACCGTTGCCGGGACTAATTCAGAAGGGCGCCTGGACGTTATCTTTAGTATACTATCTCAGGACTCAAGGAGTGCTTAGGAAACAATCAAGTCGACGCTGCGGGACCAGCAAGCGATGGGTGATTTCGTATGCAGGACCTAGTAATTATTGTACACAACTGTAAGCCCAATGGCTCTCTACCACTACTTTAATGAAGCTAGAAATATTGAAACTATTTCCGTACGTCTTCCTACGGTAAGTAGGATCGGGGCGATCTCGGCCACCCGTACCAGTCGGCCACTTTTTCCGAAATTTCCATCATTGTATGTGAATAGTGTCTGCAGTTTAAATCGGAAAATTCTACTTTTGAGGTATTGCATTGATATCATAATGAACTCCTTATATTTAAAGATTTAAGTGTATTCAGTGATAATTCATGACTGTGGATAAGTTAAACTTTTCATGTCAATTCAGTCAAAATTGCAGAGTCGATTTCCAGTTGGAATTAGAATTTCCGCAGCTTAAATCCGAGATTTCTCATAGTAAATCATGGATTTTCAGTCTTTTAAAACTTCAATGCTCTGCTGCTTCAGCAACACAAATAACAAAGAACTGAGCCTGATATAGATGATATAAATGACTATGTTCTATTCACTACTCTAATAAAAATTGACACTTTTTAATTATTGAAGGTGTAGGGCAGGAGTTAAAGCCGAGATTTTGGAAAAAGTGGGCGACTAGTACGGGTGGCCGAGATCGCCCCGATCCTACTTAACCTTGACAACCTTCAATAGAACCTAGTCTATTGCCATATCCTGATTCGGAACTTGTGCCGGGTGCAGTGTATTAGTTTCTTTAGTGCATACCAGCAGAGGATTGCAGGATAGTCACAGCAAAACTACCAGCAACAGGCTTTTGAGAAGGAAATTGGGGTGCCGCGGGAAAGTTGGGGGGAGGGTATCGGCTACGTAATTTGAGGGACCATCGTTGCGAGGTTCAAACTGAGAACGCGAGTTTGCGAAATTGCCTCGACTTAGATGTGAATCCATTTCACAATACACAACAGTAATTATACCTAGTTAACATCCATCCGTCTTCCGCCTCTTCCACTCGCGCTCTCATCTCATCCACCACGGCAGAGTACAAATAAATGGTGAACTATCTCATGCCATGACATCCTCATATGAAAATACTTATTGAAAACAAATTCCTGAGTTCATATCCTTGAGCGCAAATCTCTGCACGATCTTTTGACCCCGGCAGCTCTGCTTTTGAAGGCGCTGAACTTTCTTCTCCAGACATGTTCCCGAACAACTGTGACCGTCATTTCCTTGGCACCGAGGATTGAGTGGATCTCGATCCAAAATCCACGTCCAAACTCCCGATCGTTCAATATATCCGCCCTCCCACTCAGAGCAACCTTGAGATGTCATCAAGAGCTTCAAGTCGCCCAGTGTCGTGCATAACGTGTGACTTCGGTACAAGAAACACTCCGACTCGGCCTGTTTCATTTCCGGAGTGAGATGCAATGCTGCCCCTAGCCCGCGACACACAATCACACCCACACGATCCAATAATAGCGGCCAGGTCCGTTCTGTGCCGTGAACGGGACTGACTTTTTTCAACAACCCGAAATTCCCGTCATAAACATCCAATAACTCCACCCCGTATGTTTCGGGAAACGAAGAAGCCTCCATTGGTGCGAGAGCGAGATGCAGAAATTCGGCAAAGTCATTGAATAGAGCGCCGAAAGTCTCGGGAGAACGTGAGATCATATCCTCGTCAGTCTCGATCTTTTTTAATTCCAACTTCCGGATAACGTCCCATGCGTCGATGTCCAAAGCCTCTCGATCTTCGTCACGTTGCCTCGGGTATGGAATCGTTAGAGGCGCCTGTAAGCGAGCCAAGGCCATGTACATCCGCACAAGATGAAGAACAACATTGACCTTTGGAAGTAGCCAGGCTCGTCCCGCATGTACGTCATATATGACAACCACAGACCGATACAGATGCCAAAACCGACGTTTGTAATTGTCCGGCAACGATTTTGTCTGGCATGGTCGATCCCGAGAATACGTGTAAGTAAGAGACCCGGCTCCATTGACGTTGGCATTGAGAATTCGATTTGCTGGCCCAAGACTGATTCCAAAGGTGCCGCCGCGGCTATATCCTGTATTTACAAATCGGTGTACTGAAAGAGTTTCGAGCTCGGTTCTTCCAACGAAGGGGTGGCGAGGCAGGGATTCAGTTCCGAGTACAACTTCAACTCGATCACCCCAACCAAGATATGCCGTACGTTTCAGCTCGTCTAAAGAGGTGACTTTCAAACGGTTTTCCAAATCAAATGGGCAAGGTTGGTCTTCAGGAAACCATGTCTTCCGCCCATCTCGTGATTCGCCTTGGAATACCACATGCCACTGCACCGAGTCATCCATCAACCGGGTCGGAACAACCGCTGTATCGTATCCCGTTAGAATCAGTCCTCCATCATACACGATAGCCCTTTCCAATGCAACTAGCTCCAACATGAGGTCGAAACTAAGTTGCAATCCGATCCCCTGGTGGTGAGGGACGTAACCTGGGCGTTCTGCGACATATGCGCTGTGCAGCAGATCACGCCAACACAGAGAGTACAACTCGAGGCCTTCGACACTTTGTCCTTTGTGGAAGTCTATGACGAGAATCGAGTGCTCAGCTAGGGATTTCAGGCGGAAGAGAGGATTGTCCAAGTCATGTTGAGAGTCGGCGAAGTGCCGAGCTGGTAGGTCGAGCGCGTCAGGCGCGTACGGCCTTTGCTGACAAACTGCGCGAGGAGCCTTTGTCTGGAGTCCCTGATCCGGGAATCCAGTAACCTGTTCCAACCAAACCAAACATTCGCGTAACCGGCTAAGGTCCACCATGGGACACACGGCGCTAACGGTCAACCACTCACCCTTTGTAAAGACTTCAATGTAGGAGTCGGGTTCAACGAGGCTGAAACGACCTAAATACAACAGATCCAAACCACGACTTTTGAGAACTTTAATCCATAGCTTCAACGCCAAATCTCCAATTTTGTCCCACGTTCGATGAAGGTATAGCTCAACGGTCTCCCCTATGACCACAGGGTTCTCTCCAGACTCGTATGTAAGGCTGAGAGACTGGGAAATTCCGTCGGGGTTGCACGATGACCACCGCACTTGAATGACTCCGTAAATAACATTCCCCAGGAGATCACTTTCTAGACTGCTTTCGAAATCATCCACAATACGGAGATATGGCACTGGCGGGAAGTCGGAATACTTCCTACGCCAGCCCGAAAACTCTTCGTCCAGTTGAGAGGCGGTTGGTGGATTGGCTCGAAATGTTTTGTCAATCACTGCGGATATCCACTCCTTTGTAAAGTCGTCCAAGATACAATCCGCTGGGAACAAATAAGAGGGACACTTTCCGGAGCTGATCTCTTCAATAAAGACGTCGTAATTTTCGAAGGCTGTGCTGTTGAAAACGAGTTCGTAGAAGATGGCCCCCATCCTCAAGATGTCACGCCGACTGTTCAAGTCCATTCCGCCCGTCGACATGGCCGAGTTTTGGGCCATGCCGTCTTGCCTCCCAAATACATAGTATGTTGCGGGTGGAACTATCTTCCAACATCTGTCCGAATCGGAGTACACTACTGAGTCAAGGTTAGAGACATATTGCACTGAGGAATACTGTGTCGCGGATTGAGGTCACCAATAATACACCTGTTAGAGTGAAGAGACGAAAGCCCATAGGCAATGTCGGCCATGAGTTTTACGGATTCCTTGACTCTCTCCACAAGGGAGAAGTTCGCCCAGGGCAACCGTTCTGGCCCTTGGCGATTTCCGATAAAATCTTCAAGACTGCACTTGCAATATTCCTCGTCGAGGAAAACGAGCTTCTCAGGACCCCAGAACCCCACTGCAAAAACATTGACAACTCTTCCGTTGATAGGTGCTGAGGCCTTCTCCAAGTCAAAGTTCGCGAACGGCAAAACCTTTCTAATACAGGGCTGGGGGCCACCACCCGGAATCTACCGTTAGACTTGCCTTCCGGTCGTGGCTACCTCAAGAACCTGCCCTTCGGCGGTGATAACCCCTACGGGCTGCGCGGTCCTTCCAAACCTGTCCAACCTCTTAACAACGTGATACTGCTTGAGATCTCGATAGTCGGCCAGAGTGTATTCGTTCGAATCGATCGTGCCCCCTTTCGGGCCCTTTTCACTCATTTTCGCAGTGCGTGCGCTTTAGGGGTTGGAAAGTGGCGACGATGGTTTGTGTGTGACGCGCGGCCCAACGTGTCCACATAAAGTCACCTGACAAAAGTGCTCGCCGCGATCACAATTCACGTAAACAACCCGCCGCGAGTGGCTCTTCTCATGCACGAACACAAAGAGTTAACGGACATCCAAAAGGCGCAAATCGTAGTCCT
>Ga0302325_10022146_pt1 | contig 13308 bp, 17 predicted proteins | sample Palsa_T0_2_FD_201948 | JGI IMG/M metagenome (GOLD analysis project Ga0302325, IMG submission 201948) | Peat permafrost microbial communities from Stordalen Mire near Abisko, Sweden - Palsa_T0_2 | ecosystem: Environmental > Terrestrial > Soil > Palsa > Peat permafrost | place: Sweden: Abisko... | reverse complement strand
TCAGCGGTGTCCATTGGCCACGAGCGAATGCGCACACCGCGCGGACCGGGCGCGGCGACGCGGGACGAACGAGACGCCCCAGCGCCGCGGGCACGATGTGCTCGGGAACGAGCGCGGGGCCGATCCCGGCCGCCGCGAACGATGGCGCGGCGGCCACCTGGCTGGTGCGCACAGCGACCCGCGGGGTGAAGCCGGCCGCCGCACAGCAGAAATCGACCACCTCCGAGAGCCCCGACGACCGCGCGTAATGCACCCAGCGCCGATCTGCCAGGAGTTCCAGGTTCACCGCCTCCAGGTCCAAGAGCGGGTCGCCGTCGGGCAGTACCAGGACCAGTTCCTCCCAACCGAGTTGCTGCACCGGCCCGCTCCACGTCTCGGGCTCAGAGCCGACGGCGATGTCACCAGCGCCCTCACGCGCCGCCTCCTGCAGCGCCCGGCGATGCGGGAACTCGAGCAGGCTGACCTCCAGGGACGGATGGCGACTCTGCCACTCGCGCAGCACCGCCGGCAGGATCCCCAGCGCCGCCGAGCTGGTGACCGCGACCTCCAGCTGGCCCACCTCGAGGTCAAGCGCTCGACGTACCGCCCGGCGAGCGCGCTGGGCGTGGGCCAGAGTTGCTCGCGCCTCGCCGAGCAGTTCCTGTCCTGCGGCGGTCAGACGCACTCCCCGCGGGAGGCGCTCCAGCAGCGCGCCGCCCAGCTCAGCCTCCAGCGTGCGGACCTGCTGTGACAGCGAAGGCTGGGAGACCAAGAGCTGCTCGGCCGCGTTGGTCAGCGACCCCTGCTCGGCGATCGCCACGAAATACTCCAGCTGACGAAGGTTCATGGCATAAGTATCACCTATGGCTAACCATGAAGACTGGTATTTGTGCCTATGGCGGCAGATCTCTACCTTCTTGCGAGAGGCAGGCAGAGGGTCCCGATACCCGAACGAAACGGACCCGAGATGACCCACTCCGAGCAGGACGCCCGCCGCCGTGACCGACAACTGCAGCACGCGCTCGATCACGCCCACCAACTGAGCCAGCCACGACCCCGCGACGAATGCACACCGGCATGGTGGGCTGAGGCGGCCCGGGTCGGTGACTTGACCGCGCTGGCCGCGCTGGACCTCGCCCGGTCGCCCCACGCCTACTAGTGCAAGGTGAAGAGACGACCCCGATGGCCGACATCGTCAAGCTGATGCCCAGTCGCAAGCGCATCGCCTTGATCGCGCACGACAACTGCAAGGCGGAGATGCTCGAATGGGCTGAATTCAACCGCCACACGCTGGCCACGCACGAGCTCCACGCCACTGGGACCACCGGGACGCTCCTCGCCGACCAGCTCGGGCTCACTGTCCAACGGTTCCTCAGCGGACCGGTCGGTGGCGACCAGCAGGTTGGCGCGGCGATCGCGGAAGGCCGAATCGACTTTCTGGTCTTCTTCTGGGATCCACTGGAGCCCCAACCCCATGACGTCGACGTCAAAGCGCTGCTGCGCATCGCCGTGGTGTGCAACGTGCCGACGGCCTGCAACCGCGCCACCGCAGACTTCATCCTCTCCAGCCCCCTGACCCGCGAGGAATATCGCCGGCCATCCAGCATCTACGCCGAGCCGACCGGCTCGTCACAGGTGGCCCTCCGGCTCCGCTGAGAGACGGATCCGGCGGCAGCTGGTCCGCTCTGGACCAGGCCACTCGGACGCCAGTGGTCCGATCGGGAATGCTCGCTAGGGTCTGTGATTGTGGAGGCCGAGGCCCCGTTTCCGGTGGTCACCTATCAGCCGGTCGGTGTGGTGCGGTCGCCTTTCGGGGCGGTCGAGGGGATGCCGCTGCAGTCCGTCGCCGCGCCTGAGATCCTCGCCCAGGTCGAGGTCAGACCAGAGCTGGAGCCCGGCCTGCGCGATCTGGATGGCTTCTCGCATCTGCACCTGATCACCCACCTTCATCGCGGCCGACCCGGCGGGCTCGAGGTCGTGCCGTTTCTGGATGACTCGAAACGCGGCGTGTTCGCTACGCGTTCGCCTCGGCATCCAAACCCGCTCGGTCTGTCGGTGGTGCGCCTGCTTGGGGTCACCGGGTCTGTGCTGCAGATCCGCGGGGTGGATCTGCTCGACGGAACCCCCGTGCTCGACATCAAGCCTTACGTGCCGATGTTCGATTCGGTGGCGGCCGAACGCACTGGATGGCTCGCATCGGTAGCTGGACGCGTGCATCAGGTCAGAGCGGATCGGCGCTTCGACGATCCCTGACCGAGCCCGTGTCGAAACCTGATCCTCCAGCCGAGGACGAAGTCCCGGGCTCTGCTCCGGAGCGCGACGGCCAGCGCGAGCGGTGGAACCGGCGCTACGCCGAACGTGGCGTCGCCGCACTCCAGGGTCCGCCCGCCGAATGGCTGGTCGATAACGAGGACATGCTGGCTGGCCCGCCCGGGCGACGTGCGCTGGATATCGCGTGCGGCGATGGACGCAACGCGGCGTTTCTCGCGCGGGTCGGGCTCGCGGTCGATGCCGTCGACATCTCCGACGTGGTGGTCGATGCCCTACGCATCGCCGCGGCGCAACATGGCGCATCGGTCAACCCGCTCCGGGTTGATCTGGCGCGTGAGCCGCTGCCTGCGGCGGACTACGACGTGATCGTCGTGTTCAACTATCTGCAGCGAAGCCTGTTCCCGGCGCTGCGCAGAGCGCTCGCGCCCGGCGGAATCCTGATCGTCGAGACCATGACCCGGGCGCACACCGACCACGCCGGCAGCGCGATCAATCCCCGTTTCCTGCTGGAGCCCGGAGAGCTCCGCGCCTCCTTCCCGGAGCTCGAGGTCGTGCGCTACCGAGAAGGCGTGTTCCGGCGTGGCAACCGCCGCCGGGCGCTCGCCAGCCTGGTCGCGCGACATCGCTGATTGCCGGGGGAAGATGGGACTTGACATCGCCACCGCGCCGGTGTTGGAGTCTCCCGAATGGGTAGGCGTTCCCTACTAGTCCAGGCCACACATCAGTCAAGGAGACCGCATGTCCGAATCAGATACCTACCGGATCATCGAGATCGCCGGCACCTCGCCAGACGGCATCAGCGAAGCGATGCGGGCGGGCGTCGCGCGGGCGGCGAAAACGCTGCGCGGACTGGACTGGGTCGAGGTTCGGAGCATCCGCGGACACGTCGAGCAGGATCAGATCGCGCACTTCCAAGTCGAGATGCGGGTCGGGTTCAAGCTCGAGCAGGAGTAGCGTTGCGCACCACCGGTGGGCGGGTCGGCGATGCTGATCAGCAGCGCCGACTTCGACCCAGCTGCTCGTTTCTCCACAAAACCGCCCACACGCGGCCGCGGCGTGGAATCAACCAGCTCGTATCGCAGCCATGAGTCCGTGACCGAGCGGGCCGGTCCGGTGGCGCCGGGCAGCGCTCCGCGCAGCAGACGACGTCACCAACCTCATCGCCCACCGGTCGGTCAGGCGCGCGCCTGCTGAAAGAACCCGCCGGCGCCTGCGCCGGTGACGCTGTCGACCTCGATCAACACCGCGACCCCGCTGCGCTCAGGGTCCTGTTGGCGTTCGCCCTCGATCATCGCCGACCACACCTCATCGTTGATCTCAGGCGCGACGCGGGCACGTCCCTCGATCGAGAGAAACAGCGGACCCGGCCCGTCCGGGCCGCCGTAGTAGACCAGGGAGACCTTCGGCCGCTCTGCGATCGCTGCCGCGAGCCCGCTGTCGCGTTTGCGGGCCCACAGCGCGAGCTCGGTCGGGCCGTGCACCTGGGTGCTGCCTCGAAACGACACTGCGGGGCTCAGGTCGTCGCGAACATAGGCCAGCGCGAGCGTGGCTCCGCGCAACGCCGCGCCATCAACCGCGGCAGCGATCTCACCGGTCAGGTCAAGCGCATCGGTCATCCGGCACCCTCCAGTCGTTCATCGGCGGTCAGTCCTCAGGGTCTCAGGCTAGGCCGACGGATCGTGGCCGGCGGCATGCGTCTGACCACTCGCGGCGCTAGCGCAGGCGCGCGGCGGGAGAGACCCGTGTCGGCAGGTGCGCGGCGTCGACCCGCTTGACCTCGAAGGCCGTGGCGGAGGTGGCGCCTTCCTTCTCCTGGATCGGCACGCCCGTGCGCGCGTCAAGCCAGATGATCTCCGGGCTTCCGCCGTCCGGGAAGTCGACCCGCAGCGCGTCGACGCCGTCAAGTCGGGCGCGTTTCTCGGTGACGATCCTGAGCGTGCTCAGCGCGTTGATCGACGCAGCGCGAACGTCGGGTCGGCCGGCCCCGACCTCGAGCGCCTGGGTCGCCGCGTCGTAGACCTGGCTGTCCTGAGACAGCCGGCGCTGCGCCTTGGTGGCGTGGTAGAAGAGGTGCAGGAACTTGCGGCGGTAAGGCTCCGGGGTCGTGCGGAGCTGTCGCAGGATCTGGGCTTTGCTGGCGGGCGGCCCTTGCGAACGCAGCACCGCCGCTCGTGCCTGCGCCGGCGTGCCGTCGGCGGCCGCCGCGATCGTGCGCAGCGCCTTGGCCTCGTCGCCACCGTCAACCGAGACCTGATGGCGGTCGTACGACTGCTGCAGTTGCGCGAGCGAGGACGCCGCGTAGTAGTACTTACCGGCGTCCGTGTACAGGTCGTATCCGCCGTAGACGGCGCCGTCGACCTCGTGGCGCCCATTGATGACCGTGTAGCGGAAGACGAGCGTCGCATCGCCCGGCTGAGGCCGCGAACGCAGCGTGCGCACGTCAGCCGCGAGCATCACCAGCGGCGTCCTTCTCACGTGCGGCTCCGTGGGTCGCGGCTTCACCGCGGTAGACCGCTTGGCCGAGATCGTGAGCTGCAAGCGCTTGGGGCCGGAATGCGCCGGGACCACGACCGTCGCGGCGATGGCGGCCGCGACGACAGCCACGGCGGCCAGCGTACCCGCGCGCCGGCGATCCCGCCGGCGGCGGACGCCGTGGGCGATCAGCGACGCCCGCGCACGATCGGTACTCGCCGGCGACGGAGGATCAGGGTCAGGCCGTTGCTCGACCAGCCACTCGAGATCAGTGTCGGGGCGCATCAGCGGATCTCCTCGGGTCGGAGCGATGAGCGGACGGCGGCGCGTGCGCGGTGAATTCGCGAGCGCACGGTGCCCACGGAGACGAACATCGCCTCGGCGACCTGCTCATACGTCAGGTCGCCCCACACGTGCAGCAGCAGGGTGTCGCGATAGACCGGCGACAGCTGGCGCAGCGCCTCGGCAACCTGCGGGCCGAGCGCCTCAGCGTCGAGCCGATCATGCGCGTCGTCGGACAGGTCGGCCTCGTCGGGAAGCTTCAGCCGCTGCAGTGCCCGCGCCCGCCTGGACTCCGAACGTCGGCTGCGTCGCAGCAGGTTGGTCGCGATCCCGAACAGCCAGGGCACGGCGTCCTCACGGGTGCGGTCAAAGCGACGGCAGGAGTCGAGCGCGATGCGAAACGTCTCAGCTGCGATGTCCTCACCGGCGGCGCCCGCCCTGCTGACGCAGTAGCGATGGATGGTCGGCCAGTGACGATCGAAGATCTCCGCAAACCGCGCGGGATCCTTCCGTGCCGCCACGATGATCGCGGCGTCGCTGAGCCGCATGGGGGTGCTCGTGGTGGACATCTATCAGTACTTGCCCGCAACGCGCCCCCCGGTTCCCAGACCCGGCAGTATGCCCTCGGCGAGGTCACGCGCGCCAGGCCCGTGGTCGGCAGTGTCTGAGTCACTCGCGCGACAGTGGGTAGACATCAGAAATGACAACTTCGCCAATGAACGCGCTGGCTGCGCAACTTGAGTCAAACGAGACGCTCGACGGTCTGGGCCGGGCGGCCGGCCACACGGTCCGAAGGCTGATTTCGGACGGGGCGGTCAAGGACGCGCTGAGCGGCGCCTGGCTTGGTCACCCCCTACATCCGATCCTGACCGACGTCCCGATCGGCGTCTGGACGAGTTCGGTGCTGCTGGACTGGACGGGCGGAAAAGACAGTCAGTCGGCCTCGGATCGGCTCATTCTGATCGGCCTGCTGGCTGCGGGCGGGACCGCTGCCAGCGGCTGGTCAGACTGGGCCGACGCCGAGCGGGAAAACGCCGGGGTGCGCCGGTCTGGTCTGGTCCACGCCGCCGCCAACGCGACGGCCGTCGCGCTCATGCTCGGCTCCTACTCAGCGCGCAGACGAGGCGCCCGCGGGCGCGGGCGGCTGCTCTCGCTCGCGGGATCGGCCGCGCTCGGCGCGGGCGGCTGGCTGGGCGGGCATCTGACCTACACGCTCGGCGCCGGGGTCACCACGAGCGCGCCGGCTGAGAGACAGCCGCCGCCGGTCACCTCGCTCGCCTGAAGGTGGGGAACACGGCAGCCGGGGTGAGAATGGCCGACCAGAAAGCGTTGACCAAGTCGCGATTCGACATGGTCTCGGGGCCGGTCGTCGGGAAGAGTCATCACCCCGTCATGGCACGCGGTGGCGACCGGGACCCGGAGGCTTGTCGTGTCGGCGCGCTCCTGTGGCGGTCGCGTGGCTCAGTCGCCGGCGCCAACCGGGTGGAACTCGATTCGGTACACGAGCGTGTCCTCGTCGATCGGGCCGGCGTGTGCGGCGCGCTGGCGCAGCGTCTCGCGGTCGGCCTCGCCGGCTCGCCAGACGTCCGACGCGGTGACCGCCGCAAACGGGACCAGCTCGATGGCGTCGACCTCGATCTCGCCCGGGCCGACCCGGTAGCGGCCGCCCGGCTTGACCCGGGGCTGCTTCCACAATCGGACCGAGAGCGTGATGTCCCCGGCCAGGACATCGCTGCGCAACTCGCGGCTGAACTCCACATCGGGGAAGCTAGCGGCCGATCGGGCCTTTTGCCGTGGGACGCTACGCGTCCCGGGGACGGGTGACGGCGCTCAGCGCCGTTTGAGCGCATCTGGCTTGTGCACGGCTTCGCCGCCGCCCTTGTCGCTGCGCACGAGGTACTGCGGATCCTCCTGTGAGGCGCGCACCTTGCGACCCGCCGCCTCGGTGTCGGTGGTGATCTTGCGCTTCACCACCCCCGGAGTGTCGTCTTGCCCATGCGAGCTCCACACGACCTTGTCACCCGGCTTGAACTCGTCGGCCATCGGTTCACCTCCCTGCAACTCACCATCTGTGCATTGAACGCTCACTGCCCGGTCAAGCTACGGCTAAACCGACACGGCCGCCACGCCACTCACGACGACGCTGGCGCTGGCACGTATGTGTAGGCCGCACGGCCAACGCTGCCACCCGAAGCTTGGCGTTCTCGTCACTGCGTCCGTTACGAGATCGCCGATCCTCCAGGGGTGGGCTCACGTGTGGCCCCGAATGCGCGATGATCGCGCGCTCGGTGCGGCGGCAGATCAGGAGCAGTGGTGAGTTCGCGGCGACCCGAGGAGCTTCGGTTCGAGAACAAGCGCGGTCGCATCGGCGACAAGTAGGGCATGGATCCAAACTCATCCGATGTGGAGGTGCTGGCGCGTTCGGCCGCCGAGCCCTGGTTGTTCGCGATCCTGTACGAGCGTCACCACGTCGCGATCCGCCGGTACGTGGCTCGGCGTGTCGGCTCGGAGGCGGGTGAGGATCTCGCCGCTGAGGTGTTCGTCCGCGCCTTCTCGGGGCGTGAGCGGTGCCGGGCGGAGCAGGGAAGTGCTCTGCCATGGCTGCTCGGCGTCGCCAATCACGTCGTCGCCGACCACCGTCGGACGGAGCAGCGGCGCCTGAGAGCGCTGCAACGTCTCGCGTCCACCGCACCGCAGCGGATCGAGCACGAGGATCGTGCCCTCAGCGGAGAACTCGTTCGTGAGTTGCGGGGGCTATCGGACGAGGATCGCGATGCGCTGCTGCTGGTCGTCTGGGGCGAGCTGAGCTACGCGGAGGCAGCCACTGCGCTTGCGGTGCCGATCGGCACCGTGAGTTCTCGGGTCGCTCGGGCGCGACGCGCGCTTGCGGCCGCCGTCGATCGCCCCGGTGGCAGACGCTCCGCCGAGCTGCGGGAGAACAAGCTCTTCAATGCCTGAAAGGAGAACCGCTATGGACCTTCTCTACGCCATGCGCGATCTCGGCGTGGCCGATCCCGCCGCCGACGCCACCGGCGAGGAGGCCGGGCGAGCCGCGCTGGCCCGAGCGATCGACGCAGCGGGCGGCGGCCGGCGGGCGGGCGCATCAAGGACGTCTCGCCGTCGCCGACGTCGCCTCGGCCTGCTGGCGGGCGTCCTTTCGGCGCTCGTCGCGGTCGGCGTGTGGGCCGTGGTGGTCGTGAGCTCGGGCGGTTCGGGGCCCACGGGAACTGGCTCGCTGCGCGTCACTCGGCCGCATGCACCCGCGCCTGGGGCAGCGCAGGACACCGCCTACATCGTTCGTCGCGTCCGCGCCCGGCTGGCTGTCGTCGACCACAACCGGGGCGTGGTGCTCTCCACGCTCAACAAGACGGGCTTCCCGATCTACCGCGACGTCACCTACTACGACCCCAAAACCCAGGTTCTCTACCAAGACGACAAGGCCTATGACCGACACGGGCGCGAGCTGTACGCCAACGTGGACGCCAACATCCCGATCAAGCGCTACATGCACTTCCGCACCTTTTGGATCGACTACACCGAGCACGCCTGGGCCGAGGGCGAAAGCGTTGCGTCCGAGCCATTCCAGACCGGCCCGATGCATTTCAAGCACCCGCTCCCGGCCGGTGCGATGAGCCCGCCATCGGCCGTCGAGCGAGCGCTGTCGAGCCACATCGAGACTCGCGCCGGCACCTCAACCATCGACGGTACCCGGGCGCTCGTACTCAAAGGGATGGCGGGCCAGGACCACATCACGCTCTACGTCGACGCTCAGACCTATCAGCCCCTGCGTGAGACCGATCACGCGCGGGGCAAGTTCCACACCGACACGATCACCGACGTGCTCCCTGCGACGGCGGTGAACATCGCTCGGGCGAAAAACCGCCCGAAGATCCCGTCGGGCTACAGCCGTAAGAACTGACGCCGAACATCCTGATGCCATTCACATCCGGCACGGCAGGATCGCTGATGGCGTCACAACCTCCGACTCGCCGGTCAGCTATGCCGCGATCAACAGCCAGGGCGGCGCGGTGGCCTCGCCGTGTAGTCGCACCTTGTCGTCAGCGACCGCCCGGTCGAGTCCCGTCGGGTCGAGCAGGAGGGCGTTGAGGGTGTCGGCGTCGGTCTCGAGCTCGGACTCCGCCTCCAGGGGCTCACCCGGCCTGATCTCCAGTTCCCCGTTGCGCCCGATGATCGTCCAGGGCTGGCCGTCGAGCAGCACCCCCCAGACGCCGGCGGGAGGATCGGGATGCGCGCGGGCGCTGCCACGCAGGAACATCAGCACCGCTGCCGCACTCAGCGAGCCGTCGGCCGGCGGTGCCTCCGACGCGCCCCAGGCGCCGAGGGCGTCGAGCACCCCCTCCAAGGCGCGGCCGCGCTCGGTGAGCTGGTAGACGGAGCTGGCCGACGGCGGCGGGAGCACGCGGCGCTGGACGACCCCGTGGGCCTCGAGCTCACGGAGCCGGTCGGTGAGCATGTTGGTACTGGCGCGAGGCAGCGCCCGGCGCAGCTCGGAGAAGCGCTGGGGACCGAGCAGCAGCTCGCGCACCACCAGCAGCGCCCACCGTTCACCGACCACATCAAGCGCGCGGGCGATCGGGCATCGGTCGTGGTAGCTGCGAATCGTCGTCATGGACGTATTTTACAACCTGATGATTGCTTTTCACAACTTAACTGATAGCGTGGCTTGCAGATGATGTCCACGAGGACCCCGGAGATGCATTTCGGGTCCGGAGAGGATCCAGATGGGACACCCAGTTGTGCATTTCGAGATCATCGGCCAAGATCCGAGCCGGCTACGCGGCTTCTTCGGCGAGCTGTTCGGGTGGGAGTACGAGATGACGCCCGTCGCGACGCCGGTCTCTGACCCCGACGACTACGGATTTATCGAGCTGCTGACCGCCGACGACGGTGCTGGGATCCGCGGCGGGATCGGTGGCGGTCTGGGGCATGAGCCGCGCGCGATCTTCTACGTGGGGGTCGACGACGTCGAGCAGACGCTCGAATGCGCCGAGCGCCTCGGGGCGAGCCGACAGATGGGCCCGGAGACGGCGCCGAACGGACTCGTCGTGGCGCATTTCACCGATCCCGAGGGCAACTTGATCGGGCTGGCGGGCGGATAGCGGGTCACGCACCTCGGTCGAAACCGACATCCGCGATGGCAAACCCGGATCTGGCAACCGAGGCGCCGCTACCCTCGGTTCATGGCCGATCTCGACCCGACCCAGCCGAACCCGGAGAAGGACCCCGAGGACTGGGTCACCGGCGACGAGCCCGCCACCGGGCCGCAGCTCTCCTACCTGCAGACACTGGCCCAGCAGGCCGGCCAGAACGTCCCGGAGCAGCTGACCAAGGCCCAGGCCTCGCAGCTGATCGACGAGTTGCAGGCCAAGACCGGCCGCGGCAGCGACTGACCACCCGGTCGTCCCTAACCGTGAGACGGTGCCGGCCCGCTGCTGGCTCTGACGACCAGCTCGGTCGGTAGCCATCGCGGTTCGGGTGACGCCTGGCCCGCGATCAGCGCCAGCAGGATCTGAGCCGTGGTCGCTCCCTTGTCGAACCCAGGCTGGGCGACGGTTGTCAGCCCGAGCACCCGCGCCGGCGCGGCATCGTCGAACCCGACCACCGACAGATCGTCTGGGACGGTCAGTCCTCGCAGGGCAGCCGCTTTGATCGCGCCCTCGGCGAGCGCATCGGACAGGCACAGCAGGGCGGTCGGGCGCGGCTCGCGATCCAGCACTCTGCCCGCTCGCTGGAATCCATCCCGGACGGTGCTGCTCGGGCCGGCAGCGACGCCGACTGATGACCAGGCGATCCCGGCCGCGTCGGTCGCGTCCCGATATCCGAGCAGACGCTGACGGGTGACCGCGAACGTCGCGGCGGCTCGGTCGGCCGCCGGTATGAGCCCGTCGGTGGATGCTCGATGCAGCCCGAACGAGACGATTCCAATTCGCTGGTGGCCGAGCTCGATCAGGTGCTGGGCAGCCGACCGGGCCGCCGCGCGATCGTCGATCCCGACGTACGCCGGAACTGGACGGTCGCCTGCCACGACCACCAGCCGGTCGGGATAGGGCTCGTCGATGACGACGGTGGGCAGCGGCCGCCCCAACGCGATCGCCAGCAGCGGATCGTCGTCGGCGAGCGAGCCGACAATCAGCGCATCGATGACGGCACCCGTGATCGACGCCGCGGCCCGGTCGGGCGCGGCCGACGCGGGGATCAGCAGCAGCCCGGTGCCGCTCTGCTCAAGCGTCCCGCCGACCCCCGCCAGCATATCGCTCATGAACGGGTCGGAGAACGCGTACGGCAAACGGTTTGGATAGGCGAAGCCGATCGCGCTGACGCGGCCCCGGCGCAACCCGGCCGCCACCGGATCGGGGCCGGGATACCCGAGCCGAGCAGCGACGTGGAGGACCCGCTCGCGGGTCACCGCCGACAGCTGATCCGGCCGGTTGTAGGCGTTGGACACGGTCTTCGCCGAACACCCCAGCTCGGTGGCGATGGTTTGCAGCGTGATCGCTCCGGGCATCCTTCAGACGAGATTACTTCATCGATGAAGAAATCACGGTGGCCCGAGCCGACCCGAGCGATCCTGGTGCTGTGCGCCGCGCAGTTCGTCGACGTGCTCGGCGTGACCGAACTGATCAGCGCGCTTCCGCGGGCGCTGGCGCAACTGGGTGCCTCCCCCGCCACCGCCGGCCCCGCCGTGACCGCATACGCGATGTGCTTCGGCGGACTGCTGATGCTCGGCGCACGACTGGGCACGCGCCATGGCCACCAGCGCATGCTGCGGATCGGGTTGGCGACATTCGCCGCCGGCTCGATCCTGGCCGCGCTCGCCCCCGCCGTCGCCGTGCTCGTCGGGGCCCGGTGCCTGCAGGGGGTTGCGGCCGCGTTCTCGGTGCCGGCCGCGCTGTCGCTCCTGCTGCAGATCACCAGCGATCCGCGTGCGCGCGACCGCGCGATGGCCGCATGGAGCGCCGCCGGGGGCGCCGCAGGGGCATCAGGGTTCGCGCTCGGCGGCGCGGTAACCGAGTTGGCGGGCTGGCGGACATTGTTCTGGCTCAACGTCCCACTCGCCGCTGCCGTCTGGATCGCGATCGCAACCACACCCGGGCTGCGCGAGGGTGAGCGATGCGCGTGCGCGACACCGTCCGCCCCGGGCCCGCCAACCGATCTCGCCGGAGCGGCGCTCCTCACCGCCTCGGCGATGTCACTGGTGCTCGGCGCATCACTGCTCCCAAATGCGGCGACGCGGGAGCTCGGGCTGGCACTGATCGGCCTGGCGGCAGCAGCGGCACTCGGCTTCCGGATCGCCGAGCGACGAGCCCGGGCGCCACTGTTTCCGCCGGGCACACTGCTGAACGCAAACCTGCGCACCGGGGCGATCGCGGCGTTTCTCAACACCGCCACGACGAGCTCGGCGATCGCGATCGCGACGCTCGAGCTTCAGCGACAACAGCACTTGAACCCCGGCGCCGCGGCCGTGCGACTGGTTCCGATGAGTCTCGGCGCCGTCAGCGGCGCGCTGCTCGCAGGACGGCTCCAGGCGTCGCGGCCTCACCGGGTCGTACTCGGCTGGGGCCTGGGCACGATCGCCTGCGGCGACGCAACGCTGGTGGCGACGCCGGCCGCAGCCTGGCTACTGCCGATCGGAGTCGCGCTCGCCGGGGTCGGGATCGGCCTGTCATCGGCGTCCGCCACACGCATCGGCACCGACGTACCGGCCGGCCGGCGTGAGACCGCCACGGGAACGCTGAACACCGCCGCGCAGCTCGGCTCGGCCGTCGGAACCGCCGCGCTGTTGTGCCTTTCGGAGTCGACCACCGGCGACTCACTGCCGCTGTCTGGCGCACGGCTCGGCTGGCTCGCGGCCGCGGTGCTGGCGTTCGTCGGAGCGGCGGTCCTCGGCGCCCATAGCCGAGCCTCAGCGTTCAGTCCCGCGTCCCGTCGTTTCTGAGCATCGAGCCGACTCCTCGAAGCCGTAGGGGCAGGCAGCCCGGACTCGCTGGCGAGCGCGCCCGCCAGCTGGTCCAGGCTCAGCCGGCCGTGCTCGAGCACGGCCGGCCCACTTCGATCACGCCGCTGGCGCCGTGACTCAGTCGGTCACTTGGACGTCAGCACGATGCCGCCCTGGCTCACCGTCCATTTGACCCCTCCCGTCGGGGTGAAGCTGACGTCGAGCTTGATGCCCAACTTCACCAAGCCACCGCGCTTCGCCGGCGTCAGCAGCTTGAGCCCCGCTGGGGTCGGCTTCAGATCGAGCTTGAGATGGCGCTTCTGCGTCACCTTGACGGTGTCGGTGCC
>Ga0302325_10022145_pt1 | contig 13308 bp, 9 predicted proteins | sample Palsa_T0_2_FD_201948 | JGI IMG/M metagenome (GOLD analysis project Ga0302325, IMG submission 201948) | Peat permafrost microbial communities from Stordalen Mire near Abisko, Sweden - Palsa_T0_2 | ecosystem: Environmental > Terrestrial > Soil > Palsa > Peat permafrost | place: Sweden: Abisko... | reverse complement strand
CCTGGGTGGCTGGATCGGTCGGACCGCTGGGGGTGCATCTGGAGCCGCTGGGCAAGACGGGCCTGGACGAGGCCCGAAGTGCCTTTGTGGAACAGATTGCCGCCCTGGCCGCGGCGGGCGTGGATCTGCTGATGATCGAGACCATGCCGGCTCTGAATGAGGCGCGCGAGGCGCTGCTGGCAGCCAAGGCGGCTGCGCCAGACCTTCCCGTCTTTGTCATGGTAACGGTGGATGAGGACGGCAATTGCCTGGATGGAGCTTCACCGGCTTCGGCCGCGGCGTTGCTGACAGAATGGGGTGCGGACGCAATCGGATGCAATTGTTCGACGGGCCCTGCGACGGTGCTGACGGCGATTGAGGCCATGCGCGGGGCGACCTCCCTGCCTCTGGTGGCAATGCCCAATGCGGGCATGCCGCGGGCGGTTGAGGGACGCAATATTTACCTCTGCTCGCCGGAATACATGGCCAGCTTTGCGCGCAAGGCGATCAAGGCCGGCGCGCAATTTGTGGGCGGGTGCTGCGGTACGACGCCGAATCACATCCGCGCCATGAAGTCGGCAATCCGGGCTATCGACGCACAGAACCGGAATGAGGCCAGGGATCAGGCTGGCGGGCCCGAAAAGGTTGAACTTCCCGGCAGTTCTTCTTCCACCTCGCATGCCGAGATTCCGCCGTCGCCGCTCCGGGAGCGCTCGCGGATTGGCGCGCTGTTGGCCGAAGGCACGTTTGTTTCGTTGGTGGAAATTGTTCCTCCGCGCGGGATCGACTGCCATAAGGAGATTGAAGGCGCGCGCATGCTGGCCTCGCTGGGGATCCATGCGATCAACGTGCCGGATTCGCCGCGCGCTTCGGCTCGCATGAGCGCGCAAAGCCTGTGCATTCAGATTCAGCAGCATACGGGCATTGAAACCGTGCTGCACTATACCTGCCGGGACCGCAATGTGCTGAGCATTCAGTCGGATCTGCTGGGAGCTTCGTCTATCGGGCTGCGCAATGTGCTGTGCCTGACCGGCGACCCGCCTAAACTTGGCAATTATCCAGATGCCACGGCCGTCTTCGATGTGGACGCGATTGGGCTGGTTAACATAGTCCGCCGGCTGAACCACGGGTTGGACATTGGCGGGAACTCCATTGGAGCGTCGACGAATTTCACCCTTGGAGTCGCGGCCAACCCCGGCGTACCGGATATTGAACAGGAACTGCGACGCTTTGCATGGAAAGTGGAAGCGGGGGCGGAGTACGCGATCACCCAGCCCGTCTTTGACCTTCGGCTACTGGAGAGTTTTCTCCGTCGAATCGAGGAATTTCGCATTCCGGTAATCGCCGGCATCTGGCCATTAACCAGCCTGCGCAATGCCGAGGTGCTGCGCAACGATCTGCGCATTTCCGTGCCTGAGTCCGTGCTGTTGCGCATGGCGCAGGCCGAGTCGCCGGATGCGGCCAGGACGGAAGGCGTGAAGATTGCGCGCGAGATGCTGGCCGAGGCGCAGCCGATGGTCCAGGGTGTGCAGGTGAGCGCGCCGTTTGGGCGGTACACGATGGCTGCTGAGGTTATAACGTCGGTGCTGCCGCCTCACTCGGACGAACCCGCTTCTTGAGGGGATCTTTTTTGAGGAGCAGTATCGCGCTATGGCCAAATTTGAAGATTCGCTGAAGAAACTCGAAGCCATTGTGGCGCAACTGGAAGAGGGCGACTTGGCGCTCGAAGAGTCGCTGAAGCTCTTTGAAGAAGGCGTGAGTCTCTCCGCAGCCTGCAAGCAGGAGCTGGACGCGGCCGAGGGTAAGGTGCAGATGCTGGTGAAGCAGCGTGACGGCAGCCAGAAGCTGGAGCCGTTTCTGACCGAGCATTGAGGGATCTACCGCGATGCTTTGAACTTGCCGAATGCGGTAAATCTCGATTTTCCTGTGGATAAGCCTCCCGAAATTTAGAGATCCGGTCGAAACCGGGGACGAAAAGACCGCTGGATCGCAGGCGGCGTTGCGCGCGTGCTCCAAATGGATGGCGACGGAAAAGATAGCTGCAAGTCTGGATTCTCCTGGGAAGAATCCAGACTCGCCGTTATCGGAAGGTTCTCATCGTTTCCGGAAATCTCCCAGATCTGCCAATCCACCCGCCGGAACAGGGGAATCCAGGGCAAGAGCCCGGGTCTCGTCGCTGCGCCGGCAGGTTCTCCACTCCGAGCCACCGGACTACTGGCAGATTAGAGTGGCAGTGATCTGCATCAGGGGAAGATTGCTGCTTTCCATATACCCCAGGCTGAGAGTGTCGCCTCCGGCAACCGAGAAGATATCCGTGTTGTCCGAGCAACTCGCCCCATTGCCAGAGGTGGATACGGTACAGGTCATCGCCGTTGGGTTGGAATTCTGATACACCGTGACCGTCGTTGTATCGCCAGCGGGAGTGTTGTAGTTGTTCGCGCCAACATTGAGGGCCAGGGCGGTGCATCCAGCAGGCGCCACAACGAAATTTGCCTGGTCTGTGCTGGCGATTGCGGAGTTGTTTTCACGCGTCGGGTTCAACGTCGTGTTGGGCGACAGGAAATAGAGCGTTCCAGACGCCGCATCTCCGGAATTGTTCCAACTGGCGGTGTAAATCGACGAGGTGGAGATGAAACTGCCGGCGGGCCCCGTGGCGCCAGTGAGGCCGCTGGGACCGGCGGGACCGGTTATACCGTTGGGGCCGGCGGGACCGGCAGGGCCAGTCGGACCGGCTGGGCCGGTCGCGCCAGTCGCGCCGACAGGGCCGACTGCACCAGTCAATCCCGTCGCACCGGTGGCGCCGGCTGGGCCGATCGCGCCTACGGGACCCGTTGGGCCGGCTGGGCCGGTCGCGCCGGTCAGTCCAGTAAGGCCGGTCGCGCCCTTTGGACCGGTCGCGCCGGTCAGTCCGGTGGGACCAGCCGGACCGGCAACACCTTGCGGGCCGGCAAGTCCCGCCGGACCGGCAGCGCCGGCGGCGGCCAGAACCGCCCAGTTTCCGCCCGAATTGGCAACGTCCGTCACGGGATTCACTCCGACGTTGGGCACCAATGCTATATAGCTGGTTCCGCTGAACACGGAGACTGCTCCGACAGCGTAAAAAACTTCGCTATTCCAATTTCCGACGAAACTGACCGGCGGACCCTGCGGGCCGGCGGGACCGGCTACTCCTGCAGGTCCCGCTGGGCCAGCGGCGCCGGGGAGACCCATCGGTCCAATTGGACCGGTCGCGCCGGTAAGTCCGATGGAACCAGCCACACCGGCAATACCTTGCGGGCCGGCAGGTCCCGTCGGACCAGTTGCGCCCGGTAGGCCCTGAGCAGCCAGAACCGCCCAGTTTCCGCCCGAATCGGCAACGTCCGTCGCGGGGTTCATACCGGTGTTGGGGAACACTGCTATATAGCTTGTTCCGTTCAAAGATACGGCTGCTCCGGGAGCGTAAAAAGTGTCGCTATTCCAAGCTCCGATGAAAGTGACCGGCGGACCCTGCGGGCCAGCGCTACCGGCAGGGCCAGTAGCGCCCGTGAGACCAGTCGGACCGATGGGGCCGACTGGGCCAGCAGAGCCCGTCAGGCCAGTGGGACCGATAGGACCGGTCGAGCCGGTTGCGCCAGTTGCTCCCTTGGGACCGGCTGGGCCAGAGGCGCCAGTTGCGCCGGCGGGGCCAGCTGGGCCCGCTTGACCGGCAGCACCAGTCAAGCCGGTCTTACCGATCGGGCCCGCTGGACCAGTGAGACCCACTGCGCCCTTCACACCTTGTGGGCCGGCGGGACCGGTTGGACCCGCAGCGCCTTTCGGGCCGGCTGGTCCTTCAGGACCGGCGGGACCGGTTGGGCCGGCCTTACCGTAAGCGACAGCGAAGGTCGTGGATTGTTTGGTTGTGCTGTCGGTGACTGTGACCAGGAAAGAGCCGGCTGGCAGTCCCGCTGGAACGTCGGCTGTAATGATGTTTGCATTTGAACTGACAATCTTCAGGGGAGTGGTTCCCAGAGTGACTGCAGGGGCCGACCCGAAGCTGGCACCTTGAATTTCCAACTGCTCGCCCGCGTCGATCACGGTTACTGCCGTGATAATCGGCGGGACGGTTGAGGCGTTATCCTTCTGCGCCAATGACGGTACCTGGACCGCCAGGAGCAATACAAGAGACCAGCGTGCGTTCATAGCTCTGCCTTTCACCGCTCTGTCGGCTTCCACGGCTTGTATTTTTCAAGATTGAAACCTTCGCGGAAATCCCAGAAAAAATCCGTCCTGGGAATTTGCCGCCGCCCGACCCTGCTGGCAATGCAATTGAAGTGGCATGCAGGAGGTAAATTCGTTTGGAAAATTTAATGGATACCGTGTGTATGCCGGCAGTCCTCCGCGGCTAGTGTTGAACTTCATGTGCCGCGACCGCTGCACCTTTCGCCCGGATACACGCCACCGTCCCGATGTATGATCTTGAAGTTGGCCGGCATGATCGCTTCCGCAGGCAATTAGTCCAATTTATGACCTTATCTACTACCATCGGCGACCCATCGCCATCCAAGATTGAAGCGTCTTTCAAGTTCACGCCGCGCCCTATTGTTTCGATTGGCGCCGGCGGCATCGTGCACGACTCCCATCTGCCGGCCTACCGAAAGGCTGGATTTCCTGTCTTTGCGCTGATCGATCCCGACCGGGCCAAGGCCGGCGCACTGGCCAGAAAGTTTGATGTGCCGCATGTTTTCGGCGACATTGCCGAAGCTCTGCCGCAACTGCCGGAGCGCTGCATCTTCGACGTGGCTGTGCCGGCCAGCGCCATTCTCACGGTGCTGCCGCAGTTGCCGGATGGCGCAGCCGTGCTGATCCAGAAGCCAATGGGCGAAACGCTCGCTGAGGCTGTCGCCATCGAGCGCCTTTGCCGCGAAAAAGGACTGACCGCCGCTGTGAATTTTCAACTGCGCTGGGCCCCGGTCATGCGCGCTGCCATGCAGTACGCGCTCTCAGGACTGCTGGGCGAGGTGCATGAAATGGAAGTCCACGTCAGCGTCTTCATGCCCTGGGACTTATGGAGCTTTCTGGCCACCAGTCCGCGCCTCGAAATCCTTTATCACAGCATTCACTACATCGATCTCTGCCGAGCCTGGTTCGGCAATCCGCGCAAGGTGCTGGCAAAGACGGTACGCAATCCGCTCACGCCGGCGCTGGCCGCAACCCGCAGCGTGATGGTGCTCGAATACGACGACTGGAAGCGGGTTTCCATCTCTGCCAACCACGCGCACGTTTACAACGGCACGCAGCGCAGCCAGGTGACCTGGGAAGGCACCGAAGGCGCGCTCGAAGCCATCATGGGTGTGAACCTCGACTATCCCGTGGGCAAGCCGGACCGGCTGCGCTATGCGCGGCGCGGCGGCGAGTGGGAGACGGTGCCAACAGAAGGCAACTGGTTTCCAGACGCGTTTATCGGCTCGATGGGTTCCCTGCAAGCCTTTGTTGCCGGAGCCGTACACCAGCTGCCGACGCGCGTTTCCGATGCGTTGGACACCATGCGCACCGTGGAGGCCGCCTATCTCTCAAGTCAATTGGATGGACAGCCTCTGCCGGAAGTTAAATCATGACTATGACCACTGTTCAAGATGCTGCCTTTCGCCTGGACGGACTGCATGCGCTGGTGACCGGCGGCGCCAGCGGCATCGGCGAAGCAACCTCACGCGAACTGGTGCGCGCAGGCGCCTTCGTATGGATCGCAGACATCAATCTTGCCGCCGCAGAAACGCTGGCTGCGTCGCTAGGCAATTCCCGCGCCGTACGCATGGATGTAACTTCCGCCGAGTCGATCGACGCGGCCGCGCGACAACTGCCGCAGTTGGACATCCTGGTAAACAACGCCGGCATCGGCCATGTGGGCGGCATTGCCGCTACGCAAGCTGAGGACTTCGACCGCCTCATGAACGTAAATGTGCGCTCGATCTATCTGGTCACGCAACGGCTTCTGCCTTTGTTACTCGCAAGCCCGGCAAAAGGATCGATCGTCAACATCGGCTCGGTGGCTGGACTTATCGGCATCAAGCAGCGCTTTGCCTACTGCACCAGCAAGGGCGCGGTGCTGGCCATGACTCGCCAACTGGCGGTGGAATACGCCAAAGAACTGCGCGTCAACGCCATCTGCCCCGGCACCGTGGAAACGCCGTTTGTCGAGGGCTACCTGGATAAGTATCATGCCCATGAGAAAGAAAAGATTCGCGAAGAACTGCGCGCCCGCCAGCCTATGGGACGACTTGGGCAGCCCGAGGAAGTGGCGTCGATGGTGCGTTATCTGTCCTCGCGCGAAGCGGGCTTTATCAGCGGTTCGCTCTTCACGCTGGACGGCGGATGGACTGCCGCATAACAGTTACAGAACTAAGCTGGAGTTGGCATGAAGTTAGTTTCGTTTTCGGAATCGGATGGCATGGTTCGTCCGGGAATTCTGCTTGAAGAAGGCAGTCTGGTTATCGATTTGACGACCGCCGGCTTCGTAGACACGCTAGCTGTGATCGCTGCCGGAGTTACCGCGCTTACCAGCGGCAGCGCCTACCGCTCCTATCCGCTGGCCGACGTCAAACTCCACGCGCCGCTCATCAATCCTCCGCGCATCTTCGCCATTGGGCTGAACTATCGCGATCATGCCATCGAGTCGGGCATGGAGATTCCGAAATTTCCAGTGGTCTTCTTCAAGCTGGTCCCTTCGATCGTCGGGCCGGGCGAAGCGATCGTCTTGCATGAGATTGCAAAGGAGCCGGACTATGAAGCAGAGTTCGCTTTTGTCATCGGCAAAGGCGGATTTCAAATACCGGCCAGCGACGCGATGGAACACGTCTACGGCTACACCATCGTCAACGATGTCAGCGCGCGCGATATTCAGTTCTCGACTTCGCAATGGTCGCTCTCGAAGAGCCTTCCGACCTTTTGTCCGCTGGGCCCCTCGATTGTCACCGCCGATGAGATCGCCAACCCGCATGCGCTCGATGTGCAACTCGCCATCGACGGCGAAGTGCTGCAGCACTCGAACACCCGCGAACTGGTCTTCAAGATACCGGAGCTGATCGAATACATCTCGTCGATCACGCCGCTTTTGCCAGGCGACATTGTTTCGACGGGAACGCCCTTCGGCGTGGGACTCGGACGCAATCCGAAGCGCTGGCTCCAGCCCGGCGAGACAGTGACCATTACTATCGAAGGCCTGGGCGAGCTAATAAACCCCGTCGTAGGCGCGTGAGCTGTTATTCTGCGAGGCCGCTTTGTTGAATGGCAGGCCTCGCTCCGAACCAGGCATAGAGCGCGATGCCCAGGAAGCAAAGACAAGGAACGCAGTAAGCCACGCTCACGCTCTTTGCGTCGGAGAGCTTGCCCATGAGAGGTGTGAGCGCGGCTCCGCCGATGATCGCCATCACCATCAGCGATCCGCCTGTCTTGGTGCGCGAGCCGAGTCCATGAATGCCCAACGCAAAAATGGTCGGGAACATCATCGACATGAAAAAGCTGCTGCTCAGCAAGCAGATCACGCCGGTCCAATTCGGTTGCGTGATTGCGGCCAGCACCAGCAAAACGTTGCAGGATGCGAAGTAAAATAGCAGCCGGTCGGGGCGAATGAACTTGAGCAGCCACGCGGACAAAAAGCGGCCGATCACAAAGGCTGCCAGCGTCCCGGTGAGCATGTAACCGGCAACGCGCTCAGGCATGCCTGCATACGATTGCACATATTGGATGAAGTAACTCCAGGTGCCGACCTGAGCGCCGACATAAAGAAACTGAGCCAGTACACCAAGTAAGAAATGCCGCTGCAGCAGTACGCCCAAGCCGTCGCCGGCACCGTCCTCTTCATGCTCTTCTTCAACATCGACCGCGGGAAACCTGGTGCGAGCAATGAGAACGGCAAGTACCAATGCCGCGCAGCCAAGCACCAGATAGGGAGTGATCACGCGCAAAATCTCGGAATGAAGATACGCTGCGTAAGTCCCGTCAATTTTCTTTGCCGCAATCTGATTCGCGGTAAGTTCCACACCGGAAAAGATGAAGACAGTTCCGACCAGCGTAGCCGTGATGCTGCCAAGCGGATTGAAGGCCTGCGATAGATTGAGCCGCTGCTCGGCATTCTGCTGCGAGCCCATGCGGACAATCAAAGGATTCGCCGCGGTTTCCAGGAACGAAAGGCCCGAGGCGATTACAAAGAGTGCGAGCAGGAAAAAGCCGTAGCTATCCGCATTGGCGGCCGGCCAGAAGAGGAACGAGCCGGAGGCAAGCAGGCAAAGGCCAATCAGGATTCCGGGCTTGTATCCGAAACGGCGCATCAGTATCCCCGCCGGGATGGCGAGGCCAAAATAGCCCAGATAAAACGCGGTCTGTACCAGGCCTGCCGCGAAGCGCGACAAGGCAAACGACTTCATGAATTGCCGGATGAGAATGTCGTTCAGATTGTTCGGGATTGCCCACAGAAAGAACAGCGCGGTTATCAGCACAAAGGGCAACATGCGGCCTGCGGGAACGATCGGCTGCGTCGACTCACCCGCAGATTCAGATTGGCTAACGGGAACTGAAATATTCAAGCGCGTTCCACCTCGGATAGAGCTAATTGTGAACCAGCCTGTAGATGTTTACCGCGTTGCCGCCGAAGATTCCGGCCCGTTCGTCCTTGCTCAACTCGGCGATCAACTGTTGCAGCGTATCTACCCAAAGAGCATAACTCGAAGCTACCGTGCAGACCGGCCAATCCGAACCGAAAAGCACGCGGTCGGGACCAAAGGCTTCGAGCACTGTTTCAACATAGGGTCGAAGCTGGTCGATTGTCCAATGCGCAAAATCGGCTTCCGTGACCATGCCGGAGAGTTTGCAGGAAACATGCGGACGGCGGGCAAGTTCGCGTATATTCGCCCGCCATGGTTCAAGCTCCTGCGCTGCGATCAATGGCTTAGCCAGATGATCGAGCACGATGGGCTGCTGAGGATGACGATCCACGAAGGCGATAGCCGCGGGCAATTGCCGCTCCAGCACCAGAAGATCGTAGGTCAAGCTATACTGGCACAGCTTGGCCACACCGGTGTTGAAGTCCTCGCGAGTCATATACTCATCAGGCTCGGCTTGAAGCACATGGCGAACACCTTTGAGCCTGGGATTGAGCGCAAGCCGTTGCAGCACCTCTTCTATCGCCGGGTCGGTCAAATCAACCCATCCAACCACGCCGGCAATCCAATCGTCCTCGTCTGCAAGATCGAGCAGCCACTCCGTTTCAGCCAAAGACTGGCGTGCCTGCACAGCAATGGTTGCATCAACGCCGGAATCGCGCATCAATGGCACGAGATCGTCCGGAAGAAAATCCCTGCGAATGGCGGCCATGCCATCGTCGATCCAGCCGAATTCTTGACTGGTGAACCGCCAGAAATGTTGATGTGCATCGACGCGCATGGTTTGACCTTTTGCGAGGTGGTTGCTGCCTGAGTTTACCCCGCCATCCTACCCGCTCACGCGCTGCATTGACTAGTGGACAGATTGCTATCCCAGTGGAATCCAAGCGCTGAGCAGACCGGGGAAGATGCCGAGCAACAACACAGCGAGCGCGATAGCCGCCAGCGTGGCTAGTTCCACCAATGAAACCGGCATTGGCTCCGTATTGGCGGATTTGACGACATAGACGCGCTTGAGCACTTGCAGATAGTAGTAGAGCGAAACGGCGCTGGCAGCCAGCGCGACTACTACCAGCGCTAACGGCCATGAGGCGGTGTTTGGTGCGCGCAACACTGCCGCGAAGAGATTGAACTTGGCCCAGAAGCCGACCAGCGGAGGAATACCAGCGAGCGACAGAAGAAAGACAAGCATGGTCGCTGCCAACAGTGGATTGCGCTTGCTCAGGCCCGCGAAGGCGTCGAAGCGATCGCTTCCGGTGGCGCGTTCGACAATGGCGATCACTCCGAAAGCTCCGACAGTGGTGAGCGCATAAGTCAGCGCGTAGTAGATCACAGCCGCGCCGCTTACAGGCGTGTTTGCCGCTATGCCGAGCAGCATGTAGCCCGCATGGGCGATAGCCGAGTAAGCAAGCAGGCGCCGCACGCTTGTCTGCGCCAGCGCGGCCAGGTTGCCGAGCACGATCGAGCCTGCGGCCATTGCAATCAGCAGCACAATCCATGTCCGATTGCCACTCCCAGAAGATGGCGACGCAACAATTCCGTCCGTCACGGCGACCAGCAGAGCGAAACTCGCGACCTTCGACCCGGATGCGATCAGTGCAGCTACCGGAGCCGGCGCGCCCTGATACGTATCCGGTGTCCATAGATGGAACGGCACCGCAGCAATTTTGAACCCCAGTCCTGCTGCGACGAGAACCAAAGCAACAACCGCCAGAGGCAGTTGACTTCCCGACAAAGCATAGGTCATCTGCGACAGATTGGTAGTGCCCGTCAGCCCATAAAGATAACTGAATCCGAAGAGCATAAGCGCAGCGGACATTCCGCCGAATAGGTAGTACTTGAGCGCCGCTTCAGCAGATTGGGCGGAGTTCTTGGCGAAGGCCGTGAGCGCATAAAGCGAGAGGCTCAACAACTCCAGCGCAACAAAGATAATGAGCAGATCGCGCGCTGCAACGACCAGCATCATGCCTGTAGTGGCAAGCAACACAATCGCGACAAACTCGCCAGGATTACGCGAGAATTCAGCCTTAATGCTCAGTAACAACACCAATGCGGTGAGGAGGACGATACCGATCTGCACCGCCGCGACCAGCGGTGTGACCACCAGCGCGCCGCCAGCGAAGCTCATGGATGCAGGATGTGCGATAAGCCATAGGATTGCCAACACAGAGCCGGCAACGCCCAACATGCATGCAGTGGCCATACGAGTAGCCTGGGCAGTCTTGCGAAGCCATGCCAGATCCACGACGAGCACCAGCAGCGAGACCACTTCGAGAATGGTCTCCGGAAGCGTTATAGCGAACAGGCTGCTGTAGTTCACAAGAATGTTCATCAGCGGCCCCCCGTAAGCAGCGCGTGAGGCAGTGCTTGAACAGCCGGAGAAATCACATCCAGCAACAGGCGCGGATAGAGGCCGATGAGCAAGCTGGTGCCGGCAAGCAGAATCGTGCCGGCAATCTCCGGCCAGGTAACGGGACCATATTCAGGAACGGGGACCGCAACGCCTTGGGTATCGAGCATCTTCACATCGCTGAAGAAGGCTCGCTGCATGGCCCGCCAGGTGTACGCAACCCCCACAACAATGCCAACGCCTGCAACAGTGGCGAACCACGGAAAGGAGCGCCATGCGCCAATAAGCACCTGCACCTCGGCGATGAATCCGCTAAAGCCGGGCAAGCCCATGGATGCCATGCCAGCGATGACGAAGACCGCTGCGGCAAATGGCATTGCCTTGCCAAGTTGCAGCTTGCTCAACCCGCCAAGGTCGCGGGTATGTGTGCGTACGTAAACGATGCGGCCCACGGTGGCAAAGAGCAGTCCCGCAAGAATGCCATGCGAGAACATCTGTAGCACTGCGCCGTCAATGCCAATCTGCGTGAGGGTAAGCAGGCCCAACATCACCAATCCCATATGGCTCACGCTGGAGTATCCGATGACGAATTTGAAATCGTTCTGCACGAGGGCAACAGCCGCACCGTAGAGGATGCCGATGACGGCGAAGAGCGCGAAGACCGTGCGCCACGAGCCGATACCGAGCAAGGAAAATCCCCACGGATCGAGCCCATGCGGGAACATGGTCATGGCCACGCGCAGGCATCCGTAAGCACCCAGCTTCATGACCACGCCGGCCAGGAGCATTGAAGCAGCTGTGGGCGCGGCGACGTGCCCCGTAGGTGCCCAGGTATGAAATGGCCACATGCCGGCAAGGATCGCGAAGCCGGTAAATACCAGCGGGAATGCCCACATCTGAAAGCTGACGGGAAAAGGATACTGGGCCAGCGCTTGCAGGTTCATGGTGTGACCGCCCGCCTGTGCATAGGCAGCCAGCAAACCAATGAGCACCATAGCCGAACCGGCAAAAGAATAGAGCGCAAGCTTCATGGCAGCGTATTCACGCCGCGTCGAGCCCCAAATAGCGATAAGAAAATATTTGGGCACAATGGCGATCTCATAGAACACAAACAAGAGGAAGAGATCGACCGAAAGAAAGACGCCATAGACGCCGCCAATCAAGGCGAGAAAGAAGGCAAAGAACTCGTTGGCGCGATCGCCTTCCGCGTCTCCAATGTTCCACGAGAACAGAATGCCAGCAACAGCCGCGAGACCAGTCAGCAGCACCAGCACGCGGCTGATGCCATCGGCAGCGAGTGTGTAATGAATGCCCATCTGCGGAACCCATGCAAGGTCGGCAATGGCATCGCTAGCTTGTCCGCGCGATTGAATGAAGCCTGCAACCCCGACTGCAAAGCCCGCTACGGCCACCAGCAGCGCGAAGACACGTGCAGCGCGCGCCCATGCCCTTGGCATGATTGCCAACAACAACGCGCCTGCGAATGAGAGATAGATGGTGAAGGCAAGCATCAGAGTCTCCACCCCGCCAGCCAGTGCATGACAGTGGCATTCACCGTGCCCAGAATGAGTTGCGGTGCAAGGCCAAGCACAGCCATCAGGATCAACGCAGGAGCCACAGCAAACCGCTCAGCAATGGTCAGATCCGGAAAGGTATTCCATCGCTCCCGCACTGGCCCCGTAAATACGCGCTGGATGACGGTGAGAATCACCGCAGCTGTAATCAACAGCCCGAGAACGGAGACCGTCGCCGATACCCAGGTGAGCGGGAAAACGCCGCGAAAGATAAGGAACTCACTGACAAATCCATTTAAACCCGGCAAGCCAAGCGAAGAAAACAACGCGATACCCATCAGTCCGCAGAAGACCGGCGCGGGCTTGCGTAAACCGCCAAAATCATGGATGCCAAGCAGGCCATCGGAGCGAGATTCAAGCATAGCCAGAAACCAGAAGATGGCGGCGGCAGTAAGTCCGTGATTGAACATCTGCAGTATGACGCCATCGAGCGCCGCAGTCTGGCTGAGTGCGACTGCGGGCGTCGATGCAGTGGGCAACGCAACGGCAAAGATGGCAAGCAGGCAATAGCCGAGATGGTTTACGGAAGAATACGCGAAGACGCGCTTCAAATCCTTCTGCACCGCCGCAGCCCAGGCTCCCGCAACCACAGTCAACGTGGCCAGCACCAGCAGCGGCGTTCGCACCTCTGCGAGCTGCGCGCCAAAGATAGGCAGTGCAAGGCGCAGCAGGCCGTAAACTCCCATCTTGGACATGGCTCCAGTGAGCAACATAGTGACTGGAGTTGGCGCTTTGGAATACGTCGCCGGAAGCCAAGTGTGGAATGGCATGAGCGGCACTTTGACGGCGA
>Ga0302325_10022142_pt1 | contig 13309 bp, 12 predicted proteins | sample Palsa_T0_2_FD_201948 | JGI IMG/M metagenome (GOLD analysis project Ga0302325, IMG submission 201948) | Peat permafrost microbial communities from Stordalen Mire near Abisko, Sweden - Palsa_T0_2 | ecosystem: Environmental > Terrestrial > Soil > Palsa > Peat permafrost | place: Sweden: Abisko... | reverse complement strand
TGTCTTCCCTGGCCAGGTACTTCAGCAGCCGCCTGCGGCGGCCGACGAGCAGCAGCAGCCCATGACGGCTGTGATGATCGTGCTTGTGCACCTTAAGGTGCTCCGTCAGGTCAGTGATCCGCCGTGTCAGCAGCGCGACCTGGACTTCCGGCGATCCGGTGTCAGCCGCGCTGGTCGCGTGCCCGGCGATGATCTCTTTCTTCACCGTGGTCTCAAGCGGCACGTTGCTCCCTCATGTCGTCATTTATCGATCGAGTGCCCTGGAGTCTGGGGGGACCCGCCTCGGCTGGGACTGCCTCGCCGCGACAGGCCAGGCGTCTCCGGGTGGTCAGCCACATAAGGGCACGGCTAAAACGGGCCGGCAACTCCGGCCAGCAATTACGGTACCACGCCGCGACGGCGGCCCGTCCGCCGCACCGCGAGCGTCGCCCGACGTCCGCACCGCGACTGCGGCCCGCCCGGCGCACCGCGAGCGCCGCCCGCCCGCCACACCGCGATACCAGCTCGCTAGCGCGGCTCGCCGCCGGCGGTGATCGCGCGGGCCGCGTCCACGTCCGCGTGCATCTGCTCGATCAGCTCGGGCACCGAGTCGAACCGGGCCGTGCCGCGGAGCCGCTCGGCGAAGTCGACCGCGACATGCGCGCCGTACAGGTCGAGATCGTCCCGGTCCAGCGCGTACGCCTCGACGGTTCTCTCCCGCCCGTCGAATGTCGGATTGGTGCCGATGGAGATCGCCGCGGGCCAGCGTTCCTCCTCGCGGCCACTGGTGTCGAGGCTGGCCAGCCAGCCCGCATAAACGCCGTCGGCGGGGACGGCGGTGTGCGGCAGCGTCTCCAGGTTGGCGGTCGGGAACCCGAGCGACCGGCCGCGCCGGTGGCCGCGCACCACCACGCCCTCCACCCGGTGCGGGCGGCCGAGATCACGGGCTGCGCCCGCCACGTCCCCGGCGGCGAGCCGCTCCCTGATCCCGCTGGAGGAAATCGTGCGGCCGTCGTCGGCGAGCAGCGGCACTCCCTCGGCGGCAAAGTCGTACTTGTCGCCAAGCTCGCCGAGCAGCGCGACGTCGCCCGCCGCGCGGTGGCCGAAGCGGAAGTTCTCCCCCACCACGACCCGGGCCGCGTGCAGCCGTTCCACCAGCACCGCCTGCACGAATTCGTCGGGCCCGAGCCGGGAGAACTCGAGCGTGAACGGCAGCACGCACACCGCGTCGACGCCCAGGCCGGCCAGCAGCTCGCCGCGCCGCCGGGCGGTCGACAGGAAGGGCGGATGGGTTCCTGGCCTGATCACCTCGTCCGGGTGCGGGTCGAAGGTCAGCACGGCGACCGGCAGCTCAAGCCCGGCTGCAAGCTCGGCGGCACGCCGGACGATGCGCTGATGGCCCCGGTGGACGCCGTCGAAGACGCCGATGGTGACGACTGACCTGCCCCAGCCGGCCGGCACGTCCGCCAGGCCCTGCCACCGCTGCATGTGCCATTCCCTCCCTGCCGGCCGGCGGTAGACGGCCGTGCTCCAAGCCTCCCACGCCGCGGCCGTGCGTACCGCGCCAGCCGCCCGCCGGCGCTACGGCATGAAGACCGCCAGCGAGCGCGCCTGGCCGCCGTCCTCGGTCAGCAGCGCCACGAGCATCCCATCCGGGCCATACGCTGCCACCGGCGTGCTCCCGGTGCCCAGCGCGGTCAGCCGGGCGCCATGCGCGACCTTCGTCGCCTCGTCGGCGGTCAGGTCCCGCCGCGGGAAGGCCGCCGCGGCGGCGGCGGCCAGCGGGATCACTTCCAGCGAAACGGCAAGTTCGTCGAGGCTACGGGCCGCGGCAACGGCGTAGGGTCCGACGCGAGTACGACGCAGGGCGGTGAGGTGGCCGCCGACGCCGAGCGCTGCGCCGAGGTCGCGGGCTATCGCCCGGATGTAGGTGCCGCTGGAGCAGGTGACGGCAACGTCGACGTCCAGCAGGCCGGCATCCGGCCCGGCCCCAGGATGCTCAGCCGCGGGCAACGCGGCCGCGGGCAACGCGGCCGCGGGCAACCCGGCCGCGGGCAACCCGGCCGCGGGCAGACCGCCGCCGCGGCGGACCGCGAGGATGTCGAGCGCGCGGACGGTCACCGTCCTAGCGGCCAGCTTCGGCGGTGCCCCCTCGCGAGTCAGCCGGTAGGCCCGTTTCCCGCCAACCTTGATCGCGCTGATGCCTGGCGGCACCTGCTGAATCTCGCCGGTCAGCGCGGTCGCGGCGGCAGTCAGCGCTGCGGCGGAAACGCCGTCGGCCGGGCTGGCCGAGATGATCTCGCCGTCGGCGTCATCGGTGTCGGTGGCCTGGCCGAGCCGGATGGTGGCGGTGTAGTCCTTTTCCGTCAGCGAGAGGTGGCCGAGCAGCCGGGTGGCCTGCTCGACCCCGACGACCAGGACCCCGGTGGCCATCGGATCGAGGGTCCCGGCGTGTCCCACCCGGCGGGTGCCGGCCAGCCGCCGGATCCGCGCGACCACGTCATGCGACGTCAGGCCAGCAGGCTTGTCGACGATCACCAGTCCGCTGGCGGCGGTCACCGGCCGCTGTCCGCCCCGTCCGCGAGGTGCTCGCGCAGCCTGGCCATGGCCTCGTCGGCGGAACCGGTGGCGGTGAAGCCGGCCGCCATGCGGTGCCCGCCGCCGCCGGCCCTGATGCACGCGCGGCCGACGTCCACCGTGCCCTTGGACCGGGACGACACCAGCCAGGTGCCCTCGTCGGACTCCTTGAGCACGACGGCGACCTCCGCCTCGTCGGTGCGGCGCAGCACGTCGATCACCGATTCGGCGACTTCGAAGTCCAGGCCGCCAGCGGCACGGTCGGCGCGGCTGACGGTCGTCCAGACCAGGCCGTGCCCGGCGGCGGCGCCTGGTTCCAGCACCGCCCGGCCAAGCACCGACGACAGCATGCCCAGGTATCCGAACGGAGCCCTGTCCCACAACTCCAGCGCGACCGCTCCCGGCTCGATGCCGGTCCGTAGCAGTTCCGCCGCCATCTCGTGCACCAGCGGCGAGGTGCTGGAGTACTTGAACGACCCGGTGTCGGTGACGATCCCGGCGTACAGGCCGAACGCGATGTCCCTGGTCATGGCGACGCCCAGCGCGGCGATCAGGTCGCGGGCGAGCACCGCGGTGGCTGCCGCGCCGGCGTCGATCAGGTGCAGCGTCCCGAACCGGGTGTTGGACGCGTGATGGTCGAGCACGATCAGCTCGTCCGCGCGGGCGGCATTGCCCTCGAGCAGGCCCAGCCGGTCGATGCTCGCGGCGTCGAAGGTGACCATGACCCGCGGCCGCTCCGGGTAGTACTCCGGCGGGCTGAGCAGCTCGGCGCCGGGCAGGAAACGCAGGATCCGGGGAATCTTGAAGGGCCGGTCGCCGAACGAGGCGATCACCCGCTGGCCGGCCGAACCGGCCCGGGAGCGGAGCGCGTGAGCCACCGCCAGCATCGAGCCGAGCGCGTCTCCGTCCGGCCGGATGTGGCAGGCCAGGCAGATCTCGGGCGCGCTGTCCAGGATCCTGACCGCCCTGGCCCACTCGGCCGCCATGCCCAGTCCGAGCATTCCGGGCGGCGGCGCGGGCAAGACGCCGTCGGCCGCCAGCGTGTGATCTGGCGGGATTCGCCCCGGGATGGTGTCATCCTGGATCTGAGCTGGCTCGGCTGTCACGACCTTGAGTATCCCGCTCCGGGCAGCCGGGGTGCGGGGGTTTCGGCGAGATGATCGTCTTCTCCGGATCGTCCGGCCTGTGCCACGTCCGCGAAATCCCGGCCAGCCGGGTCGCTGCCTCCCGAGTTCTCGTCCGTGAGTTCCTCGTCCGTGAGTTCCTCGTCGGCGGAATCCTCGTCGGCGGAGTCGTCGCGGGAGGCAGCCGGGACCCGGTACGGGTCGGGGTCGCCGGCCGGCTGCGCTCCCTCCCGGACCGCCGCCAGCGCCGCGTCCGCCTCCCGTGCCCTGGCCACGAGCTCCTCGATGTTCCTGGCGTTGTCCGGCACGGTGTCCGGCCTGAACTCCAGTGACGGGGTGCGCCGCAGCCCGGTCTGGCGCCCGATCTCGGACCGGATCACCCCGACTGCGCTGGCCAGCGCCGCGGCGGTGCCCGCGCGTTCCTCGTCGGAGCCGTAGACCGTGTAGAACACCGTCGCCGCGCTGAGGTCGTTGGTCAGCCGGGCTTCGGTGACCGTGACGAAGCCGAGCCGCGGGTCCTTGATCCGCCGGTCCAGCATCTCGGCCGTGATCTGAGCGATCCGGCCGCCGAGCTTGCGTGCCCTGGCTGGGTCCATGTGTCGCTCACTCCTCCTCGTTGAACAGCCGCTGCCGTGCCGAGAGCAGCTCGATCTCGGGGCGCCCGGCCACGAACCGCTCGCAGGCGGCCAGCACCTCGGTGGCTTGCGACGCGGTCGAGGTGACGACGGCCACGCCGATCTCGGCTCGCCGGTGGAGGTCGAGGTGCCCCGTCTCGGCCACCGCGGCGGCCGGGTAGCGGCGGTGGATCTCGGCGACGAGCGGCCGGACCGCCGAGCGTTTCTGCTTCAGCGAGCGCACGTCGCCGAGCAGCACGTCCAGCGTCAGGGCACCCACGTACACGTCAGCCCCCGGGGCGGGTCAGGCGCGCGGCTTCTCGCGCATCTCGAAGGTCTCGATCACGTCCTCCACCTTGATGTCGTTGTAGCCGATGCCGATGCCGCACTCGAAGCCCTCGCGCACCTCGGTCGCGTCGTCCTTGAACCTGCGCAGCGATTCGACGGTGAGATTGTCCGAGACGACCACGCCGTCCCGCACCAGCCGCGCCTTGCTGTTCCTGGTGATGGTCCCGCTGCGGACGATGCAGCCGGCCACCGCGCCGATCCGCGGCACCCGGAAGATCTCCCTGACCTCGGCGGTACCAAGCTGGATCTCCTCGAACTCCGGCTTGAGCATGCCCTTGAGCGCGGCCTCGATCTCCTCGATCGCCTGGTAGATGACCGAGTAGTAGCGGATGTCCACGCCCTCGCGCTGCGCCAGCTCGCCGGCCCGGCCGGCCGGGCGGACGTTGAAGCCGATGATGACGGCTTCCGAGGCGATCGCCAGGTTGACGTCGTCCTGGGTGATCGCGCCGACGCCGCGGCCGATGACCCGCAGGACAACGTCCTCGCCGACGTCGATCTTGACGAGGGCGTCCTCCAGGGCCTCGACCGAGCCGGACACGTCGCCCTTGATGATCAGCAGCAGCTCTTCCCGCTCGCCCGACTTGAGCGCGGACTCCAGGTCCTCCAGGGTGACCCTGGGGCGGCGCTGGGCGAACATCGCGGTACGCTCCCGCGCCTCGCGCCGCTCGGCGATCTGCCGGGCCACCCGGTCGTCGTCGACCACGAGGAAGCTGTCACCGGCACCGGGCACGGCCGTGAGGCCGAGCACCTGGACAGGCCGGGACGGCGGCGCGTCGGCCACCGGGTCGCCGTTCTCGTCCAGCATCGCCCGGACCCGGCCGTAGGCCTCGCCGCAGACGATCGAGTCGCCGACGTTGAGCGTCCCGCGCTGCACGAGGACGGTCGCGACCGGGCCGCGGCCCTTGTCCAGATGTGCCTCGATGGCCACGCCCTGGGCTTGCTGGTGCGGGTTGGCGCGCAGGTCAAGCTCCGCGTCCGCGGTCAGCACGATCGCCTCGAGCAGCGCCTCGATGCCGGCGCCCGTCCGGGCGGAGACGTCGACGAACAGCGACTGGCCGCCGAACTCCTCGGCCACCAGCCCGTACTCGGTGAGCTGCGCGCGGACCCGCTGCGGGTCGGCGCCCTCCTTGTCGATCTTGTTGACCGCGACGACGATCGGCACGCCGGCCGCCTGCGCGTGGTTGAGCGCCTCGGTGGTCTGCGGCTTCACGCCGTCGTCGGCGGCGACGACGAGGACCACCAGGTCGGTCGTCTCGGCGCCACGGGCGCGCATCGCGGTGAACGCCTCATGGCCGGGCGTGTCGATGAAGGTGATCTTGCGCTCCTGGCCGTCCACGACCGTGTCGACCTGGTAGGCGCCGATGTGCTGGGTGATGCCGCCTGCCTCGTGCGCCACCATGTTGGTGTGCCGGATGGCGTCGAGCAGCTTGGTCTTGCCATGGTCGACATGGCCCATCACTGTCACTACCGGCGGCCTGGCGACGAGGTCGGAGTCGTCGCCCTCGTCCTCGCCGAACTCGATGTCGAACGTCTCCAGCAGCTCCCTGTCCTCCTCCTCGGGGGATACCACCTGGACGGAGTAGTTGAGCTCAGCGCCGAGCAGCTGCAGGGTCTCGTCGTTCACCGACGCGGTCGCCGTGACCATCTCGCCGAGGTGGAAGAGCACCTGGACAAGCGAGGCCGGGTTCACCCCGATCTTGTCGGCGAAATCACTCAGCGAGGCTCCCCGGGACAGCCTGATGACCTGGCCGTTGCCGCGCGGGATCGACACGCCGCCGATGGCGGGCGCCTGCATGTTGTCGAACTCCTGGCGCCGCTGCTTCTTCGACTTCCTGCCGCGCGACGGCCGGCCGCCTGGCCGCCCGAAGGCGCCCTGCGTGCCGCTCCTGCCGCGGCCGCCACCGCCGGGCCTGGCCGGGCCCATGCCGGGACGCTGGCCGCCGCCGCCACCGGGACCGCCGCGCGCGCCAGCGCCGCCGCCAGGACCGCCAGCACCGCCGGGACCGCCGCGGCCGCCGCCGGGGCGGGTGCCTGTCCCGCCACCGGGACCGCCGCGGCCGCCACCGGGACCGCCCGCGCCCGGACCGCCGGGACCACGGCTCGGGGCCGGACGCGGCGGCATGCTGTTGGGGCTCGGGCGGGGGCCGCCTGGCCGCGAGCCACCGGGATGCGCCAGATCCCCGGAGGCCGGCCGGGCGGCGAATCGCCCGGCGGGACCGGCGGGCGCACCCGGGCGGCTGGCCGGCTGGCCGGGCGCGGGCGGAGCGCCGGGGGTCGTGCCGGCCAGGCCGGCCGGGCCCGTGCCGCCGGGCTGACCGGGGCGGGCACCGCGCGGCGCCGAGCCCATGCCGCTGGCGTTCGCGCTGAACGGGTTGTTGCCGGGACGCGGCCCCGGGCGGGGCCCGCCGCGGGACGCTGGCCGCTGGCCGGCCGCCGGGGTGACGGGCCTGGGAGCGTCTGGCGTGCCGCCAGGACCGGGCCGCGAGCCAGCCGGAGCGGTGCCGGCTGACGGGATCCCGGCAGCAGGCGCGGCCGGAGCCACCGCCTGCGGCGCCGCAGATTCCGGCAGCCGCTGGACGGGATCGGCGGCCGGCCCCGCGACCGGGGACACGGTCTCGCCGGCCGACGGGCCGGGGGCAGGCTCCCGAGCCTGCACCCTGGCGGCCTCGCCGACCGCCCCGCCGTGACCGTTGGAGCCGTCCGGAGGGGTGACGGCGGCCGGGGCAGCCAATGGCTGCGCTGGCCGCTGACTGCCTGACTTTCCAGCCTGGGCCTGCTTCGGCTGCTGGGCCGCGAGCTCTTCCTTCAGCCTGCGGACGACGGGCGCCTCGATTGTCGAGGACGCCGAGCGAACGAACTCGCCCATTTCCTGGAGCCTGGCCATCACGGCCTTGCTCTCTACGCCGAACTCCTTCGCGAGCTCGTATACCCGGACCTTCGCCACTGCGCTCCCTCTAGTCGGTCCGGGAAATCCGGACCAGTCAGCCGGTCCGGGGCAGCGCGTGCTCCGTCCGGCGTCAGCCTGTGCTGTTCATCGCCGCATGCTCATCGGACGCTCATTACCGTCTCAGCCTGCTTTCTCCGGCACTGCTGCCGTCCATGCCTTCCGTCCGCCTGCCCTGCCCCTGCGGCCTCCCGCCGGGGCGTGCCAGGTACTCCGCGATCTTGCCGGTTCCGAGCGGTCCCGGCAAGCGCAGCGCCCGCGGGAATGCCCGGCGCCGCTGTGCCCGCTCCAGGCATCCCTGGCTGGGGTGCAGGTACGCGCCCCGGCCAGCATGCCGTGCCCGCGGGTCGGGGACAACCTCGTCCCCGGCCGCCACCAGGCGAAGCAAGTCGGACTTGGCCGCGCGGACCCGGCATCCCACGCACATCCGGATCGCTTGCGCGGGCCGGAGAGACCGCCTGGCCATTCTGCCATCAAGCTTACAGTGCCGGCGCGTCTGCGGCACCTGGCACCGCGTCCGCTTCGCCAGTCCCGCCCGCTGAGCGGGCCGGCGCGCGCGCTGACCGGGCTCCGGCGTCCGCTGACCCGGCCCTCGCGTCCGCTGACCGGGCCCCTGCATCCGCTGACCGGGCCCCCGCGTCCGCTGACCGGGGCCCCGCATCCGTCGCGGCCGGGACGGCCGGCCGCCCGGCGGAGTCACCGCGGCGGCCTGCCGGACCGGCCCGCTCGACCGGGGCGCCCGGCCCGGCCGCCGGGGAAACGGCATCCGCGGGCGGGGCGGCGGGATCCCGATCAGGCCGGATGTCAATCCGCCAGCCGGTCAGCCTGGCCGCGAGGCGTGCGTTCTGCCCCTCTTTGCCGATCGCCAGGGAGAGCTGGTAGTCGGGCACGATCACCTGCGCGACCCTGGCCTGAGCGTCAATGATGTCCACGCGCGAGACGCGGGCCGGCGAGAGAGCGTGCGCCACAAACTGGGCCGGATCCGCGGAGAAATCGACGATGTCGATCTTCTCGCCGTGCAGCTCGGTCATCACGTTGCGGACCCGGATGCCCATCGGGCCGATGCAGGCGCCCTTCGCGTTCACGCCCGGCTGATGCGAGATCACCGCGATCTTGCTGCGGTGCCCAGCCTCCCGCGCGATGGCCGCGATCTCCACCGCCCCGCTGGCGATCTCCGGGACCTCGAGCGAGAACAGCTTCCTGACCAGGTTCGGGTGGGTGCGTGAGAGGGTCACCGACGGACCGCGGAAGCCCTTCCTGACGTGCAGCACGTAACAGCGCAGCCGCTCGCCGTGCACGTACTTCTCGCCGGGCACCTGCTCGGTCGGCGGCAGGATCGCCTCCAGCTTGCCGAGATCCACCAGCACGGCCCGCGGATCCCGGCCCTGCTGGATGACCCCGGCGACGATGTCACCCTCGCGGCCGGCGTACTCGCCGAAGGTCAGCTCGTCCTCGGCGTCACGGAGCCGCTGCAGAATCACCTGGCGCGCGGTGGTGGCCGCGATCCGGCCGAAGCCGTCCGGGGTGTCGTCGTACTCCCTGACCACCTCGCCCTCGGTGCCGGTCTCCGCCGCCCATACCGTCACGTGCCCGTTGGCCCTGTTCACCTCGACCCGGGCCATCGCGGGCGCCCCGTCGGCGCGGTGATAGGCGACGAGCAGCGCGTCCTCGATCGCCTTGATGGCCAGGTCCATCGAGATGTCCTTCTCGGCCTCCAGGCTGCGCAGCACGCTCAGGTCAATGTCCATCACTGCGCCCCCCGTCCGCACCCGTCGCGGCGCGGGTGAACTCGAGCACTATCTTTCCCGGGCCGAGTTCCGCGTAGCCGAACTCGCGCTGCTCTCCCGCCACCTCGAGCAGCACTCCGTTCGGCCCGGCGGCAAGGACCCTGCCCTCGATGGTGGCCGGGCGCCCCGGACTAGCGCTGGCCGAGCGTCCCGGGTTCCCGGTGGCCGGGCGCCCCGGGTTAGCGGTGGCCGGGCGCCCCGGGTTGTCAGTTCTGGGCGCTGATCGCGGCACCAGCGTCGCGCGGACCAGCCGGCCGGCCGCACGGCGCCAGTGCCGCGGCTCGGTCAGCGGGCGTTCCACCCCGGGCGAGGTGACCTCCAGGGTGTACGGGGCCTCGCCCATCGCGCCGTTGGCGTCAAGCTCGTCCGACAGCACGCGGCTGATCAGCGTGATGTCGTCCAGGCTCACGCCGCCGTCGGCGTCGACCACCACGCGCAGCAGCCGGCGCCTGCCGATCGCGGTGATCCGCACAGTTTCCAGGTCCATGCCGCGCGCGCTGACCACGGGCTCGAGCAGGCCGGTGAGATGCTGCACGTCTGCCGGGCCGGCGGCCGGGGACGAATCACCCATGGCCACCGGCCGTGGCGAACCGTGACGGGAGCTACCGTGCATCACGACCTCCTCGTCGGCGACCTGTGCTGTTGTCCGGCATCCAGAGTAACGGTGATCGGCTACCTGGTCGTTCCCGCCGCGCGGCGGATGCCGCCCCGGCGCGCCGCACCCCGCCCCTGAGCGGGCCATTGAAGCGCCCTGATGGGTCCCGCGGACCGGCCAGCGCGGCCAGACCCCGGCGTCCCGGGCGGCGCGGCCAGACCCCAGCGTCCCGGGCGGCGCGGCCAGACGCCGGCTGGGAGCCTGTTCCTGGTGATCACGGAAATAACTGAGGGCTCCACCCACTGATTTCCGTGATCAACCGGGGCCGGGGGCATATTCCGCGCAAGCTGGGCCCCAGGGCATCGGGACGGACCGTGACATGCTTGGATTCCGCCCGGAGACAGGCGCGGTTTCGACAGGAGGGTTCGTGGCGGCGGATCGGACACGGCGAGCCGTCCTCGCGGCCGGCGCCGCGTGCTTGCCGATGCTGGCCGTCTCGGGCTGCAAGGGCGTCGGCGCACTCGCGGCACCGCCGAGGCCGGCTCCTGATGTGGCCATACTCCGCGCGGCCATCGCCGCGGAGGAGGTCATGATCGCCCGCTACGACGCCGTCGTCAGGGGCTCCGACGGACTCGCGGCGGCGTTGCGCCCGCTGCGCGCCGAGCACCGGGCGCATCTCGCACAGCTCCGTTCACGCCTCATCGTGCCGGCCGCCGCCGCGTCCCGGTCCGCTGCCGCAGCCGCCGCGTCCCGGTCCACCACCGCGGCCGGGGGCCGGTCGGCAGGCGTGTCCCCTTCTCCGTCCGCCGCGCCCGGCCTGGACGGTGCCGCCGGACGGGGATCTGGCGACGCGGTATCGGGTGACACGAGATCCGGCGCGGCGGGCGCCGTGCCGGCTGGCCGCGCTGAGGCGATCTCGTTCCTGCAGGACGCCGAGCGGGCGGCGGCAGCGACCCTGCTGCGCAAGCTGCCCGCGGTGTCCCCGTCGCTCGCCCAGCTCATGGCCAGCGTCGCCGCCTCGGAGGCAACGCATGTCGCCGCCCTCGCGACCGCCGCAGGGACCGGGTAGGAATGGCCAGGACGAGCCAGCGGCCGGCTGCCGCAAACGAGGTCAGCGCCCTGCAGGCGGCACTGGCCGCGGAGCACGCCGCCGTCTATGGCTATGGCGTCGTGGGCGCTTACCTCAGCGGCGCCGCCCTCGCCACAGCCACCAGCGACTGGGTCGCGCACGAGGTGGCCAGGGATTCGCTCGAGGCGATGCTCCGCTCGGCCGGCCAGGCGCCAGTTGCCGCTTCGGTGGCCTATCGCCTTCCGCATCGCGTGCACAGCTCCGCTGGCGCGATGTCCCTCGCGGTCACGCTGGAGGACCGGGTCGCCACCGCTTACCTCGGCGTCGTGGCGGTGACCAGCCCGAAGATCCGGGAGTTTGGCGCGCGCGAGCTGCTGGCCACCGCGACGCGAGCGGCGTCCTGGCGCGGGCGGACTGTGGCCTTTCCCGGGTTCCCGGCCGGCGCGCCGGCCGCGGCGCGAGGCTAGCGGCGGGGGGCAGGCCAGCGGGCGGCGACGACCTAGCGGCGAGGCGGGCGGCGCGCTGGCCGCAGAACGAGGCTAGCGGCGGGCGGGCGGGCGGCGAGAGGCTAGCGGTGGGCGGCGAGGACACGGCTGACCAGTTGCGCCGCGCCTTCCAGGTCCTCGCAGACGGCGATCCGCTCAGCCCAGGACCACCAGAACCACCAGGTGCCGTCCTGGCATGGTCCCGCATAGATGTCCTCGGCCAGGGCCGGGGCGGCCGGGTTGACGACATGCAGGCTCGGCACGCGGCCGGGTGGCGTTATCAGCCGCGTCCGCAGCCCGTGCCCGGCAAGCGCCTCGGCGAGACCTTCGAGCCTGTCCAGGTACCCATGCCAGACCTCGGCCGACACGGGAGCCTGCTCGGTGTCCATGATCATTTAGAGTCACCTTTGGTAGCTGATGCACAGCGTAGAGTGATGTCTCGTCTTAGAATGCCTCGACAGGATGCGAGATGCAACATGCATTGAGAAATTGCCTTCGCGCGTTCTGGCGATCACCCGACGCCGTCCTGCTGGCCTCGTCACACTGGTCTCAGGCCTAATCTTGATCACGCGGGCCACATTTGGGCTCGTAAGGGCCACATTTCGGCTCCTACGGGCCCACGTTTCGGCTCGCAGGCTCACCGATTGATGGCAGTATCTGAAAACCCACACAAGCTCGGCACAGCAGCTATCCGACCGAATGCCGGGGGGTGCAACATGGCAAGCGAGCAAAGCCCGACGGTGCGGCGGCGCCGGCTCGCGCTCGAGCTCAGGAGGCTTCGGGAGGCCGCGAAGCTCACCTGCGAAGAGGTCGCCGAGCACCTCGAATGCTCGGCTTCGAAGATCAGCCGGGTGGAGACGGGCCGGGTGTCCGTCTCACCGCGCGATGTGCGCGACATGCTCGAGCTGTACGAGGTTCCGGAGGCGCAGCGGGACAGCCTGGTGCAACTGGCCCGCGACTCGCGCCAGAAGGGCTGGTGGCACGCCTACAGCGACACGATCCAGCCGCAGTTCGCGACGTATGTGGGCCTGGAGAGCGCGGCGTCAGAGATCCGGGTCTACGAGGTAAGCCTGATTCCCGGCCTGCTGCAGACCGAGGACTATGCCCGGGCGGTCATCAGATCCGGGACCATGAATGGCCACCATGACGACATTGAGCGCAAGGTGGCCCTGCGGATGGCTCGCCAGCCTGCCCTGACCAGGGCTGATCCGCCCATGCTGTGGACCGTGGTGGACGAGGCGGCGCTGCGACGGGCGGTCGGCGGAGCGGAGCTGATGCGGGCTCAGCTTGAGCACCTGCTGGAGCTGGCCAGCCTGAAGAACGTGGCGATGCAGGTAATCCCGTTCACGGCCGGCGCTCATCCGGCCATGGGCAGGCCGTTCGTCATCCTGGTATTCCCCGAGCGGATTGATCCCGACGTGGTGTACCTGGAGGACCTGACGAGCGCGTTCTACCTGGAGGATGTCGCCGAGGTGGACCGCTACAACGTCTTCTTCAACCATCTGAGTGCCACGGCACTGTCCTTCGAGGATTCAGCCGCGCTAGTCACGTCCGTGCTCAAGGACCTGTAAGCCGCCGGCACAGCGGGGGAATCTCTCAGCCGGCGGCGAACAGCGGCCCGGCGCAGTGAGCTCAGCGCAGCGGCGCGGCGCAGTGAGCTCAGCGCAGCGGCGCGGCGCAGTGAACTCAGCGCAGCGGCGCCGGCAGCGGCTCGGCGTGCAGCACTGTCAGCCGGGACACCGCCCGGGTAAGTGCAACGTAGAGGCGCTGCAGGCCGCGGGACTCCG
>Ga0302325_10022141_pt1 | contig 13310 bp, 8 predicted proteins | sample Palsa_T0_2_FD_201948 | JGI IMG/M metagenome (GOLD analysis project Ga0302325, IMG submission 201948) | Peat permafrost microbial communities from Stordalen Mire near Abisko, Sweden - Palsa_T0_2 | ecosystem: Environmental > Terrestrial > Soil > Palsa > Peat permafrost | place: Sweden: Abisko... | reverse complement strand
ACGGGACGGAACTCGAGAACAAGCATATCCAGGTATCCGTCGAGGACGGGCGCCCGCTGGTTCATTACTACGATCACACCATGCCGGTGGCTCCGCGCACGGTGCACCTGATCTTCCCGCCGCAAGGCGGGTCCGATCCGGTACCCCCGTGGTTCCGGGAACTGCTGCAGAAAATCGACCGAATTCCGCCGCATGAAACCAACGAGGAGCAGCTCCGGGAGCAGCGCCAAGCCGAGCTGGCTGACCAGCTGCCACAGTTGCGGGATGCACTCCGCTCTGCGGAGATGCAGCCGGTAATTGAACTTGCGCTTAAGACCATTAATGGCGTGGAAGGGGATCCGCACAGCTTCGATCGGTTGCACGTGCTGCTCGACGCGCAGCCCTACCGGCTGGCATCGTGGCGTACGTCTGGGGAGGAGATCAATTATCGCCGCTTCTTCGACGTGAACGACCTGGTTGGCCTGCGCATGGAGAATCCTGAGGTCTTCGCCGCCACCCACTGCTTGATTCGCGAGCTGGTTGCATCGCACCAGGTGACCGGGTTGCGCATCGACCACTGCGATGGCATGTTCAACCCCCGCCAGTACCTGATCCGGCTACAGCTGCTGAACCTCGCCAGCCAATGTGCCGGCGGCACGCCGCAACAGGAGACGGCGGCGAACGGAATCGAGCGCAGCGTACTCGACCCGGTCCGTGGCTATGACTGGTCTGGGAGTCAGGGATCGCTCTATACCGTAGTCGAAAAGATACTGGAACCACGCGAATATCTGCCGCGTGAGTGGCCGGTTCGCGGTACCTCCGGCTACGACTTCGTATATCTCGCCAACGGCATCTTTATCCAGAGCGCGAATGAAGCGCGATTCAACGCCCTTTATACGCGGGTTCTCGGCCATACCTCTGACCCGGACGAAATCATCTACCGGTCGAAGCTCCAGGTGATGCAGACCGCGTTGGCCAGTGAGGTCTACGCCCTGACCAACCTGCTCAGCCGGATTGCCGCTTCCAATCGCCGGGCGCGCGATTTCACCGACAACATTCTAGAGACCGTTCTGCGCCAAACCATCGCTGCGTTCCCCGTGTATCGCACCTACATTGACGACCGGGGTGAGTACGGGGAGCGCGACGTGGCGTTCCTGCGCTTCGCGATCGCCCGGGCCAAGCGGCTGAATCCGGATGTCGATGCCTCGGCTTTCGACTTTCTGCGCGAGACGCTGCTGCTGCAGAACACCTCTCCGGCGGCAAAGCAGAAGCCGGACCCGCGGATCCTTTACTTTGCGCTCAAGTTCCAGCAACTCACAGGCCCGGTGATGGCGAAGGGTGTGGAGGATACGGCGTTCTATGTCTATACCCGCTTCCTTTCTTCGAACGAGGTGGGCGGCTCGGCAAAATCATTTGGAATTTCGCTCGAAACGCTACACCAGAGCAGCCAGGAGCGACTGAAGCACTCGCCCGACACTATGCTCACCACCTCCACCCATGACACCAAGCGCAGCGAAGACGTGCGCAATCGTCTCAACGTGCTCTCGGAACTTCCCCAGGTCTGGTCATCGGCGGTGCATCGCTGGCAACGGATGAATGCCAAATTCAAGCAGAAGTTGGACGACGGCCGGATTGCGCCCGACAACAATGAAGAGTACCTGCTCTACCAAACCATCCTGGGTGCATGGCCGTGGCAGATGGAAAGCAAAGAGGACCGCGAGAGCTATGTGAACCGAATCAAGGAATACTCGTCGAAAGCTCTCAGCGAAGCTAAGGTCAACCTGAGCTGGATCAATCCTGACCCGCAATACATGAAGGCGGTACACGCCTTCATCGACGCCATTCTCATGCCGGCGCCGCGGAGGAAGGAAACTCCTTTCGTTGAGTCGCTCGGCAAGCTTTTGCCGCAGTTGAAGTTGTTCGGTGCGATGAATTCCCTGGCCCAGGTGGTGCTCAAGATTGCCATCCCGGGCGTTCCCGACTTTTACCAGGGCAACGAGCTGTGGGAATTGAGCCTGGTGGATCCGGATAACCGGCGGCCGGTCGACTACCGGCAGCGCGCCGGCTACCTGGATGCACTAAGAGATCTGGCGGGGCGCGAGGGTCCTGCCGCGGTGTGCCGCGAAGTGCTCGGCAACCTGGGCGACGGGCGGGCCAAGCTTTGGACCACCCACCGTGCGCTGGAGCTGCGGAATCGGGAACACGGGCTCTTCCGTCACGGGGAGTACACGGCGCTCGATGTGGCGGGAGACCACCAGGACAACGTGATCGCATTTTTACGCCGCGATCCAGCCAGCCAGAAAAGTGTTGTGGCGGTGGTGCCGCGCTTCGCCTGCACGCTGATGCGGGGTAAAGTGGAACTGCCGCTTGGCCCAGCCTGGGGCAAAGATGCGTTGCGGATTCCGGTTCCCGCGGGGACGCGCTACACCAACGTTTTCAGCGGCGAATCCGTCACTGTCCCCGAACAGCAAAGCCTGCCTATGAGTGCACTGCTCGGCTCTTTCCCGGTGGCGCTTCTGGTCAGCGAGGAGTAACAAACCGAGGGGTTTGGCTGACAATAGACATCCCACCCACATCTCGCAAAAGCGCGAGATATGGGGTGGCCCCACTAGTGTCCGGTTAACGACTCCATCTCTAGCTGCAACCGTGTGATTTATTTCAGTTTACGGACGATTTAGGGTGGTGTCGATTTGAATCGCGTTTGATTCTGTTTCCAGAGATCAGCTCTGGAGGCGGGGATGAACGTTGGCAAGGTATTGTTTGCGCAGTTGATGGATTTTCTTCCCTGGAGTTCGTTTGCCCGCAGCGTGGCGCGTTACGGCGGAGACCGCCGGGTGCGCAGTCTTACCTGCGCCGAGCAGTTTCGCGCCATGGCCTTTGCGCAATTGACTTACCGTGAGAGCCTGCGGGACATCGAAGCCTGCCTGGGCGCGCAGCCCAACAAGCTCTATCATCTGGGCTTTCGTTCGCCGGTTCGCCGCTCCACGCTGGCCGAGGCCAACGAGAGCCGCGACTGGCGCATCCATGCCGAACTGGCACAGCGGCTGATCACTCAAGCCCGTCGTCTCTATGCCCAGGAGAGTCTCGGCGTGGAGCTAAACTCAGCCGCCTACGCTCTGGATTCCACCACCATCGACTTATGCATGAGTCTGTTTCCCTGGGCGCAGCTCTGCTCTACCCAGTCCGCCGTCAAGATGCATACCCTGCTCGATCTGCGTGGCTCGATTCCAGCGTTTATCCGCGTCACCACTGGCAAAACGCATGATGTCAACATGCTCGACCTGATCGCGCCCGAGCCCGGCGCGTTCTATGTTATGGATCGCGGCTATCTCGACTTCGCCCGCCTGTACCGGTTGCATGTGGCCGGCGCCTTCTTTGTAAATCGCGCCAAGAGCAACCTAAGTGCCCGCCGCGTTTATTCCCACCCCTCGGACCGCACCGCCGGAATTATCGCCGATCAAACGATCGCTCTGAACGGCCGTCTTAGCCAGAAGGATTATCCCAGCCATCTGCGACGCATCCGCTTCCACGACCCGGTCACCGGCAAAACCCTGGTCTTTCTCACCAATCAATTCACACTGCCGGCCACAACCATCTGCGCCCTCTACAAAAGCCGCTGGCAGGTGGAACTGTTCTTCAAGTGGAGCAAGCAGCACCTGCGCATCAAGGCTTTCTACGGCACCAGAGAAAATGCCGTGAAAACGCAGATCTGGATCGCCGTCTCGGTCTACCTACTGGTGGCCATCGTCAAAAAAAGACTCGACCTACCCGGCTCGCTCTACACTTTGTTGCAAGTGCTCTCAGTTACTTTGTTCGAGAAAATCCCCATTCAGCAGGCACTTCAGCAGGGAGACTACACAAACCCCCAGCTAACCGATCCCAACCAATTGATTCTGTTCGACTTTTAACCGGACGCTAGTGGGGGTACCCCTTGTTTGCAACCCAACCTCCTCACGCCCTCGCTGAATTACTTTTCCATCGGCTGCAGTCTCGGTAGGATCACGTTTTAAACAAAGCAATCTTCGGAGGGAATATTGAGACTCGTCTATAAGTCCCAACGCGTCCATCTGGCGCTCACCTGCTGGGTCGGTTTCGTCGCGGGCTCCGCACAGGCCAGCGATCTGCTGCTCGTCCATGGGCATGTTTATACGGCGAACCCAGCAGCCAAATGGGCCGAGGCCGTCGCTATTACCGACGACACCATCGATGCGGTCGGCTCAGACGCCGAGATCATGCGACTGGGGCGCCCGAATACCCGCATCATTGACCTCCGCGGCAAGACTGTGTTGCCGGGGTTCACGGACAACCACCTGCACCTGTGGTTCGGCGCCCTCGCCCTCCACGGCGTCAACCTCGCCAACCTTAAAGAGAGCATCACCCCCGACGATCGTGCTCAGTTCGCAGGCCGCATCAAGGCCTACGTCGCGAGCCACCCGGCGGAACCCGTGATTTACGTCCGGTCTACCTTTCTCTTCGCAAGATACCAAACCAAGGCTACACACGCTTTTCTCGACAGCATCGTGCCCGACCGTCCCATGGTGATTCACGACACCACGGAACACGCCTTGTTCGTCAATGGTAAGGCGCTCGCACTCGCCGGCATCGGAGACACACCACTGCCCAACGCGAATGAAAACCAGTTCGTCGAGCGCGACGCCGGCGGCCACCCGACGGGCATCATCCGCGAGGGCGCCATGGAGTTGATCGAACGCTCGCTGCCCGACCCTCCCATGGCCGAAAAGGTCGCCATGCTTTATAAGGCCGAACAGTTCCTCAACAGCTTCGGCGTCACCAGCGCTGTGGCGGCAACTGGCGGTTTGCAAGACCTTGCAAACTACGACGCGCTGCGCAAACAAGGGCTGCTCACGCTCCGCATTCGCCAGGCCTTCGGCAGCGTTGCTGTCGACCACCACCTCACACCGGAGTTCGTCGCCGACCTCGAAAAGGCACGCCGTGAGTACCACGACGACTGGATCCAGGCCAATATGGTCAAGTTCTTCATGGATGGCGCCGGCACCGCGCCGCTCTACACGCAGGAGGAATACAACCGGATCGTCCTAGAACTCGACCGGCGGAACATCCATGTGATGAGCCACGCGCTCAGCGTGCCGGCTGCGCACGAGGCGCTCGAAGGGCTGGCCGCAGCGGAGAAGGCCAATGGCGCGAAAGATCGCCGCTTCCGCATGGAGCATGCGAGCGCGCTTGCCTCCGACGACGTGCCGCGCTTTGGCGGGCTGGGCATGATCCCGAGTATGCAGCCGGCCTTCTGCTGCTTCGCCTTTGCCAGCGGCAGCAGACAAAGCGAGTGGCAGAGCCTGCGCAAAGGAGGAGCGAGGCTGGTCTTCAGCAGCGACTGGCCGTGCTCCTGGCCTCCGAGTCCTCTGCTGGGCGTGCAGATGGCGACCGAGCGTGAGTTGCGCACCCAATTTGATTTGAGCGGCACACCGAACCCACACGCGGTGATCGACGCTCCCGATCAGCGGATGTCGGTTGAAGAGGCTGTCATCGCCTACACCCGCGATGCCGCGTACGCGAACTTCATGGAGAAGAAGCTGGGTACCCTCGAGGCCGGCAAGCTTGCTGACCTAGTCGTGCTGCCCAGCGACATCTTTACCTCGCATCCCGATCAGATTGGCAAAACACCGGTCACCGCGACGGTAGTTGGCGGAAAGGTGGTCTACGGCAAACTCTAGCAGGCTGCGGAAAAAGTCTTGCAGAATCCCGGTCCTATTGAACAAACCTGAGTTGCAGGTTTGTGAGAACTTCCTTCCCGACCGCCTATAATGGCCGACATGGCAGATTCTCTCGGGAATGCTTTTCACCGACTTCGTGCCTACACACACCCGCACGTAAAACACGCCATCACACAGACGTTCCAGCAGGCCGATGAGGGCGATTTTGAAAGTTTGGATGAGAACGAATCATTAATCCACCTGCGCCGTCAGGCACTAAGGATCCAACGCGGGGAGCAAATTAGTGAGATAACCGCATTGCTGGTGACAGGCCCGTCACCAGCCTGAATCTCCGCTCGAATCGCCGCAACCCGAGCCCATCGTAGGCGGGCCACGGGGTTCAAATATGCCGAGCTTCCGTGAGGTTCGAGTGTTGAAGATGACCGAAGAACGCTCAGGGTCGCGAGTATGTGCTCGAAACCCTGAGTTCGGGTTCTTCGACCTCGGGGGTGCTGCTTCGTGTAAATACGGGTTTCAATCAGTCCTGCGTCTGTGCCGATGGCTCGGATTTGAGCCCCGTCGTCTTCGGCAGGAAATCGCCGATACCGTGGCAAATCCCGACGAGGCGGAGTCGGAACTCCGGTTTCTGGCGGCCGTTCTGGCGCGGAAGTAGCGCCGACAGCGGTTTGTCGCAAGCGATTTTTTTGATTTGGTTCATTTTGAGCCGTCATATGCTGTACTCCGCAAATTGCCGAATGCTGAGGCGGTGCCGGTTAATTCCTCCTTCCACCTCTTCATTCGCGGGGCTTTCGCGAGCAGGACTCTGCCCAGGAAAGCCTTCCAGCTCATCTTGGCAAAGACCTTATCTGGGTGCCGCAGAAATTGCTTGGCCGCTCGGGCCAGCAGGCGAATTGTCAGTGCAACATTGTCCCAACGAGACCCGTAAAGCAGCAGGAAGGCCCCCTCGGCAGCGAGAAAGTTGCGATACCTTTGGGGAGTCATATCGTTCGCGTAGTCGGTCGTGGAGAGGGAGTGCTCCAGCCGCAAATCGCTTGCAATGTAAACCGACCTGCCACTGCGATGAAATGCGGCGAACACATAGATGTCAGAAAAATCGAGCCAAAACAAGCCTTCGTCATACCCTCCGGCTTCGCGCAACGCACTCACTCGCATTAGCGTTGCACTGTCGCAGGCAAACAGCTGCTCCCTGTAATAAGTGCCATGGGAGGTTCGCGGAACAGGTAGAACACGGTAGAAATTGGCGAGGCGGTTAGGAGAGATCAACTGGCCACGGCACCACAGGAGCGGCACCACAGCAGCCACTTCGGGCTCCTCCGCGAATCGCTGGCTGTACGCCGCTATTTTGGGTATGAAGTCTTCAGGAATTGTCGTGTCTTGATCGAGCAGCAGAAGCCAGGGGATCCCCATGGTCTCGGCAAGTTTCCTGGCCCCATTGAATGCGCCTGCAGTGCCGGCATTCTTGCTGGAGTGGTAATACTCAAAAGGAAATCCGAGCAAAGGGCTCGTAAGGGCCGCCGGACTGTTGTCCCAGACCAGCACGCGAAAGGACTTCAGCGCTTCCGGGTGGCGTTCGAAGGCTGCCCCCAAACTCACCAGGGTCTGCGATCGCTCGGGAGATCGCTTGTAGAGGACGATGACAGCTAACACCCTCATGGAGCGGCGCACCCTTTCGTTGCCATCGCCTGTCTCAAAAATCAACTATAGACGCGAGCGGCAAGATAAAGGTTGCGGTATTTCTAAATTTTTTTTAAAGTTGTCGAGCGCCCCTTAATTCATGTCCAGGCGGCCCAATTTTCCCGGCGGATCGACCGAGAGCTTACAGGAGATCGAAAACGTCTTTGATCCCCACCTTCCGGCCCCATTACAGGCAGCAGGAGATCGAGGCTGTCGTGCGAGCACTCACCAGCGGCTGGCCCGCGCTCGGACCCGTTGTCCGGCAGCTCGAAGGCGAATTCGCAGCCCTATCGAACAAGAAGTACAATGTCGCGGTCAACAGCTGCACAACGGCCCTTTATCTTGCTGCACGCTGCATCCTTCAGCCAGACGATGTGATCGGCGTTCCCGCCATAACTTATATAAGCAGCGCCTCGGGACCCGCTCTTCACGGATGCCGCATCGTCTTTATTGACGTTGACCCGGTAACGCTCCTGATGGATCCAGCCGACCTGGTTCGGAAGGTCATTCGGGAAGGAATCACGGCTATCGTTCCAGTGCATCTGTTTGGCAACATGGCGATCGGCCTGGAAGATGTGATCCGCCGCTTCCACTTGAAAGTCATTGAAGATTGCGCTCACGTGACAACGAGCGCTTATGCGGAAAGCGTCGCTTGTTTCAGTTTCGAAGCCAAGAAGGTGCTTTCCTGCGTCAACGGGGGCATGCTGTCGACCGACGATCCGGAGGTGGCCGCCCGGGCCCGGCAGCTCAGATTCAATGGACTCGAAGCTGAGACATACAGCCGTGGACCTTTCCTCTGGGATTACGACGTCGTGGATCACGGCATTACAGGAGAACTGGACGATCTTCGAGCCTCCCTGGTTCTGCATCAACTGCCTGTCTGCGAACAAAAGCGGCAAATCCGGAGGGCGAACATCGACCAATTCCAACAAGCTTCTTCCTTAAACGCGCTTCCTCACCAGGCGGGAAGCAGTTTCTATATGTATGTGCTGCGGGTTCCCAACCGCGCGCATTTTATGGATTACATGGCTGGGCAAGGCATACGGTGCGGCGTCCACTATAAGCCTTTGTATAAGCACAGGATTTTTGCAGATCAGCGGGCCGACTGCCCAACTGCAGAAAGGGAGTGGCCCTACCTTGTCACCGTTCCCAATCTAAGTGACTTCTCTGCTATAGAGAGGGCAACGATTTCCCAGGCGTTAGCCCGGTATGACGAAAACGTGTTTGTCTGCGACGCTACGACCGCCTTCAGTGGTTCTAATCACTCTTCTTGACGTTGCGGCGATTTAAACGAGTCGAGTTGCCAGGAAGTGAACAAACCTCAGCTGCAGATCTACCCCACTCGGAATGCGGTTGCGGGGGGAACAAACGATGACGATGGGCCGGATTATGCTATAGCTCATGCTGCGCACCGTCGCTGTCGCGGGTTATCGATCGCTTCGCGAGCTGGTTCTTCCCAGGGGGCAATTGAGCGTCATTACCGGCGCCAATGGCAGCGGGAAATCGAGTGTGTACCGCTCGTTGCGCTTGCTAGCGGATGTAGCTCAAAACGCCGTCGTCGCATCGCTCGCGCGCGAAGGCGGCCTGCCTTCCACCTTTTGGGGATCGAGTGGCTTCAATGCTGCATCGATATCGCCTCGGTTAAATGCTGCATACGCTTCACGAAGAGCAATCACCATGATTTTCGATGTAGAGGGTCGCTCGTTCGCGGCGCACTCTGAGCGTAGAGAAAAGCGCCGGGGCATAAGCTTGCCGCTAAGATGTGGTTCATGATTGATGGACTTTTCTTCATCAACCGACTAGCGTCAAATGATCTGCTTCAGCGCGCCAGCCATCTTCTCGCCTGCAGTCCTAAGGGCTCCAACGGCCGTTTCGCCCGCCGCACGGGTGTGCATGAGAGCCGATTTCTTGCGCGCTCCCTGGTGCTCAACCGAGACACACTCGATCCCACCGCCAAAGATCATGTATCCCTCTTCCAGGCGGTCGAGAGACGCGTTCAACTCCGCAACCACTGACTCGGCTTCGTCGGCGGGGACGATCAGTTCCAAATTGATCTTTTTGTAGAGCATTTGGTGTACCCAAGCTCGATTCTATACTGCAACCAAGCAGAGTGGCTTCGCCAATGGGGACCCAAATGCAGTACCGGAATACCGAAACGGGACGCTCCCGCACCTGCCAGCCACCCAGTACCTGCGATCATTACCAAAGTTTGGTAATCCACATTCGAGGCCCCGTCAACCGGCATCGTATTTGATAGGAGTGAAGGAGGAGGAAGAGCTATGCACACTGAAACTTGCCAAGAGTGCGGTCAGAGGATGACCGAGCAACCGACTGCCTATGAAATGGTTAACCTCCCTGGGGTTCCCAGCCATTCCGATCGGTTTTATGAGCAGTGGTTCGTCTGCCGGAATGGACACCGGAAAGGATACATTTCCGGTCACCGCCCCGTTCGCGGAACGGCCAAGGCGGTAAGCGAGACCAGCGTGGTCAGCCTGCACTCCTAAACCCTTGGCCGCTGTTCATCGATTTGGGCCGTCCCTGTTTCCAACGGTTTACGTACGGCCTTTACAGGCTGCCTGTAAAGGCCGTAGCGTTCAACAGCCGGGCTTTTTCCACTGTTGTCCAATATTAGAACTCGAAGCGCATGGCGAATTGGAGCTGTCGTGAAGATCCCGCATCTCCTACCGCGGTGCGGGTGGAGGAGATTTGGCCAAAGGTGCTGGTGGCGGCGCCCGTCGCACTGAGGGTGGGATTGCCGAAGTTCGCGTGGTTCAACAGGTCGAACGCATCGATGCGGACCACCAAGTCTGCCGACTCGGCCAGCTTGGTCGTCTTTTGAAGCGAGACATCTGAATCAGCAAAGCCCGGCCCGGTGAGTGCGTTGCGGCGCAAGTTGCCAAAGCCCGTGGGTTGGGCATAGAAGCTGCAGCCCGCAACGATAGTGGCACAAGCAGTGCCCTGAATGAACGGTACATTGCCGTTCGCCAGCGTCGCAAGACGCCCAGTCGTGTACGAGCCAATGAGCGTGGGTCGAATCGTAGCTGACACGCCGTTGTAAGTAGAGGTCGTGGTCACGTTCAACGGATTGCCGCTCTGCAATTGTGTGATGTTGGCCAGCAGCCAGCCTTCCTTCAAGCGATTGCCGTGGAAGGGCAGGTTCCATAAGCCGGAAAAGACGAAGTGACTGCGCGCATCAAAATCCGACAGACCGTAGTCGCCCTTGGGGTTGAAGTTGTTCTGCAGGGAATAAGTGCCCTGAGAACCGAGCGAATTCAGATCCTGCGACTTTGACCAGGTATAGGTGGAGTTGATTTGGACACCGTGGGAAAAGGCCTTGCGGACGGTCACCCAGAGGGCGTTGTAATTGGATAAAGAGTCGGAATCGATGTAGGCGATGTTGCCCAGTCCAGCGCCGCCACGGAATGGGCTCGAGGTGGAGACACTCGCATACGGCCTTACGCCTGGTGCGCTATTGCCGTTGGGATAGAGGAATTGGTTGATGTTGCGCTGGATACGCAGGTGTTTGCCTTGAGAGCCAATGAAGCCCAGCTCCATCACAACGTCTTTGGCGATCTGCTGCTGCAGGTTCAGGTTGTAGCTTTCTGTATAAGCGTTGGACAGCTTGGGGTTGATCGACGAGGGAGCTAAAGAAGCCAGCGCGGCGTTCGAGTAAAGGGTGCCTACAGCAAGCGCACCGGTTACGCTGACCGGATTTGCGTTGGGTGGATTACTGGCCAAGCCTGTCACTGCGTCACTGACTGGCTCATCCGCCATGAATCCGTATCCGCCGCGCAGGATGGTTGTACTGTCTCCGCGGAGGTCGTAGATGAAGCCGACGCGGGGCTCGTAGTTGTAATTTTGATTGTAGGGCTGGCTCACCCGCACCAGGGCGCCGGTGTTCTGATTGAAGGTTACAAACCGATTGCCGCCTTCCGTGGGTGTGCCGTTCCATTCATACCGGAAGCCCAACTCGGCGATAAAACGCGGCGTCAGCTTGTAGTTGTCGGAAACGAAGGCGCCGACAGCATTCTCAAAGACACGGCTCGAAACCTGGGTCGGGGTGACGGCAAAGGAATTCGCGATGCCATTAATGAAGTTGGCCGTCGAACTAAAGGTGAGGGTGCCCGGAGTTTGAGAGTAGGAGTCGCTGATGAAGCGGCGAAATTCGCCTCCTACCTTGATGGTGTGCTTCCCCCGAGTCCAGGAAAGCGAGTCGGAGAATACGCCCGTGGTGTCGAAGCGGCCTTGAGGGAAGCCCGATGGTCCGCCGAAGTTCAAAGCGATATCCTGCACCGTAATCTGCGGCAGGGCATTGTTGTAGGTCACGCCGTTCTGGATTCCGTACGTCAACGGATTTTCTGGCGTATTGGGCACAAACGCGATGGCGATGCGGTTAAAGCCCAAGCGCGCTTCATTGACGATGTTTGGGGTAAAGATATGGACTTCGTTCACGGTGCCGATCTGGCGGTGCGCGGTGCGGTGATCGCCAAAGCCAGGAATGGTATTGCCCTGCAAATTGGGTTCGGTGCGCGCATCCTGCTGCCAGCCATAGTAGGCGTGCACATTGTCCTTGGTGGTGAGAGTGTGGAAGAGGTCGCCGGAGAATTGATCGATGCGGACCGGCCCAGGGGAAGATCCCTGGAAAACGGTGCCGGTGGCGTTATTGCCCGCGGGGATAAGGTTGATCAATTGCCTGTAGGCGGGGCCGACCGGGCTGGCGGCAAAGGCGGCGCGCTGGGCGGGGCTAAGTACATTCCCATTGAAAAGCAGGCCCTGATGCTGGCGCAATCCTTCATAGCTGAGAAAGAAGAAAGTGTGATCCTTCCATACCGGGCCGGAAAAATCGCCGCCGAAATTATTACGGATGAAGGAGTTCTGGCGGGCCGGCTTACGATTGAAATAGTTGCGGGCATCGAAGTAATTATTGCGGAGATAGTCGAAGCCCTCGCCATGGAAGCTGTTGGTTCCGGAGCGGGTGGCGACATTCACGATGGACCCCGAAGAGCGACCGTATTCCGCGGAGTAGGTGGAATTCGATATTTTGAATTCGGCCGTGGTGTTGATGGACGGCTGAAAGGTGATCTGGTTTTGCGAAGCATCATTGAGGTTGATGCCGTTGATCATGAAGTTGGCGGAGTCTTCCCGCTGGCCTGCGGTAACGAATGAATTGGCGCCCAAGCCGCGGCTGGCGCTGGTAAGGCTGCCGGTCACCGGCGGCACCACTGCACCTGGTGTCAGGTTAGTAAGGTCGAGGAAATGGCGGCCATTGAGCGGAATTTCCTGCACGGTTTTCTGATCGATGACCTGGCCGACGGTCATGGTATTGGCATCGACGATCGGCGCAGTGCCCTGCACTTCGATGACCTCACCGGTTGAGGCAAGGCCCAGTTTCACATTCGCGGTCACACTCTGGTCTACCTGGAGCGTCACGGTGGGCAGCGTGTAATCGGCAAAGCCGGCCGACTTTACGCTCACACTGTAGTTGCCTGGTTGCAGCGAAGGAACCGTGTAGTTGCCTGCGGAGTCGGAATTGACTACGCGGACGACACCGGTGGAAAGGCCACGCACCGTAACTTGCGCCTGCGGGATTTGAGCGCCTGATGGATCGGTGACACTGCCGGACAAAGTAGCTGTCGACTGGGCGAAAGCCGTGGTGGCCGCCAGTATGAGCATAGAAAATGTGACGATCGCCTTGCGCATATTCATGTAGCCTCCAAAAAAATACAGTGACTTAGCATCGGTAACTGCCGATTAGAGAGAACATTGCGGCCGCAAACGTTCGTCGGCCGGGAATTTCGCCAGGGTCAATCCACTTCGGGCCCGAAAGCTGTCCACGCTGGGGGGCGTGGGGGAACTGCCGTGATAATGAGAGCCCGACTCGAGGTGCGAAAGGGCTCAAATGGCCGTACCCCTTGGGGTGCGTTATTTCTTCTGTCGTTGCGACTTAATATACTAGATGTTACA